>Ga0180218_1000150_pt1 | contig 104633 bp, 97 predicted proteins | sample eDN3rd37CKraftBY_FD_151334 | JGI IMG/M metagenome (GOLD analysis project Ga0180218, IMG submission 151334) | Enriched backyard soil microbial communities from Emeryville, California, USA - eDNA 3rd pass 37_C Kraft BY (version 2) (version 2) | ecosystem: Environmental > Terrestrial > Soil >... | reverse complement strand
TCTTGCTCATGCTGGGCGATGGTCAGGCAGCCGATCTGAAATTGCCGGAGGACAGTTTGGCCTGGCTCGACCTCCAGGTAGGTCAGATCGTGCTCGTGAAGCCCTTGGCCACAGCAGTCACCTGATCAGGAATCTCGCCTCGCACGACATCGGCGAGGGATACCGCGCCGAGAACTGCTTGTATGTTCGCCTCGAGTGCGATCCACACGGTGCTCAAAGCCTGTGCAGCCCCCAGATAGGTGGAATCGGCCGGATTGGTGCCGTGAATATCGGCGAGCGGGCCGTCGATGGCTTCGAGAACATCCGCGATCGTGATCTCCTCGGGCGCGCGCGCGAGGAGGTGACCGCCCTCCGAGCCGCGCACACTCATGATCAGCCCTGCCTGCCTCAACTCGGTGAGGATCTTGATGAGAAACGGCCTGGGGATGTCCTGCCGAGTGGCGATCGCCTCCGAGCTGACCGGCCGGTCGCCGGCATCCGCCAATTCGACAACCGCCCTGATCGCATAGTCGGCCCGAGCAGAGATGCGCACGTCCAGGGACACTATCGCATAGGACGCCCGAGGTCAGATCGGCACTGATCCGGATCCACACCCGCCCTCACCGCAACGAGGCGCAGTGCCCGAAATGCGACACATCGTGCTCACCCCGGCGCCGGAGCGCGATCCCTGCAGATGCTCGTCCGCCGACACCGTCTTCGTGTATCCGTTCGTATGCCTGCAAACTCCACGCAGTGGCATGCGATCGGCAGCGCAGCCACGACGCCTGCTGCCACCCGACGAATTCGCGAGTTCCTGCCATTCGCGATCTCCAACGAGAACCACGGGCAAGGGCCGCCCTTCGAGTTCGTCGACCTGGCGGTGGACGAATCGGAGGCGGCCCTTGCCGGGGCGGGTTGTACCCGCACTCTCACGTGAGGGTGTACGCGGACATCCGATGGCGGAGCAGCCCTGGTTCCGACTCCTCGGCGTGTCGCCGACTCGTACTACTTGTGGGCCAGCGAGTGACTTTCGGCCGACGTGCGGTCGGGGTGTTTTTCGTTGCGGACCCATCGGCCGAGGAGCAGTACCGCGCCGCCGGCCACGAGCATGGGAACCGACATCGCGTAGAAGACTGCGCTGGCGGACCATCCCATCCCGAGGGCCGCTCCGACCGCGATCGGCCCGACGATTCCGCCGATGCGGCCCACACCCAGTGCCCATCCGACTCCGGTGGAACGCATCGATGTCGGATAGAAGACCGCGGACAGCGCGATGAGGCTCTTCTGCCCACCGCTGATGCACACACCCGCAAAGAAGTTGGCTGTCAGAAGGACCCACAGCGGTGCACTCAAGGCGAGACCGGTCAGGGCGACGAATGCGAATCCGACGATGTAGACCGTTCCGAGGGTGAGATACGCACCGAGTCGGTCCATGCAGGGTCCGGTGACAAATGCGGCAGCGATGCCGCCGACAGTCGTGAGGGTGGTCGCGGTGACCACCGTACCCATGTCGTACTCCAGGCTCGTCATGATCGACGGTAGCCAGCTCTGCAGCGCGTAGAACTCCCCGAGATTGATGACGAAGACCAACCACAGCAGCAGGGTTCCCAGGACCCGGTCACGGGTGAACAGGTTCCTCAGTGCAGTGCGCTGTTCGTCGGCCTGCTTCTCGGCCTCGTAGGTGATGTCGGGGGCGGCGGCGAGGCCGGGATCCATCCTGCGGAGGATCGCCTTGATCCTGTTGGGCTCGGCACCTTGTTGGATCATCGAGGTGAGCGAGTCCGGCAGGAAGCGCAGCAACGCCGGGAGCAGCAGGAGCGGTGCTACTGCGCCGACGACGAGCACCGACCGCCAGCCGAAGATCGGGATCAGCCAACCGGAGACCAGCCCTGCGGCGACGAATCCGAGGGAGAAACCGCAGTAGATCGCCAGGACGAAGGTCGCTCGAAGGCGCTTGGGGCTGTATTCGCCCGTCAGTGCGATGGCGCTCGGCGCGGCAGCACCGAGCCCCATTCCGGTGATGAAGCGCAACGCCATCAGTTCGGTGACGTTCTGCGACCAGGCCGCAGCCAACGTACCGAGCGCGAAAATGACTGTGCTCGTGAGGATCATCCGGCGATGGCCGAACCGCTCGGACAACGGCGAGAGCGCCAGATAGCCGACCATGAGACCGGCGAGGGCCGCGGAGAAGATGGGCCCGAGCACCTGTTTCGACAGGCCCCACTCCTCGGCGATGTGGGGAGCCATGTAGCTGATGCTCTGGGTATCGAAGCCGTCGATGAACATGACCAACCCACACAGGGCGATCACGATGTACTGGTATCGACTCACCGGCCGCGAATCGATGAAATCCGGCAGTGTCACGCGCGATGGTGCGATGGACATGAGTGCCTCACAGTGTCTGATACCGGGGTTTCCGGATGTGGTCGTGGTAGCGGATCACGCGGTGACAACGGGCTCGCCCGACGGTACGAAGGCGTCGCAATAGAAGTTGTCCGGCGCCAGACCGGCCTCGTGGACAAAATCCTCGCGTGCCGCCGAGGTCATTGCGGGACTTCCGCATGCGTAGACCTCGTGGCCGCTGAGGTTGGCGTAGTCCTCGAGCACGGCTCGATGAACAAGCCCGGTGCGTCCGGTCCAGTCCTCGGCGGGATCGGACAGGACGGGAGTGAAGGAGACCCGATCCGAAGCCGAGGCCCATTTCTCGGGCAACTCGGGAAGGTAGATGTCCTCCTGTCGGCGTGCGCCCCAATAGAGATGCAGCGACCGTTCTCCCCCACGTTTGAGGTGGTCCTCGATGATCGACTTCACCGGGGCGAAGCCGGTGCCGCTGGCGACGAAGATGACGGGCCTGTCCGAGTCGGGGTTCAGCGAGAACTCGCCGTAGGGCAGCTCGATCGTCAGCCTGGCTCCCTTCTCGAGCGTGCCGAGCACCTCCTCGGAGAATCGTCCGCCCTGCACCTGACGAATGTGCAGTTGCACTCCGTCGTTCTCGTGCGGCGGATTCGCCATCGAATAGTTCCGGCTGTCCCCGTCGTCGAGAAAAACCTTGAGGTACTGCCCGGCGCCGAATTTCGCACGCACCCCGGTGGGGAGACGCAGCTGCACGACAGCGACATCGGGCGTCGGACGGGTGATTCGATGAACCTTCGCGGTGAATTGCTTACGTACCACCCTGTCTCGTTCGGTGATCCGCTTGGGTGTGATGACGACGTCCGTGATGGGCTGCGCCTGACAGAACAGCACTCCGCTCCGGGGGCCTTGAGCCGTCCCGCAGCCGTGCACCTCGAGACTGCCGGCATCGAGCGCACCTTCACAACTCGAACACACGCCTTTACGGCACGAGTACGGGATCGCGTATCCCGCGCGTTCCGCCGCATCGAGCACACTTTCGTCGGGTTCACACGGAAAGGTGATGTCCGATCCCGTGACGGTTACCTGGTAGGTCATGACGTGACTCCTGCGGTTACGTGTGATTGGAGGCGGGTGGCGGTGGCGCCGACCAGCCGCACGGCCGCGACAACGGCGTCCGCATCGGCTGTTCCCATGCCGGCGATGTCGAATCCGGCCCCGTGCCCAACGCTGGAGAACCGCACTCCGGCGCCGATCGTCATCGCGGCCGCACTGCGTCCCGCAAGGAGTTTGACGGGAATATGACCCTGATCGTGGTACATGGCGACGAACGCGTCGAAGCCGGTATCTCCGAGCATGAGGTCGGCCCCGACCGGTCCCGAGGCATCGATCCCTGCGGCGCGCAGCCGCTCCACCGCAGGCGCTGTCACCCGCAGATCCTCGTCGCCGAACAGACCCCCTTCTCCGGCATGCGGATTGATACCGAACACTCCGATACGCGGGGACGGGATGCCCTGTTCCTGAAGGGCCCGCACCAGAGCGTGTGCCGCCCTGTGCACGAGCTCCGGTGTGAGGCGCCCGAGCGCATCCTTCAACGATTCGTGCAATGTTGCGTGCACGATGCGCAGACCGGCGCCGACGAGCATCAGGAACACTTCGTCGGATCGTGCGCCGACGAGTTCGGCCAGCAGACGCGGATATCCGGCGAAGGAGATACCGGCGGCATTGATCGCGGTTTCCGAGTGCGGGCACGCGACGATGCCACGGGCTCCGCCGCCCTGCAGGCAGCGCACCGCCCGTTCGAGGTACGCCACGGTTGCTTGCCCGGCTTCTGCGCTCACCCGGCCCGGGGCGAAAGCGCCGGCCGGCAGCGAGTCGACGGGGAGCACGTCGACCACATCGGCGATGGGTGCGCGGTGGCCGTCGACTGTCTCGCGGACCGTCATGCCGGCCTGGCGGGCGAGCGGTTCGACGACATGCCGATCGCCCACCAGGACCGGATTGAATGCGGGATGTTCCTGTGCTGCCACGACGGCTTTCACCGCGAGTTCGGGGCCGATTCCGTTCGGATCGCCGATCGTGAGCAGGACCCGCGGCGGGGACCCACTCATAGTGGCAGCGCCAGCAGGGTATCGATGTTGGTGCTGTCGCACACCACGACTCGTTCGGCAATCTTCAACTGGCCGTCCACCTCCACGTACCGGTCGACATACCGTCCGCTGGTGAAGATGTCGGATTCGCCGTCACGCATCACCCGCACCACCAGGAAGCTGGTTTCGGCATGGATACCGTCACCGTTCTCGTCCAGGACCAAGGGCTGGCCCAAGATATGACGGTATGTGTGTCGTTCGTAGATGTTGGCCTCGCGCAGTGCCGACACGCGGTCCACGAGCATCCGGCGAGTGTTGGCCCACACCAGTCCTGCAGGCAGGCCTTCGCTGTAGTTCTGTGCGGTGGTAATCCGGTACATGCAGTTCTCGACGAAGAAGTCCGGCCACCGCTCGAGCGGCCCCTCGTCGATGCAGCGGGAATAGTCGGCCTGCACGCGGCCGATTCGCTGGAAGTCGTTCATGCTCATGCCTCTTCCTGTCGGTTCATCGCGGTCCGGTATGCCTTCCAGAAGCCGCGTACCGATGCCTCGGTGACACGGCTCTCGCTGGATTCGGCCAGACTTCCTCCCATTTCGAGCACCGCCGACTGGCTTGCCGCACCTGCGATTCCGCGCTGCACAAAGCCTCCTACGCAGCCGTCCTCCATCGAGATGTAGCCTGCGGGGCCCACGAGGTTGGACTGCTTGAGGCGGATCTCCCGCTGCTCGGGCGTGTCTTCTTCGAAGCCGAGGTACGTCCAGTTCAGCCGGGTTCGCTCGACCCCGGTCGGCAGGATCTGGCGCACAGCCACGGAGTTCTGGATCTGTTGCAACACGAAACCCGGGAAGACGGAGAGGATCTGCAGCGTCGTATCGTCGCCGACCTCGCTGAACCCCTCGAGCAACGTCGGATCGGCCAGTTTGTAGGCACTTTCGGACCGGATGTTCTGATCCGCGTACGCGACGTCCTTCTCGGCGTCTCGGTCGATCGCCGAGTAACTGACGTGGTGGCCGCCGCTCTCGTCGACGATGATCCCGCCGCGCTGCGACAGGCGGTTGAGTTCGAAGGTCGTGAAGAACAGGTGCAGGATGCTGGCGTGGTAGGAGTCCTTGACGTTCTCCACGTACAGCTTCCAGTTGTTGGGAAGGACCTGGGTGAAGCGTCCGATGATCTCGGGCGTGCGCCCACCGAGGACCCGGGCGATCCGACTCGTGATCTCGTCGCCGAGATAATCCTCGATGTCCGGCACGTCGTCGGAGAAACTCCCGAAGACCAGACCGTGGAGGACGGCGATGCGCATCTTGCGCGGTCCGTGTTCCTCCATGCAGAACGAATCAGGCATTCCCCCTTTGCCTTTGATCCCATCCTTGAACGCGACACCGGTCAGATCGCCCTGAAGGTTGTAGCTCCACGCGTGGTAGACGCATGTGAAGTCCTTCGTGTTTCCGCGGTTTTCCAGGGCCAGCAGGGCACCGCGATGGGCACAGCGGTTCTCGAAACCGTAGAGCTCACCGTCGCGGTCACGTGCCACGATGACCGGTGTCTCACCGACGAAGGTCGAGCAGTAGTCTCCCGGGCCGGCCACCTCCGCCTCCAGGCACAGGTAGCTCCAATACGGGCCCTGAAACAACTTGGTCTGCTCGGCGGCGTAGACGTCCTGGTCCTGGAACACCCGATACGGCACCCGGGTGAGGTCGTCGGTCCACTCCACCGGGGTATCGCGGCCTGCGTCGACAACGCTGCTTTCCATAATTTCTCCTCAGTCTGGACAACCAGTCGGGACATCAGAGAATTCGCTCGCCGGGGCTTGACAAGCCCCGTCCTTGTTCGTATAACGAACCAATGAGCAATTCTCGAACAATTAAGCCGGACAACGAAGGAAGTGTCAAGGGTGCTACCCGCGCCCCCGAAGGAATGGCCGGACTGGCGAAGGGACTGGCAGTCATCGAAGCCTTCGACATCCGCCACCCCCAACTGACCGTCACCGAGGCCGCTCAGCGGACGAATACCTCCCGCGCCGCGGCGCGGCGCTGCCTGCTCACCCTCGTCGAGCTCGGTTACCTGACCCACGACAACGGGAACTTCCGGCCCACACCCAGAATGCTTCGGCTCAGCGGCGCCTATCTGGACACCGCGCCCCTGCCGCAACTTGCCCAGCCGCAATTGACCGAGGCCCGCGATGCGTTGGACGAGTCGGTGTCGCTCGCAGTTCTCGAAGACGGATGGTCCCTGTTCGTCGCCCGCGCCGAGGCCACACGGATCGTCTCGACCGGAGTCCGTGTCGGCGCCAAACTACCCGCCCACAACTCGGCAACCGGTCGAGTACTACTGGCAGGACTTGCCGACACCCAACTGGACGACTACCTCCGAAAGTGCGACCCCCGGCCGCGCACACCCCGGACGCTGACCGATATCGAGGCCATCAGGGAACGAATCCTGACGGCGAGGGAGAGCGGCGTGGCCTACACCGACGAAGAAATCGAACTCGGCATGCTGTCGATAGCCGTACCTGTCCGGACTGCCCGGGGCGAGACCGTGGCGGCAATGAGTGTCAGTGCGTCCACCGCCAGAACCACCCTCCACGACCTCCAAGACACAGCCGTGCCCGTACTGAACGAATACGCCGAAAGGCTCGGCCGGCTCCTGTGAGATCCACCCTCGCAGCGCACCCGGGCAGCACTGCGCGCGCTCCGCGAGCGCGAACCCCGATCACCGTAGTGCACGCACCCCAACGAATTGGGTCCTGTTGACGGCGTTCGAACGGTGGATGATTTCGGCGCTCGAAACATGAACGGTCGGAGGCAGTTCGATCTCCGACGTTTCCGGTGGTGGTGCGGCTGCCGATCACACTGTCGACACTTCTGCCCGCCGCAGATTCCATTCCACCCGCTGAAATGCGAGTGCGGGTGTCCCGTCCCCTGATTCGAAACCACGGGAACAGCGGACACCCGGCTCCTCGCAACATCGTGGAACGTCAGGCGTCGAGTACCAGTGTGGGCGTGCGGGAGCGTCCGACGCAGATCATCATCGTCTCGCCTTTCTCCCGGTCTGCTGGAGAGAGGATCGAATCGTGGTGTTCGGGAATTCCGTCGAGCACGCGCGTTTCGCAGGATCCGCAGAAGCCGTCCTCACAGGAGTACAGGATGTCCGGGTTCGCTTCGAGGACGACTTCGAGGAGGGACCGGTCGGCGGGCACCTTCAACGTGCAACCGGTACGGCGCAGTTCGACCTCGAATTCGTCGGACGACTGTCCTTCCGATGCTTCGGAATCCGCAGCACGGTCGGTCCCCGCGGCGGGAGCACCGAACCGCTCGAAATGAATCGCTTCGTCACCGAGTACCGGACCGCACACCGACTTCACCGCCTGCAGTAGCCCTTCGGGACCGCAGCAATACACGGCGGTGCCGGCCGGAACGTGGGCCAGGGCGGCAGCCAGGTCGAGGTTACCGAATTCGTCTGCAGGACAGACGTTCACCTCGCCGAGACTCCAAATCTCCTCCACGAATGCCATAGTGGCGCGGCTACGGCCACCGTAGAGTGCGGACCAGTTGGCGTTCTCCCGCGCCAATTGTCGCGCCATCGCGAGAATGGGAGTGATCCCGATTCCCCCGGCGATCAGGAGGTAGTGAGAGGCGGGCTCGAGGGCGAAGTGGTTGCGGGGGCCACGCACCGCGAGGAGGTCCCCCACGCGGACACTGTCGTGGATCTCCTTCGACCCACCGCGTCCCTCGTCTTCTCTCAGGACGGCGATCCGGTAGGCAGTCTTGTCCTCGGGGTCACCACACAGGCTGTACTGCCGGACGGTCCCGGAAGGCAGCACGATGTCGATGTGTGCTCCGGGCTCCCAGTCGGCGAGGGCGGCCCCGTCCGGGTGCTCGAGGGTCAGTGACAACACGCCGTCGGATTCGAGTCGTTGTTGCCGGACCAACAGGCGGCTGGTCTCTTGTGTCATTTTCAGATCCTTGGGGTCGAGAGAACGGGCGCGTATACACCCGGGGTGCGGTATCCCCCTTTGAGAACGTCGACGAAGGCGGTGGCGAGGGAGACCTGCGTGATGGACACCAGCATGTCGAGTTCCATCCGCAGTACCGCCATCGCTTCGGCGCCTTGTGGACTGTCCCAGTCCTGTTGGTCGATCAGGACACCGGCGAGCAGGTTGCCCGACTCGCGGGCCGCTTCGGCCATCGTGGTGGCGAAGCCTATGGGGACCTGGGGTAGTACCGAGCCGATGAGAATGACCATGTCCGATTCGGTGACCAACTCGTCGATACGACGTACCGTCGTGGTCTCGGCGTTGATGTCGCGCACGGCTGCCTCGGTGGGCGAGTGCGCGGTGACGACGTCGACATCGGTCAACCCGGCCCGAGCCATCTGCTCGACCATGTCGTCACCGGACTTTCCCAAGGGCACCAGCAGTATTCGTGCTACGTAGGACAGCCGGCGGGGTGTCGTCTCGCTCATGACAGCGTTCCTCGTTTCTGATTGTTCGGGCGGCGCAACTGTGGTCGGATCACCACGTGGGGACTCACCGGCCCCTGTCCGGTGGCCATCCGCCCCAACATGTCGTCGACCTCGTCGAGGCCGACGTCGACGGAGGGCACGATCTCCAAGCCGGATCGCCCGCCGGCGAGAAGTTCGATGCTGCGCGTGACTGCCTCGGGAGAACGGCCACGGACACCGACGATGGTGTTGGCGCCGCGCACCAGGGATTTGAGATCGAGTTCGCAGACCGGCGTCGAGCCCAGTCCGCCGATGACCAACCGGCCCCGCTTGCGCAGCACGCGGGCGGCGGCCGCAACGGCCTCTCCGCCGAGTCCGACGGTGTCGAGGAGTACATCGGCTCCGTCGCCGCCGGTTGCCCGCATGATCAGCTCGGGAAGGCTGTCATTGTCGTTGATCACCGGCACCGCACCGAGCGATTCGGCGATCTCCAGGCGGCCGGCCGACTCCGGCACCCCGATCACGACGATGCGGGCGGCGCCGACGGCCCGGGCCGCGGCTACCGCGGAGATGCCGTGGTAGCCGGGGCCGATGATGACGACGGTGGAGCCCTCCCGGGCGCCGCCCGCGTCGACCGTCCAGTCCAGCGCGTTGGCGAAGGGCTGCGTCCACGCCGCGAGATCCGCGTCGAGATGCGCCGGTAGGCGGTACACGAGACTGTTCGCGCTGAGCTGCATGTATTCGGCGTTGCCGCCGTGCAGGCCGGACCCGTCGTCCGCCGGGACCAGACCCACTCTCCGCTTGCCCACGAACAGATCGGTGTGAGGGCACAGGCGGTAGTCCCCGATGCGGCACGCCGGGCAGTCCTCCTGCATGCACGGCAGGTATTCCTCCAACGCGACCCGGTCGCCGGGCCGCACGTCCCACGCGGCCGACCGGGTCTCGTCCACCGAGACGACGGTCCCGACGACGTGATGGCCGAGCACTGTGGGTGAGTCCAGTCCGGCCCGGTAGAGACCGACATCGGTGCCGCACACCGCGGAGGATTCGACTTCGAGCCAGCCCACCGCACCGACCGCTGCATCGGTGTCGAGGTAGCGGACGGTCGTCGTCGTGTCGGGCATCGACACCGCGGCGCGGACCACCTTCGGCGGGCCGGCTACCGAGCGCGTCGGGGTGATGTCGATGTCGGCGCTGTTGGTCACGACGGACTCCTTGTATCTCGTTGAATCTCGTTGCCGGAGTGGTCAGATGGAGACGAAGTCTTCGCCCTCGACCATGCGAAGCGCATCCTCGGCACCCTCCTGGAAGGGCGTTGCTTTCGGCAGCAGGACCGAGGTCGACCGCACACGCTGATGTTCGGGATTCAGGCCGGGCAGGGTCTCCGCTTCGAGCTCCTCGAGGGCGGCGAGCAGTCGGCGCCGGGCCAGGATGATGCCGGCGTCGGAGGTTCCGAGCCGTTCCTTGGTGCGATCGCAGATCGCGCCCATCGATTCCTGCAGGGAAAAGTCCTGGGCGGCAATGCCCTCGATGCCGGAAAACGTCTTCTTCTGCTTCTGGGCCTCGCGGTCCATCAGATAGTCGTTGTCCTTGTTCGCCAGCGTCCGGTAGGTCCCGGGGATGTACTTGGCGTGGATTCCGTCTCCGTTGCGCATCGACGCGACTTCGTCCTCGCGCAGTTCCCGGGTGGGGTGGTAGTTGATGCTCCACGCCCAGCACGTCTCGTCGTCGATGGGCACCCAGGCGTGCCCGCCGAGCGGATTGTGGGTGCCGAACGGCGGAATGATGGTGTACCAGGGCATGATCCACTGGGTGATCCGCCAGTAGTACTCCTCTTCACTGGCGTTGCGGCGAGCACCGATGACCAGACCGCCGTCGCTCTCGGCGACCTCGAACTTGGGGCGGGTGTCGGCCTTGAGGTACTTGTTGCCCTCGGTTCCCGAGTGCATCGGGTCGTCGTCGAGGTTGAAGCGGTGGGCGAACGAGACGTGACTCGAGTCGATCCCGCCCTCCATTGCCTGCAGGTAGTTCGTCTCCTGCAGTCGCTTCGAGACGAATCGGTGGCCGTCGCCGAGCATGGCCCATTCGAGTTCGGGGAGTTCGGGTTTCAGCTCGGGCGGACCCATGTAGGTCCAGATCACGCCGCCGCGCTCGACACACGGGTACGCCTTCTGCTTGATTCGGGACTTGAACTTCGAGTCCTCCGGTTCGGACGGCATGTCGACGCAGTTGCCCTCGACGTCGTACTTCCAGCCGTGGTATGCGCAGCGCAGCCCGCAGTCCTCGTTGCGGCCGAAGTACAGCGAGGCGGTGCGGTGACTGCAGAACTCGTCGAGCAGCCCGAGCCTGCCCTGGGTGTCGCGGAATGCGATCAGTTGCTCGCCGAGCAACTTGACCCGGACCGGGGCGCAGTCCGGTTCCGGCAACTCCTCCGCCAGCAACGCCGGGATCCAGTATCGGCGAAAGAGCCGGCCCATCGGCGTATCGGGGCCCGTCTGCACCAGCAGGGTGTTTTGGTCTTGCGTCAGCATGGCAGTCCTTTCGACTTTCAACGGCTGAATGCGTCCGAATAGCGCGCACTTGCGCGGAAATTGATCGGTGGAAGCACTGTGGCACACGTCGCTTCGCAGCGTCAACCATGGGCGGCCTTATCTCTCGCCCAAAGCCCCTGGTCCTCGGTGTTCGGCCTCCGAGCCGCGCCGGGGCCCGCCACCCCCGAAAGCGCGCACTCCAGCTCGAAGCGTCCAGGAAGAACGCGCATATGCGCGCAGATCGGACTCCACTACACTCGCGGTCGTGGGATCCAATGAGGCACTCGGTGAGTGCAGCCACCGGAGAGGGAGCAGATGACGCGAGCCAAGAGCGCGGTGGATGCCATACCGTCGTCGACGCCCGTGCGGCCGGCACGCCCGAAGGACGCGGTCCAATCACTCGAACGCGCCATCGCGGTACTCACCACCTTCGACCGCGACCATCGCCACCTCACGCTGACCGAGGTAGCAGAACGGTGCCGACTTCCCCGCTCGGCGGCGCGGCGATTCCTGCACACCCTCGTCGAACTCGGATACATCGAGGTTTCCGCCCGCAAGTTCACCCTGACACCGCAGGTACTCGAACTGGGCTACGCCAATCTGTCGAGGTTCACCCTTGCCGACGTGTGCCAGCCGCACCTCGAAGCACTTACGCGAAACCTGGGACTCTCCGCATCCGTCACGGTGCTCGACGGCCCGGACATCCGGTACGTCAACAGGGTGGACATCGCGTCCGGCATGTCGGTGTCCTTGAAGTCGGGTAGCCGACTGCCCGCCCATCGGACCGCGGCCGGGCGGGTGCTGCTGGCCGCACTTCCCGAAGCCGAACTGGACCGGCATCTCGATCTCACCGGTACCCAGGATCCCCACTCGGCGCCCGCTCACGACGAGCGCAGCCGACTCGAGCGCGAGTTGGACATCATCCGCCGTCAGGGCTGGGCCTTCGCCGATCAGCTTCTCGACGTCGGAGTGCAAGCGTTGTCGGTGCCGCTGCGCTCCCGAACCGGCCGTGTCGTCGGCGCACTCACCGTGTCGATGTACCAAACACACGAACCTGCGCGCACCCTGGTTCCGCGGTACCTCCCCCCGCTCCTCGAAACCGCCGGTCGGATCTCCCTGGAACTGCGCGCAGGAATCGATATCTGATCGCACGCCCCACTGCGGGGCACGAACGGCTGCCCGGCCGTCGAAGCACCCCTGATCTGCCCAGCGGCGGCCCTGTACCCGTTGCCACGCTCCGATGACCCACGATGCGCCGGAGTGCGGCACAGGTAGGCGCCGCCTTCAGGTGTGCGACACTTGCGTCCGAAGATTGGCTGCTTGAACGCTATGCGGACGCCACGGTTCGAGACCGTGTTCCTCGTCGCGCAGCAAGGCGCGCAGCAATAGGACTGTCGATGGAGTGCCTGTAGTGAACAACCATGATTCCCGAGGACTGCTGCCGCTCCTGACTGCGGCCATGGCGATCGGCCCACTGCTGACCTACGGGCTGAGCGCGACGAGTGCGCTGGTCATCGACTCGCTCGGCATCACCGCGGTGCAGTTCGGGATGCTTGCCACGCTCAGCTTCCTGATGGCGGCTGCCCTGTCCCTGACCTTGGGGCGATTCAGTGATCGCTTCCCTGCTCGCGCCCTGCTCGTCACGATATTCGCGGGCGCCGCACTCTCGTTCGTCGTCGCGGCGCTGTCGACGAACTACCTGTGGTTACTCGCAGCCATGGCCTTGTCCGGGGCTGCACAGGCGCTGTCGAACCCGGTCACCAACCGCATGATCAGTGACCACGCCCCGTCGGCCAAACGATCACCCTGGATCGGAGTGAAGCAGTCGGGGGTGCAAGCCAGTCAACTCGCCGCCGGAGTCGGATGCCCCACCCGGGCACTTGCCTGGGGGTGGCGAGGCCCACTGTGGGTCGGCGCGGCCGTCGCGGGCATCTCGGCTGTCGCGGCCTGGCATTTCGCACCGTCTCGTGGCCGTTCTCAGCGGCCGGCGAGCGCCCCGGAATTCGCCGAACCTTCCTCCGGCCGTGCCGAGCACCGAGCACTGCCCCCGGCCGTCTGGCTGTTCGCCGCCTACGCCCTGTTCTCCGGCGCCGCCCTTCAGGCCACCAACGTCTACCTTCCGCTGTTCGCGCACGACGAGATGGGACTGAACCTGACCGTGGCCGGGCTGACCGCCGCGATTGCCGGCCTGATCGGTGTCACCGCGCGGATCGGCTGGGGACGCGCGCTTGCCGGGAACGCAGGCCCGTTCATCCTGCTGTCGATCCTCGCGGCAGGCTCTACGCTCGGCGCACTCGCACTGCTCGGCGCCGATCTTGTGGGATGGCTTCCCCTCCTGTGGCTCGGCGTCGGTGTTCACGGCGCGACCGCGCTCGCGGCCAACGTGGTCTTGATGGCCGGCGCGCTCCGCGTGGTTCGGACCAGCACCGTGGGGCGCGCTTCGAGCGCCATCGCGGTCGGGATGTACCTCGGCTTCGCCGGCGGGCCCGCGCTCATGGGGTTGATGACCGACTACACCGGCGGATTCACGACCGGTTGGACGGCGGCGGTGGCGCTGTACGCAGTATGTGTCGCTCTCGGCCTGTGGGGGATCCGCAGATCCCATGTACCCACTCGGTCGGCAGCATCGGAGGAAGTAGATAGGTTGAGCCTGTGAGCGGGAACGAAGCGACCACGACACCCCCGGAACAGAACCGCGACCATGTTCAAGCTCTCGGCCGGGGGCTCGAGGTGCTCAAACTGTTCGGGCGAGAACGCCGCCCCTTGTCGGTCACCGAAGTCGCGGGCCTTGCCGGCATAACCCGCACCGCGGCTCGCCGCTTCGTGCTGACGCTCGAGTACATGGGGTATCTGTCCTACGACGGCACCGCCTACGCCGCCCGCCCGGCGATACTCGAGATCGGTGACGCCTACGTCCTGAGCAGCGGACTTCCCGATATCGTCCGGCCCCACCTCGAACGCCTGGCCGCACAGACTCAGGAGACGGCCTCGCTCACCGTCCTGCACCACGACAAGATCTTCTACGTCGACCGGGTCCAGGCCAATCGGGTCCTCACGGTCGAGATAGTGGTCGGGACGAGCCTGCCGGCCTATGCCGTCGCCACCGGTCGCGTGCTCCTGGCCGACCGTACCGACGCCGAACTCGACGCCTATCTGGCGAGCGTGAACACCCACAGTTACACCGAGGCCACCACGATCGACACCGCCGAATTGCGCGAGAAGATCATCGCTGCGCGCAACGAGGGATGGTCGCTGGCAGACCAGGAACTCAGCGAGGGAGTTCGTTCGATCGCCGTGCCCGTTCGCGACGCGGACGGCCGCGCAGTCGCGGCCCTCAACGTCTCCGCCCAGTCCTCGCGGGTGTCGCTCGACCATATGAGGGGATCGATTCTCACCGTCCTTCGGAATGCGGCCGAGCAGATCCGTGAGGAGCTGGCGGCAATATGAGGCGGTGTAGGCAGTCGCAGTCGTTCTCTGGACGGCGCACTGCACGGCGCGCGACCGAAGTGTGGGGTGGCGGTCCCCGAGTCGGTCCGCGCCACGTTCCGTAGCTGCCCCATACGGCGATTGCGTCCGCATAGCGTGCAATAGATCCACAAACGGACGCACCCATTGTGTGAACGCGATCACCTTGATAGAACAGGTGTAGCGCTCGACCGGTCGAAGGGTGATTCGCCCCGAGCTTTTCTGCGGTGTGCCCACTCGTGAAGTTCACAGTCCCCTTCCACACCTCGACTGCGCCAACGCCTATTCAACTGACGGCAGCGATCCACTCCGACGAACCCCGGTTACATCAACACAACCCGACACCGGGCCATCGCGCCGAGACCAGACAGGAACCACCTCGTGCAGACGATTTCCACATCACCCGATCAACAGGCACGTAACCGATATCGGTGGGTAGTGCTCGTGCTCTGCTGGCTCGCCTTCACCATGACCTCCGTCGATCGCTCCACCTGGGGTCCGGCATCGGTCTTCGTCGGTGAGGATCTCGGCGTGCCACTGGCCAGCCTCGGCGTGTTCGCCACCGCCTACTACATCGGCTACGTCTGCTCCAACGCCCTCACCGGGGTGCTGTCCGACCGGTTCGGTGGCCGCGAGGTGGTAACCGTCTCACTCGCCGGCGCAGGCCTGTTCATGATGGTCTTCGGATCGACCACCTCCGCGATGATCGGCATCGGTGTGCAAGCGGTCGTCGGTTTCTTCGCCGGCGCGGATTACGCCGCAGGCATCAAACTCCTGGCAAGCTGGTTCCAGCCCAAGGAACTCGGCAAAGTCATGGGCCTGTTCACCTCCGCGACCTCGCTCGGCACCGTCATCGCCAACACCGTCGTCCCGTGGATGATCAACCACTACAGCTGGCATGCCTCCTACCACCTTTTCGGTGCCATCTCGATCGTCACGGCGATCGCCTGTTACGTGATCATCCGACCGGGACCGGTCACCAACAGCATCGCCACCGCAGGAAACGGCAAGCGCCCCTCCGCCTGGAAGACCCTGACCACCAACCGTGACCTCATGCTGCTCTCCCTCGCAGGGTTCGGCGGGTTCTGGGGCACATACGGATTCGTCACCTGGTCCAACGCCCTGCTCATCAAGGGACATGGCGTCTCCGGCACCACCGCCGGGCTCATCGTGGCGATCTTCGCGGGCGTGGCGGTCGTCAGTAAACCCCTTACCGGAATGCTCGGCGACCGGATAGGCAGCGCCCGAAAGCCCGCGATCGTCATTCTCGCGCTGTTCGCCGTCATCCTGATCTTCTTCGGCACGCTCGACAACGTCCCTGCACTCCTCATCGCGGCCCCCCTCCTCGGTCTGGTCGGCTACGGATACCTGCCCCTGATCGTTGCGATGATTCCCCGCCTGGTTTCGAGCGAGGTCACCGGTACCGCTGCCGGCGCATCCAACGCCTTCTGGCAGATCGCCAGCACCCTTGTCCCTCTCGCGATCGGCGCGGTCTTCTCGGCCACCGGCTCGTTCCTGGCCGCCTTCGCGGCCCTGGCCGTCGGACCGATGATCGGCGCAGTCATCCTGTACTTCGTCGACGAGAACGGCGGAAAGAGCAGCGTCGCCGCCCCGGAACGGTAACTCCCGACACCACCACACCCTGATACCCCAACCGACGACACGACGGTCTCCTGAGGGAGACCGTCGTGTCGTCGGCCGTACAGGTTGCTCCGGCGCGGTGATCGTCTGCTCATCAGATCTCCTGAGCCAGGACGTTCTCGAACTTCCTGCCTGAACGTTCCGTCCGCGCGGATTACCGCACGTTCTCGTGACACAGCGCGAATGCGAACCGAGCGCACCCGAACAACAGACCCGGACCTTTCGGTCCCGCCCGGACCGAAGCGACATCCCGAGCATCGACGGCCTACGCCACCGTTCACCCGCACGTTCGCGGGCTTCGCCGAGATCATGGTCGAGCGGCGCGGTACGGGCGAGCCAATCTCGACCTGCTCCGAAATCGTGTCATCCACCTCGAACAGTGAAGCGTGGCAGTAGCTTCACGGAAAGTGCGACAGATCCGCCGACCGCCCCGAAGCCGGACAGCCGATCGCGACGAGGATTACCGAGCCCAGTCGCCGCGCTCGAGCAGCCACGACACCGCGATGCCCGCGACCAGACCCCAGAACGCGGCGCCGATGTTCCAGAACGCGACGTTCGACGCGGTGACCACGAACGCGACCAGCGCGCCCATCGTGTGGGTGCGACCGAACCCGGCGACGAACGCGCCCTGCAGTGCCCGCAGCATCGCCAGCCCCCCGAGCGTGGCGACGAATGCGACGGGCGCCGCGGTCATCCACCGTACGAACAGCGGTGCGAACGAGCCGAACACGATCGCCAGTACGCCGCACGTCACGGCGGCCGTGTACTGGCGGCTGCGTTCGCCGGAGGACACCAGCAACGCGTTCGTCGGGCCGGTCAGGCACGTGGACACGGCGCCGACCGCCGCTGCCGCGAAGGACCACACCCCGCACGCGACCGTCGCCACGTTGATCGGCGGGTGATGTCCGGCGCTGCGCAGCACCGCGACACCCTGCCCGTTCTGCACGACAAGCACCGTGATGGCGAGCGGAACAACGAGTTCCAGGATCGCCGTCCAGGTGAACACCGGCGCGGTGAACACGGGTGACGCGAACACCCCGGCATCGTCGCCGACCGGATCGAACCGGCCGGACACCGCGACCGCGACCACTCCCGTGAGCAGCGCCCCCAGGATCGGCGGCATCCACTTGCCGAGAGGCGGAACTGCGCTGAGCGCCAGGAACACCAGGACCATCGGCACCGCGATCGCGACGTCGGCGTCGAGTGCCCGCACGAGATCCACCCCGAACTTCAGGAACACCCCGGCCACCATGGCCATCACGATCGGCATGGGCAGCGCCGACATCACGCGCCGCACGAGACCCGAAAGTCCCAGCAGCAGAATCAGTGCGGATGTGACGACGTACGCGCCGATCACTTCGGGCCAGCTCAGGTGCGTGAGCGATTCGCCGACCACCACCGTGCCGGGGATGGTCCAGAAGAACCCGAGCGGCTGACGGTACGCGAGGCTCATCGCGATGGTGAGGATTCCGTTGAGTACGAACACCCCGAAGATCCACGACGCGAGCTGCGGTGCGCTCAGTCCTCCGGCGGCGCCGGCGGCGAGTATCACCGCGACCGGTCCGGTGCACGAGAAGATCAGCCCGACAAGGCCGTTGGCTGCATATCCGGGCCCGAGGTCGCGACCGAGCCGACGCAGAGTGGTGCGTGGTCGCGCGGGACGTTCGAACAGGACGGTATCGGCGCCGGTCCGGGCGTCTTCGTCGACTGCGGTCATTCTGAAACAACTACTCCTGTTCTCGGAACCGGGCCGCGAGTTCGCTCCGGGAACGGATGCCGAACTTCGCGTACACCCGGGTCAGGTGATACTGCACGGTCTTGACGGACAGGAACAGTTCGCCGGCCACTTCCTTGTTCGTGTGGCCGGCTGCGACGAGTGCCGCCACCGCCTGTTCCTGCGGGGTGAGGGCGACGGCGTCGACCGAACGGTCCGCGGTCTCCTCGCCGGCCTTCAGGCCGCCCGCCTTGAGTTCACGATCGCAACGTTGGACGTAACTGGTCGCGCCGAGCGTCGAATACAGTTCCCGGGCCGAGCGCATCACCGCGTCGGCCTCGCGGCGTCGACCCGCCCGGCGCATCGTCTGCCCGTAGGCGTAGCTCACCCGGGCGCGGTCGTACGGCAACGGCAGCGGCGCCAGTTGCGCGAGAGCAGACTCGAAAGTGTCACGTGCCGCGTCGATGTCGCCGCGTGAGCCCTGGATTCGACCGCGCACGTATCCGACGCGCGCCATCGCGGACCGGTGTCCGCGTGCCGCGGCGCGTTCCTCGAAGGGGCGGAGGAATACGTCGGCCTCGTCCACCCGTCCGGTCATGACGAGTGCGTTGGCGTACAGGTCCGGCCACGGCCAGAAGCCCGGTTCGTCGAGTCCCTGCCGGTGCTGCACGGCGGCAAGCGGTTCGAGATGCCGCAGCACGTCGCCGTATTCCGCTGCGATCTCGGAGACCTGCGCTGCCGAGATCGCCGACGGCGCCAGCATCATCGCGTAGTCGTGGGTGCCCGCGCGGCCTCGCAGCAGGTGTTCGCGCGCCCTGGGACGGTCGCCGCGGAGCGCATGGATCTGAGCGCCGGTCCAATGTACCAGGGGACGAAGAAGATCCAGTCCGGTTCGGTCGAGCTGGGCGGCCGCCCGATCGACCGTGCGGATCGCATCGTCCCACTCGCCGAGCGCGAACTGGGTGCGGGCCAGCCATGCCTGCGCCCACAGCGAGATGCGGAGCGAGCCTCCGCGGAACGCGGTCGGTTCGGCCGATTCGAGTTCCGCCCGCGCCCGGCCGGGGTCGTCGAGCGCCAGCGCCAGCCAGCCTTCGGCCATGCGGACACGCTGGCTCTGTGCGCCCGGTCCGACGGCGTCGGAGAGGGTCGCGTACGAGGCCACCGCCTCGTCGACGTGACCGGTCATGGCGAGACCGAGACCACGGACGGCCGCGGATTCGACGGCGGCCGGGGCGGCCCGGGGTACCAGTGCGGCGGCACGGTCGGCCCACTCGACGAGTTCGTCCCCGCGCAGCCGGGCCAGCGAGTGCAGCACCATGCGCTGACAGATCAGCGCAGCGAGCTGCGGATCCGCGTCTGTGTCGTCGAGCGATGCCCAGGCGCCGGTGAGCAGTTCGTGTGCTTCGGCGGCGCGTCCGCGTTGGATGGCAAGGTAGCCGAGCACGGCGTCGCGCATGGGACCGCCGGGGGCGCTTTCGATCTCGGGGACGAACGTCAGCGCCTGCGGAAGATCGGCGGCACCGGTGAGTGCGTCGACTCCGCGGATCAGGCGTTCGGTGCGCAGATCCCGGTCCGGGGTGATCCGGCTCGAGATGATGAGGGCCTCGGCTGCATCCGACCACGCTCCGTCCGACGCCCGCGCCTGCGCATACCGATCGAGGCGGTCGGCGAGGTCGGCATCGGACCGGGGAGTGGCGGACACCAGGTGGAGCAGAGAGTCGCCCTCGTCGTCGACGATCTCCGCTGCCCGGGCGTGCAGTTCCTGCCGTCGCGCCGGACCGAGTCCGTCGACGACGGCGGCTCGGGTCATCGGGTCCGGAAACGACAACGTGACGACGCCGCGTTGCTCTCGCATGGTGAGCAACCCGGCGGTGTGGGCGTCGTCGAGGGCGGTTGTCGGGTCGTCCAGCTCGGCGAGCGACGCGGCATGCGCGAGGGAGCAATCGGTGCCGAGGATCGCCGCCGATTCCACGAGCAGGCGAGCGTGCTCCGAACAGCCGGTGAGCCTCCGCCGCACCGTCGCGGCATGTTGCTTCGGCGCCGGGAACCGGTCCTGCCAGTGCTGCCACTGTGATCGGGGCATCTCGTCGATGACCTGCAAGGTCGGCAGGGGACTGCCGAGGGTGTGTTCGTACAGGCGTCGCGCCGTCCACGCGGACAGGTCGACGCCGGCACGTGTGAGGGCCAGCTGGGAGATGTCCGAGGGTGAGAGCGGACCGACGTGCACCGTGACGGCGTGGTGCATGTCGAGGATGTGGGCGACCTCGTCGCCGACGGTCTCGGGCAGGACGTCGGGGATCAGCCACAGCATGCACAGCAGGTGGCCGTGGGGGCGGCGGATCAAGGACGACAGCGCCTGCAGCGACGCGGGATCGGACCGGTGCGCGTCGTCGACGACGATCACCGTGGGGCCGGTCAGACCGGCGAGGATCTCGTGAGCGACGTCGACGGGGTCCGTTGCCGTCACCGGCGCCTGCAGCAACTGTTCGGCGACGGACCACTCGCGGTGTGATTCCCACTCTGCGCAGGTCGCGCCGAGAACCGTCCAGTCGGACAAGGAGTCGACGAAAGTTCTTACCAGGGTGGTCTTTCCGATACCCGGCGGACCCTCGACGAGGGCGAGTCCGGGTGTACCGGTTCGCGCCTCGCCGAGGATCCGTTCGAGCTCTGCGAGCTCGCGGGTACGTCCGACCAGCATGGAAGATCCCGTCACGCCTCCACCGTAGCCGTGACCACAGGCTCCGGTTCGGTATTCGGGGCGGTCGGCCGGGGCGGCACGAAGAACGTGACGACCGCACCTGCGAGCGCGATGCCCGCGAAGATGTAGAAGTTCACGTTGTTGCTCAGACCTGCACCGATGAGCAGGCCGCCGATGATCGGCCCGACGATGCCGCCGAGGCGGCCGAACCCGGCGCACCACGCGACGCCCGCGGCTCGGGCGCGGGTCTCGTAGTAGTTGGACACGAAGCCGTAGACGAGGACCTGGGTGCCGATCGTGCCGACACCGGCGATCGCGACCGCGGCGAGTAGCACCGGCAGCGGGAATCCGAAGGTGAGCAGCACCAGGGCGAGGGCGGCGAGACCGAAGGTGGTGACGACGACGGGCTGGGGTCCGCGCCCGTCGGCGACCCGGGAGGCGAGCAGGCCGCCGATGATCGCGCCGCCGTTGAGGACGAGCAGGAACGCGAGCGAGCCCTTCGCGTTGTACCCGGCGTCCGCCATGATCTTCGGAAGCCAGGTGTTCAACCCGTAGGTGAGCAGCAGTCCGGAGAAGCTCATCAAGCCGAGAAGTGTTGTTCCCCAGGCGTATCGACGGGTGGCGAGAGCGGCGAAGCCGGCCTTCTCGACGATCGGCGCCGACGGAGCGGGCATGGGGATGCCGAACTTGTAGCAGACCGCGGCGGCGTCGTCGACGCGACCGCGCGAGGTCAGCCACTGCGGCGACTCGGGGAGTTTGACCAGGGCGAGGGGCAGCAGGATCACAAGCGGCAGTGCGCCGATCAGGAACAGGCCTCGCCAGCCGATCGCGTCGCGCAGCACGATCGCCAGCAGGGACGCGAGGACACCGCCGGCGGGGACGCCGCTGTAGACGATCGCGTTGTAGAGATTGCGCTTGCTTGCCGGTGCGAACTCGGCGACGACGGCACCGGCGGTGGCCACGAGCCCTCCGACGCCGATGCCGGTGAAGAACCGCAGCGCGCCGAACATCGCGAGGTTCGTCGACAGTGCCGCGGCGGCCATGCCGAGGGAGAACCAGACGATGTGCAGGAGCATCATCTTCCGTCGGCCGACACGGTCACCGAAAGCGCCGGTGACCAGTGCTCCGACCATGACGCCGACCAGTGCGTACGAGCCGAGCGCGCCGCCCTGCTCGGCGGAGATGTGCCCGAGCTGGCCGGGGTCGGCCATCAGCGTGGGCAGGATGGTGCCGTAGACGACCAGGTCGTAGCCGTCGAAGATGATCGCGAGCGTCGCCAGGGCGACGATCCAGAGGACGGAACGGCGGTGCTGCGCACTCGCCCATTCTGTGGGCTGGGTCAATTTCACTCCTGTTGGTGAGGGCTGTCACAAAACGATCGGGAGAGAAAAACGGGCCTCACCGCCGGGGCCGGATGTGGCCCTGTCGGTGAGGCCCGGGGCGGCGGGCTAGCCCAGATCGCCGCCGGCGACGGGCAGAACCGTGCCGGTGATGTACGAGGCTTCCTCTGATGCCATGAACGTGATGGCGGCGGCCTGCTCGTCGAGCGTGCCGTACCGCTTGAGCAGGGACGAGTCGACTGTCTGGTCGACGATCTGCTGATACCAGGTCTTCTCCTGGTCGGTTTGTGCCGCGGGTCCGCGCGCGACCCGCCTGGCCGGGGCGTCGGTGCCGCCCGGTGCGGTCGCGACCACCCGGATCCCGTACTGCGCGACCTCCAGTGCCAGCGCCGCGGTGATCGCGTTGACCCCGCCCTTGGCCGCCGCGTACGGGACACGGTTGACGCCACGGGTCGCGACCGACGAGACATTGACGATCGTGCCGGAGTTCTGCGCGATCAGGTGCGGCAGGACCGCGCGGCACGTCCACAGCGTGGGGAACAGCGAGCGCTGCACCTCGGCCTGGATCTGTTCGGGCGTGTAGTGCTCGTACGGCTTGGCCCAGATGGTGCCGCCGACATTGTTGATCAGCACGTCGATGCGCCCGTTCTGCTGTCGCGCCTCGTCGATCGCGGCCTGTGCGCCCTCGAACGTTTCGAGGTCCGCGGTGACGGAATGCGCGCGGGCTCCGTTCTCCCGCAGTTCCTTCGCGACGTCGTGGACGAGCTCGGCGCGGTCGATCAGGACGACGTCGCCGCCCTCGGCCGCGATCCGCGTCGCGACCGCGCAACCGATGCCCTGCGCGGCGCCGGTCACGACGACCGCGCGGCCGTCGAACCGGCCCGGAAAGACGCGGGGGCTCATGCGATTCCCGCCTTCTCGCGGTCCTCGATGGCGCGACGCATGGTCTCCTTCGCGTGCTGGGCGTGGGAGACGATGAGATCGCGTGCCGCGGCACGGTTTCCGCGTTCGAACGCCTCGACGATCTTCAGATGGTCGTGGGGGACCTGCTCGTCCACCCACTGCGCGGTGCGCAGCACGCGGCGCATCAGCTGGGTGACCTCGAGCCGGTTGTAGGCCTCGAGGAGCACCGGGTTGCCGCAGCAGCGGAACAGGAATTCGTGGAACGCCGCGTTGGTGTCGGTGAACGCGGCGGCGTCCGTGAACCGGTCGCGTTCGATCGACGCGGTCGAAGCCTCGGCCAGGAAGCGGAACTCGGCGAGCTGTGCGTCGGTGAGCCGGCCGATCGTCAGTTCGAGCGCGCCGAGTTCGAGTGCCATGCGGGCGTCGAACTGGGCATCGGAATCCGCGACGGGCGGGTGCTCCTCGCCGATCTCGTAGTTGTCCGACACGGTGGGGTTCGCGGCTCCGAGCGAGACGGGTAGACCGGTTTCGGCGGAAGCCTTCTCGGCCGCGGCACGCTCGGCGTCGGTGGGTTCGGTGACCTGCACGGCACCCTGGTCGGAACCGGCCGCGGAGTTGTTGAACTTCTCGAAGTAGAAGTTGGCGGGGGTGATGCCCTCGTTCCCGAAGTGGGTACGCACAGCCTCGACCATCGGCGGCGGGCCGCACAGGTACACGTCGACGTCGCCGTCGTTGAGGTGCTGCGGCTCGAACAGCGAGGTGACGTATCCCTTGTTCGGTGCTGTCGAGTCGGGATCCGAGACGCAGTAGTCGAAGCTGAAGTTCGGCAGCGACTTCGTGTACCCCTCGAGGGTGTCGAGTTCGACGATGTCGCGGTCGAAAGTGGCACCGTAGATCAGGTGCACGGGCAGATCGCTGCCCTGTTCCTGCATCGTCGCCAGGATCGCGAGGATCGGAGCCAGTCCGGTGCCGCCGGCGAGCAGCAGCGCGGGACGCTTGCGTTCGCGCAGGAAGAAGCTGCCGAGCGGGCCGGTGAACACGAGGGTGTCGCCGACCTGCGCGCGATCGCGCAGGTACTCCGACATCAGTCCGCCCTCGGTGATCTTGACCAGGAACGACAGGTGCTCGTCGTTCGGGCCGGTGCTGAACGAGTACGAGCGGCTCTGGTCGGTGCCGGGCACCGTGATGTTCACGTACTGGCCGGGCAGGAACACCAGATCGTCGCGGTTCGGGATCTCGATGCTGAAACCGATTGTGCTGTCCGAGAACCGCCGGATGTCGGTGATCGTCGCCGAGTACGTCGTGGCGGCGGTCTTCGCGACGTCGGAGGTCGTCGCGATCTGCAGCACCAGGTCGGATTCCGGCGTCATCTGGCAGGGCAGGCAGTAACCCTGCTCGGCCTCGTCGTCGGTCAGCGCTTCCTCGATGTAGTCGCCGCCGTCGTAGCTACCGGACTCGCACAGCGCCTTGCAGGTGCCGCACGCGCCGTCCCGGCAGTCGAGGGGGATGTTGATGCGCGCCTTGTACGACGCGTCCGCGACCGTCTCGTTCGGGCCGCACTTGACGAAGCGGGTGACCCCGTCCTCGAAGCTCAGTGCCACTTGAAAGCTCATGGCATGTGCCTTCTTTCGTGAATCGGGGTGATCAGACGACGTAGACGTCCACGATGTGGTGGATGTAGTCGTTCTTCAGGACGATCTTCTTCTTCCGGATCACCGGCTCGGGGCCGGACACGTCGAGGGTGACGAAGTTCGTGCCGAAGTACGTGTCGGTCGTGTTGTAGCGGTAGTACAGCGAGAACCAGTTGTGGCGCAGGTCGATCTCGGTGCCGCGGCGCTCCAGGATCTCGACGTTGGTGATGTTGTGGCCCGTGCGGGGCTCGGGCAGCGAGGTCGCCGACGAGCGGTCGGTGCGGATGCGGAACACCCGGTCCTCGAGCCCGCCGCGGTTCGGGTAGTACACGAGCGAGATCTCGCGCTGCGGGTCCTCGGTGAGTTCACCGTTGTCGTCCCAGGCGGGCATCCAGTACTCGGCCTGCGGGTGGTAGCACTCGAGCCACTTCTCGAACTCGCGGTCGTCGAGCAACCGTGCTTCCTTGTAGAGGAACTGTTCGATCGCGGTCTGCGTCAATTCTGTTGCAGTGGTCATCGTTTCGTTTCCCTCAGAGCTCGTTCGCGGCGGTGGACCGGGCTTCGGCCTCGGCGGCCTTGCGCATCGTCTCGAGCCAGTACCTGTGCTGGATCGGGTAGAGGCCCTCGTCCTCGGTCTTCACACCGCTCGACAGCACGTTGGTCATGCCCAGGTCCTTCGCGACCTGATCCGGGCCGTTGAGCACGTGGGTGGCGCCGCGGCTCATGTCGTTCCACGGTGCGGCGGTCGCGAGGTAGGTCTTCTGGCAGGACCGGAACTCCTCGAGATCGTCCGGGGTCGCCATACCCGTCGCGTTGAAGAAGTCCTCGTACTGGCGGATCCGGTTGGCGCGGGCCTCGGCGGACTCACCCTTGGGGGCGATGCAGTAGATCGTCACCTCGGTCTTGTCCACTGCGATCGGCCGGAAGTGACGGATCTGCGACGAGAACTGGTCCATCAGATACACGTTCGGGTACAGGCACAGGTTGCGGGACGCACCGACCATGAATTCGGCCTTCTTCTCCCCGAACTCGGCGGCCAGTTCGTCCTTGCGCGGGTAGAGGGGGCGGTCCTGCGGATTGCCCCACCACATCCACAGCAGCAGGTGGCCGTTCTCGAACGAGTGGTAGCCGCCGCCCTGCTTGCCCCACGTGCCGGCGTCCATCGCCCGGGTCTCGTTGGTCGATTCCCCGGCGGTGCGGCGGGCGGTGGTGGCCGCGTAGTTCCAGTGCGTCGCGGACACGTGGTATCCGTCGGCGCCGTTCTCCGCCTGCAGCTTCCAGTTGCCGTCGTAGGTGTAGGTGGACGCGCCGCGCAGCACCTCGAGGCCCTCGGGGGACTGGTCCACGACCATGTCGATGATCTTGGTGGTGTCGCCGAGGTGGTCCTCGAGGGAGTCGACGTCGGCGTTGAGGCTGCCGAACAGGAATCCGCGGTAGTTGCCGAAGCGGGCGACTCGGGTCAGGTCGTGGCTGCCGTCGGTGTTGAACTGTTCCGGGTAGCCGGCGTCGCGGGGGTCCTTGACCTTGAGCAGCTTGCCGTTGTTGCGGAACGTCCAGCCGTGGAACGGGCACGTGAACGTGGTCCGGTTGTCGGTCTTGCGCCGGCACAGCATCGCGCCGCGGTGGCTGCACGCATTGATGAGGCAGTGCAGCTCGCCGTCCTTGTCGCGGGTGATCACGACGGGCTGGCGGCCGATGTAGGTGGTGAAGTAGTCCCCGGCGTTGGGCACCTGGCTCTCGTGCGCGAGGTACACCCAGTTGCCCTCGAAGATGTGCTTCATCTCCATCTCGAAGATCTCTTCGTCGGTGAAGATGTCGCGCCGCACCTGGTAGCGGCCGCTCGCCGCGTCCTCGACGAGGGCGTCGTCGAGGTGGGAACGCACGTGGTCGATGGTGTCGGTCATAGGAACTCCAATGTGGCGTCGTGCCGGGGAGGCGATGCGAAGTCCGGCTCGGTGCCGGTCGGGGCGGACTGTGCCGTGATGCCTCCACGATGCCACCCTGTGTCTCCGGTCACACCGGGTAAATGCCTAGGGGTGCCTAGGACCTGTGGATCGGGGGCCCAAGGACTCTCGCGGCACCGCGGTGTATGTGTGCACCGGAAGACCCGCACCCAGGGCCGGAAGGGTCGACCCTGCCTGCCCCGCGCTCGTGCGGAGGTCCGAAGCCCGCGCGCAGCTGCATCGAGTGTGCAAGAGTGCTGAGAAGTATCACTGATAATGATTGGTGTGGATTTGGGGATGGTTGCGACGACGGCGGCGAGACCCTCGGTCCGCCCCGAGTGGATCATGGTGGCGATCTTCTCGGTCTTCACGGTGAGCAATGCTCCCGCTCCGCTCTATGTCTTGTGGCAACGCGAGATGGGATTCTCCCAGACCACCGTGTCGCTGATCTTCATCAGTTACATCGTCGGGGCGATCGTCTCCTTGCTGCTCGGGGGGCGGGTCGCCGACCGGGTGGGGCATCGATCGGTGCTTCTGCCCGCGCTCGTGCTCGCCGTGGTGGCGTGCGCGTTGTTCGCCCTCGCCCGCACACCGCTCTGGCTGGAATCGGGGCGTTTTCTCATCGGAGTCGCGTCCGGCGCGTTCGGTGCGGCAGGTGGCGCGGCCATCGCGGATCTCTGCGGCCCGGAGGGGCAGACGCGTGCGGCGCTGTACGCGAGCGTCGCGCCCGTGGCCGGGTCTGCGGTGGGTCCGCTGCTCGCGGGTGCGCTCGCCGACTCCGTCTCGGCGCCCACGAGCCTGGTGTTCGTCCTCCTGGCGGTTCCGCTGGTCGTCGTGGCGGTACCGGTTTCGCGAACGAGTGGGCGTCCGGACCTCCCACCCGGAGGTCGGCTGATGGAATGGCCGAAGCTTCCCGCCGGAACCGGATCCGTCGTGGTCATGGCGATGGCAGTGGCAGGCAGCCCCTTCGCGCTCGCGGGGTTGTTCATTTCGCTGGGGCCGGCCATGATCTCCGATCTCCTCGGCAACGACACCCGACTCCTGGCCGGTGCCGTCTCGTTCATGGTCTTCGGGGCGGGGGCGGGGAGTCAGATCCTCGCGAGGCGAATGAGTACCTACCGGGTCGCGCGTGTGGGTTTGGTGATCTCCCTCCTCGCGGCGGTGCTCATCGCCGTCGCCGTCGGCGTGGAGTCGGTTCCCGTGATCGTCGCGGCCGCGCTGGCGGCAGGCCTCGGGCAGAGCCTCGCGCAACTCGCGGGACTGCAACTTGCCCGGGCATGCGCTCCGGCGGGCCGCGGAGCGGAGGTCACGGCACTCGTGTGGCTCGCGGGCTACGGGACGGTTGGTGTGGGGATTCTCGGCATGGGTGTGCTTGCCGACGAGTTCGGCCTTCTTGCAGCGAGTTACGTCTTCTGCACGTTCTTCTTCCTGTGCGTCCTCGCCGCCCTGGTGCTCGTCGTCCGACGTCGGCGAACGGTCGACCGGCTGACGTGCTCGATGTCGTTGACATCACATAATAGATGAATATGATTATGAGCGACATTGCCGGTGGGAAACAGAGGAGCCCGCGATGACCTACATCGTTACCGAGCCCTGCGTCGATATCCTGGACAAGGCCTGCATCGAGGAGTGCCCGGTCGACTGCATCTACGAGGGCGGACGGATGATGTACATCAATCCGGACGAATGCGTGGACTGCGGCGCGTGTGAACCGGTGTGCCCGGTCGAGGCGATCTTCTTCGAAGAAGATGTACCCGAGGAGCATTCGGGCTACATCGCGGCGAACTACGAGTTCTTCGCCGAGATCGGATCACCGGGCGGAGCGTCGAAGATCGGGCGCACCGAATTCGATCCGCCACTGGTGAAAACGCGTCCCGTGCGAGCGTGACCGTGCCTTCCGGGCGGTCGGGGGCGCGATCCGCCGGGGCCCTGGGTGGCGTCGTTGCGCTCACGTTCGCGCTGACCGTGGTCGGTTCCAACATTCCCGGACCGCTGCTGCCGCTGTACGAGGAGCGGCTCGGAATGTCCCCGTTCGCGCTCGCGGCGCTGTTCGTGACCTACTTCGGGGCCTTGATCTCGATGTTCCTCGTGATGAACCGGACGACGCTCGGCCGCCACGTGCAGATCGTCCTGCCGGCGGCCGTGCTCGTCGGCATCCTGGGCGACGTCGCGCTGTGGCTCGGAAGCGACTCGCCTCCGCTGCTGTTTCTGGGCCGGGCGTTCACGGGCATCTGCGTGGGAGCGGCCACGGGTTCCGCGGCGACCCTCGCCGTGACGGCTCGCGGGGACGCCGGCCGGACGCTCGCGGCCACCGGGGCGATCGGCGGCTCCCTGATCGGCCTCATCGCGGCGGCGGTCGTCGCCGAGTTCTTCCGGGATCCCACCGTGCTGGTCTATCGAGTCCACGCTGTTGCCCTCGCTGTGTGCGAGATCCTGCTCCTGGGGGTGCTGTGGTGGAATCGCACTCGAATACGCGACGCCGCAAGCCTCGTGGAATCCGCGGAGCGGAGCCCGGACGAGGATCCCGGGGAAACGGTCTCTCCGCGCGGCAGACTCGCGGCGTACGGCCTCGGTGCGGCAGGGTGGACCGTCGGCGGCATCGCCGTGGGAGTCCTCCCGCCCGCGCTCAGAAGTGGCCTGCAGTCCGATCTGCTTCTCACGGGGGTCCTGGGTGGGATCGTCTTGCTGGTCGTGGCCTGGGTCGCCCCGTACGTCGGACGGGCCGTCGGACGGACACCGTCCGCACCCCAGTCGCTCGTCCTGTTGGGTTCCGGCAGTGTCGTTCTCGCCGCCGGTACCCTCTCCGGACGGTTGCTCCCGGTTCTGGCGGGTTGCCTGCTGTGGGGGATCGGGCAGGGATTCGCGTACGCGAAGGGGCTCACGCTCCTCACGACCGGAGCGACACCGGTCGAGCAGGGCAGGGCTACCTCCTTGTATGCGTGTACGTCCTACGGCTTCGCGGCGTCGGTGATTCTCCTCGCGGGGGCGGTGTCCTCCGGCATCGGATACGCCTGGGGCACCTCGATCGCGGTTCTTCTGTTCGGGGCCTTCTGCGCGGCCGTCTTCGCATTCGGCCGGAAGCATTGGGCCGTCACCCGAACCGACCGTATGCAGGCAACTCTCGTGGCCGAGCGCTGACCGGACCGCGTTCCCGTTTTCTCCTGTGGACATTTCGGATGCGTCACCTTAGTGTGATTCCAATCACGAATAATGATGCACATCATTCGTCCCGAAAGGGGAGTCATGAGTCGAGTCGATCGCGGGTACCGTGTTCGGATCTTTGCCGGAATCGGGGCCGCAGCCCTGGTTCTCGCCGGTTGCGGATCCGGAGCGGGAGGAACGGTTTCGGACGGTGATCTACCGGACCAGGTCAAGGTCGTGTCGGTCACCGACCAGACCGGAACCACCGCATACGTCGGTAGCAGCCAGTTGAAGGGCATCGAGCTCGCCATCGATGAGATCAACGCGCAGGACTACCTCGGAGACACCGAATTCCTCTTGGAGAAGAGGGATTCGGCGAGCGATACCCAAACCGCCGTCAGCCAGACCACGGAGGCGCTGACGGACCGAAGCGTCAGCGCGCTGCTCGGGCCGGTTCTCAGCGCTCACGCGGTCGCGATCGCGCCCCTGGTCGAACGGGCCAAGCTGCCGACCGTCTTCACCCAGTCCGGGAGCGAGGGAGTGGTCATCGGCGACTACACCTACCGGGCGACGGCTCCGATGGAAACCTATTTCGTCAAGGCGCTCGAGCGGTTGCGGGACCAGGGGGTCGGCACGGTGAGTGTGCTGTACAACGCCGGCAACGTCACCCTTGCCGGACTCGGTGAGCACACGATCCCGGACGGGCAGGCCGAGTACGGATACAAGATTCTCTCCAGCACCGCGGTGCAGGCGACCACCCAGGACTTCAGCACCACCGCAACGCGTATCGCCGGCGAGAAACCCGACGCCGTCATCGTCCTGCTGGTCGGTGCGGGCAATTCCACTGCCATGTCCCAGCTCCGGCAGGCCGGGTACACCGGGCCCGTCGTCGGTAATCCGGCCGCAGGCGCCGGAAACCTCGCGCCCGCAGGCGCGGCGGGGGCCGGAATGTACTGGGCCACCGACTTCAGCTTCCACCAGACCGCACCGTCGTCGGCGGCGTTCGTCGAGGCCTACCGGGCGAAGTACAACGGTGAGAACCCGCTCAACTACGCCGCCGAGGGCTACGACGCGACCTGGATGCTGGCGCACGCGGTGAAGAACTCCGGCGGGGCCTCTCGCGAGGACATCCAGCGTGGCCTCGAGCAGGTCGTAGGCGAGGGCTTCGACGGTGCGCTCGGACCGGTGACGTTCGAGGGCAACGACATGCGGGTCGAGGGCGTGCTGGTCGAGTGGACCGGCACCGAGGAAGTTCTGGTCGAGGGTTCCGATGTTGCCGAGTGACGCGGTCGCAACCGTGCGGGTCGAGGGCGTGCACCGAATGCACGCTCATTCCGAGAAAGCCTCAGCGTCAACGAGTTCGAAGGAAACGGCGCCATGTCTCAATTGATGATCGATGCGGCCGTACTCGGGTCCATCTATCTGTTGTTCTGCCTGGGGATGAGCATCTCCTGGGGCACGATCGACATCCTGAACTTCGCCCACGGCGGGATCTTCATGTTCTCCGCGTTCGTGGCGTCACAGATCGTCTCCCATGTCGAACTGGGCCTGGTCGCGATCTGTGTCATCTCTGCGGTGGTCGGCGCGACGGTGTCGGCGGCGATCGATGTTCTGGCCTTCCAGCCCATCCTCCGGAGGGCGAAGAACCAGCGCACAGCCGAACTCCAGATCCTCATCGGCGGTATCGGCATCGGCACGATTCCCGTAGCCATCGTGCAGGTGTACACACTCAGTGAGCCTTTCGGCTTCCTGCACAGCAGTTACGAGACGACGGTGCACACCTTCGGAGGTATGCGGCTGTCGAGTACCGGTCTGGTCGTTCTCGGCTGCGCGCTCGTGCTGACGGTCTCGATCTCGTACTGGCTCAAGAACACCAGTCACGGACTTGCACTTCGTGCAATCGGTGTGGACCCCGAAACCGCCGAGCTCATGGGCGTCAAGCGCCGGCAGCTGTCGTTGCTGACCATGGCGATCTCGGGTGGTCTCGCGGGCCTCGCCGGTGCGCTGCTCACCTTCAACCTCGGCGCGATCACCGCCGAGAGCGGGGAAACGCTGCTGATCAAGGCGTTCGCCATCATCATCCTCGGCGGAGTCGGCAGCACCGGCGGCGCCGCGCTCGGCGCGATGATCCTGGCGTTCTCCGAGGTGCTCGTCCTGCGCTACACCGGTGGCGGGTGGGTCGACGCCGTCGGCTTCGGCCTGATCCTCGCCGTGCTGCTCCTGCGCCCGCAGGGAATCTTCGGAAAGAAGGAGGTGCGACGGGTATGAGCGACTTCTACTTCTCCAACATCGTGCTCATCCAGAGCACGTTCACGGTATTGCTTCTCGCCCTGAGCATTCAGATCCAGTTCCGGATGGGAGTGTTCTCGTTCGCCGGCGCGGCGTTCTACGGAATGGGCTCGTACGGTGTCGCAATCCTCGTGCTGCACTACGATTTCGGAGCACTGTCGGCGCTCGCGGCAATCGTCGTGATCTGTGCCGTCGTCGGCTACCTGCTCTCGCTCGTCGTGCAGCGACTCAGCGGGCTCTACCTGGCCATGGCGACCGTCGCGTTCGTGATGATCGTGACGGTCGTGGCCCACAACGGCGGCACCCTTACCGGCGGTTCCGTCGGATTGTTCGGGGTGCTGACCCCCGTCGAGATCTCCGTCCCGCATCTCGCCGTGGTGTGCGCCGTCGTGGTCGCGGCGATGATCGTCAGCGAACGCGGCGCCATGGGCCGGCGGATCGAAGCGGTCCGCGAAGACCCCGAGCTGGCCTCCGCGATGGGCATCAACGTCGCCCGCTACCGCAAGGTGTCGTTCGTGCTCAGCGGTGTCCTGGGTGCACTCGGCGGGGGACTGAACATCCTCATGATGACCGCAATCGCCCCGGAGAACATCGGGTTCCCGCTGATCGTGCTGGCGCTGACCATCATCATCGTCGGCGGGTCGCGCTCGTGGATCGGTGTCCTCATCGGTGCTCTGATCTTCACCTGGCTGCCCGTCGTGCTCGAACAGGTCGGCACCTACCAGAGCATCGTCTACGGCGTGATCGTCGCGATCGCCGCGATCTTCATGCCCGGCGGCATCACCGGAATCGTCACGGACCTGTACCGCCGCCGGTCGGCCCGCCTGAACGCCGACGCGCTCGAGTCGGAGGAACTGCTCGAGGCCCGCGCCGCGGAGAAGGATGCCGAAGACGCAGCGGAGCTCCAAGCCGAACTGGCGTCCTCCGGCGCACCGACGACCACGTCAGGAGATTCCCGATGACCACGGAACTCACCCGGCCGCAGCCGGACCCGTCGAGCCCCGCCGGGAGCGAGGTGCTGACACTGGACGACCTCGCCGTTCATTTCGGCGGTATCAAAGCGGTCGACGGCATCACCCTCGGTCTCGCGCGCGGAAGGATCTCGGGGATCCTGGGCCCCAACGGATCCGGTAAGAGCACACTGCTCGGCGCGATCACGCGTCTGACCCCGCTCACGCGCGGAACTCTCCGGTTCGAAGGACAGGACTACTCGCGTGTCCGCCCGGAGGCTGTCGCGCGACTCGGAATCGGCCGGACCTTCCAGACCGTCCGGCTGCTCGACGACCTCACGGTCCGTGAGAACGTGCAGCTCGGCCACGATCTGATCGCCGGTTCGCACTCGTGGTGGCGTCGCCCCGACAGCACGGACCGCGACGCGGCCGATTCCGCGGTGGCGACGGCACTCGAGCGGACCGGGCTGGACGGCAAGGAGAATCTCCTTCCGGGACAGTTGTCCTACGGTCTCCAGCGCCGCGTCGAGATCGCCCGGGCGATCGTGATGTCCCCGAAGCTGCTGCTGCTCGACGAACCCACTGCGGGAATGAACCGCTTCGAACGGGAGGAGATCGGCAAGTTGATGGCCGATCTGCGGTCGGAGGGGCTCACCCAGCTCATCGTCGAGCACGACGTGCAGATGATGGTGGACGTCTGCGATCACCTCTTCGCCATGAACTCCGGACGCCTGATCGCGTCGGGCACACCGTCGGATGTCGTTCGTGATCCGGCGGTGCGCGAGGCCTATCTCGGAAAGCAGGACAACGATGATCGAGATTCGTGATCTCCACGTCGACTACGGCAAGGTCAGTGCGGTCCGCGGTGTGTCGGTGACCGCGCACCCGGGTCGCGTCACCCTGGTGCTCGGCGCGAACGGCGCCGGCAAGACCACGACCTTGCGCACGGTCGCCGGATTGAACGCACCCACCTCTGGGGAGATCCTGGTCGACGGTGAGTCCGTCGTGGGGTGGCCGGCGCACCGGATCCTCGCTCGCGGTGTGTCTCTGGTACCGGAGGGCCGCAGGGTCTTCTCGTCGCTGACCGTGGCCGAGAACCTGAAGGTCGGGGGCCTGATCGCGTCGAAGAAGGACCGCGAGGAATCGATGCGACGGGCATTCGGGATGTTTCCCATTCTCGAGGAGCGGCAGGACGGCCCGGCCGGTCTGCTCAGCGGCGGTGAGCAGCAGATGCTCGCGTTCGGTCGCAGCCTCATGTCCCAGCCCTCCTACATCCTGATGGACGAACCGTCCATGGGGCTCGCTCCGGCCGTGGTCGACCGCGTCATGGACAGCGTCCGTGCGATCGCAGATCAAGGCATCGGCGTGCTCATGGTCGAGCAGAACGCCGAGGCCGGGATGAAGATCGCCGACGACGTGGTCGTGGTCAACCGGGGTGAGTCGGTCTATTCGGGGCCTGTGCAGGAGGCCCGCAGGCATTCCTCGGTCGTGTCGGCATTCCTCGGCGAGGCGGCGCTGACCGGGTCCGACAGTGGAATCGAGAGCTGAAAGATCATGAAGAGACGATTGTCGGTCGCAGTGCTCGCGATCGCCGGCCTGTTCGGCACCACCGCGTGCGGTTCCGGCGGCGGTCCGGTTGCGAACGGTGAGATGCCCACCGAGATCAAGATCGTATCCGTCACGGACAAAACGGGATTGACGGCCTTCGGCGGTCAGCCGCAGTTCCGCGGGATCGAGCTGGCGGTCGATCAGATCAACGAACAGAACTACCTCGGTGGGTCGCGGTTCGCGTTGCGAAGCCGCGACGCCGCGAGCGATACGCAGACTGCGGTGAGCCAGGCCGTCGAAGCGACGGCCGACCGTTCCGTCAGCGCCATGATCGGGGGCATCTCGAGTGCGCAGGCGATCGCGATCTCACCGCTCGCGGAGCGGTCGGGGCTGCCGACGATCTACACCCAGTCGGCGAGCAACGGTGTGCTGATCGGCGACTACACGTTCCGGGCGACCCCGCCGCAGACCACCCACGTGGCGACGTCGATGGCACACCTCCAGCAACTCGGCGTCAAGCGGCTGAGCGTGCTGTACAACGCGGGTAATCCGGCTCTCGCCCAGATGGCGGAGAAGAACCTCGTCGAGGGGCAGGCGAAGTACGGCTTCGAGATCGTGTCGGCGACGTCGGTGCAGAACTCCACGCAGGACTTCGCGACGTCCGCGTCGAAAATCGCAGCGGAGCAACCCGATGCGGTCGCCTTCCTCCTTGTGGGTGCCCAGAACGCCACCGCGATGCGCCAGTTGAGGCAGGCCGGATACGCCGGACCGGTTCTGGGCCAGACCGGAGCGGGCACCAACAACCTCGTCCCGGCCGGGGCGGACGGGGCCGGCATGTTCTGGACGACGAACTTCACCGTCGACCAGCCGTTCCCGTCGTCGCAGGCATTCGTCGCCGCCTACCGCGCGAAGTACGGCGAGGACCCGGTCAACTATGCCGCCGAAGGATACGACGCGGCGTGGATGCTGGCGCACGCCGTCAAGGCCGCCGGGGGCGCGTCCCGGGAGGACATCCAGCGCGGTCTCGAAATCGTCCTCGAGAACGGTTTCGAGGGTGCCCAGGGCTCGATCGGTTTCGAAGGCCACGACATGCGCACGCCGGGCGTGCTGATCGAGTGGAACGGCACACGCGAGATCGTGTTGATGGAACCAGCGAAGATCTGACTGCCCTCCTACCGAAAAGGGTCCCCCGAGAAGATTCTCGGGGGACCCTTTCGCTTACGGCGGTGCTTCGGATCAGCGTCCCTGCCAGACCGGCTCGCGCTTCTCCTTGAACGCGAGTGCGCCCTCCTTGGCGTCTTGCGACGAACGCACGGGCTCGTAGATCTCGCGCATCCGATCGAATTCCTCGGCGTTCGACCAGTCCCGCGCCTGCGCGATGATCTCCTTGGTCGCACGCAGTGCGAGCGGGCCGTTCTTTGCGATGGTCCGGGCCAGCTGCAGGGCCTCCTCCAAGGCTGTTCCTTCGGGAACGAGCCGGTTGAGCAGTTTCGCGTCGTAGGCGGTGGCGGCGGACACGAACTCGCCGGTGAGGCACCACTCGACGGCCAGCTGGTGGGGGACGCGGCGGGGCAACCGCAACAGACCACCACCGCCGGCGAGCAGGCCACGCTTGACCTCGGGTAGCCCGAATACCGCGGTCTCGGAGGCCACGATGAGATCGCACGCCAGCACGATCTCGAATCCGCCGGCGACCGCGTGCCCTTCCACCGCGGCGATCAGCGGCTTGGCGGGAGACTTCTCGGTGATACCGGCGAATCCCCTGCCCTCCACCGAGGGCCGTTCGCCCGCCAGGAATGCTTTGAGATCCATTCCCGTGCAGAAGGTCTTGCCGGCGCCGGTGATGACACCGGCGACGAGATCGTCACGTTTGTCGAGCTCGTCGAGCGCGGCGGCGATGGCCACGGCAGTCTCGGTGTTGATCGCATTACGGACTTCGGGACGGTTGATCGTGATGATCTGGACGCCGTCGGACTGTTCGACGTGAACCGGTGTGTTCATCTCTGCTCCTAACGCGGCTGCATGCGGATGGCACCGTCGATCCGGATCGTCTCGCCGTTGATCATGGCGTTGTCGACGATCGACAGTGCGAGCTTGGCGTACTCGTCCGGCTGCCCGAGACGCGACGGATGCGGGGTCTGGGCGGCGAGACCGTCACGGATCTCCTGCGAGAACCGGGACAGGATGGGTGTATCGAAGGTGCCCGGTGCGATGCTGTTGACCCGCACCAGCTTTCGGGCGAGGTCCCGAGCGGCGACGAGGGTCATGCCGACCACGCCGGCCTTGGCGGACGCGTAGGGGATCTGCCCGATCTGGCCTTCCCAGGCCGCCACCGACGCCGTCAGGATCACGACGCCGCGTTCGCCGTCCACGGGCTCGTTGCGCACCATCCGGGCGGCGGCCAGGCGCAGGACGTTGAACGAACCGATCAGATTGATCCGGATCAGATTCTCGTAGAGGTCGAGCGAACCGGGTGCGCCGTCCTTCTCGACGACGCGAACGGTGCCGCCGCGGCCGGCGCAGTGAACGACCGCCCGGATCGGCGCGAGTGCCTCGGCGGCGTCGAGTGCGCGGTCGACCGCATCCGGGTCCGTGACGTCGGCCGGCGCGAACACCGCGAGATCGCCCAGTGACTTCGCGACCACCTCGCCGTCCGAAGTCGGCAGGTCGACGATCACCGTCGGTGTGCCCTGTGCGACGAACCGCTCGACCGTGGCCAGGCCGAGGCCCGAGGCCCCTCCCGTGACGACGGCGGATCCGTGTGTCATGTCCATGTTGGCTCCTGTTCGTTCGGTTATCGGATTCGTTCGAGGACCGTGGCGTTGGCCATTCCGCCCGCCTCGCACATGGTCTGGAGTCCGTAGCGCCCGTCGATCCGCTCCAGATGCGCGAGCAGGGACGTCATCAGACGCGCCCCGGATGCGCCGAGCGGGTGACCGAGGGCGATGGCGCCGCCGACGGGATTGAGCACTTCGTCCGCGACACCCATCTCGCGCTGCCAGGCCAGGGGAACCGACGCGAAGGCCTCGTTGACCTCGAATGCATCGATATCCCGCACCGACAGCCCGGCCCGGTGCAGCACCTTCTCGGTGGCGGGAATGGGACCGGTGAGCATCAGAGTCGGGTCGTCGCCGACCACCGCGGAGGCACGTATCACCGCCCGCGGACGAAGGCCGAGTGCACGGGCCCGCTCCTCCGACATGATCAGCAGGGCGGACGCTCCGTCGGAGATCTGCGAGGAGTTGCCCGCCGTGACCTTCCAGTCGAGATCGGGGAACCGGGTGCGCCACTCGTCGGACGCGAACGCCGGGCGCAGTCCCGCCAGGGCGTCCGCGGTGGTGCCCTCACGGATCGTCTCGTCCGCCGACACGGTCCCGTTCGGGGTCACGATGGGCACGATCTCGGAATCGAACCAGCCCTCGCGCTGCGCGCGGGCGGCGCGCTCGTGCGAGCGCGCGGCGTAGTCGTCCAGTTCGGTGCGGCTCAGCGCCCACTTCCGGGCGACGAGTTCGGCCGCGATCCCTTGCGGCACCAGCCCGGGAAAGCGGTCGCGCACGCCGCTGCCGTGCGGGTCCTTGCCCATCGCGGCGGAGCCCATGGGCACCCGGCTCATGGATTCGACGCCGGCGGCGACGGCGATCTCGTATGCGCCGGAGACGATGCCCTGGACCGCGAAGTCCACGGCCTGCTGACCGGAACCGCACTTGCGCTCGACGGTCACCGAGGGCACGTGTTCGGGGAAGCCGGCTGCCAGCAGTGCCTGACGGCCGGGCGTCGCGGACTGTTCGCCCGACTGGTTGACGCAGCCGACGATCACGTCGTCGATCGATCCGGGATCGAGGTCGTTGCGGGAAACCAGGCCGGAGAGCACGGCGGCGAGCAGGTCGTTGGGGTGCGTCCCGGCGAGGGTACCGGTGGGTCTGCCCTTGCCCACGGGGGAGCGGACGGCATCAACGATCACGGCACGGGTCATGGGTGAGCCTCCCGAATGGAGAATTAATGATGATGGTTAGTATAGATCACATCATGCGCTGGATATGGCATGTGTCACAACACCTGGGTGATCGGCGGTGCCTACAGGAAATCTCCGATGCGCGGAGGCGTCCCAGGCCAGCGGATGCGCTCGGTCGCGCAGACGCCGTCGTTCATGTCGTCGATGGGTACGGCATACAGGAAGCGCAGGTCGCGGCGGGCGAAGAGCCAGCCCTCCTCGCTGCGGACGTACTCGTCGGCGTACCGGTAGGACGCCAGTACGAGCGTGCCGTCGAGCGCGAGTTCCGCGCGGCCGGTGAGTATTCCGCGGGCGCGATCGCCGTCGAGGCTGATCTGGTCGCTCAGCGGTTGGTGCAGCGTGAGCGCGTAGCGGTTCATGGCCTCGCTGTAGAAGCTGCGGATCGCGTCCCTGCCCCGGGAGGCCGAGCCGGCGCGAACGAATTCGGCGTCCTCGGTGAACATCGAGACCACGGTCTCGAGGTCCCGGTCGTCGACCGCGATGGCGTACGCCGCGATCAGATCCTGGATCCGGGCGCGATCCTCGAGTCGTTCTATCCGGCGGGTGAGCGCGCCGAGTTGTTCGGGGTCGAAGTCGTTCGGCATGGGGTCCTCCGAGGTGAGCGCTGGGTCCGGAGGGGTTTCGGCGCGGACGGCACGACGTGTCGGAACTCCAGCGATTGCGTCTTAATCATTATCATGGTTAGTATCCACTCGTCGGCGTGAGTGACCTTGACCACATCGACCTCAATCTCTAGGTTAATGATGAACAGGAAAGGTGGCCCCATGTGGAATCCAGGGGTGGAGGACGAACTCCGCGAGATCCGTGCAGCCGCCGCGAAGGTTGCCCGCGAGCGTTACGCGCCGAAGGCGGCTCAATGGGACCTCGACCGCACCGCGTTTCCGCACGAAGAGCGCCGTTTCCTCGGTGAGCTGGGCTATCTGGGAATCTCGTTGCCGGAGGAGTACGGCGGGGCGGGAGCGCCGCTGTCGCACGCCCTCGCGGTGATCGAGGAGTTCGCCAAGGTCTGCCGTCCTGCCGCATTCCAGATCTTCGAATCCAACACCGGTCCCGCCCAGGTAATCGCCCTCATGGGCACCGAGCAGCAGAAGAAAGCGTTCCTGCCCGGGATCGTCGCCGGCGAGATCACGATGGCCGTCGCCATCTCCGAACCCGACGCGGGTTCCGCCGCCACCGACATGACCACCAAGGCGGTCCGCACCGACGACGGGGTGGTGGTGAACGGGATGAAGCGCTGGATCTCCAACGGCAGCGAGGCCGACGTCTACCTCACCTACTGCAAGCTGAGCGACGCGCCCGGCTCGAAGGGTATCGGCGCAGTACTCGTGGAGGCCGACCGGCCCGGAATGTCCTTCGGGGCCCGAGAGAAGCTCATGGGTTTCCGTGGCATCCCTTCCGCCGACATCTTCTACGACGACGTCCTCGTGCCCGAGGAGAACGTGGTCGCCGAGGCCGGCGGCTTCAAGAAGCTGTTCGGTGCCTTCACCATCGAGCGTCTCGGCAACACCACCATGAGCCTGGCGATCGGCCAGGAAGCGCTCGACCGCACCGTCGCCTACGTGCAGGAGCGCTACCAGTTCGGTAAGCCGCTGGTCGAGTTCCAGTCCGTCCAGATGACTTTGGCGGACATGGTCCTGCAGGTCGAGGCCGCGCGACTGCTCCGCGACCGGGCAGTGGCCAACATGGGGGACGGGCTCCCCGACCCGCTGGAGGTCTCCCTCGCCAAGTGCACCGCCAACGAGATGGCGAAGCGCGTGACGGACATGGCGATCCAGCTGCACGGCGGAAACGGGTACACCGAAGAATTCGGAATCGAACGCCTGCACCGGGATTCACACGGGTGGGCGCTCGCAGGGGGAACGCCCACGATGCAGCGCACCCGAATCGTATCCGAATTGCTGGGCCGCACCTTCAATCAGCGGTCCTGAAGACGACAAGCAACCACAAGCTTCTGTGAAGGACGAGGTGAACGACATGTTGGGTCGATACGAAGGGCGCATCGCCGCCATCGTCGGTGGTGGCTCGGGAATGGGCCGCGCGATCAGCCATCGGATCGCGAAGGAGGGCGGTCACGTCTACGTCGCCGACCTGTCCGAAGACGGCGCGATCACCGTCGCCGACGAGATCCGGGCCGACGGAGGCCAGGCCACCCCCATCCGGGTCGATGCCACGAACAAGGACGACCTCCGCGCCCTGTTCGGAAAGATCGATGCCGAGCACGGCGTGCTCCACGCGCTGCACGCCCAGGTGGGAATGCCCGGCCCCGGCGGCATCGACATCGACGATGCGGACTGGGAGAAGAACATCGCGGTCAACGTGAAGAGCGCCTACTACTCCACGACGCTCGGCTTCGATCTGCTGAAGAAGGCCCAGGGCAAGGGTTCGATCACGCTGACGTCGTCGACGTCCGCGCTGATCGGCTCCCCCTTCAGCCCGATCTATTCGATGACGAAGGGCTCCCTCGTCCCGTTCGCTCGCTCGCTCGCGCTGGTCGGTGCGAAGGACGGGATCCGCGTGAACGTGATCTGCCCGGGCCAGGTGGTCACGCCGATGCTGTCGCAGTTCTTCGGGCGCGAGGCCGGGGCGGACGTCTCGGCGCTCACCAAGGACTTCGTCGCGACCATTCCGCTCGGGCGCGGTGCGCAACCCGAGGAGATCGCTTCGGTGATCGCATTCCTCAACAGCGACGACGCAAGCTACATCACCGGCACGACCATCCCGGTCGACGGCGGACTCACCGCACAGTAACGCTGGGCTAACGGGAGGAGCGGCACAATGGTTCAGGTCGGATTACTGCTCAGCGATGTACCGAAATCGGTCAGTCCTGCCCAGCAGTTCAAGGATGTCCTGCGCATCGTCGACGCGGCACAGGAGAACGGGTTCACCTATATCGCCATCGGACAGCATTTCCTGTACGGGGACCTGCGATGGTTGCAGCCGGTACCGCTGCTGGCGCGACTGGCCGCGCACGTCGAGCCGAACGTCAAGCTCGTCACGCAGATCATGATTGCGCCGCTGTACCACCCGGTGATGCTCGCGGAGGAGATCGCGACCCTCGACGTGGTCACGGAAGGTCGCCTGATCTTCGGTGCGGGCCTCGGATACCGTCCCGAGGAGTTCGACTACCTCGGAATCCCTTTCAAGGAACGGGCGGGGCGCTTCGACGAGTCGCTCCAGGTCATGAAGAAGCTGTGGACGGAAGACGAAGTCTCCTTCCAGGGCAAGTACTTCCAGCTCGAGGGTGTCAAGCCGCATCTGCGTCCGGTGCAGGACCCGCACCCGCCGATCTGGATCGGAGCGCACGCCATGGCCGGCGTGCGTCGTGCAGGAAAGTACGGCGACGCCTACGCGACTCCGCCGGAGACCCCGAAAGAGGAAGTCCTCGAGCGATTCCGCGTCGTCCGCGACCTGTTCGCCGAGCGCGGCAAGGAGTTCGCCCCGCAGCCGCTGCGCCGCAATGTGCTCGTCGCCGATACCCGTGAGCAGGCGATGCAGGAGTACGCGCGGGTGGCGCAGGGCCGCTACCTCACCTACATGAACAAGGGACTCGACGTCATGAAGGGGACGGATCTCGAGAACGAGTTCGCGAAGGCGGTGTCGGGCCACGCCGTCGTCGGCGATCCCGAACAGGTCGTCGCGCAGCTCACCGATCTCGTGACCACACTTCCTGTCGATCCGCTGCTGATGCGACCGCAGTGGCCGACGATGGACGCGGACGAGACGATCGCCGCCATCGCTCGACTCGGCAAGGAAGTGGTCCCCTCGATCACTGCGATTCCCCCGAACCGAGAGTTGACATGATGCAGACCTACACCGATCTCCAGCCCACGTTCCCGGATCCCGAGACCTGGACTCTCGATCACGTGCTGAGGACATACGCTGCATCCCAGCCGGATTCGGAGTTCTTGGTGACCCCGGACGAGAATTGCCGGTTCACCTACGCGCAAATGCTCAGGTCGGCCGAGACGATCGCGAGCCAGTGGTACCGGGACGGCGCCGACGCGGGCGACCGCGTCGTGATCATGGCGCAGAACTCGTCGCGACTGGTGCGGACCTGGTTCGCGGCCGCGGTCGGCAACCTGGTCGAGGTGCCCATCAACACCAACTACGAGGGCGAGTTCCTGCGCCATCAGGTCGTCACCGTCGAGCCTCGGTGGGCCGTGATCGACGCCGCCTATGCGCAGCGGTTCGTCGCGATCGCCGAACACGCGCGGGGTATCGAGAAGTTCTGGGTCATCGACGATGCGAGCGGAAATCGCAGTGCAGCAATCGAACTCCTGAGGTCGCACGGCTGGGAAGCCGACGAGTGGGAGACGCTCGAAACCGGTGAGATCGCGGACCTGCCGCAGGCGGCGCCCGAGGAACTCGGCGCGATCTTCTTCACGTCGGGCACCACCGGCCCGTCCAAGGGCGTGGCCATGCCCCATTCCCAGCTCTACTTCTTCGCCCAGGAGGTCGTCTGCTTCACCCGGCTGACGAAGGACGACACGTACCTCACTACGACGCCGCTGTTCCACGGCAACGCCCAGTTCATGGCCGTGTACCCGGCGCTGATCGCCGGCGCGCGGGCGGTGGTGCGCCCGAAGTTCAGCGCGAGCCGATGGATCGACCACGTGCGCGACGACGGCGTCACCGTCACCAACTTCGTCGGTGTGATGATGGACTTCGCCTGGAAGCAGCCGCCGCGTGACAACGACCTCGACAACCAGCTTCGGTGCGTCTACGCTGCGCCGACGGCGAGCTCCATCGTCGAGGACTTCAAGAAGCGCTACGGCATCGAAGCGTTCGTCGACGCGTTCGGGCTGACCGAGACGTGCGCGCCGATCATCGCCCCCTACGGTGTGCCGCGTCCGCCGGGCGCTGCGGGGCTTGCCGCGTCACAATGGTTCGACATCCGCTTGGTCGATCCGGAAACCGACCGAGAGGTCGAGATCGGAGAGGTCGGTGAACTCGTGGTCCGCCCGGTCCAGCCCTGGACCTGCAGCATGGGCTACTACAATATGCCCGAGAAGACACTCGAAGTGTGGCGCAACCTGTGGTTCCACACCGGCGATGCACTGAAGAAGGACGAGCACGGCTGGTTCTACTTCGTGGACCGCTACAAGGACGCGCTGCGCCGCCGGGGCGAGAACATCAGTTCGTACGAGATCGAGCAGGCGGTGCTGGGCCACCCGGCGGTCGTCGAATGCGCGGTGATCGGTGTGCCGGCGGACGTCGAGGGCGGTGAGGACGAAGTGCTCGCCACCGTCGTGTGCAACGGCAACGGGACTCCCGATCCCCAGGAGATTCTCTCGTGGTGCGACGGCCGGGTGCCGGCCTTCGCGATCCCCCGCTACCTGCGCTTCGTGAACGAACTGCCCAAGACGCCGTCCGAGAAGGTGCGCAAGGCCGCCCTGCGCGAAGAGGGCGTCACCCCCGATACGTACGACCGCACCGCGGTTCGTGACACCGACCGCGCCACGGTGCAGGCGGTCTGACAGCCGAGGAAGGCTTTTCGAGATGGACTTCACCCCCAACGAGACCCACGAAGAGATCAGAAAGGGAATTCGCGAGCTGTGCAAGCGATTCCCCGACGAGTACTGGGCCGAACACGACGAATCCCACGAGTTCCCGTGGGAGTTCTACAACGCGATGGCCGACGGCGGCTGGATGGGCCTCACGGTGCCGGAGGAATACGGCGGCGGAGGCCTCGGCGTCACCGAGGCCGCGATCGTCGAACGTGAGATCGCCGCTTCGGGTGCGGGCATGGGCGGATGCAGCGCGGTCCACATCGGCATCTTCGGATTCGAGCCGATCATCCACCACGGTTCCGAGGAGATGAAGCGCAAGTACCTGCCGCGCGTCGTCACCGGTGAGCTGCACACGTCGTTCGCCGTCACCGAACCCGACGCCGGCACCGACACGACCAACATCCGCACCTTCGCGAAGAAGGTCGACGGAGGGTGGCTCGTGTCCGGCAAGAAGGTGTGGATCACGAAGGCACAGGAGGCCGAGCGCATGCTCCTGCTGTGCCGCACGAGCCCGCGCGACGAGAACGCCAAGCGCACCGCCGGCATGACGCTGATGTTCGCCGAGATGGACCGGGACAAGGTGCAGATCCGGCCGATCCCGAAGATGGGCCGCAATGCGGTCGACACCAACGAACTGTTCATCGACGAGCTGTTCGTCGCCGACGAGGACGTCGTCGGCGAGGTCGGCCACGGTTTCCGCACGATCCTCGGTGGTCTCAACGCCGAACGCGTGATCGCCTCGAACGCCGCACTCGGCATCGGTGAGGCCGCGCTGCGCCGGGGCGTCGACTACGCCAAGCAGCGTGAGGTCTTCGGTCGCCCGATCGGACAGAACCAGGGCATCGCCTTCCAGCTCGCGGAGGCCCGGATCCGCCTGGACGCGGCCCAGGCGGTGCTGGACAAGGCCACGTGGATGGTCGACCAGGGGCTGCCGTGCGGTCGCGAGGCGAACGCCGCGAAGTTCCTGTGCGCGGAGGCCGGCTTCTACGCCGCCGACGTCGCACTGCAGACGCACGGTGGTTTCGGCTACGGCAAGGAGTTCCACGTCGAGCGGTACTTCCGCGAAGCGCGGCTCATGCGGATCGCGCCGATCAGTCAGGAAATGGTTCTCAACTACACCGCCGAACACGTGCTCGGCCTGCCCCGCAGCTACTAGGAGGACGTCGTGCAGCCGTATCGTTCGATCCTGTTCGTCCCGGGGCACCGGCCGCAGTGGGTGGACAAGGCCATCGCGGCCGGAGCCGACTGCGTGGTCCTCGACCTCGAGGACTCGGTGCCGGCCGCGGAAAAGGAAGCGGCGCGTGCCACCGTCGCCGAGTCCATTGCGCGCGTGCGTGAAACGAACACCGAGGTCGGGTTGTTCGTGCGGGTGAACCCGCTCGCCACACGCCTGACCGGCGCCGATCTCGAAGCGGTCGTCGTGCCGGGACTGACGGGGATCTTCGCCCCGAAGATCGAGCAGGCCACCGACGTCCTGCAGTACGACGCGCTGCTCGACCACTTCGAGATGCGCAACGGCGTCGACGATCTCGAATACATCGTGCCGGTCGAAACGGTCAAGGCGATCCAGAACAGCCGTGAGGTCGCGTCGGCGTCACCGCGGGTGGGTGCGATGATCGGGCCGTCCGCCGAACACGCCGACATCGCCCGCGAGGTCGGCTACGAGTGGACACCCGAAGGGCTCGAGACGCTGTACCTGCGCAGCCGGGTGCTGCTGGCGTGCCGCGAAGCGGGTATCCATGCCCTGACCGGGCTGTGGGAGGACCTCGAGAACCTCGACGGTCTACGCGAGTTCGCGGTCCGCGGAAGGCAACTCGGCTTCCGCGGCATGATCGCGATCCATCCCACGCACGTGGCGACCGTCAACGACGTGTTCAGCCCGTCGCAGGAGGACCTCGAGTTCTACCGGGGGATGGCCGAGGCCTACGAGAAGGCCGAAGCCGAGGGCGTCGGTGCGCTCCGTTATCGCGGGCTGCACATCGACAAGGCCCACTACGACAAGGCAATTCAATGGCTCGATCGAGCCGAGGCGATCCTGAGGAAGGGCGAACGCTGATGCGCGGGTTGTACTTCGAAGAGTTCGAGGTGGGGAAGCACTACAAGCACGCGATGACGCGCACCGTCACCGAGATGGACAACGTGATGTTCACCTCGCTGACGATGAACATCCAGCCGTTGCACCTCGACGAGGAGTTCTGCAAGACGACGATCCACAAGCAGCGGGTGGTGAACAGCCTGTTCACCGTCGCGTTGATCGGCGCGTTCCACGTTCCCGAGCTGACCATGGGGACCACCCTCGGGAACCTCGGCTACGACAAGGTCAAGTTCCCCAACCCGGTCTTCCACGGCGACACACTGCGCGCGGAGACCACCATTCTGAAGAAGCGTGAATCCGAGAGCCGCACCGACAGCGGCATCGTGTGGTTCGAGCACAAGGGATTCAACCAGCGCGACGAACTCGTCTGCCTGCTCGAGCGCGTCGGCCTGATGATGAAGCGCCCCACGACCGAGGAAGGTGCCTGAGATGACTGCAGCAGCCGAGACCGAATTCCCCTTGAAGGATTGGGTTCCCGAGACTCGCACCCTGCTCGTCGGCGACCGCGAGGTCGAGCCCGCAGGTGACACCTGGGACGTGTACAACCCGGCGACCGAGCAGGTCATCGCCACGGTCGGCGGGGCCTCCCTCGACCAGGTCGACGCCGCGGTCGCGGCTGCACGCGAGGCCTTCCCCGCGTGGTCGGCACTCAGCGGTGAGGAACGCTCCCGCCACATCCACCGCTTCGCGGACGTGCTCGAGAAGGCCGCCGACCGGCTGCTGCCCTCGATCGTCAACGAGGTCGGCACCCCCGTCTCCCTCGCCGAATACCTCCAGGTCAAGATGGCCGTCGACGAGCACCTGCGGTGGGCGGCGGAAGCCGCGAAGACCGACCGCACCATCCACCTCGGCGAGTACGACAAGCCGGTCCCCACCATGAGCGACGTGGTGTACCAGCCCGTCGGCGTGGTTGCGGCGATCACCGGCTACAACTACCCGCTCAACCTGGCGATCTTCAAGTTCGGTGCCGCACTCGCCGCCGGCTGCACGGTGGTGCTGCTGCCGTCGCCGCGTACCCCGCTGACCACCCTGTTCCTCGGCGACCTCATCCGTGAAGCCGGTCTGCCCCCGGGCGTGATGAACGTGGTCGTCGGAGGCGCCGACGTCGGGCAGCGGCTGTCGTCGCATCCCGGGGTCGACCGGGTCTCGTTCACCGGGTCCGACGGTGTCGGCGCGAAGATCATGGAGCAGGCGGCCGCGAACCTCGCGGGCGTGACCCTCGAGCTCGGCGGGAAGTCGCCCAACATCGTGCTGCCCGGGGTGGACGTGCAGAAGATCGCCGTCGAGATGCACCTGCGCTGGTCCCGTAACGGCGGCCAGGGCTGCGCGGCGCTGGCACGACTGCTCGTCCACGAGGCCGTCTACGACGAATTCCTCGAAGCCGGCGCATCCGCGTTCGATCAGATGGTGGTGGGAGATCCGTGGGATCGCGCCACCAACATCGGGCCGATGATCCGCCCCGATCACCAGGCACGGGTCCGGGGCTACATCGACGGTTCGGTCGCCGAGGGCGGCAAGAAGCTGCTCGAGGTCACCAAGCCGCTGCCCGAGCGTGGTTGGTTCGTCAATCCTGTTCTACTGGGCAATCTTCCGCACGACGCCCGCGCCGTCCAGGAGGAGATCTTCGGACCCGTCGCGGTGATCCTGCCGTTCAAGGACACCGAGGAAGCCATCCGCCTCGCCAACGACACCCCGTACGGTCTCGCCGCGAACGTGTGGTGCGACGACCCCGTCGAGGCGCGCCGCGTCGCCGAGCAGATCCGTGCCGGTACGGTGTGGATCAACGGTGGCGGCGCGATGCGGCCGGATGCCCCGTTCGGTGGCTACGGCAAGTCCGGTGTGGGCCGCGAACTCGGTGAGTGGGGTATGCGCGAATACCTCGAGGTCAAGCACATCCAGTGGCGGATCTGAACCGCCCGAACATTGTTCGACGCTGAGACGACAGTCGACGAGAAACGCCGCGACGGCGGTCGACGAGAAGGCTGGGAGACGACGATGAACGCATCCGGTGTGGGCCCGCTCGCGGGCATCAAGGTGCTCGAACTGGGGACGATGTACGCGGCACCCACCGCGGGGCGCATGCTGCGCGACTTCGGTGCGGAGGTCGTCAAGGTCGAAGATCCGACGACCGGTGACTTCGCCCGCCAATGGGTTCCGCAGAAGGAAGGTTTGTCGCTGGGCTTCTCGCGGCTCAACGCAGGCAAGAAGTCGCTCGGCATCGACCTGCGTTCGGAGCAGGGCCGCGAACTGGTGCGCAAGCTCGCGGCGGAGGTCGACGTCGTCGTCGAGTCGTTCCGTCCCGGCCGGCTCGAGGAATGGGGTCTGGGGTACGAGGCACTCAGCGCCGAGAACCCCGGCCTCGTCCTCGCCCGCGTGTCCGGCTTCGGCCAGACGGGGCCGAACCGGACACTGCCCGGGTTCGGGACCGTCGCGGAAACGGCCAGCGGATTCGCGCACGTCAACGGCTGGCCCGATTCGCCGCCGACGTCGCCGCCGTTCGGGTTCGCCGACTCGATCGCCGGCCTGTCGGCCGCGATGGGTGTGTCCATGGCCCTGTACAAGCGGGAACGCACCGGACAGGGTGACGTCGTCGACGTCGCGCTGTACGAGCCGCTGATGTTCATCATCGGGGACATGTTCCTGCGCTACACCGCTCTCGGGGAGATCCAGCAGCGCATCGGCAACGCCACCGGAGCGGCCTCGCCACGAGGAATCTACGAGGCGCAGGACGGACGATTCCTGTCGATCGCCGCGTCGAACCAGGGCATCGCCAAGCGGCTGTTCGCCGCGATGGGCAAGCCCGAGATCATCGACGACCCGCGGTTCGCGACCAACGCGGCTCGGCTCGAGAACAACGACGAGGTGCAGGCCCTCGTCAAGGAATGGGTGGGCTCGATGCCGCGCGCAAGCGTGCTGGAGACCCTCGAGAAGTTCGAGGTCGTGTCGGCACCGGTCAACGACGCCGCGGATGTGGTGGCAGATCCTCACTTCCAGGAACGCACCCTTGTCGAGATCACCGGCAACGAGATCATGAAGGGCGTGCTCACGCCCGGTCCGGTTCTGCACCTGGGGAGCTACTCCGGACCCACCTACGACGGTGTGCCCACGATCGGTGAGCACACCCACGAGGTGCTCGCCGCCCGTCTCGGCCTCACCGCGGACGACCTCGCCGCGCTCGCCGCGGCCGAGGTGATCAGCGCACCGTAGATCCCCACATCCCGAGGACCGGGTCGAGTTCACCGCGAACTCGACCCGGACTCGAATATGCCCCGATGCAGCAGACGACGCACCAGGAGGGGACAGGACCATGCGCCTGAACATCGGATCGGGCTCGGCCTACGCCAACGACCGGCTCGACACCGCTGCCGCGATGGCGGACAGCGGACGCGTCACCTACATGGGTTTCGACTGCCTCGCCGAGCGCACCATGGCGCTCGCACAGATCCGCCGGATGGGCGATCCGGGTGCCGGTCAGGACGAGCGGATCGGCGCGCTCGTCCCGATCCTGAAGAATTTCCTCGAAGCCGGCGGCAGAGTGGTCGGGAACTTCGGTGCCGCAAATCCGGACGCGGCCGCCTCGGATTTCGCTTCCGGTCTCGCCCGGCTCGGTATCACCGGCACCCGTATCGGCATCATCCGCGGTGACGATGTCCGCGACACCGTGCTCACGCACGACCTCGAGCTACCCGAACTGGGGACCACCACCCGCGCGCTCGGCGACCGGATCGTCTCCGCCAACGCCTACATCGGCGCCGACCCGGTCGTGGAATGCCTGCAGCAGGACGCGCAGATCGTTCTCGGGGGGCGAGTGGCCGATCCGTCGTTGTTCGTGGGCCCCATCTGCCACGAACTCGGATGGTCGCTCGACGACTGGGACCGGGTCGCCACCGCCACGCTGGCCGGGCATCTCCTGGAATGCGGAGTGCACAGCACCGGCGGCAATTTCGAGGATCCGCCGTACCGGGTGGTGCCGGATCCGCACAACCTGAGCTTCCCGCTCGCCGAGATCGACGACGACGAACTGGTCGTCACCAAACTCGACGGCACCGGCGGTGCGGTGGACGTGCGCACCACCCGCACGCAGCTCTACTACGAGATCCACGATCCGGCACAGTATCTCACACCGGACGTGACCGCCGACTTCAGCGGCGTGCACCTCGAGGAGGCCGGCGCGGACAGGGTGCGTCTGTCCGGCGCGCGCGGTGCGGCGCGGCCCGACACGTTGAAGGTGCTCGTCGGTGTCGATCTCGGCTACAAAGCTGTCGCCGAAATCTCCTACGGCGGACCGGGATGCGTCGATCGGGCGCGCCGCGCCGAGGAGATCGTGCGGAAGAGGCTCGAGCCGATCCGCGATCGCATCGAGGAACTGCGCATCGAACTGCACGGTGTGAACACCCTTTTCGGTGATCGGATGCGCGGTGGGGAGCCGGCCGAGGTGCGATTGCGGCTCGCCGCCCGCGCCCTCTACGCCGATGTCGCCAAGGCGGCAGCCTACGAAATCGAATACCTGTACTTCGGGCCGGCCGGTGGCGGTGGCGTGGTCACCTCGGTCGTGCCCGCGATCGTCGTGACACCGGCGCTGCTGCCGCGCAGCGACGTGCCGCTGTCCGTGGAGGTGATCTCGGCATGAAACTGCGCGAGGTGGCGTACAGCCGCTCGGGTGACAAGGGCGATGTCAGCAACATCTGCGTGTTCCCCCACGACGACGGTGACTACGAGTGGCTGCGGGAGGTGCTCACCGCCGAACTCGTCGCGAAGACGTTCGGGGATCTCGTTGCGGGCACCGTGACGCGCTACGAGATCCCGGTCAACTGCTGCCTGAACTTCGTCCTCACCGAAGCCCTGGCCGGAGGCGTGTCCAAGTCGCTGCGAGTGGACCCGCACGGAAAGTCCTACCAGTCACTGATTCTCGACATCGACCTTCCCGAAAGGCAGGTGCGGTCGTGAACGGCGCATCGGTGTACATCGACGGACGGTGGGACATCGGCCGGGGCGAGCCCGTCGACTCGATCGACCCCGCCACCGAGAAGGTGATCGCCCGGTGGCGTCAGGCCGACGCCGAGCAGGTCACCGCGGCGGTGAGGGCCGCACGTCGCAGCTTCGACGCGGGGACGTGGCGTACCGCCGAACCCGACCGGCGCGCCAAGGTGCTGCGCCGGATCGCCGACCTGATCGACGATCGCGCCGACGAGCTCGTCGACCTCGTGGTGCGGGAGGTCGGCTCACCGATCACCCTCACCCGTGCCCTGCAGGTGGGGCAGCCCGCCGTGAACTTCCGCTGGTTCGCCGATGCCGCCGAGCGCGGCCCGCGTGGCGGCTACCGGGAGCAATTGCCGGGGATCCGCGGACCGGTCGCGTCGGACAGCGTGCTGGTGCGCGAACCGATCGGTGTGGTCTCGGCGATCGTGCCGTACAACTACCCACTCAACATGATCTCGTGGAAGGTCGCGCCCGCACTCGCCGCAGGATGCAGCGTCGTGCTGTTGCCGTCTCCGCGCGGGGCTCTGACCGCGCTGGCGTTCATGCGGCTCGCCGACGAAGCAGGAGTTCCGCCGGGGGTGCTCAACCTCGTCCTCGGAGGCCCGGAGGCAGGCACCGTCCTCAGCTCGCACCCCGACGTGGACATGGTGAGCTTCACCGGTTCGTCTGCGGTCGGCTCCGCCGTGATGGCGCAGGCAGCGGCGACCCACAAGAAGGTGGTGCTCGAACTGGGTGGCAAGTCACCGAACATTCTGCTTCCGTCCGCGGACCTCGATGCCGTGGTCGGGCCGTCGGTCCTGCGTTTCTGCCGCAACGCCGGCCAGGGTTGCGGCGCCACCACCCGGATCCTCGTGCCGGAGGACCGGGTCGACGAATTCCTCGGCCGGGCAGCAGCGTTCATCGAGGAATCGGTGCCTACGGGTGATCCGTTCGACGAACGCACCGAGGTCGGGCCGCTCGTCTCGGCCGAGCATCTCGCGCGGGTTCGCGGCTACCTCGAGCGGGCCGTCGCGGGCGGGGGCCGCGTCGCCGTCGCCGGGGATCGTCCCGCGGGACCCGGCTGGTTCCTGCCCCCGACCCTGGTCACCGGCGTCTCCAACGACGACGAGATCTGCCGCGACGAGCTGTTCGCACCGGTCGCGGTGGTGCTGCCGTACCGCACTGTCGAGGAGGCCGTCGCCGTCGCCAACGACTCCCCGTACGGACTCAACGCCGGCGTGTTCGGTGACCTCGACGAGGCCCTCGCCGTGGCCGAACGCCTCGACACCGGCACCGTCGCGATCAACGGCGGTGGGCCGATGCGCCCCGACGTCCCGTGGGGTGGTTCCAAACGCAGCGGCACCGGGGTCGAGATGGGGGAGGACGGGTTCGCGGAGTTCTTCCGGATCAAGCACCTCAATTGGCAGGTGCCGTCGTGAACCCCGCCGTCGCTCCCGCGCATCCGCTTGCCGCCGGTCATGTTCCGGGCGACGAGATTCGCGCGCCGTTCGGTGATCGCACCGTGCCGTGGCTTCTGGCCCGGTACCGCAACGCCGTCCCGGACAAGGTGTTCCTGACGTGGGAGCCCCACACTGGTGCCGCCGCGCAGTCGTGGACGTACGAGGAGTTCGGCATCGCCGTGGACCGGCTCGCCGCGGGACTGCAGGCTCGCGGCGTCGCACCCGGCGATCGCGTCGTGCTCCTGATGGACAACTGCCCCGACTTCCTCGCCGGATGGTCGGCGATCGTGTCGATCGGCGCGGTCGCGGTGTGCCTGAACACGCGCAGCAGCGCCGACGAACTCGCCTACTTCGACGAGCATGCCGCGCCGCGCGCCGCGCTCGTCGGCACCCGCTTCGCGGACACGGTCGCCGCGGCGATGCCGGGCCTGTCGTGGACCGTGACGACCACCGGAACCGACGCGTTCGGTGACGCTACGGACGGCCCGCTCGCCGAGCTCACCGGCATCGCGGACGTCCCCACCCCGGTGCGCATCGATCCGATGGCAGCGGCCACCGTCCAGTACACGTCGGGTACCACCGCCCGGCCCAAGGCGGTGGTCTGGACACACACGAACTGTCTGTGGGCGGCACGGACCAATGCGGCCCACGCGGGACTGCGCCCCGACGACACCGGGCTGATCACGCTGCCCCTGTTCCACACCAACGCGCTGGGCTATTCGTTTCTCGGGTTGCTGTGGGTGGGGGCGAGCATCGTCCTCACCCCCGGGTTCTCGGCGTCCCGATTCTGGGACGTGTCGGTGCGGCAGCGCTGCACGTGGGTGTCGGTGGTGTCGTTCATGCTGCGTGCACTTGCCGCCCGACCGGTCCCCGACGATCACCGGTACCGGCACTGGTCGGGCAGCACCAGCGTGCTGTGGGGACCCACCGGTATTCGCACGACCGGCTGGTTCGGGATGACCGAGACGGTGTCGCACCCGGTGGTGAGCGAGCTCGACCACCCCGACCCGGACGGGACGATGGGGCTGCCGGCACCCGAATACGCGGTGGCGGTGGTCGACGAGGACGGGCTCGCCGTCGAGCCGGGCGTCGTGGGGGAGCTCTGGGTGCGCGGTGTGGTGGGCGTGTCGTTGTTCGCGGGGTACTACCGGAACGACGAGGCCACCCGCGACGCGTTCACCGAGTCCGGGTGGTTCCGCACCGGCGACCGGGTGAGCCGCGATCGGACGGGTCGGCTCCGATATGTGGAGCGGGCCAAGGACATGCTCAAGGTCGGCGGCGAGAACGTGGCCGCGGCCGAGGTCGAGCGGGTGGTGGCGGCGGTGCCGGGTGTGCGGGAGGTCGCGGTGGTCGCCGCACCCGACCACATGCTCGGCGATGTGCCGGTCGCGTTCGTCATCGCCACCGAGCGGGCGGCGGACGGTCTCGTGTCCGACATCGAGGCGGCGTGTGAGCGCATGCTGTCGGACTTCAAACGGCCGCGGCAGATCCGGCTCGTCGACGAGTTGCCGCGTTCGACCTTGGACAAGGTCGCCAAGGCGCGGCTGCGGGCGTTGCTGGCGAACGAGGTGGAGGCACCTGCGGGATAGGAGAGCGGTATGGAACTCGGTGTGATCCTCGGCGACGTGCACACCACACTGTCGCCGCGCGAGCATCTCGACGGTCTGTTGAGGCAGGTCGAGGCCGCGCAGCGCAACGGGGTGCGCTACATCGTGATGGGCCACCACTATCTGTACGGCAATTTGCGCTGGCTGCAACCGATTCCGACACTCGCCCGGATCGCGGCCGAACTGGATCTCGGGGTGCGGATCGGCACCATGGTGGTGCAGGTCCCGCTGTTCCATCCGGTCGCGCTCGCCGAGGAACTGGCGACCCTCGACATCCTCACCCGGGGACAACTCGTCGTCGGCGCCGGTGCCGGATACCGCCGCGAGGAGTTCACCGCGTTCGGCGTGGACTTCGATCAGCGGTTCGCGATGATGGACGAGGCGCTGCAGATCGTGCGCATGTTGTGGACGCAGGACGAAGTGACCTTCCACGGCCGGTTCTGGACCCTCGACGGAGTTCGGACCCACATCCGGCCGTGGCAGGATCCCCATCCGCCGATCTGGATCGGCGCGCTGCGCGATTCGGGTGTGCGGCGCTCGGCGAGGCTCGGCGACGCATGGCCGGTGACGCCGGAAACCAGGACCTCGGACATGCGCCGCATGTTCGACGTGTATGCGCAGGCGCGGCGGAAGCACGGCCGGCCACTGGTGGCGAGGCATCCGTTGCGACGGGAAATCGTGCCGGGACGCACGACCGAGGCGGCATTCGCCCGGTTCGAATCGATGGCCCGGGACCGCCTGCTGGCGTACGCGCAGCGGGAACTGGTGACCCGGGACGCCGACGCCCTGCGGGAACAGTTCAGGCAGGTCGCGGAGAAGGAAGCGATCGTCGGCACCCCCGGCGAATGCCTGGCGCAGTTGCGGGATCTCGCCGCGCAGGTGCCGGTGGATCCGGTGATCGTGCGCGCCCAGTGGCCCGACATGAGCTCGGACGAGGTCGTGGCCTACCTCGACGACCTGGGACGCGACATCGTGCCCGGCCTGAGCGAGATCACCGCGATCGACGCGCATGCACTGGAGAGCCGGCCGGACGGCCGGTTTCCGACCACGACAGGAGCGGTGTGATGTCCCTCGATGACCGAATCATCGAACCGGTCTGTCCCGAAGCAGATTTCGATCACAACTCGCCTGAACACGCCGCCGACCCGGTGGCGTCCTATCGACGACTGCGTGAACTCGGTCCGGTGGTTCGTTCGCCGAGACACGACGGCTTCTGGGTGTTCACGGACTACGAGAGCGTGTTCGAAGCCGCACGTGACGATCAGGTGTTCTCGTCGGCGCGGTGCCCGTACGGGGGCGACGGCCTGGCGACGGTGATCCCCAAAACTCCGGTCAACCATCATATTCCGGTGGAGCTCGATCCACCGGAGCACCGCAAGTACCGGAAACTGATCAATCCGTTGACGGCACCGGCCGCTGTCGAACATCTGCGCCCCACGATCGAGAAGTACACGACGTGGTTCATCGACCGGGTGATCGAGGACGGCCGTTGCGACTTCGCGACGATCATCGGGGTGCCCGCGGTGGTGACGATCGCCTGGCTCGGACTGCCGCCCGAGGACTGGGAGCGATATGCACACGCGCATCACGCCGCGTTGTCCGAGCTTCCGGGCACTGCGGAGTTCGCGCACGCGATCGACGTCGAATTTCCTTGGATGGAAAGGCAGTTGAGATCGGCGATCGCGCAGCGTCGCATCGAGCCGCGCGATGATGTGCTGACCCATCTGGTCACTTCGCAGGTCGACGATCGTCCGTTGACGGACGACGAGGTGTTCGCGATGGCGGAACTGCTGATCTCGGGTGGTGTGGGCACCACCGCGTCGCTCGTGGGCCAGACGTTGATGTACCTCGACGACGATCGCGAGTTGCGCCGCACTCTGATCGAACACCCGGAGAAGCTCCCCCGGGCAGTCGAGGAGTTCCTCCGTGTCTTCTCGCCCACGCAGGCATTGGCGCGCACCGTCACCTGCGACGTCGAGTTCGGTGGCCGTCCCTTCCGGACGGGCGATCGGGTGCTTCTGAGCTGGGCCTCGGCGAACCGGGATGTCACCGCTTTCGAGAACCCGGACACCGTCGATATCGATCGATGGCCGAACCGGCACACGTCGTTCGGGATGGGTGTTCATCGCTGTGCCGGTTCGCATATCGCCCGTGCCCTGGCGGTCGAAATGCTCGGCCAGATTCTCGGCAGGATGCCGGACTACGAGATCGTGCACGACGGAGTCCTGCCGTTCGCCCATCAAGCGGTCAACCCTGGCTGGAAGAAGATGCCGGCCCGGTTCACTCCGGGGGCGCGTCGCGGTTCCGGAGACGGGGTGCGTTCGGGGTCGCAGTGAGCTGTTGCACCCCAGCAGTTTTCGAATCCCGACAACGGAAGAACCCGTTGACGGGCATCGAACGATGTGAGCATAATCATATTCATCGATTGAAGGGTGGTTGTTCGATGGGATTCGACGGCAAGGTCGCATTCGTCACCGGGGCGGCGCGCGGGCAGGGACGCAATCACGCTGTGCGCCTGGCTCGTCAGGGAGCCGACATCATCGCGCTCGATCTGTGTGCCCCCGTAGGAGGTGCACCCTACGACATGGCCACTCCGGCGGACCTCGACGAGACCGTACGACTCGTCGAAGCCGAAGGGCGGCGAATCCAGGCGACCGTCGCGGATGTTCGCGACCCCGCCGCGGTGACAAAGGTTCTCGCGCGCGGCGTCGAAACGTTCGGTCGCCTGGACGTCGTCGTGGCCAACGCCGGGATCGCCGGTAGTTATGCGGTCGAGGACCTCACCGACGAGGTGTGGCGCGACATGATCGACATCAACCTCACCGGCGTGTGGAACACCGTCAAGTCCTCGATTCCGCACCTGCGTGCCGGTGGGAGCGGCGGCAGCATCATCCTCATCAGCTCGATCGCAGGCCTCAAGGGCCTACCCAACAACGCGCACTACGCCGCGGCCAAGCACGGTGTGCTCGGCATCATGCGCAGTCTCTCGAACGAGCTGGGACCGGAAGGTATTCGGGTCAACGCGGTGCTGCCCACCAACGTCGATACACGCATGCTGCTCAACGACGCCATCTACAAGCTGTTCCTGCCCGACGCCGACAAACCCACTCGCGACGACGTGGAGCCCCTTCTCCACGGCATGCATGCCCTCGACGTTCCCTTCGTGCATCCCGACGACGTGAGCAACGCAGTGCTCTTCCTCGCCGGCGAACAGTCCCGTTACGTCACCGGCATCGCCATGCCGATCGACGCCGGCGCGCTGGTGAAATAGTGACCGGCCACGGAGAACGGAGCGGGCGGGCCGACGACGTCGTCGCGATCGGCGGGCTCACCGCACGCTATGCGCTCGTCGTCGACGATCACGACATGGAAGGTCTCGCCGACCTGTACGCGCCCGACGCAATGCTCGTCGGTCTGTCCGGCACCCTGCACGGACGGGACGCCATCGTCGCGTATGTCCGCAGGACCCTCGAGACCTACGACGGGGCCAGTGTCCACACCCCGCATCCCGGCGTCGTGGACTTCACCGGCGAGAACACGGCCCAGGGTGTGGTCCCGAGTCACGTCGAATACGCGCAAGGGGGAGTGCAGTACGTGCTGGCGTTGCGGTACCACGACCGCTACGTGCGCAGCGACGACCGCTGGCGCTTCGCCGAACGGCGACTCGAGGTCCGGTATGCGGCGCCGGTCCACCACTACGGCACGGTTCTCACGAATCTCACATCGATCGAGGTATAGCAATGCAGGACAACGATATTCCCGAAACCTACGACGTTGTCGTTCTCGGTAGTGGCGCAGCCGGGCTGTGCGCCGCGCTGTCCGCAGCCCGCGCAGGCGCCACCGTCGCGGTGTTCGAGAAGGGTGAGCTGCTCGGCGGGACGACGTGCCTGTCCAGTGCGGTGGCATGGCTGCCGAACAATCGGTACGCCGCCGAAGCGGGCATCGAGGATTCCCGCGAGCACGCCCTCGCCTACCTCGAATCGCTCTCGAACGGCATGATCCTGCCCGAGCTGGCACAGGCTTTCGTCGACACCGTCCCCGAACTCCTCGACTGGCTCGGCACCACGCCGCTGAAGATGCAGCTGGTGCCCGGATATCCCGACTATCACCCCGAGCGTCCCGGTGGTATGCCCGGAGGCGGGCGGTCGCTCGAGCCGGGCCTGTTCAGCTTCATCGACCTCGGTCGCTGGCAGGACAAACTCGTCGGCGTGCCGCGACGGATGACCGTGGGCGAAACCCCGATCGGTGGTGGTACCGGGCATCTGCCGCCCGAGGTGCTCGCCGGAAGGGAACGCGAGGACGTCGAGGGGCTCGGCCGCGGCATGATCGCCGCGCTGCTCCAAGGCTGCCTGGACGACGGCGTCGCCGTGTACACCGCCGAGCGTGGCGTGCGCCTGCTCCGTGGCGAGCAGGGCCGGATCTCCGGGGTGACCTTCGAGGGGCCGGACGGCACCCATGATGTTCACGCGCGACGCGGCGTCGTGCTCGCCACCGGCGGATTCGAATGGGACGAGGACCTTTGCCGCGACTTCCTGCGCGGACCCCTCCGGCACCCTGCCACGGTGCCCACGTCCACCGGTGACGGGCTCCGCATGGCGATGCGCGTGGGCGCACAGCTCGGGAACATGCGCGAAGCGTGGTGGGCGCCCGTGGCCGTGCTGCCGGGACAGCAGGCGAACGGTGTACAGGCCGTGCAACTCGTGCACCGCGAACGCACCGCGCCGCATTCGATCATGGTCAACCGCCTCGGGCGCAGGTTCACCAACGAGGCGACCAACTACAACGCGCTCGGCGGTGCATTCCATCAGCTCGACGCTCACGAATTCGACTACCTCAACCAGCCGTGCTGGCTGATCTTCGACGCGGACCACCTCGACAAATACGGCGCGTTCGGCGCGGCTCCGGGCACCGAGGCGCCGGAGTGGGTGATCCGGGCGGACACACCGGCCGAGCTGGCCCGGCTGATCGACGTGCCGGCCGGGGCACTCGAGGCGACGCTCGCGCGGTGGAACGAGGACGTCGCCCGCGGCCGCGACACCGAGTTCCGCCGGGGCGAGAGCATCTACGACGGATTCGTCGGCGACAAGAGCGAGTACCCCGGTGTCGGATCGACGCTCGGTCCCGTCGCGCGAGCGCCCTTCTACGCCGTGCAGATCCACAGCAGCACACTCGGCACCAAGGGCGGTCCGCGCACCGATGCGGACGGTGCCGTTCTCGACGTCGACAACTGCGTGATCCCGGGCCTGTTCGCGGCAGGGAACGTGATGGCCGCCCCGACGGGCATGGTCTACGGCGGTGCGGGCGGGACACTCGGGCCCGCGCTGGTGTTCGGGTACCGCGCGGGGCGCGCGGCGGCGCGCGGGGCGGATCATCCGCTCGGATCGTCGTCCGATTCGGCCGATGGCGCGATGGAGCCGGCCTCGGCGTGACGATTCATCGGAGGGCCCGGTACGCGTCGGCAACGATGTCCGGCGCGGACGGGATCGCCTCCGGACTGTGCGGATACGGAAGCCGGACGTAACGTCCGGCTGCGTCGGATATCCGGACAGCCCACGTCCAGCCCGAAGGTGACCACGCCCCACCGACCTTGCCGAGGTCCCCTTTGGGTGGATGCTGCCCGGTATCCGAGGCCTGCGCTTGGACGTCACCGAGGTCTAGGCTCCGCAACGACCACGTTGTTCCGCAATCGGGACCTTCGGATCTAGCTCCACAAGTAGCTAATAATGATGATAAACATTAAAGTGTTGTTCATCACATACGCTGGGAAGTCGGAAGGAGAGCACACATGGGGCGAGTAACCGACAAGGTCGCGCTGGTCACCGGCGCTGCGCGGGGTCAGGGCCGCTCGAACGCGGTTCGTCTCGCGGAGGAAGGTGCCGACGTCATCGTGCTCGATGCGTGCAAGGACATCGACACCGTCGCCTACCCGCTCGCCACTCCTGACGATCTCGCCGAGACTCATCGCCTGGTCGAGGCCGCGGGCCGCCGGTGTCTGTCGCGGGTCGTCGACGTCCGCGACCGGGCGGCGCTGGACCTCCTCGTCTCCGACGCGGTCGAGGAGTTCGACCACATAGACATCGTCAACGCGAATGCCGGCATCGTCAGTTTCACCCCCACCTGGCACCTGAGCGACGAGGAATGGCAGAACGTCATCGACGTCAACCTCACCGGTGTCTTCCACACCGTGCGTGCGGCCGTGCCCCGGATGATCGAGCAGGGTACCGGCGGGGCGATCGTCCTCACCAGTTCGGTCGCCGCGATCAGGGCGAGCCGCAATCTCGGGCACTACGCAGCCAGCAAGGGTGGTGTCGTGAGCCTCATGCGCACGCTTTCCAACGAACTCGGCGAGCACGGCATCCGGGTGAACACGCTGAATCCCGGCACCGTGCGGACCGATATGATCGAGAACGATGCGATGTACCGCATCTACCGACCCGATCTCGAGTCGCCGACACAGGACGACATCGTCGACCACTGCCGTCGGCGCAACGAACTCGACGTCCCGTGGGTCGAAGCTGTGGACATCAGCAATGCGCTGGTCTGGCTCGCCTCCGACGAGGCCCGCTATGTCACCGGTGTCGTCCTACCCATCGACGCCGGCCTCCTCGCAAAGTCCTAGAACCGTTTCGCTCGAAGATTCACCTCGGAAGGAATGCACGATGGAAAGCCCTGCCCGCTGCCCCGTGATCCACTTCGATCACAACTCGCCGGAACACTCGGCAGATCCTGCCGGCTCGTATCGGAGAATCCGCGAATCGGTGAAGGTGGGATGGACCGAAGCCCACGGCGGGTACTGGGTGTTGTCCGACTACGCCTCCGTCTTCGACGCCGCACGCGACGACGAAGTATTCTCCTCTCGCCGAACGAAATACGGAGGAGAGGGGCTCTCCGTCGTCATTCCCAAGACGCCTCACCACGATCACATTCCGATCGAACTCGACCCGCCCGAGTTCCGTAAGTACCGCAAGATCGTCAATCCCATCTCGGCGCCGGCTGCCGTCGAGAAGATGAAGACAATGGTCGATCGCCACGTCGCCGGATTCATCGACAGTGTCATCGAGGCCGGCAAGTGCGACCTCACATCGGTGATCGGCGTGCCGTCCATCGTGACCATCGAATGGCTGGGCCTCGATGTCTCGGAATGGCGGCGTTATTCCGGGGCTCACTTCCAGGTGCTTGCCGGCATTCCCGGTACGCCCGAGCACACGCAGGCCGTCGAGGTCGACTTCCCGTATCTCGCGGATCGGATCCGGCAGCGGATCACCGAGCGTCGCGCAGAACCCCAGGACGACATCATCAGTTATCTGGTGCAGCAGGAGGTCGACGGCGAGCCCCTGAACGACCACGATACGTTCGCGATTGTCGACCTCCTGATCTCGGGTGGCGTGGGCACCACGGCATCTCTGGTGAGCAACTCGCTCGTCTGGCTTGCCCGAAATCCCGAGGTGCGGCAGCGCCTCATCGACGACCCGAGCCTGATGGACCACGCCGTCGAGGAGTTCCTGCGGTACTTCTCACCGACCCAGGCCCTCGCCCGTACCGTCGTGCAGGACATCGATTTTCACGGCTGTCCCATGAAGAAGGGGGATCGCGTTCTGCTGTCGTGGTCCTCGGCGAATCGCGACGCGGAGCTGTTCGAGAACCCCGACGAGGTCGATATCGATCGTTGGCCCAACCGCCACACCGCATTCGGTATCGGCGTGCATCGTTGTGCGGGTTCCCACCTCGGCCGTTACATGTCGCACGCGCTCATCAGCGAGGTGCTGCGGCGTATGCCCGACTACGAAGTGGACGTCGACGCTCTCGAGACCTACCCCCGTCAGGGTGTGAACTCCGGATACCAGCGGATCCCGACGACGTTCACGCCGGGTGAGCGGATCCTGACCGACTACACCCTCATGTGAGATCGGGGTCGGTCCGCGCGACAGAAGTCCGCGGACCGACCGCGTCCTTGACGGTGGCGACGGTTCCGAGGCTTCCGCCCTCATCTCCGTGCGCTGGGCCCGGGTTCGAATTCGACATGCAACTCGGGGATGCTCCGGGTGTAGAGGCCTTCCTCGCGCGGAGTGAAGCCGTCTCGGTACCGGATGGACTCCATCGTGTCGAGGATCAGATTCAAGGCGATCGTCATCTCGGTCTTGGCCAATAGCGATCCGACGCAGAAATGGCGTCCGAGGATGAACTGAACATGGTTTGCGGCCCCACTGAAGGCCCGGTCGACCTGGAGATCCTCGCGGAAGATGTCGAACCGGTCCGGATCCGAGAAGTGCCGCTCATCGCGGTTCGCGGCGGCGAGCATCATGATACATGTTGCCCCCGAAGGAATCACGGTGTCGTCGATCTGCACCTCGTCCTCGGTCTGGCGCATGATCATGTGCACCGGTCCCGAGTGCCGCAGCGTCTCCGCGATGACCCGGTCGGTCAGGCTGCGATCCTCCCGGACGGCCTGCAGCTGGTCGGGATGGTCGATCAGGTTGCGGATCATGCTGGTGATCGCCTTGTCGGTCGTTTCACCGCCCGCGACGAGCAGCAGGCTGACGAACGCCTTGATCTCTTCGTCGGACATCTTCTCGCCGTCGACTTCTGCCCGGCACAGGCGCGAGAGTAGGTCGTCGCCGTTCCCGAAACGCCGTTCGCGAATGATCGGGAGCATGTAGTCCCGAAGTTCCTCGTGGGTGCGCTGCGCCGCGGCCGTGATGTCGGGATCGCCGGCGAGGTTGTTCAGGTGCGCCATGATCGAGAAGTACCATCCTCGGAACCGCTCGTGGTCGCTCTTGGGAAGGCCGAGCATATCGACCATGACGTTGATCGGGAAGCGGCTCGTGAAGTCGGAAACCAGTTCGGCTTCACCACGTCCGGCGACTTCGCCGAGAAGGTCGTCGGCCGTCGCGGCGACGATGCCCTCGATGAGTTCGGCCGCATTGTGGGTGATGGCCGGCATGAACTTCTCGAGTCCGTTCCCGCGGAAGAACGGGTTGAGCAGTGAACGGTGTTTCGAGTGTTCGGTGCCCTCCATCTGCAGAATGGTGCGCCCGTGGATCGGTTCGAGCTGCCATTCGTAGTTGCGGCTCGAGAATTTCGGGCTGCGGAACGCCCCGGCGCAGTCATGGTACCGGCTGATCAGGTAGCTGTCCGTGCCCTCGTGATGCAGGGCGGGGAAATGGTCCCGAAGCACCCGGTAGTAGGGGTACGGATCGCCGAGGAATTCGGCGGAGAGAATGTCGGGAGCGGTCGGGCGGGGTTCTACTGCAGTCACGCGATCTCCTCGATATCGAGTGGATGGTGCGGAAAGCGGAGGGGGAAGCTGGTGTGAGACACCGCGCTTCACATACCTTGTGTGGCCTGCGTCACTCAATGGATGGTAACTATAATTAGGAATGAGCGGATGTCAATATCCGTTACGGGGGATAGCGCCCGGTGCTTCCCGGGCACGACGCACAAGGGCGCCGCTCCTGGGAGCGGCGCCCTTGCGACGGACTCGCCGAGAGTAGGTCGACGTGCGAATGAGGATCAGTTGCGTGGCAGGGTATTCAGGAACTGTTTGGTTGCCTCGTCGAGATAGACGTATTCCTGGTAGTGGTCGACCTGATTGCGGGTGTCGGCGTAGAAGAACCGTCCACCTTCGCCGAAACCGCCGTCGACCTCGACGGTGACGCCACGCGCACGATAGTCCGCGAGCGCCCGCTCGTACTCGTCGAGGGTGTCGAAACTGCTGCACATGTGATGGAACCGCAGCGCGAACTCCGAGCGGTCGACCGGCAGGTGCCGGCGGTAGAGATCGACTTCGCCCGAAACCGGTTGGATGATCTCGAACTGCATGTCTCCGACGTACGCGAGCGCGACGTCGATCACGACCTCCCCGCCGCCGACGGTGGACAGCGTGAAACCTTCGAAGACCTCGATGCTCGCGACGCCCTGCTCTTCCTGGAACACCTTCACAGCTCGGTGTACGTCGGTGGTGACCCAGGCCAACTGCATGATGTTCTTGTACACGTGGAGTCTTTCTGTTCGGAGATTCTTCAGGTGAGAACCCGTGTGCGCCGGGTGAGCGGGAACCGTCGTCCGGTTCACGCTCACCCGGCGACTACGTCAGAAGAACCGCTTGACAACTTTCGCCGTCGGCGCGACGTCCATGTCCGAACGGACGTAGAGTGCGTCGGTGACCCGCCTTACCGGCAGGGTGTGCCACGGATCGAGGTCGGATTCCACGCCGAACGAGATCGAGCCCCGACCCGACCACGCTTGCTTCGGGGTCACGTGGCAGGAGTTGAGCACAAGATCTGCGAGTGACGGGTCTCCGCCCTCGGGATTCGGGATGACACGTAGGCCCATCGGTTTCATGTCGTAGGGCTCGAGGTCGACGGGGCGCTCCGGCTTCATCTGTACGGTACAGATCCGGGTTCCTTTGGGGCGCTCCACGATGCCCTGCATGACTTCGCTTTCCTGCTGCCATTCGATGTGACCGAGCTTCTTGGGGTTGCCCCAGATCTCACGTCCGGCCGCCAGTGCGGACTCCTGGTTGAGCAGGATGCGGACGGGGTAAATGCAGGGCTCGCCTTCCCATGTGCAGTCGAGGAACTGGTATGCCTCCTCGTATGCACCGAAAGTGGTGAACGGCATCTTGGCGATCACGATCCGGACGGTTGCGGGCAGGGTGAGCTCGAAGCCCGCTGCTTCCGGCAGGATATCGAGCGCAGCGTTCTCGTCGGTCTCGTAGGAAACCGTAATGGTCTCCATATCGCGGTAGTAGACGGGCGGTTTCGGGTACAACGGCTCGTCGACCGGCATCGTGTAGCCGAATTTTTCAGGCGTGAGTCGTCCTTGCTTGGCCATGTTCTGCTCCTTTTCGCGGATGTGGTTGTGGCTGATCAGCGTTCGTAGGCCGGCACGGTGGTGCCGGCGGGGACGATCTTCTTGTCGAACTGGGCCCGCTCGATCAGTGCGGTGTCGCAGAACTCGAGCATCGACGCGATCTTGCCGTCGCGAACGGTGACGATCCAGCAGTACTGGTTCTTGTACGCAACACCGTTGCGGCCCATGCCATCCGAGCGACAGAATACGACGACGCGGTCGTCTTCGAGCGAGAGCACGTCCTCGACCTCGAGAGGCTTGATCCCGTACTCCTGGCTCAAGCCCTGAACCGAGGGGCCTTCTCGCTCCTCGCCGCGGAAGTTCGCGCCGAGGAAGTCGTTCTGGATCGACTCGAGTCCGTGGTAGGTGCCGGAGATCGGGGTCGAGCCGATCAGTGTCCACGTGGCGTCGGGGTGGAAATACCTGGTGAACGCCCCACCGACCTCCTCCGAATCGCCGCGGGTGGCGGCGAGCCAGTCCTGGACGACCTTCTTTTCCTTGGTTCCCATGTTCGTACTCCGTGTTCTCCACAGCGTGGGTCGCCGTGGGGTGGGGGATGGGTCTCCGCGGGACGGCTCTGCAGGTGGAGGATGTGCCCGTCGAGGGGGATCGGATCGGAGTTCGCCGTCCGCGATACTCGGCGACTCTGAAGGTTCCGAGCTTGTGACGTGCATCACCATAGCAGGGATGCCAAGGGAGTCAACGGGAACGGGCGCCGCTCCCGAAGGAACGGCGCCCGTGGGGGGTCCGGACTATGCGAGTGATCTGGGGGGATCGAGGGTGCGCAGTGCCGCGAGGAAACGCTCGGGGATCGGCGCCTTGGTGCCGTCCGGGTTCCGGACGGCGAACGTCATCCTGCCCTGCGCGACCAGTTCCTCGCCGCGCTCGAAGTCGAATGCGAGGGTGTAGGAGGTGTTACCGATGCGGTCGAGTGCGACCGTGCACGTGAGTTCGTCGAACACCCGGCAGTTGCTGATGTAGTGGCATTCGGACTTCAGGCCGACGGTGTAGACGCCGACGGTCTCGAGCAGGGTGTGACTCGCGAGACCGAACGAATGCAGCCACACGCTGTAGGTGCGCTCCATCCACGGATAGTTGATCGCGAAGTACGAGATGCCCACGGCATCGCAATCGCCGTAGGACAGTTGAAACCGCTGCTGGGTGACCGGGGTCGTGGTCAAGGTGATTTCCTCGGTCATCACGGGTGCCCCCCGTCGACGGTGATGATCGAGCCGGTCGTGAAGCTCGAGGCATTGCTCGCGAGGTAGAGCGCGGCGCCGACGATCTCGTCGGGCTGCCCACCACGTTTGGCGGCGAAACCCTGCGCGCGCTTGCCGAATGCCTCCATGTCCCAGGAGTTGCTCACGTCCGTCAGGAATGTGCCGGCCATGATTGCGTTGCTGCGAACCTTCGGCCCGAACGCGTGCGCCATACCGATCGTCACGACGTTCAGACCCGCCTTGGCCGCAGCGTAGGGGAGGATGTCGGGTCTCGGATGGACCGATCCGGCGCTGGAAATATTGATGATGGACCCGCCGTCGCCTTCGGCCATTCGTGTTCCGACGAGTGCGGCGAGTCGGAACGGGCCCTTCAGGTTCACGCCGATCACCTTGTCGAAGAGCGTTTCGGTGACGGTGTCGAGGCTGTCGTACAACGGGGACATCCCCGCGTTGTTGACCAGAACGTCGACCTTCCCGAAGTGGGCGTACACCGCGTCGGCCAGCTCTTCGATGGATTCCCAGCGGCCCACGTGGAACGAGTGCGCCAGGGTCTTGCGCCCGGTCTCGGCGGTGATCTCGTCCGCGGTGACCTGGCAGGACGCGAGATCGCGGCTGGCGATCACCACGTCGCATCCGGCGCGGGCGAGCCCGAATGCGATGGCACGACCCAGGCCCCGGCTACCTCCGGTGACGATCGCGACGCGGTCGGTCAGATCGAACGCGCGCTTCGGGTCGAACTCCGGAACGGACTTTCCGGTTGACGATTCGGCCATCTTCTTCCTCCACAGATTCCGGTTGACGGGTCCTAATTCCTTGTTATTGTGATCATAGATTAGCGGATAGTGATCCAGTTCACGAGTCGATCGGACAACGCGCCTCACCACGTTCCGCTTCGAGCCCGACGGTAGGCCGCTTCGCCAAAAAGGAGTACACAGTGAGCAACGACCAGCAGGATCTTTTCGCCCTGCCGCAGCGATACCTCGATCTGCAGGTTGCGGCACGCGAGCTCGCTGCCGACTGCATCGACATCGCGGCGCGGGCCGACGAGGCCGACAGTTTCGACCCGGACGTACGCAAGCGTCTGGTGGCATCACGGCTCACCGAGGTCGTCGTCCCAGCGGCCTACGGGGGCCGTTTCGACAAGGTCGATTCGCTCGCCGTGACCGTCGTGCGCGAGGCCCTAGCCGCCGAGTCCGCCCACCTGGACTCCATGTTCGCGATGCAGGGCATCGGCAGCTACGGCATCGGCGTCGGCGGATCCGAGGAACTCAAGCAGGAGTGGCTGCCCAAGGTCGCGCGCCTCGACGCCGTCGCCGCACTCGGCCTGACCGAGCCGGACGTGGGATCCGACCTCAAGGCTCTGTCGACGACCATCGTCGAGCGCGACGGCAAGCTGGTCGTGAACGGCCGCAAGTCCTTCATCACCAACGGCGGTGACGCGGACTTCTACAGCATTCTCGGACGTGAGGGCGACGGCTACTCCCTCGTGCTCGTGCCTGCCGAGGCAGCGGGCCTGAGCACCGAACGTCCGCACCAGATCATCGCGCCGCACGTGCTGTCCGATGTCGTCCTCGACAACGTCGAGGTCCCGGTCGGCAACCGCATCGGTGAGCCCGGCAAGGGATTCGCGCTCGTGCTGGCAACGCTCGCCACCTTCCGCGTCTCCGTCGCCGGTGCCGCGGTCGGCCTCGCACAGGCCGCCCTCGACGAGGCGGTGGCTCACGCGAAGACCCGTGAGGGCTTCGGCGTCACGCTCGCCCGGCTCGGTTCGGTGCCGGAGCACCTCGCCAAGTGCTGGACCGACATCGAGATGGCCCGCTCCCTCACCTACCGTGCGGCCGCCGCATCGGCCCGCGACGCGCGTGCGAACCTGCACCTGTCGTCGATGGCGAAGGTCGCGGCGACCGAGGTGGCGGCGAGCGTCGTCGATCGCTCGGTCCAGGTCGCAGGACGCTTCGGGCTCGTGCGCGGCGGAAAGCTCGAACGCCTCTACCGCGAGGCCCGGCCCATGCGCATCTACGAAGGCTCGACCGAGGTGATCTTCGATTCGCTTGCCAAGCAACTCGTGCGGGATGCCGGCTAGGCAACCGATCGGACCGGAGGCAACGAGTATGACGAAAGTCGACAAGACGAAGCTCGAGCGAGTGGTCATCCGCTTCGCCGGCGACTCGGGCGACGGCATGCAGCTGACAGGTGACCGGTTCACCGCGGAAGCCGCGGTGTTCGGCAACGACCTGGCCACCCAGCCGAATTTCCCCGCGGAGATCCGCGCGCCTCAGGGCACCCTGCCGGGAGTGTCGTCGTTCCAGATCCAGATCGCCGATCACGACATTCTCACCGCCGGTGACCGTCCCCACGTGCTCGTGGCGATGAACCCCGCGGCGCTCAAGGCGAATGTCGCGGACCTGCCGCGCGGCGGCACCGTCATCGTGAACACGGACGAGTTCACCAAGCGGAACCTGAGCAAGGTCGGGTACACGTCGAATCCGCTCGAGGACGGCAGCCTGTCGGACCTGGTCGTGCACGCGGCGCCGATGTCGTCGCTGTCCGTCGGCGCGGTCGAGCCGGCAGGGTTGAGCCGCAAGGACGGCGAACGATCGAAGAACATGTTCGCGCTCGGTCTGCTGTCGTGGATGTACAACCGGCCGGTCTCCGGGATCGAGGATTTCCTCCGGACGAAGTTCGCGAAGAAGCCGCAGGTCGCCGAGGGCAATCTGCTGGCCTTCCGGGCCGGATGGAACTACGGCGAGACCACCGAGACATTCGCGACCACCTACGAGATCGAGAAGGCCGATCTCCCGGCCGGAACGTACCGTCAGATCTCCGGCAACACCGCGCTGGCATACGGATTGGTGGCGGCACAGCATCTGTCGGGCCTGGAACTGTTCCTCGGGACGTATCCGATCACGCCGGCCTCCGACATCCTGCACGAGCTGACCAAGCATCGGCGTTTCGGTGTGACCACCTTCCAAGCGGAGGACGAGATCGCCGCCGTCGGTGCCGCGATCGGTGCGTCCCTCAGCGGTGCTCTGGGGGTGACGAGCACGTCCGGTCCCGGGCTTGCCCTCAAGAGCGAGGCCATCGGCTTGGCCGTCATGACCGAGATCCCGCTCGTCGTCGTCGACGTCCAGCGCGGTGGACCGTCCACCGGCCTGCCGACCAAGACCGAGCAGGCAGATCTGCTGCAGGCTCTGCACGGCCGCAACGGCGAATCGCCGGTCGCGGTGATCGCTCCCTCGTCGCCGGCCGACTGCTTCGACGCCGCGGTGGAGGCCGCGCGCATCGCGGTGACCTATCGGACTCCGGTGCTCCTGCTCTCGGACGGCGCCATCGCGAATGGTTCCGAGCCGTGGCGTATTCCGTCCGTCGATGCGATGACGCCCATCGATCCGGGCTTCGAGTCCGCGCCGACGGTCTCCGGGGTGCCGTTCCGGCCGTACGCCCGTGATCGCGAGACACTCGCGCGGCCGATGGCGATTCCGGGTACTCCGGGACTCGAACACCGTCTCGGCGGCATCGAGAAGGCCAACGGCAGTGGCAACATCTCCTACGAGCCGGCCAACCACGATCTCATGGTGCGGCTGCGGCAGGCCAAGATCGACGGCATCGATGTTCCCGACGCCCTGGTCGACGACCCGTCGGGAGAAGCCGAACTGCTGATCGTCGGTTGGGGCAGCTCGTACGGGCCGATCGGTGAGGCATGCCGACGAGCGCGCCGCCGGGGAACGAAGGTCGCGCATCTGCAGATCCGGCACCTGAACCCGCTTCCGAAGAATCTCGGCGACGTGCTGAGGAGCTACCGGACGGTGATCGCGCCCGAGATGAACCTCGGCCAGCTGTCGTCCGTGCTCCGCGCGCGCTTCCTCGTCGACATCCAGCCCGTCACCAAGGTTCAGGGCCTGGCGTTCCTGGCGGACGAGATCCTCGACGCGATCGATGCGGCGCTGGCCGGCACGTTGCGCGGCTGGGAAGAATCCAAGACCACCACGGCACTCGCCGAGGCAGAATACCGTGCCTCGACCGGCTGTGAGGAGGAAAACGCATGACCGAGTTGATAAGTCGCGTGGGAGTGGACCTCGGTCTCAGTGCCACGGCGTTCGTTCCCCGGGCCGACGCGCCGCAGAAGGCCAAGGACTTCACGAGCGACCAGGAGGTCCGCTGGTGTCCCGGCTGCGGCGACTACGTGATCCTGGCGGCCATCCGCAACTTCCTTCCCGAACTGGGATTGCGCAGGGAGAATATGATGTTCGTCTCGGGAATCGGCTGCTCGAGCCGATTCCCGTACTACCTCGAGACCTACGGTCTGCATTCGATCCACGGTCGCGCGCCGTCCATCGCGACCGGACTGGCCGTCATGCGCCCGGACCTGTCGGTCTGGGTGGTCACGGGTGACGGCGACGCGCTGTCGATCGGCGGCAACCACCTCATCCACGCTCTGCGCCGCAATGTGAACATGAACATCCTGCTGTTCAACAACAGGATCTACGGCCTCACCAAGGGGCAGTACTCGCCGACCTCCGAGGTCGGGAAGGTCACCAAGTCGACACCGATGGGGTCGGTGGACCATCCGTTCAACACGATGTCGCTCGCGCTGGGCGCGGAGGCGACGTTCGTCGCCCGGGCGCTCGACTCCGACCGCAAGGGGTTGACGGAGGTGCTGCGGCAGGCTGCCGAGCATCGCGGTACCTCGTTCGTGGAGATCTACCAGGACTGCCCGATCTTCAACGACGGCTCGTTCGACGTGCTGCGCAAGGACGACGCCGAACAGCGAGTCGTGCCCGTGCGCCACGGAGAGCCGATCGTCTTCGGCGCCGATGGCAGGAAGTGTGTCGTGCGGGACGGTTTCGGTCTGCGAGTCGCCGACACCGATACCGTCTCGCCCGAGGACATCGTGGTCCACGACGCGCACTCGGATGATCCCGAGTATGCGTTCGCGTTGTCGCGGTTGTCGGATCAGGACCTCGAACACACGATCTTCGGTGTGTTCCGGGCGGTCCGCCGGCCTTCCTACGACGATCTGGTGCGCGAGCAGAACGATTCGGCTCGCACCGGTCGTGCCGGTGACGGAAAGGCGTTGCAGGAGTTGCTGACCGGTGCGGACACCTGGACGGTTTCGGGCTGAGCCGGACGCCTCGGGCAGTGTTCCGGGCCGTCGCACTCCGGGTCTAGACAATGCGCATGATTAGTATAGAGTGATGGCTGTCACATCTCATCACTTCTTGATTCTTCGTCGGTAGGAGCAGTAGCAATGTCGCTCAGGAACGAGATCGAAAACGCCCTCGCCCGATACGCTCTCGCGTACGATGACGGTGATATGGACGGCGTCGAAACAACTTTCGGCGAGCAGGCGGTCTTCACCATGCGCATCGGCGACGGCGAGCTCGTCGGCCCGCTCGAGGGCCGTGACGAGATCATGGGTCTGTTCCGCGGCGCACACGAGTCCCAGTCCGATCAGCGTCGCCACATCACCACGAACCTGATGGTCGACGAAATCGACGAGAAGAACGTGCGCACCGTGTCGTACCTGCTGATCACGTCCGCGGCGGACGGGGCGCTGACCGTCCTGACCACGGGCAAGTACGAGGACGAATGGACCAAGTCGGGCGGCGAATGGGTGCTGGCGAAGCGTCACATCGCTCTCGACCTTCCTTACTGATCTCAACTGGGAGACGTTGTCGATGACGATGAATCAGGGTCTTATCCCGGCCAAATGGGCTGCACTCACCCCGAACAAGATGGCGGTCTACGACGTACCGAACAACCGGCGGATCAGTTTCGCCGAGCTCGACGAGAGGGTGCGCCGGCTCGCGAACGGTTTGCGGGCGCTCGGTCTCGAGAAGGGTGACCGCGTCGCGGTGCTCACCAAGAACAGCATCGAGTTCCAGGAGCTCTTCTTCGCCGTCGGTCGGGCAGGGCTCATCCTGCAGCCGCTCAACTGGCGACTCGCCGACACCGCCCTGCTCGAACTGCTCGCCGATGCCTCGCCGCGAGTTCTCATCACCTCCAGCGAATTCCGTGCCACTGCCGAAGAACTCACCCGGGTCGCGAACGTCGACCATTGGCTCGAATTCGGGCCCGGCGGCGCAGGCACGTACGAAGACATGCTCGCCGCTGCGAGCGCCGACGAACCGATCTGGACGCCGACCGTCGGCAACGACGATCCCTTCTTCATCCTCTACACCGGCGGCACGACCGGACAATCCAAGGGCGCGTTGCACTCCCACACCAGCGCGGCCGCCGGCATGCTCAATCAGACCGTGGCCGAACGGGTCGTCCCGTCGGATGTGTACATGCTCACCGGGCAGATGTATCACATCCCGGTGGTGCTCTCGATGAACTACATGAAGCACGGTTGTCCTGTCGTTCTGGTCAACTTCCAGGCCGAGCAGGCCCTCGGGATCATCGAGCAGGAAAAGGTGTCGGCGTTCCTCGGCATCACCACCATGCTCAACTGGATGATGGCCGTCGAGGGCTTCGATCGATACGACCTCTCCAGCCTGCGGAATATCCAGTACGGCGGCGGTCCGATGCCGTCCGCGATCGTCCGGCAGGCACTGGAGGCGTTCCCCTGCACCCTCATTCAGGGCTACGGCCAGACCGAGGGCACGACGATGTCGTTCCTGTCGCAGGAGGACCACCTCGATGCGGTCAAGGGCATCAACGAACATCGCCTCAAGTCCTGCGGCCGCGAAGGTTTCGGCACCACGATCCGCGTCGTCGACTTCGACGGCACGGAGGTGCCACGGGACGGCAAGACCCCCGGCGAGATCGTCGTCCGCTCCGAGGCCAACATGCTCGGCTACTGGAACAAGCCCGACCTGACCGCACAGACGCTGCGGGACGGCTGGATGTGGACCGGCGACGTCGGGGTCTGGGACGAGGAGCGCTACATCTACATCGTGGACCGCGCGAAGGACATGATCATCTCGGGCGGGGAGAACATCTACAGCATCCAGGTCGAGGAAGCGATCGGCGCACACCCCGCGGTGCTCGAATGCGCCGTGATCGGCATTCCCGACGACGAGTGGGGCGAAGTCGTCAAGGCCGTCGTGGTACTCAAGCCCGGCCACACCGCCACCGAGCAGGAGATCATCGACACCGCCAAACGCAATCTGGCCTCGTACCAGAAGCCACGGTCGGTGGACTTCGTCGATGCCCTGCCCAAGGCTCCTACCGGCAAGATCATGAAACGCGATCTGCGGGAACCCTACCTCGACGCGGCGGCCGCCCGATGACGGTCGGCACGGAGCGTAGGACACCGAGCGAATCGGAGCTGGGCGCTCTGATCGGTACCCCCTTTCCCGGCGGGGAAGCCACGCTGGAACCGTGGTGGGTGCACCTCGTGCTCGACAGCATGCTCGCCGACCCCGCCGACGGCGGCGCGCATCCCGTGCTGGTGTTCCTCGTCGCGACCGGGTCCATGGGCTGGAGCTGGGACGAACTGTTCGCGTTGTTCGGGGCCTCCGACGCCGACGGTCCGATGGCGGGGGAGACCGACACCGTGGTGTACAGCCCGCTCCGGGTGGGTGGCACCTACCGGGTGTCGGGTGAGATCGTCTCCGCCGTCCGCAAGGTCGGCCGCCGTACCGGCGTGTTCGACATCGTCGGCTACCGGCTCGACCTGCACGACAGCGAGGGCGCGCACTGCGCGTCGACCACGAACTCGATCGTCTTCCCTCGTCGAGGGGAGCAATTGTGAGACCGACCGTTGGACAAAAGATTCCGGTGAGGATCATCGACTCGGTGGATCCCGCCCGCATGAAGACGCTCTCGGCGCTCATGCGCGACCCGAATCCCATCCACTTCGATCGATCCGTGGCGAGCGCACTCGGTCTCGGTGATCGCACCGTCAACCAGGGGCCGAGCAACATCGCCTACGTGATGAGCATGCTCGGAAACTGGGCGGGGGGAACCGACCGCATCACCCGATACCGGTTCCGATTCCTCGGCAACGTCTTCGCAGGCGACCGGCTGCAGGCCTCCGGGACGGTCACCGCAGTCGACGAGACACCCGAGGGCCTGCTCGTGCAGTGCGAGCTCGCGCTCGACGTCGTCGACGGCGCCCGCGTCCTGGAAGGGACGGGCACGGTTCGCCTGCCCGTCGACAACTGACCGCCTACGTACCGATTCACTTGGAGGACATCATGGCCGGACGTACAGCAGGCAAGATCGCGTTCATCACGGGAGCCGCTCGTGGTCAGGGTCGCTCCCACGCGATCCGTCTCGCGGAGGAGGGCGCGGACATCATCGCCGTCGACATCTGCGAGAACATCGACTCCGTCACTCCGTACTACGATCTCGCGACCGAGGCCGACCTCGACGAGACCGTACGTCTGGTCGAGGGACTCGGCCGGCGCATCGTCGCCCACAAGGCCGACGTCCGCGACCGTGCCGGCCTGCAGAAGGCGCTCGACGACGGCATCTCCCAGCTCGGCGGTGTCGACATCGTCGTCGCGAACGCGGGCATCGCCACCTACGGTCTGTCCTGGGAACTGACCGACGAGCAGTGGCGTGACATGATCGACGTCAACCTCACCGGCGTCTACAACACCGCTGCGGTGGCGATTCCACGCATGATCGAGGCCGGACGTGGGGGGTCGATCATGTTCATCAGCTCGATCGGTGGACTCAAGGGTGTTCAGCACGTGGGGCACTACGTGGCGGCGAAGCACGGCATCGTCGGCCTCATGCGCACGATGGCGAACGAACTCGGGCCGCACAGCATCCGGGTCAACACCATCCACCCCACCAATGTCGATACGACGATGATCCAGAATCCGGGCACGTACGGCATGTTCGCCCCGGGCGACCCCGAACCGACCCAGGAAAAGGCCATGCCGGGATTCATGTCGCTCAACACGCTGCCCACCCCGTGGGTCGATCCGGTCGACATCAGCAACGCTGTGCTGTTCCTCGGCAGCGACGAAGCGCGCTACGTCACGGGTGTCACCTTCCCGGTCGACGCCGGCGCCAACGTCAAGTAGGTCGCAGTGGCTGTAGGTATCGACGACAACGAAGACCTGACGTCGCTGCGCGTGGACGCACGAACCCAGGATCTCCTCCTCGACGCGCAACGCGAATGCACATTCGCATTCGCGACGAAGGACGGGTGGCCGGCCGGTGTCGTGATGAGCTATCTGTACCGGGACGGCGCCTTCTGGCTCACCGCGGCGGCAGGTCGCGCCCATGTACTGGCTGCCCAACGCGATCCGCGTGTGACGCTCGTCGTATCCAACGCCGGTACCGATCTGCCGGGTCGCAGGATGCTCGCCGTCCGCGGGCACGTCGCGGTCCACACCGACGCGGAGACCAAACAGTGGTTCTATCCGGCGTTCGCACAGCGCCACGCCCCGGGCCATCCCGAAGCCTTCCGGCAACTGCTGGACAGTCCCAATCGTGTAGTTCTCGAGGTGCGCCCCGTGCGTATCGCGGTCAGCCACGACTCCACGAAGATGCCCGGTGACGGCCGCGGCGGCGGGACCGGAACTCGACCGACCAGAAAGTGATCGCCATGCCTGCGGATCCGAACACCCAATACTCACACCTGTTGTCCCCCTTTCAAATCGGGCCGATGAAGCTGAAGAACCGTGTGGTGCTGCCACCCCACGCTTCTGCGATCGGCAACATCTTCGGCACGGACGAGGAAGCGGAACACAACCTCGCCTACTACGTCTCCCGCGCCCGGGGCGGTGCGGCGTGGTTCGACAGCCTCAGCGCGTGGGTTCCGAACACGGGAGTTATCCCCGGCTTCGAACCGACCGGGGTGGGTGCGACCGTCCAGGGGCACTACAGCCTGCCGTTCTTCGTCGAACGGGTGCAGGCCTATTCGGATGCGTTGCATGCCGAGGGCGCGGTTGCGACGGGCCAGATGGTGCATCAGGGTGGCATGCCGCACGGCGCGTCGCCGGTGCTCAGCGCCCCGGTCTTCAACAATGTGCCGCACCAGCTCAACCGCGAGGAGATCGCGTACTTCGTCGGGCAGTACGAGTTCTGCGCGCGCCAGGCCCAGGCGGCCCGGCTGGACGGTGTCGAGCTCCACATGAACCACGACGATCTGCTCGAGTACTTTCTCTCGCCGCTCACCAACAAGCGCGACGACGAGTACGGCGGATCCATCGAGAATCGCTGCCGATTCCCCGTCGAAGTGCTGCGCGCGATCCGCGACGTGATCGGTTCGTCGATGGTGATCGGTATCCGCCTGAACCTGCGCGAGGAGGTGCCCGGCGGCTACGACGTCGACGGAGCCATCGAGATCGCCCAATACCTCGAGAGCACCGGTCTGGTCGACTATTTCCACGGTGTGGTCGGAAGTCCCTGGGGCAACCCGTCGTACATTCAGCCGCACTTCTTCGAGGCCGGGCAGTGGGCCGAGCTCGCCGGCCGGTTCAAGCGTGCGATCTCGCTGCCGGTCGTGCACACCGGCCGTATCAACCACCCGGATGTGGCCGAGCGGATCCTCGCCGAGGGACACGCCGACGTGGTGGGTATGGCGCGCGCGCACATCGCGGAGCCGGACATCATCGAGAAGACCCGCACCGGTCGCGTCGAGGAGATCCGGCCGTGTGTCGGCGGCAACGAGTGCATCAGCCGCCGCTATGTCGAGGGCCTGCCGTTCGGATGCGCCGTCAATCCGGTCACGAGCAACGAGGTCGACGGTCCGTGGCCGACGGTCACCGACCCGAAGCGTGTCCTCGTCGTCGGTGGTGGACCTGCGGGGATGGAGTTCGCGGCGCTGGCGCGCGAGAAGGGCCACGACGTCGAGCTGTGGGAGTCGTCGGATGTGCTGGGTGGTCAACTGCGCACCGCGATCAATGCGCCCACCTACGACATGTTCGAGAAGTACCTCGATTGGCAGCAGCGCCGGCTCGAACGCGTCGGGGTCAAGATCGGATACGGCCACACCGCAACGCAGTCCGAGATCGAGACGGCCGGCTTCGACGTGGTCGCTGTCGCGACCGGGTCGACCCGCCGAACCCCCGACATCCCGGGAGTGTACGGCGACAACGTCGCCGACGTCCGCGACGTCCTCACCGGGGAGGCGAAGGTCGGCAAGCGGGTGCTGATCGTTGCGCAGGACGATCACATGCCGCCTCTGTCGCTGGCGGACTACCTCACCGAGCGCGGCACCGAGGTCACCATCGTGTATGCGACGCAGGCGGCCGGCCAGCTCCTCGGCCGGTACATCGTGGGCGGAATCCTCGGCCGTCTCGACGAGAAGGGCGTGCAGTACCGGTTCATGGAGGACGTTGTCGAGATCACCCCCACGGGCGTGATCACCCGCAACGTCTACTCGGGCCGCACCTACGAGGTGGACGGCTTCGACAACGTCGTCCTCGCGTGCGGCGGTATCGGCGACGCAGGGCTGTACGAGAGTCTGAAGAGCGGGCCTGCGGCGGCCGGCGACCGTGAGGTCCACATCCTCGGCGACGCCTACGCTCCGCGCCGCCTGGTGTTCGCCACTCGTCAGGCATACGCGCTGGCCAAGTTGGTCTGAGCGCGACAAACACCCGGTGATCACGACCGGGATGCAGGAATCGGCCCCTCTTTCCGTTCTCCGACGGAGGGAGGGGCCGCCGCTCGTCCGGGCGGGGTAGACGGCTCCGTCGAATCCCCCTGCACGAGAAGGCACCGGAATCGGTATCCACACGGGATTTCGGGTCGTTGCACACGCGAACGCCGGGTGATCGCTGAGGTGATCACCCGGCGTCGGTCGATGTGTGTCAGGACTGCAGGACGAACCCCTTGTAACCGGCGTTTCGGACTTCGTTCCAGGTCTCTTCGTAGAGCACGATGCCACCTGCGTACGGCATGAAGATCTGCGGCTTGCCTTCGATGTTGGCGCCCCGGTACCACGATCCGGACTCGCCCTGCGGCCACAGCGTCGTGTTGGCGATCTCCTCGACGGTGTCCACCCACGCCTCCTGGGCGTCCTCGGTGGCTTCGATCGTCGTGATCCCGTTGTCGCGCATGTGGTCCATCGTCTCGACGGTCCACTCGACGTGCTGCTCGATCGCCGTGACCATGTTGGCGAGCACGGACGGGCTGCCGACGTTGGCGATGATGAACATGTTGGGGAAGCCGGCCGTGCCCAGACCGAGATGCGTCTTGGGGCCTTCGGCCCAGGCCTCGGTAAGCGGGCGGCCTCCGCGGCCTCGAATGTCCATGGAGGTGAATGCCCCGGTGAATGCATCGAAACCGGTTGCCAGCACGACGGCGTCGAACTCGTACTCGGTCCCGTCGGCGAGGCGCATGCCCTTCGCGGTGAAAGCTTCGAGCTGCTTCTTGCGGAGGTCGACGAGCTCGACGTTGTCACGGTTGAACGTCTCGTACCAGTCGGTGCCGACGACGGGACGCTTCGCGCCCATCGGGTAGCCGTACGGCTTGAGGCTGTCGGCCGTGTCCGGATCGGTGACGATCTCGTCGATCTTGGAACGGATGAAGTCGGAGACGGCATCGTTGGCCTGCTGGTCGACCATGAGGTCGACGTAGGCGCCGAGGAAGGCGATTCCGCCACCTTCCCAGCGCTTCTCGAACTCGGCGCGGCGTTCTTCGTCGCTCACCTCGAAAGCGGTCTTAGGGTTGTCGTCGCGAATGCAGCCGGCAGGCATGGACCGTGAGAGACGGCGACGCTCACGGTAGTTGGACTTGATGTCGGCGACGTACGCCGGGTCGAGCTTGTGGTTGCGTGCGGGGATGACGAAGTTGGCGGTGCGCTGCAGCACGGTCAGCCGGCCTGCCTGCTTCGCGATCTCGGGAATGGCCTGCACGCCCGACGAGCCGGTACCGACGGCGGCGACCTTCAGGCCCGAGAAGTCCACACCGCCTTCGGGCCACGAGCTGGTGCGGTAGATGGGTCCGGCGTAGTTCTCCAGGCCCGGCACGTCCACGTCCTTCGGGACGGAGAGGCATCCGACCGCCATCAGGCAGAACTTGGCGACATAGGTCGCGCCGGTGTCGGTGCGCACGGTCCACTTCTGCGTAGTGTCATCGAAATGCGCTTCGGTGGCCGTCGTTTCGAGGCGGATGTCGCGCCGCAGATCGAAGCGGTCGGCGACGTGCGAGAGATAGGCCTGCAGTTCGGGTTGCGAGGGGTAGCGCTCGGACCACTCCCATTCCTGCTCGAGGTCTTCGTCGAATCCGAACGAGTAGTCGTGGCTGTCGACGTCGCAGCGCGCGCCGGGGTAGCGATTCCAATGCCAGGTGCCGCCGACTTCCTTGCCCTTGTCGAGCGCGATGGCGGTGTAGCCGTGCTTGCGGAGCTTCCACAGCAGGTAGAGGCCGGCGAATCCGGCTCCGACCACGACTGCGTCGACTTCGGAAGGGGTGGTGGAGTGTGCGGGGGCCGCAGGTGCAGAGGTCATCTGGATGCCTTTCCTGGATGTCGGATACGAAGGCGTGCGGTGAGGTTCGATCGGGGTTTCGGATTCCGGATCTGCGGGGCGCCGTGAGCCGGACGGGATCTGGGGCGCCCTCGCGATTCAATGTGTGATTGACACCACATTAACAATGCGTATGGATATAATCAACAGGGTCTACTCAGAAAGTTCGAGCGCCGGTCCGAATCGTCCCCAGCTCGGCCGGCACCATCGCGCTCGGCATTCCGCCGAGGGACAATCACAGGAGGAAACGTGTACCGACTCGTCGCTATCTACAACCACCCCGAGAATCCCGAGAAGTTCCTCGATCACTACGAGAACGTCCACGCGAAGCTCGCCCTCGACCAGAAGGGCATCCGGAACTTCGAATGGGGCGTGTGCAGCACTGCTGACGGGTCCGTGCCCCCGCACTTCCTCGTCGCGGTCTGCGACTGGGACAGCAAGGAAGCCATGCTCGAAGACATGTCGTCACCCGCAGGCCAGAAGGGTGCGGCCGACCTCGAGAACTTCGCGCAGGCCGGCGTCTCGTTCGACTTCTACGAGATCAACAAGGGCATATAGAAGCCGAATTCGACTGTGGGGCAATAGTCCAAGACTGTTGCCCCACAGTCGCGGCGCGGAAAGGCTCTCCGTCAGGCGTCGAACCCCTCCATCTGCGGGGTCGTCAGAGCCGTGATGACACGTTCGGCGATCTTCCACCCCTCCGCCGTTCGTACGTACCGGTCGGTGTTGAGCGCGATCGCCTTGATCGCCGCACCGTTCTTCATCTCCGCCTCGGAGAACACATAATTGGTGCCGGTAGCGTTGTCGTCGTCCTGGAAATCGATGACGTGGTTGGTGATGATGTGGAACTGCTTCTCCACAGCCTCGGCGTCACGCTCGAAGAAGTCGAGCAGTTGCTCGTGTCCCTCGTAGCGGGTCAACCCGACCGCGCTGGCATCCCACGCGCCGTCCACGGAGAACGCGGACAACGTCTCCTTCGGATCGAACCGATCGAGACCACGCGCATACAGATGCGTGATTCGAGTGATCTCGGCGATGTCACCGGTTCTGTCGTTGATCGACATATCTACTCCTGTCAGGGAAATCAGGGAACGGAAGGCAACTCGATCTGTTCGAGATCTGCCTTGATCTGTAGAGCCAGGTACTTGTTGTAGACGCGGGCCATCGTCAGGTTGCCGCCGCTGATCCAGAACCCGTCGTGCCTGGACCGCCGCCACACCGATCGGATCTCGCCCTCGTCGTCGAGGCCCCACACCGGCCCGCACTTGTCTGCCACTGCGTCGCCCAGGACCCGGCGAGCGGTCTCGTGGATTCCGCGGAATCCGGTGGCGAGCACCACCGTATCGGCAGGAATCCGACGGCCGTCACTCAGTTCCAGACCGCTCGGGGTGAAGCGCTCGATCGCCCCGGCGACCACCCCGATCTCGCCGTCCGCGATGAGACGGGACGCCCCCACGTCGATGTAGTAACCGCCGTTGCGGGTGAGGAACAGGTTCATCGCACCCAGGTCGTCATCGCCGAGGTGGTGTCGGAACCCGCGCGCAGTGAGACCGTCGAGAATCGCCCGATCACGTTCTGCCATGAGCGCCACCGCTGTTCGCAGACCCGTCTGTGCCGACGCTTCCAACCGCGGGAACGACGCCCCGACAAGATCGGAGATCTCGGTGGGCGGCGATTCCTCGCCGTATACGGGCTCGAGCATGACGTCGACGACCGTCGTGCCACCCACCACATAGGTGGGCCCGCGCTGCACCAGCGTGACGTTCGCGCCCGAGTTGTACAGGTCCTGGGCGATGTCGTGACCGCTGTTGCCTGTCCCGACCACCACCACCGACGTGCCGGCGCGTGCCCGATCGGTGCTGTACTGCCCCGAATGCAGCAGTTCACCACGGAATACGTCGGTGCCCTCGATCTCCGGAACGAGCGGTTCGGTGCCGCTGAGTCCGGTGGCCAGCACCACGTGCCGAGGCCGGACGGTGCGGGTCTGTCCGCCGCGGTCCAGGTGAATCTCCCACGTTCCGTCGGCGGCGTCGTAGGTGCTCGACGCAACCCGGGTCCCGGGCCATACGTTCAGCTCGAGGGCTTGCGCATACAGTTCGAGCCAATCGCCCATCTTGTCCTTCGGCGTGAACACCGGCCAGGTGGGCGGAAACGGCATGAAGGGAAGATGATTCGCCCACACCGGATCGTGGAGCACGAGAGAGTCGTAACGGTTGCGCCAATTGTCGCCGACCCGGCCGTTCCGGTCGACGACGAGAGTCCGGACCCCGAGCGACGTCAGGTGCGCGGCGAGACCGAGACCCGAATGCCCGGCACCGATGACGAGAACATCCGGTTCGATGCCGTCGAACTCGAGCTCGCGAGCCCGCTTCGCACCCCAGTGTTCGGGGGCGCGCTCATCGGGGGCGGGCGTACCCGTAGGTCGTCGGCGTCCGCTTGCCGGTTCGTGGCCTTTCAGCGCGTCGAGCTCGGTGAGCAGCGCGGTCGCCCGCCATGCTCCGTCTTCGCGGGGTGTCAGCCTCGCCACCGCTCGGACTTGGCCGAGGCGGGTGGTGAGACCGAACAGTATCTGCACCACCGGCTGGTCGGAGTCACCGGACAACAACGTCGGCGGAATCTGCGAGTCGAGTTCGAGGCCGGTGACCTCGAGGGTTCCCGCGGTGGCGATCATCGGTCCGATGGCGTCGACGGCGTGCAGGCTGCGCAGGTCGCCGCTGAACGCGAGCAGGTCACGCCACCACGCGTCGGCTGCGAATACTGCTGTGTAGGAGTCTGCGTCGCCCTCGCGGAGAGTGCGCCCGAGTGCATCGAGCCACTGTTGCGCAACGACGGAAAGGTCGGGTTCCGAGGCCATGATGTCTCTCTCGTCCGGAGCGGTCATCGAGTCGTGTACCCGGCGTCGACCTTGAGTTCGGTGCCCGTGACGTAGCGGGCTTCGTCGGAGGCGAGGAACAGCACGGCGTTGGAGATGTCGATCGGCTGGACCCACGGGACCGGTATGGCGTTGGTGGTCGCGAAAACCGGTGCCGCCTGCTCCTGCGTGGGATGTTCGACGTCCGGGAGGAACATCCGGAAGCACGACTCGTTGAGGATCATGTCGGTGGCCACGCCGGTGGGATGCACCGTGTTGACGCGGATTCCGTGCGGTCCCAGTTCCAGGGCGAGCGTGCGCATCAGGCCGACGACGGCGTGTTTGCTCGCCGTGTAGGGAGCGACATTGGGCGTGCCCTTGATACCGGCCGACGAGCTGGTGATGATGATCGAGCCGCTGCCCTGTTCGACGAGTTGCGGGGTGACGGCCTTGCAGGTGTGCCATACACCCTTGAGATTGATGTCGAGCACATCGTCCCAATCGCTCTCGGCCACCAGGTGTGTGGGCTCTCCGAACAGGAAGATTCCCGCGTTGGCGACCACGGTGTCGATCCGGCCGAACTGGGCGATCCCCTCCTGAACCACCGCTGCGACGGCGTCGAAGTCGCGGACGTCGGCGGTGCGGGCGAGAATCTTGCGTCCGCGGGATTCGACTTCGCACACCGTCTCGGCGAAATCGTCCTCGGTGGCGCTGGGATAGAACCGCTCGACGCTGTCGATGGTGCCGGCGATGTCGAGGGCGATGATGTCGGCGCCCTCCTCGGCGAGCCGGATGGCGTGGCTGCGGCCCTGCCCGCGCGCGGCTCCGGTGATGAAGGCGACCTTGTCTGCTACCCGTCCTGCCATGACTGCTCCTTCAGCGCGGACGGGAGGGCCCCGGTCCGCGGTAGGTGTTCCAGGTGGATGCCGACTCCGGATAATCGGCGTCGGAGTATCGAGTCTGTGGCCACCGAATCCGTTTGGTGGTACGGAAACTCGAGGCCATCGATTCGAAAGGTAGCGCATACATGAAGGACACGGAGCGTCTTTCGAACAACCAGCGGCCGTCCACCTTCGTGTAGCGGTCGCGGTAGCGGAATGCGGTCATCATGAGGGTGTCGTGCACGGCGAGTTCGGCGTGCCCCGTCATGATCCCGGTGGCGTGGGAATCGTCGACGAGCGTGACGAGATGAATCTCGGGCGTGTGCAGCATCGTGTGGTAGCGGTCCATGCTGTCGACATAGAACGGTCGAATCTCGCTGCGGCCCTGGAGCACTCGTCCTGCGACTTCGAAGGCTCCGTCGTCGGTGAACATCGACAGCACCGATTCGATGTCGTGATCGTCGACGGCGAGTGCGTATCGTCCTGCGAGGTCCCGAATCTCGTCCTTGGCGACCAGTTTCGCGATCGCAGCGGAATCCTGTGCGGTGAGAGCAGACATTGTCATCGGCTGAGCTCCTGTGGTGGGAATGCGCTCGGGCCGGGGCAGAGCAAGGCTCCACCCCGGCCCGAATCGAATCCGTTGTGTCGTTGTCGAATCCGACAGGTGTTGCGGACTAGTCGTCGTACATGATGACGCCGCGGATGTTCTTGCCCTCGCGCATGTCCTTGAACGCGGTGTTGATGTCTTCGAGCTTGTAGGTCTTGGTGATGAGCTCGTCGAGCTTGAACTCGCCCCGCCGGTACATGTCCGTGATGAGCGGGATGTCGCGACGCGCGGTGGTGGAACCGTACAGGGTGCCCTGCAGCCGCTTGCCGGACATGGCGAAGGTGAACAGGTCGAAGGGGACGTCGCGCTGGGTGACGGGTGCCGCGGAGGTGAGCACCAGTGTGCCGCCGCGGCGCGTCATCTCCTGCGCCGGATTGAGGAGGTGACCGTAGGCGATGTCGACGGTGATGATGACGACGTCGGCGCCCTGACCGTTGGTGAGCTGGTCGACGACCTCGCGGCACTGGTCGAAGTTCTCGACGGTCTGGGTCGCGCCGAACTGCTTGGCCATGTCGCGCTTGAACTCGACCGGGTCGATCGTGACGATGTTCTTCGCGCCCTTGTGGCGTGCTCCCTGAACGGCATTCATGCCGACGCCGCCGGTTCCGATGACGACGACGGTGTCGCCGAGCTGGATGTCCGCTGCGTAGACGGACGAGCCCCAGCCGGTGGGCACACCGCAGCCGATGAGGGCGGCCTTGTCGAGCGGGATGTCCTTGTCGATCTTGACGCAGGAGTCGATGTTGACCACGACGTACGGCGAGAACGTGCCGAGGTAGGAGAACGGGCCGACGCCCTGGCCGCGGGCGTGGATGCGGTGGGTGCCGTCGGGCGCGAATCCACCGAGCACCCCGGCGCCGCGCTCGCACATGTTGGATCGGCCGATGGTGCACATGCGGCAGTTGCCGCACGAGGGCAGGAAGGACAGAACGACATGGTCGCCGACCTCGAATCCGGTGACGTCCGGGCCGAGTTCCTCGATGACACCGGCACCTTCGTGGCCGCCGATGATGGGCGCCCAGTCGAGCGGGATGTCGCCGGTGTCGACGTGGTCGTCGCTGTGGCAGATACCGGAGGCGGCGAGCTTGACGCGGACCTCACGGCTCTTGGGCGGATCGATCTCGATTTCCTCGACGCTCCAGCCGGACTTGGTGCCGGGCTCCCACAGCAGGGCTCCGATGGTCTTCATGACGTCTCCTCACGGTGAACGGGGAAGATGCGCGTGGCGTCGGTGCGGCACCGACGACTCCAGCGTCTGTGATCGCTATCACCATAACCATATGCATGAATAGACGCAATCGCTGGAGGGAATCATTTCTGATCCCGACGTGTCCTCCCAGAGGGCGGCTCTGGAGTCGCCACGAAAAGAACTGGCCCGCACCGGATCCACCGGTACGGGCCAGTTGTTGTCGGATGTCGTCCGAGGTGACGGTTCAGCCGCCGAGAGCCTGATTCCAGGGAAGAACCTGGCTCAGCACCTCCGGGAACTTGCGCTCGGCGTAGCGCGCGTACTCCTTGATGTGATCACGCATGCGGTCCTCGGACAGGTCGGTGTCGTGATTGCTCAGCGCCTCGTAGATGCTGACGTGGGCCTTGAGCGTGGTCTTCCGCAGTGCGGCGGGGTGATCGACCCCCATTACGGTTCCACCGGTGATCCGCATGAGGGCATCGGTCATGTAGCCGAAGAGGGCGTTGCCCGTGGACCAGGCGATGATGTCGTGGAACTGCTTGTTGGTCTCGAGGAACGTATCGATGTCCGCCGTCTCCACGGACTGCTGCATCCGGTCGACCGAGTCCTTGAGCTCGAGCAGTTTGTCTTCGCCGATGCGTTCGGCGGCAATCCGGCACACGACGGGTTCGAGCGCGGTGCGCGCCTCCACGATCGTGCTGAGCGAGGCGTTCTGCAGCTGCATGAGCAGGATGATGGTGCTCGCCAGGTGGGATGCGTCGGGGTCCAGGAGGACCGGGCCGCCCTTCGGTCCGGGTTTGAAGGTGAGCATCCCCTGGAATTCGAGGAGGCGCAGTCCTTCCCGGAGAGTGCCGCGCCCGATCTGGTACTCCTCGAGCATGGCCTTCTCCGGAGGCAGCAGGTCTCCGGGTTGCAGACCCTTCCGGGCGGTGTCGCGGACGATCTGCTGGGCGACGACCAGCGACGTCTTCGGACCTCTCGACATGGTGGTCACGGAACCCTCCTCAGCCTCTGATTCCCCGGTCTGGCTCGACGCGGAGGTCCACCTCGACGAAGCCGGCAGGCTCGCCGTACTCCGCACCGGGTGGGACGTCGACCTTATCCGTTACGGAGAGTGCACAGAGTCATTGTGCCCCTCTTCGGCACCCTATTGTGCACATTCATGCTCACGATTTGTGTGATGCTCGTTATTCTGCAGGCGGGAACTGCGGGGTCCTCTTCTCCAGGAACGCTCGAGCTCCCTCGATCATGTCGTCGCTGCCGATGGCCTGCACCAGCATGCCGAGGCCGTTGCTGAAGGAATCGCGGGCCGAGTTCCACCACAGGTTGGAGTTGACCTTGGTGATCTCGAGGTAGCGGGGGCTGAGGAGTTCGAACTCCCGGCACAGCGACCGGACGTGGTCCTCGAGCATGTCGTCGTCGACCACCTCGTTGACGAGGCCCATCTCGTAGGCGCGTTCGGCCGGGTAGCGACGGCACAGCATCGACAGTTCCTTCGCCCGCTTCTCTCCGATCTGCACGCCCATCACGTTCGTGGCGCCCGTGACGGGAGAGCTGCCGACCCGAGGACCGGTCTGGCCGAATGTCGCCGACCGCGCAGCGACGGCGAGATCGCACGCGACCACGAGTTCGTTGCCGCCCCCTGCGGCTGCACCGTTGACGGCGGCGACGACCGGGCGGGGGCACGAGCGGATCGCGTCGAACAGCGCCAGGGAGGATCGGTAGAGATGGCGGAGTTCGGTGACGGTCGGTTCGCTCAACTGACCGAGGGAACCACCTGCACAGAAACTTCCGCCCGACCCGGTGATGACGATGGAGCGGTACCGGTTGGCATCGTGAAGTGCCTCGACGATCGTCGAGCACATCTCGGGGTCGAAGGCGTTTCGCCGCTCGGGTCGATTGAGGCGTATCCACAGGCTCGAATCGATGGATTCGATCACGACGCTCGTGGTGGTGGCGGGTGTGCTCATCGCAGATCCTTCGTTCGATGTCGCCCGTGCATCGGGCCTGGAAGGTGAAGCCTGTCCGGGACGTCGTCCTTCGGGTGGACGACGTACCTTCACGTTATAATGGTTAGCATCATTTTATCCATCAGGGAACGGCAGTGCGCGATTCGACGGCGGATGTCCGCGACGGCCGTCGGTCCGGGAAGGGGGCGTGATGCTCACGGGTCGGGCGCCGAAGGCCGCGATGGTGGTGGCGCAGCAGATAATCAAGGATGCCGGCCGTGCGCATCTGTCCGCCGGTGATCTGCTCCCCTCGGAGCGGGCCATGCTCGAGCAGTACGGGATCGGCCGGGGAACGTTGAGAGAGGCGCTGCGCCTGCTCGAATTCCAGGGCGTGATCGAACTCAGGCCCGGGCCCGGGGGTGGGCCGGTCATGACGGACCCCGACGCCTCGCACCTGGCCAGCTCGTTGATACTCCTCATGCAGCTCAACGATGCGCCGTTCGGTGTCATCGTCGAGGCGAGGGCCGCGCTCGAGCCGATGATCAGCCGGCTGGCGGCCGAGCGGATTTCGGCCGGGACCCTGGTGGAGCTCGAGGAGACCGTCGACCGGATGCGCGGGTCTCTGAACGACCGGCGCGAGTTTCTCGAAGCGAACAAGCGCTTCCACGACCTGATCGCATGGTCGTCGGGTAACCCGCTGTTCGGGTATCTAGCCGATTCGCTGCTGGGCATCATGGATGGCACAGCGATCGGAATCGACTATCCACCGCACCGGCGTGAAGCCATCATCGATGCCCACGCGCAGATCTACGAGGCGCTCGTGGCCCGGGATCCGATCGGATCGGAAAGGTGCATGCGCGAGCACATCGATGCCTACCGGCGCTACGCGGAGAGAAAGTATCCCGACCTGCTCGGCCAGGTGATCCAGTGGGACCGAACCCTAGATGGTTGATTCCTTGATCCCGGTCAGTGATCAAAGGCGATCAGGGATCGTTTGGCGGGGCTGCCGATGGTCCAGTTGTGCCAGATCCCCGCGGCCATCGCGAGCAGGCGCTGAGCGACCCGGGTGAAGACCCCATGGGTGGTGCGACCACCGTGTTCCTCCAGGCCGAGCTGGCCTTTGAGGGTGTCGTTGACCGATTCGATCCACTGCCGCACCCCACCGAGGTTGCCGTTGCGGTAGGTCTCGTCCTTGCGGTCCGGGCGCAGCAACCGCACACCGAGAGCGGCGGTCTCGGCGGCGAAGGCCTTACCGGCGAAGCCCTTGTCGGCGAGCAGGACCTGTCCGGACCGGATCAGGTGGTGTTCGCGTTCGAGCATCGCGGCGACGACCTCGCGTTCGCCGATCTTCGGGTTCGCCAGCGCCCACATGATGGGCATGCCGTCGCCGGCGCACACCAGGTACAGCTCGAGTCCCCAGAAGTATCGGGTGTGGGAGGCGCAGTAGCCGTAGCCGGCGTGCCCGGCCAGGTCCGAGCGCTTGACGGTTTCGCGGGACATGCCGCACGGAACCGGGGTGGCGTCGGTGATCCACAGATCGTCGCACCAGGACGGTGAGTTCTCGCGAGGACACGAATTGCGGTGCACAGCAATCCTCGTGCTGCTTTCAGGCGTTTGTGGTAGCCGGATTGGCGGGCAAGGTACGGGAACAGGGCGCGCATCTGTGTGCTGCCGTGCAGGTGTCGGATCCAGCGTCGTTCGCAGTCGAATCCGAGCAGTACCTGTGCGACGGCGAGGGTGAGCAGTTCGGCGTCGGATAGCCGGGGTCGTCGGCCGCGTCCGGTGCGGGGCGGGGCGATGTGGTCGTACGTAGAGTTCGGTCAGGAGGGTTTCGAGTTCTTTCGTCACACATTGATCTTGAAACCCTCCGCCTACCTCTCCTGCAGTGGCCCCTCGGATCTGTCGGCGGTCATCCTTCAAGGAATCACCCATCTAGGGTGAGACCCGGGTCGGCGTGCTCCCGGGAGCGGCGCGAACAAGACAGGGAAGGAACTCCGGTGAGGAGTTCCTTCCCTGTCTCGTCGTGGCCGCTCCGGTTCAGTCGGTGACGACCGAGATGGCGCGCTCCGGGCACGATGCGGCAGCGTCGCGGGCGGCCTGCTCGTTCGCAATATCGTCGCCCCCCGGGAGGACGTACGCGTGGCCGTCCTCGTCTCGCAGGGCGAACACCTGGGGGGACGTCATGAAGCACAGCCCGTGGCCCTGGCAGTGATTTTCGTCTACGACAACCTTCATGGTTGCTCCTTCCATCGTGCGGGCATCTCGGAATGCCGTCTCATTGAACTTTTGATCGGATGGCTGGGCTGGCGATGTGACCTACGCTACTCTAGCATCTGTTATAACCATTAGCAGAAGATCCCTGATTCCGAGCAGGAGGGTTCACGCGATGGAAAATCGCACCGGTTGCCCTGTCATCGACTTCGACCACAACTCGCAAGAACATTCCGCCGATCCGGTGGCGTCGTACCGCAAGGTACGCCAGAACGAGCGGGTGGCATGGACCGAAGCCCACGGTGGGTATTGGGTACTCGCCGACTACGACTCGGTCTTCGAGGCCGCACGCGACGACGAAATTTTCTCCTCGGCGCGGACAGAACATGGGGGAGAAGGACTTTCGGTCGTTATCCCCAAGACGCCGATGCACTTCCACATCCCGATCGAGCTCGACCCGCCCGAATTCCGCAAGTATCGGAAGATCGTCAATCCGATCACCGCTCCGGCCGCAGTCGAACGCATGAAGACGCTCGTCGACCGGCACACGGCGGGCTTCATCGACAGCGTGATCGAGGACGGCCGCTGCGATCTCACGTCGGTCATCTCCGTGCCGTCCATTGTCACGGTGGACTGGCTCGGACTCGACCTGGCCGACTGGAAGCGCTACTCGCACGCACACCATCAGGCTCTGGCCGGCATCCCGGGAAGCGACGACTACCGGCACGCGATGGAGGTCGAATTCCCCTACCTGGGTGAGCGGATGCGCGAAACGATTCGCGCACGCCGCGACGACCCCACCGACGACATCATCAGCTATCTGGTGCAACAGGAAGTCGACGGCCGTCGTCTGGACGACTTCGAGATGTACTCGATCGTCGATCTGCTCCTCGCCGGCGGCGTCGGCACCACCGCCTCGCTCGTGAGCCAGGCTCTGGTGTGGCTCGCCGAGCATCCGGCCGTGCGGCAACGACTCATCGACGACCCGAGCCTGATGGATCATGCTGTCGAGGAGTTTCTGCGCTACTTCTCCCCGACGCAGGCGCTGGCCCGCACGGTCACCAAGGATGTCGAGTTCCAGGGATGTCCCATGCGCAAGGGCGACCGGGTCCTTCTGTCCTGGTCGTCGGCGAATCGCGACGAGAAGTGGTTCGAGAACCCGGACGAGATCGACATCGACCGTTGGCCGAACCGGCACACGGCATTCGGAATCGGTGTACACCGTTGTGCGGGTTCGCATCTCGGTCGCTACATGTCGAAGACGCTGATCAGCCAGATTCTGGAGAGAATGCCCGACTACGAGGTCGACTTCTCCGCGCTCGAGCGGTACCCGCACCAGGGCACCAACATGGGCTGGCAGCGGATCCCCGCCACGTACACGCCGGGCCCGCGTGTTCTGACCGACTACACGCTCTACTGAGGCCGGAACGCACCGGAACGGCCGGAACACAATTCATTCCGTAGGGCAATCGAGAGACAGGGGAACGGCGTGTTCGTCGGCAGAAGGATTCTGGTCGTCGGGGGCGGGCTGGCGGGATTGCGAACGTGTGAGGCGTTGCGCGCCGAAGGGTTCGACGGCGAGATCGAATTGCTCTGCGGTGAAGATGTACCGCCGTACGATCGCCCGCCGTTGAGCAAGGCTGCGCTCGCGGAGCGTCGCGACACGGTCTTCGACGTCGACTACGACGGTCTGGGGATCGGCGTCCGCCTCGGGGCCCGGGCCACCGGCTTGGACCGCGAGCGACGGCTCGTTCTCACCGAAGCCGGAGCACATCCGTACGATGCGCTGGTCGTCGCCACCGGGGCCGCTCCGGTCGTCCTCCCCGGTTCCGGCCGGCAGCACGTGCTGCGGACCGCCGCCGACGCGGATGCGCTGCGCGCCGGGCTTCGACCCGGGACCCGCTTGACGCTCGTCGGAGCCGGCTGGATCAACGCCGAGATCGCCACCACGGCAGATGCTCTCGGATGTTCGGTAACTGTTCTCGAATCGGCCCCCGCCCCGTTGTGCGAACCACTCGGGTTCGATGTGGCGCAGCGCATGCTCCCCTGGTGGGACCGTACGGAACTGCGTTGCGGCGTGGCGGTCGCCGAGGTCACCGAGGCCGGACCGGTCCTCACGGACGGCACGCTCGTCGAATCCGACGTCGTCGTCACCGGTATCGGTGTCCGGCCGGAGGTCGCGTGGCTCGCGGAATCCGGTCTCGCTGTCGACCGTGGGGTGGTCGTCGACGAGTCCCTTCGTACGGCTGATCCGGCGGTGTTCGCCGTCGGTGACGTCGCGGCGCGATGGTCGCCGCGCTACCACAGCCGGATCGTCGGGCAGCACTGGGACGACGCACGAACCGGGCCGGCAACGATCGCTGCGGCTCTGCTCCGGCCGGACCGTAATTCCGTCTTCGACCCCGTCCCGTACTTCTGGAGCGATCAGTTCGGGCACAAGGTCCAATTCGTCGGGCACCGAGCCTCATCCGATCGGATGGTCTTCCGTGAGGGGCGAGACGGCAAGTGGGGCGCGGCGTGGATCGACGACTCCTCCAGGCTGACCGCCCACCTGTCCGTCGACTCCCCGCGTCACATGGTGCAGGCCCGCATGGCGATCGACCGGGGCGCCGTCGTCGAGCCCGGTGTGATCAGCGATCTGGACGCACCGCTGCAGCCGGCGCCCCTGCCCACCCCCTGAACCTCGTCAATCATCGAGCAGCCGCGCCCGCGCACGGCCGAGTGAGGAACGGAAAATGACTACAGCAACTCCGATTCAGTTGAAGAGCTACGACAAGTTGTTCATCGGCGGGTCTTGGGTCGAGCCGTCGAGCGACGCCGTCATCGACGTGATCTCACCGATCACCGGAGAAGTGATCGCGTCGGTCCCGGAGGCTCGCGAGGCGGATATGGATCGGGCTGTCGCGGCAGCGCGCAAGGCATTCGACGAGGGACCCTGGCCCAGGATGACACCCGCCGAGCGCGCCGAAGCGCTCGTGCGTGTCGGCGACGAGGTCAAGAAGCGCATCCCCGCCATGGCCGAGGCGTTCACCCTCGAACTGGGTGGCCCGGCAGCGATCTCGACTCTCTTCCACCAGAACGCGGTCGACATGTGGGACGACGCGGCGACCTTCCACGAGCGTTTCACGTTCGAGGAGGAACGGACCTGGAAGGACGGCCGCGGCAAGGTCGTTCGCGAGCCCATCGGTGTCGTCGCAGTGATCGTCCCCTGGAACGGACCTGTCGCGACGGCATCCTTGAAGATCTCCCCCGCGCTCGCGGCCGGGTGCACCGTGGTGCTCAAGCCCGCACCCGAGGGTCCGGTCACGACGATGATGCTCGCGGAGGCGCTCGAGGCCGCGGGCCTCCCGGAAGGCGTCATCAGTGTTCTCCCCGCCGGACGGGAGGTCGGCGATCATCTCGTCGGCCATCCCGACGTCGACAAGATCAGCTTCACCGGAAGCACCGTCGCCGGACGCACGGTGATGACGAGGGCGGCGGAGAAGATCAAGCGTGTGACCCTCGAGCTCGGGGGCAAGTCGGCCGCGATCATCGCCGATGACATCGAGCTCGACTCGTTCCTGCCCGGAATGGTCTTCGGTGGTATCGGGCACTCGGGCCAGGTCTGTGCAGCTTTGACCCGGATCCTCGTCCCCCGGGAGCGCCAGGACGAGGTCGTCGCGGCGATCGAGGCGGTCATGAAGAGCGTGAAGGTCGGCGACCCGCGGGACCCCGATACGTTCATCGGCCCCCTGGCGGCCGAACGGCAGCAGAAGCGGGTGCTCGACTACATCGAGATCGGCAAGCAGGAAGGTGCCCGGCTCGTCGTGGGTGGCGGTAAGCCCGCCCACCTCGATCGCGGATGGTACGTCGAGCCGACGTTGTTCGCCGACGTCCGCAACGACATGCGCATCGCCCAGGAAGAGATCTTCGGCCCGGTCCTGGTGGTGATTCCGTTCGACTCGATCGATGAGGCGATCGCGATCGCCAACGATTCCGATTACGGATTGTCCGGAGCGGTGTACGCGAAGGACCGATCCCTGGCCCAGGACATTGCGCGGCGCGTTCGGACGGGCCAGATCTCGGTCAACGGCTACGCGATGTGTGTGGTGCAGCCGTTCGGCGGATACAAGCAGTCCGGTCTCGGCCGGGAAGGTGGAGTCGAGGGATTCGACGCCTTCTTCGAAACCAAGCTGATCCAGGAGTTCTGAGCCGGAAACCGGACAACCTTCGAGGAAAGGATTTGCGGTGGAATCGATTTCTGCTGAGCTCGGCTACCGAGCGGAGAGATTGCTGTATAACTACGCTGCCGCGGTGGACACCGGCGATCTCGACGCTCTCCGGGGCCTGATCACCGACGACGTCACCATCGAGCAGAACGGGAAGCCGGACAGCGGCCCCGACGAGTTCATCGGGGTGTACCGCGCTTTCGTCGAATCCCCGGCAGAGTTCTCGCGTCACCTGATCTCGAACGTCCGCGTCACACCCGGAGAGGGCGGACGTGTGAACGTCGAAGCGTACTTCGAGGCGACGGTGTGTGCTCCGGGCTCGAATCAGCGTCTCTACGGGCGGTATTCGGATGTCTACGTCGATCGTGGCGGAAACTTGCTCATCGAGCGGAAGGGCATCTCCGTCGATCGGATGATCGATCTGCCGGCAGGGGAGGTCGAGTACCAGCCGTACTGACCCTCGGACGAACAGGGAGGTTGTCCTCTGCGAGTCGATCGCAGTGGGACAACCTCCCTTTTCGGTATCCGGGTATGTGCGGTGTCAGGGACGTCCGCCATGGGTGGCGTTCACACGGGTCGCGAGCAGGCTCGCATCCCGGGTGTGACGTCGGGCCGCTTCCGACGAATTGGGCGCGGCGCAGGCGTAGAGCGTGTTGCCCTCGTGCCCGCCGAGCATGCACGCGAAGACTCCGGTGGGAAACCGGACCTCCTCGGTGATCCGGCCGCCTTCGACGACTCGAACGACGCGCCGGTTGAGTGCGTCGGCCACCCAGACGGCACCGCTGCTGTCGAGACCGATGCCGTCGGGTGCAACTGCGGCAGCGCTCATCGCGGCCTTGACCGAGTCGCGGGGCAGTTCCGGACCGAAGCTGGCCCACGTGCGCTGATTCGACAGGGAGCCATCGGATTCGATGTCGAACGCCGTCAGACGGTTCCCCATCGATTCCGCGACGACGAGAGTGCCGCCGGGCGTGATCACCATGCCGTTCGGGAAGAGCAGATCCTCGGCTTCGACGGAGAACGTGCCGTCGGGAGCGACCCGGACGAGATTGGCCGGCCGGATCGGGGTGTCGCGTTTGAATTCGAACCCGAAACTTCCGACATAGGCGGTGCCGTCGGCGGCAACAACCATGTCGTTGAGCTTGCCCGTGGCCACGGACGACAGGTCCGCGTGCACGACGATCTCGCTGTCGTCCTCGCGGCGCATGATGCATCCGGATTCCATTGCGGTGATGAGGAGTCGGCCGTCGGGAAGCCATCCGAGACCGGACGGTTCGTCGCCGGTTAGTGTTGCTTCGACGACCACGTCGCCGTCGTCACCGATCGAGATCACCTCGTGGCGGTACAGATCCGAGACCCATACGCGACCCTCGTGCCAGCGGGGGCACTCCAGGAAGGCGCGGTCGGACACGATGGTGTCGATCGGGCTCTGCAGAGTGGTGTCCTGATTTCCAGCGGTCATATCGGTGCCTTCCGTGTCGTGCGGGGAGGTCCACGTGACCCCCCTCAAAACTAGAACAATCATATTCATAAATATCGGCCGATGGCAGACCTGGATCGATCTATTGCAACTAATGATAGTTATCGTTAGGGTGATCTGCATCACTGTCGAGGGTGGACCGCTCCGGAGCCCTCCTCCAATCGTTCGTGATGTGCCGCAGCCCCCGTCGAAGGAGTACTCATGGCCCTGGATTCCGCAACGTCCGCCTTCCTCGCCGAGATGGCGAAGGCCGGAGGACCCGCACTGCACGAGATGACGCCCCAAGAGGCGCGCGAGATGAGCGACGGCTTCATCGAGCTCGTCGGCGAGGGACCGGAGATGGCGCGAGTCGAGAACGTCACCGTGCCGTCGGCAGACGGCCACGAGGTCCCGGTGCGGGTGCTCGTGCCTTCTGGTGACGCGCGCGGCTTCATCGTGTATCTGCACGGCGGCGGCTGGGTGGTCGGCAGCATCGACGGGTACGACACCCTCGGCCGTCAGCTCGCCGAGCGCACCGACTGCGCCGTCGCGATCGTCGACTACCGCCTCGCCCCCGAGCACAAGTTCCCGGCTGCCGCAGACGATTCGTGGGCGGTGCTGAAGTGGGCGGCCGAGAACCGCGGCAGGTTCGCGGCATCGGACGGCCCGCTCATCGTCGCCGGTGACAGTGCCGGCGGTAACCTCTCCGCCGTGGTCGCGCAGCGAACCGTACGTGAGGCCGGTCCGGAGATCGACTTGCAGGTGCTGGTCTACCCGGTCACAGACGACAACTTCGACAATGTGAGCTACCTCGATCCCGCCAACGAGTTGATGCTCACCGCCGCGTCGATGAAATGGTTCTGGGACCTCTATGTTCCCGAGACCGCCGACCGTGCGCGCTGGGAGGCCGCCCCGCTGAAGGCGGAATCCCTCGCCGGCGTGGCGCCGGCGGTGGTCCTCATCTCCGAACACGATGTGCTGCACGACGAAGGGCGAGCGTACGTCCGTAAGCTCGCCGAGGCGGGTGTTCCTGTGCGCGAGAAGATCTTCGAAGGCCAGATGCACGGGTTCTTCCAGTTCGTGAACGTGCTGCCGGGCGCGAAGGACGGCATGGACTACGTCGTCGAAGCGGTCAACGATGTGCTCGACGGTAAGGGCATCGCGAACGCGCTCCCCGGTGAGGGGACGCGCTCGAGCCTCTGACCAGCTCGCGCACGCAGAAGACAGCCGCACACGTCCAGGACGTGTGCGGCTGCCTTTCGGGTAGGCGAGTGCGGTGCTATCCGACCCACATCGGCGGGACGGGACGGTCGAAGGACAGTTCGGGATAGTCGTCGTCGGCGATCGGAGTGTGCAGACGTCGCTCGACGTAGTCGTGGCCGTGGGACCGCATGTGACCGATGCACCGGACCGTGTATCCGACGCTGTCGGTTCGGGTCGTGTGGACCGGACGGAACAGGTTGGGGAATCCGTGCGCGGTGAGGTCGGACGCGTCGAATGTGTTGTCGTCGCGACCCTTCAGTGGTACGTGTCCGTCGCCGTCGACGACGAACTTGGCGCGGGCGACGACCTCGCGATCGCACCGGAGGTCCCACCGGTTGTCGATCTCGTCGTACGAAGCCGATGTGGCGGTGTCGATTTCGAGGACCGAGAGGTGGAGTTCGTTCCGCAGCCGGACGGCTGCGCGAAGTGACGCGAAGGAGCGCCCGACGACGGCGACATCGAATTCCGGGATGCAGGGGGGTCGGGAATCCGGCTGTGCCAGGAACATCGGGCGCTCCTTCGCTGGGGGCGTGGTTCGGGACCGCGCGCGGGCAGGTGGGGCACTGCTGCCCGCGCGCGGCAGTCTGGGTTACTTCTTGTAGAAGGCGCTGACGTCGGCGTTTCCGATGAGATCCGGAACCGTCCAGCCGTCGAGGTCGTACTCGCTCATGAACTGCTCGGCGAAGCCCTTCATCGAGGCGACGTCGCCGCGTCCCTCGGCGGCGAACAGCAGCTCGGCCTTGACGTTCTCGTGGTTGCCGGCGTAGTTCCGCTCGTACAGTTCGTGGCGGCCACCGAACTCGGATCCGATCGAATCCCACAGTGCCTTCATGACCTTGACCCGGTCGACGGCCGTGATGCCGTCCGAGCCGCGGACGTACTTGTCCAGGTAGGGCCGGACGTCCGGGTTCTGGAAGTCGGCGGCCGAGGACGGCAGGTAGATCAGGCCGGACGCGACGTCCTGCTCGATGATCTCCTTGATCCGCGGGTAGCCCTGCATCGCGAACATCCGGTAGGTCAGGCCGTATTCGAGCTTCGGAGTGACGGTGTCACCGATCCACGGCTCGGGGTTGTTGACCATCGCATCGCTCAGCGACCAGAACAGGTTTCGCCAGCCGATGACCTCACCGACGCGGGTCTGTACGCCGCGGAATCCGCCGGCGCCGGTGGCGTCGAGGGCTTTCATGAGCAGACCGGCGATGAAGTCGAGCTTGACCGCCAGGCGGGTGCAGCCCTGCAGGGTGAAGCGCTGGAGGAAGCCGGACCCGCCGAGGAAATTGTTGATCTTCTCGACGTCCCCGTACATGAAGACGTTTTCCCAGGGTACGAGCACCTTGTCGAAGATGAAGATGGCGTCGTTCTCGTCCATGCGCGAGGACAGCGGGTAGTCGAACGGCGAGCCGACGACGTTGGCGTTCTGCGAGTACGACGCGCGGGAGATGAGCTTGATGCCGGGGGCGTCCATCGGCACCGTGCAGATCAGCGCGAATTCCTTCTTCTTGATCGGCAGGCCGTAGTGGGCGATGAAGTTGTAGTTCGTGATCGCCGAACCGGTCGCGACGACCTTGGCGCCCGAGACGATGAGGCCGGCGTCGGTCTCCTTCTCGACCTTCATGAACACGTCGCCGACCTCGTCCGGCGGCAGCGACCGGTCCACCGGCGGGTTGATGATCGCGTGGTTCCAGTACAGGACCTTCTCCTGCGATTCCCGGTACCAGCGCTTCGCGTTGTCCTGGAACGGCGAATAGAACTCGTCGTTGGCGCCGAGGGTGCCGAGGAAGGAGGCCTTGTAGTCGGGGCTGCGGCCCATCCAGCCGTAGGTCAGGCGTGCCCAGGTGGCGATGGCGTCGCGGTCGGCGCGCAGGTCGTCCGCGGACTTGGGGGTGCGGAAGAACGGCATGGTGACGCCGCCGTTGCCGGTGTCGGTCGGCGTGGTGAGCTTGTCGACGTGCTCGCCGGTGTGCAGCGCGTCGTACAGGCGGGCCGTCATGCGGATCGAATTGCGGAAGGCCGGGTGCTCGGTGTAGTTCTTCACCCGCTCGCCGTGCAGGTAGATCTCGCGACCGTCCTTGATCGACTCGATGTACTCGTCCCCCGTCATCGGGCGGCTCGCGAAGTTCTGCTGCTGGTTGGCCGCGCTGTCGGCGGCGACGTTGACCTTGGATCGGTCGACCGTCTCGGTGGGGCGGGGCTCGGTCGTGGTCATGTCATTTCTCCTGGTGACGGGGAAGGTGATGAAGAAGAACGGGGGTCACGCCGTGGGGACGGCGACGCGCATGGGCGTGAAGCGGGTGGATGCGTCGAACCATCCGCTGTGCGGGTCGTCGAGCGATCCGTTCCACGCGGCGGACGCGCTGGGTGTGCCGAGATCGTGGAATGTGCTGCGGTAGAAGAGAAGTGGTTGTGCGTCGGCGCGGGCGGTGGCGTCGACGATCTCGCCGATGTAGATGATGTGGTCGCCGCCGTCGTATTCGCGCCACGGCACGCACGACAGCGTGGCTGCGGTGCCGGCGAGGACCGGGGCGGTCGGGCCCTGCTCCCACACGGGTTCCGGGGACTGGGGACGTCCCGCGAAGTGCAGGGCGGTGTCGACCTGGTCGTCGGCGAGGATGTTCACCGCGAACGGCGCACCGGACAGGAAGCGGCACGCCTTCGACGTGCGCGTCAGGGTCACCTGGCACAGCCGCGGTTCGAGCGAAACCGCGGTGAATGCGGTGACAGTGGCCCCGTGGGGGGTGCCCTCGTGGTTGTTGCAGGTGATGACGGTGACGCCACTTGCAAACTGCCCGAAGATGTTTCGAAGCTCTCGCTGGTCCATCTCGGAGGCCCTTCCGGTCGATCCGTCGTGGTGTGATCCAGACCATATTCCGGGTGGAAGGGGGTTCGCGATCCGCTGAGCGCGGCCATTATCCATCTTGCGCGGCGAAGTGACCGGCGCCCTTGTTTGCGGAGGGTAGTGTTGCCGGTCACACTGGGACCAAAGCCCCGAAACGTGATCCGAGGAGGGTGGATGCACACCGATGACGTGGGGATTCCCGACAATTGGGATGAAGCGGAAGTAGTGGTGTCCGACGCCTACTTCCCGCATTCGCTGCGTCCGTCCGATGCTGTCACCGCCCCGCAGGTGACGTTGCGCAAGGTCGATCTCGGTCCGTTACGGCTCGCCCGCGTCGGCTGGGGCGCCGAGGTGTCGCTCGAGTCCGATCACCCCGGTGCATACGCCGTGAACATCCCTCTAGCTGGGCAGATCGAGTCGGTGAGCGAGGGGCGGGAGGTCGTCTCCCCGCACGGTTACGCTACGGTTTTCCGTCCCGACACCGCGGCGGCGATCACGCGATGGACGGCGGACTGCGAGATCGTCGGGGTCAAGCTCGACCGGGACTACCTGCACCGGGAGATGGCCCGGGTACTGGGACGGCCGGGGCTGCAGCTGCCTCCTCAGGCGGACCTGACGACCGAGGCCGGGAAGAACTGGTTGTCGATGCTCGGGGCGATGGTCGGAAACCTCGAATCGGGCGCCTCACCCTGGAACAATCCGCTGGTCGCCGACCAGTTGTCCGGGGCGATCATCTCGGCTTTCGTTCTCGCCGTCATGCAGGAGACCGACCCTGGTGCGATCGCGCGTCCGCGCATCATCAAGCGGGTCCTCGACCGGTTGCACGAGGATCCGTCACTGGCCTGGACCAGCGCCGACATGGCCGAGGTCGCCGGGGTCAGCGTTCGCCGGCTGCAGGAGGGCTTCCGCGAATACGTCGGGGTCTGCCCCCGCGAATACCTGCTCGACCTGCGCCTCGAGCGCATCCATGCGGAGCTGTCCGAGGCCGATCGTGGCGAGGTCTGCGTCACCGACGTCGCACTCAAGTGGGGTATCACCCATACGGGCCGGTTCGCCGCCGCCTACCGGCGCAAGTACGGCGTCGCGCCGTCCGAAACGCTGCGTTCCTGAAGTCGTCGAGCGCTCCGGGCGAGGCGGATTCGGAGGTCGGCGACCATCGGCCACTGGTGTCGTTGATACGGACCGGTTTTCGCAGGGTCGGCAGGATCCGGCGGGCAGCAGGAGGGACAGCGCTGTGGCACTGGCGAGTTCGGCGTCGGTGGAAGTCGGGCCGTCGGCGAAGCCCGGTCAGTGCCTAGGGCATCTCCCTCGTTCCGGCTAGGCATCAGCTCTCTCACCTGCGGATTTGCCTCACATGTCCGGACATGTAGTTGACAACCCGATGTGACAGCGCGCACAGTATCCAACGTACGCAGTGCGCGCCGTTGTACGCAGAGCGTATTTCGCCTCGGGCCACAGGCCAGCCCCCCGCAAAGCCCCCAACAACTTTCGCGACTGTCGCGTCAGACCAGTTCGACCTCACGAGGAGTGTCCATGACCACCACGGAGAACCCCACCGCCTTCGGCTCGGGCAATGCCGCCACCGACAAGTTCAAGGGCGAGCGCGTCTCGTCCGACACCTCGGTCGAGCGTGCCGGCGCGATCATCCAGGATGTCCTGAAGGCCCTCGCCGACATCGTCCACAAGCACCAGGTGACGTACGACGAGTACCGCGTCCTCAAGCAGTGGCTCATCGACGTCGGCGAGTACGGCGAATGGCCGCTGTGGCTCGACGTGTACCTCGAGCACGAGGTCGAGGCCGTGCACTACGAGCGCAACAACTACGCGGGCACCAAGGGCAGCATCGAAGGCCCGTACTACGTCGAGAACTCGCCGAAGCTCCCTTCCAAGTGCACGATGCCGATGCGCGAGAAGGATGCCGCGGCACCGTCTCTGATCTTCAAGGGTCAGGTCACCGATCTCGAGGGCAAGGGTCTGCCCGGCGCCACGGTGGAACTGTGGCACGCCGACGAGGACGGCTTCTACTCCCAGTTCGCTCCCGGCATCCCCGAGTGGAACCTGCGCGGCACGATCGTCTGCGACGACGAGGGCTTCTTCGAGATCACCACGCTCAAGCCCGCGCCGTATCAGATCCCGGCCGACGGACCGACCGGTTGGTTCATCAACTCCTACGGCGGCCACCCGTGGCGCCCGGCGCACCTGCACCTGATGGTCAAGGGTGCCGGACACCGTTCGATCACCACCCAGCTCTACTTCAAGGGTGGCGACTGGGTCGACAGCGACGTCGCCTCCGCGACGAAGCCGGAGCTGATCCTGGACCCGAAGCCGAATGCCGACGGTGTCGCCGAGGTGACCTACAACTTCGCGCTCGACCCCGAGGCCTGACCGGCCCCCGCCCCTCGTGCGTGGTTTCGGTAGCACCCGCTACCGAAACCACGCACGAGCGCGAGTCCACCGGCAACCGACCCGAATGCGAGTTCCCTCGATGTCCGACACGGACCTGAAGATCGTCTCCGTCGAGACCACGATTCTCGACGTCCCGCTGATCCGCCCTCACAAGTTCGCGACCACGACCGCCGAGGCGCAGCCGATCCTGCTCGTCGCCGTCACCACCGCCGGCGGCGTCACCGGCTACGGCGAAGGCGTCGTGCCCGGCGGACCGTGGTGGGGAGGCGAATCGGTCGAGACGATGAAGGCCATCGTCGACCGCTACATCGGCCCGTACATCACCGGCCGCGGCGTCGACGACATCACCGGCATCATGGTCGATCTCGAACGCATCGTCGCCAACGCGCGATTCGCGAAGGCCGCCGTCGACGTCGCGTTGCACGACGCGTGGGCGCGCAGCCTCGGCGTCCCGGTGCACACGCTGCTCGGCGGCGCGTTCCGCACCGGCGTCGACGTGCGCTGGGCTCTCGGCGCCGCTCCCCTCGAGGAGATCGTCGAGGAGGTCACCCACAAGATGGAGCAGCGCCTGAACTTCTCCTTCAAGCTCAAGATGGGTGCGCTCGATCCGGCGGTCGACACCGAACGCGTCGTCAAGGTCGTCGAGGCGTTCGACGGCAAGGTCGGATTCAGCATCGACGTCAATGCCCGATGGGATCGCTTCACCGCATTGCGTCACGTGCCGGAACTGGTCGACGGTGGGGTCGAGCTCATCGAACAGCCCACCCCCGCAGAGCAACTCGATGTTCTCGCCGAGATCAACCGGAGGGTCGCGGCACCGGTCATGGCCGACGAATCCGTGCAGACCCCGCACGACGCATACGAAGTGGCCAAGCGCGGCGCCGCCGATGTCATCGCACTCAAGACGACGAAATGCGGTGGGCTGCAACGTAGCAAGCAGGTCGTCGCGGTCGCGAAGGCAGCCGGGCTCCGTTGCCACGGCGCCACCTCCATCGAAGGCCCGATCGGCACCGCCGCGTCCGTCCACTTCGCGTGCGCCGAACCCGGCATCGACTACGGCTCCGAACTGTTCGGTCCGCAGCTGTTCGCCGTCGAGCTGCTGCAGACGCCGCTCGACTACTCCGACGGTCAGGTGCACCTCCCGCCGGGCCCCGGCCTCGGCGTCGAACTCGACATGGACGTCGTCAAGCACCTCGCCCGCGACTGACCCGACCGACCACAGCCAGATCAGACAAGCCCGGATCAGGAGAACCGACCATGGCGCTGTTCCACGTTCGCATGGACGTCGACATCCCCCGCGACCTCGACCCCGAGGTCCGCGCCGACACCATCGCGAAGGAGAAGGCGTACAGCCAGGAACTGCAGCGCAAGGGCAAGTGGCCGCACATCTGGCGCATCGTCGGCCAGTACAGCAACATCAGCATCTTCGATGTGGACTCGGCGGACGAACTGCACGAGATCCTGTGGAACCTTCCGCTGTTTCCCTTCATGAAGATCGAAATCATGCCGTTGACCAGGCACGGATCGGACATCAAGGAGTAAACGCGCGCCGACGGTCCATACTCGGGGTATGAGTCTGCCGCTCCGAGACGTCTACGAACAGCCGACCCTTGCGGATCTGCTGCCGTCGGTGCTCACATCCGCGGGCGTGGCCGGGGAACGCAATCGGCTCGAACTGACCGAGTGCGCCCGCACCGTCGTACTCCTCGTCGACGGAATGGGCTGGAATCTGCTGCAACGCAACAGCAGTGCCGCACCGTTCCTGACCGGGATGACGGGGGAGCCGATCCGCGCGGGATTCCCCACGACCACCGCGGTGAGCCTCGCGTCGCTGGGAACCGGTCTGCCCTCGGGGCGGCACGGCGTCACCGGATACCAGGCGTACCTGCGCGAGATCCGCAGCCCGTTCAACTGGTTGCGCTGGACACTCGCCGGCACCGCGATCGACCAGCGCACCCAGCTCGTCCCCGAACTCGTGCAGGCACACCCGACCGTCTTCGAACGCGCCGAGCGGGGCGGTATCGCCGTCACCACCGTCGTCCCGCGCACGTTCGAAGGCAGCGGACTGACCCGCGCGGTACTGCGCGGCGGCAGGTTCGTCGGCGTCTCCGCCTACGGTGACCTGCTCGCCCGGATCGTCACCGCCGTCGGTTCCGGCGAGCGCACCCTCGTCTACGGCTATCTCGGTGAGGTCGACACCCTCGGCCATCTCTACGGTCCGGAGTCCTCGGCGTGGCTCGCGCAACTCACCGTCGTCGACAGGTTCGTCGAACAACTCGCCGACGCGTTACCGGACGGAACGCGACTCGTCGTCACCGCCGACCACGGAATGGTCGACACCACCCGGGGCCGGCGCTTCGACTACGACCACTGCGACGGCCTGTCCGAGGACGTCACCTACATCGCCGGGGAACCCCGCTGCCGCCACGTCCATACCGAACGCCCCGACGCGGTCCTCGAACGCTGGCGCAACGAACTCGGCGACGAGATGTGGGTCGGCACCCGCGACGACGTGCTCGCCGCCGGACTCTTCGGGCCGGAACCGTCCCCGGACGCGGCGAGCCGTGTCGGCGACATCGTCGCGATCGGCCGCGGCGAATCGTCGGTGATCCGCACCGACGGGGAACTCGTCATGGCGCGGATGCCCGGCCAGCACGGTGCGCTCACCGACGACGAACTGCTGATTCCGTTGCTGTCGCCGGATCCGATCCGCCTGCACACCTGATGATCCGGGCGACGCCGGGGGTGGATCTGTGAGCGACAGTACGTCGCCGGAGCCGTCGTGCCCGACTTATCGTGGCGTACATGCGCACCCACGGAGCGACGGTCTGGCACTGGTCGATCAGCGTGAAGGCCTGGCTGATCTTCTGGTTCGCCCGGATCTTCATCAAGCCGATCATGACCTGGTGGCCCGCCACCGACCGCGGTATCTCCGTATTGAGCAGGCTGGACCGGCAGGTCGACAAGCTGCTGCCCCGGCCGCGCGGCGTCGACATCGACCCGGTGACGCTCGGCGGAGTGCCCA
>Ga0180218_1000149_pt1 | contig 105250 bp, 99 predicted proteins | sample eDN3rd37CKraftBY_FD_151334 | JGI IMG/M metagenome (GOLD analysis project Ga0180218, IMG submission 151334) | Enriched backyard soil microbial communities from Emeryville, California, USA - eDNA 3rd pass 37_C Kraft BY (version 2) (version 2) | ecosystem: Environmental > Terrestrial > Soil >... | reverse complement strand
CTACTGCGACGCCGTTCCAGTGGCGCTACACCCGTACGGACCTGCGTCGGCAGTTGCAGCGTCTCGAGGACCACGACCGACTCGTCGATGCTGCATGACCCCCGACGAACTTCTGACCAGGACCACTTAGCTGATTTGAGGACGAGATGAGCGACGACAAGAGCACCGCAGGATCCTCGGGAGAACTCCCCCTCGCCGAACGCGACGCCGCACATGTGCCGGGGCACTGGCTGCTTGCACGTCTGGGCAAGCGCGTCCTGCGCCCGGGCGGCAAGGAACTGACCGAGCGGATGCTCGCCGACGCGAAGCTCGTCGGCGCCGACGTCGTCGAACTCGCTCCCGGCCTCGGCCGCACCGCACAGGACATCGTCGCTGCCGGACCGAAAAGCTACGTCGGCATCGAATCCGACCCGAAGGCAGCCGATCTCACGCGCCGCGCGATCGCTGGCAACGGGACGGTCGTGTCCGGTGACGCCGCAGAAACCGGTCTCGACGACGCGTCGGCCGACGTCGTCGTCGGCGAGGCCATGCTGACGATGCAGACCGACAAGCACAAGGCGGAGATCGCCGCCGAGGCGCATCGCGTGCTGCGCGACGGAGGCCGCTACGTCATCCACGAACTCGCGATCGAACCGGACAACGTCGACGACGAGGTCAAGACCGAGATCCGCAAGACGCTGGCCCGTTCCATCAAGGTCAACGCCCGCCCGCTGACGGCGCAGGAGTGGAAGGACCTGCTCGTCGATGCCGGCTTCGAGGTCGACGTCGTCGGGTTCGCCCCCATGAAGTTGCTGGACCCGTCGCGGATCGTCGCCGACGAGGGTCTGCTCGGCACCCTGAAGTTCGTTTCGAATGTGCTGCGCGACTCGGACGCTCGCGCCCGGGTGCTGCAGATGCGGTCCACGTTCACCAAATACCGCAACCATCTCGTCGCGATCGAGGTCGTCGCCCGCAAGAAGGCCGCCTGACGCTCTCTCCAGCAGATCGTTAACTCCAGCGCACCTGCCCGGTGACCGGCCGGTGAACCGAGCGGGAGGTTGTGCGCAAAAACTTCGAGAATATCGCACACAACCTCCCTCTCGGTGGACTCTCAGCGTCCGCGTACAGACGCGAGATCGGAACCGGTGCCGGGTTCGGTCATCGCGATCGCGGTCATGATGTCACCGGAGACGAACCTTCCCTACACGACACAGCCCCGGCGCCATCCGCGTGAGCGGACAGCTCCAGGGCTGTGTGTTGTTCTGTTACAGCGGGATTCAGCCGCGCTGGGCCTGCTTGACGAGCCCGCCGCCGATGATCAGGCGCTGGATCTCGCTGGTGCCCTCGTACAGGCGCAGCAGGCGCACGTCGCGGTAGATGCGCTCGACGGGAACCTCGCGCATGTAGCCGGTGCCGCCGTGGATCTGCACCGCGAGATCGGCTACCTTGCCGACCATTTCGGTGCAGAACAGCTTCGCGACCGACGGTGCGATGCGGCGGTCGGTCTCCTCGACCCACGCCTTCGCGGCGTCGCGGACGAGCGCGCGACCGGCCATCACTCCGGTCTGCTGATCGGCGATCATCGCCTGCACCAGCTGGAAGTTGCCGATCGGGGTGCCGCCCTGGGTTGCGGTGGCCGCGTAGGCAACCGACTCGTCGAGCGCGCGCTGCGCCTGACCGACGGACAGCGCGGCGATGTGCACGCGACCGCGGGCGAGCGAGACCATCGCGGCCTTGTAGCCGACGTCCTCGCTGCCACCGACGAGCGCGGAGTTCGGCACGCGCACATCGGTGAACGCGACGTCCGCGGTCCAGGCGCCTTCCTGGCCCATCTTGGCGTCCTTGTTGCCGACCTGCACACCCGGAGTGTCCGCGGGCACGAGAAACACGGCGATGCCGGTGCCGTTCTCGTCGGCCGGACGGGTGCGGGCGAACACGACGAACAGGTTCGCCAGCGGCGCGTTGGTGATGAAACGCTTCTCGCCGTTGATCACCCAGTCGTCGCCGTCGCGCACGGCCTTGGTGCGCAGGCCCGACGGGTTGGACCCGGCGCCGGGCTCGGTGAGCGCGAACGACGCGACGACCTCGCCGGAGGCGATGCCCTCGAGCCACTGTGCCTTCTGCTCGTCGGTACCGAAGTTGACGAGGACCTGCCCGGCGATGCCGTTGTTGGTGCCGAACATCGAGCGCAGCGACAGAGTGGTGTAGCCGAGTTCCATGGCCAGTTCCGCGTCCTGCTGCAGGTTCAGGCCGAGGCCGCCCCACGCCTGGGGGATCGCGTATCCGAACAGGCCCATGTCCTTGGCCGCCTGGCGGATGTCGTCCGGGATCGCGTTGGTGTCGGCGATCTCCTGTTCACGGGGCACCACCACATTGCGCACGAAGGCACGCGTCTGCGCGAGGATCTCCTGGAAGTCGTCGTCGTCGACCTCGGGGGCCGGAACGGACTTGGTGGCTGTCGACGAAGTGGTCATGGCAACAACCATCGATCGTTCCGGGCGGCCTGTCCAATACGAATGGGGTATCTCCACATAGGCACTGTCGATGGTTCCGACGGGGTCGACGGCACGGTTCCGCCGTTATATTCGGATCATCAACTCGTGCGGACTGTCCGCACCTGCCGCTCGTGTGCCTTCCACCGATCCTCTCGGAAGGTCGCATGCCGAAAGGATTCGCATGTCTTTGCTGGAGAACCGTACTGCCGTCATCACCGGTGGGGCCCAGGGCATCGGTTTCGCGATCGCCCAGTCCTTCGTCGAGCAGGGAGCCAAGGTCGTCATCGGCGACCTCGACCTCGATGCCGCGACCGCCGCGGCCGAGAAGCTCGGTGGCCGTGACGTCGCGCGTGCCGTGAAGGCGAACGTCGTCGAGTCCTCCGACTGGGACACGCTCCTCGCCGAGGCTGTCGACGGATTCGGTTCGCTCGACGTCGTCGTCAACAACGCCGGCATCACCCGCGACGCGACGATGCGGACGATGACCGAAGAGGACTTCGACCTGGTGATCGCGGTGCACCTGAAGGGCACCTGGCACGGCACCCGCAAGGCGTCGGCGATCATGCGTGAAGCCAAGCGCGGTGCGATCGTGAACATCTCGTCGCTGTCCGGCAAGGTCGGCATGGTCGGCCAGACCAACTACTCGGCCGCGAAGGCCGGCATCGTCGGCCTGACCAAGGCCGCCGCCAAGGAGATGGCGCACCACGGCGTGCGTGTCAACGCGATCCAGCCCGGCCTGATCCGGTCCGCGATGACCGAGGCCATGCCGCAGAAGGCATGGGACCAGAAGATGAGCGAGATCCCGATGGGCCGCCCGGGTGAGGTCGACGAAATCGCTTCCGTCGCACTGTTCCTCGCGTCCGACATGTCCTCCTACATGACCGGCACGGTCCTCGAGGTCACCGGCGGCCGCTTCATGTGATCGCGTCCCGCGACGCCATCCATCTCCCTCTCGAAAGGTCATCATGCGCGACGTAGTCATCTGCGAACCGGTTCGTACCCCGATCGGCCGCTACGGCGGAATGTTCAAGTCCCTCACCGCAGTCGACCTCGGCGTTGCGGCGCTGAAGGGTCTGCTCGACCGGACCGGGATCGCACCGGACGCGATCGAGGACGTCATCCTCGGCCACTGCAACGGCAACAGCGAGGCCCCCGCGATCGGTCGCGTCGTCGCGCTCGACGCCGGACTGCCGATCACCGTGCCGGGCATGCACATCGACCGCCGCTGCGGGTCGGGTCTGCAGGCCGTGATCCAGGCCGCGCTCCAGGTGGGCAACGGCGACAACGACGTCGTGGTCGCCGGTGGCGCCGAGTCGATGTCCAACGCCGCGTTCTACTCCGTCGACATGCGCTGGGGCGGCGCCCGCACCGGTGTGCGGATGCACGACGGTCTGGTCCGTGCTCGCGAGACGGCCGGCGGCAAGTTCTACCCGGTGCCCGGCGGCATGATCGAGACCGCGGAGAACCTGCGCCGCGAGTACTCGATCTCCCGCGCCGAGCAGGACGAGCTCGCCCTGAACTCGCACCTGCGGGCCGTCGCCGCCCAGAAGAACGGGATCCTCGCCGAGGAGATCGTCCCGGTGACCGTGACCAGCCGCAAGGGCGACCAGGTCATCGACACCGACGAGCACCCGCGCGCCGACATCAGCCTCGAGTCGCTCGCCGCGCTCAAGCCGATCATGGGCAAGCAGGACCCCGAGGCGACCGTCACCGCCGGCAACGCCAGCGGCCAGAACGACGCCGCGTCGATGGCGATCGTCACCACCCCGGAGAAGGCCGCCGAGCTGGGGCTGACCCCGCTGGTGCGGATCGTCTCGTGGGGTCTGGCCGGCGTCGCACCGAAGATCATGGGCATCGGCCCGGTCCCGGCGACCGAGAAGGCGCTCGCAAAGGCGGGCATCACCCTCGCCGACGTCGACGTCATCGAGCTGAACGAGGCCTTCGCGGCCCAGGCGCTCGCCTGCACCCGCGAGTGGAAGTTCACCGAGTCGGACTTCGAGCGCACCAACATCCACGGTTCCGGCATCTCGCTGGGCCACCCGGTCGGCGCGACCGGTGGGCGCATGCTCGCGACCCTCGCGCGTGAGCTGCACCGCCGCGACGGCCGCTACGCGCTCGAGACCATGTGCATCGGCGGCGGGCAGGGCCTGGCCGCGATCTTCGAGCGCGTGGCCTGATCCGACGCAGGCAGCCGGGTCAGGCGTTCGCCGACCGCACCAGGTCGACGAACGCCTGACCCACCGCCGACAACGAATCGGGATCGAACACGAGCCCGAACGCGCGGGTGAACGTGGGGTCGCAGGGCCGCACCACCGCATGGTCCTGCGCGGATTCCGCGAGTTGCCGTTCGACGAGCGAACCACCGAGACCGGCCAGCACCATCGGCAGCCGGGCCTCGCGATGATCGGTCACCACGCCGACGTCGAGACGCACACCGGCCCGCCGCATCGCGGAGTCGATGCTGTCACCCATCGCGCCGCCGCCGCGGGGAACCAGCACCATCGGAATGTCCGGCATGGCGGCGAGCGGCACGGGGCCTTCCGGAAGGTCGGTGCCCGGGGGATACGCGAGCCAGTACTCCTGCTCGCCGAGCTCGATCACCTCGAGTCCGTAGCCCCCTTCGATCGGGAGGTGGGACACCACGAACTCGCAGTGACCGTCCCGGATGAGCGAGGCGGCGGTCTCCTCGGCGCGGAACTCCCCGAACCGGACCGCCACCTTCGGGTGGGCCTTGCGGAACTGGGCGACGAGATCGACGAGCGGGTCGATCGCCAGCGCCGGGAACACCGCCATGTCGAGACGGCCGGTGATCTCCCCTTCCAGCGACGTGAACAGGTCTTCCACGCCTCCCACATCGCGCAGGATCTGGCGGCTCGGGCCGATGAGGCTGTGCCCGGCCGCGGTGAGCACCATCCCGCGTCCGATCCGGTGGAACAACTGCACGCCGAGTTCGCGTTCGAGGCTGCGCAGCGCCTGCGAGACCGTCGGCTGTGCGACGCCGAGCGCGGCCGCAGCACCGTTGATGCCGTCGTTCTCCACCACGGCGAGGAAGTATTCGACCTGTCGGAATTCCATGTGCGACTACGCTCCCGTCGTCCCGTTGGTGGCGATCGCGACGAACGCGGCGGCCGCCGGTGACGGTTCCCCGGCGCGCAGCACGAGGCCCACCGGCCGCGACATCGGCGGATCGAGCGACCGCACTGCGGCCGTGGGCATCTGTGCTTCGGCGACCTGCCGGGGAGCGATCGTCGCGCCGGTTCCCCGCATCACCAGTTCCCAGGTGGCCGAGGGATGCGCACAGTCGACCGCGATGTCGAGGTCCTTGCCGTCGGTGAGTTCCCCCGACTGCATCGCGTCGGTCCGGTTCGTGAGGTCGACGACCAGGGGGATCGAGGGGAGCAGCGAACGAGGCACCGGATTCGGGAGGCCGTCGGCGAGGTTCGGCGGTACCGCGAGCACCAGTTCCTGCTCGACCACCGGCACGGTGATCATGCCCGCGTGTTCGACGGACAGGTCGGTCACACCGATCTCCGCCTCCCCGCGCCGCAGCGCGGTGTGCACGCCGGCCGGGCCGTCGGTGGCGACGACCCGCACGAGGATGCCGGGATAGCGGCTGCGGAAGCGACGCACCAGCTCGATGACGGGGTGGATGGAGAACGCCGAATAGGTGACGATCTCGATGCGGCCGGCGGCGAGTTCGCGGACCGCGGCGACCTTGCTCTTCGCGCGGTCCACGTCGGCGAGGATGCGGCGTGCGGCGACCTCGAAGGATCTACCCTCGTCGGTCAGTGTCAGGCGGCGACCGGTGCGGTCGAACAGCGTCGTGCCCAGGCGGCGCTCGAGCGTGCGGATCGCCTGGGACAGCGACGGTTGCGAGATGTAGAGGGACTGCGCGGCTTTCGTGATCCCACCGTGGTCGACGACAGCGACGAAGTAGGTCACGAGATGCAGGTCCACGCGGCTATCCTATGCGATCACGTAACCTGCCAGTTACCGGTGAACGCCGGAGGACGCTTCTCGACGAACGCGCGGATCGCGCCGGGCGCGTCGGTCGCGAGGTTTACGGCCTGGGATCGGGCCTCGTTGTCGAGGGCTTCGCGGAGCGTCGACGTCGAGCCTTCCTCCAGCAGACGTGCCGACAGACTCACCGCGACGGGCGGCGCCTCGGCCAGCCGGACGGCCAGCTCGATCGTTCGGGTACCGAGGTCGGCGGGTTCGACCAGCTCTGTCACCAGCCCGAGCGCGAACGCCTCCTCGGCGTCCACGATGTCGGCGAGCATGACCAGCCGTTTCGCCTGGTGCAGGCCGACGAGGCGCGGCAGGATCCAGGAGCCGCCGAAGTCCACGGACATGCCGCGCCGAGCGAAGATCTGGCTGAACTTCGCGGTACGGGACGCCACGACGACATCGCACAGCAACGCCAGGTTCCAGCCGGCGCCGACCGCATAGCCCTCGACCGACGCGATCACCGGTTTCGAGAACTCCGCGACCGCCAGTGCCGCCGAATTGACCTCCCGCATGCGCTCGAGGGGATGCATGCTGTCGCGCCGGTCCATGTCGGCGCCGCTGCAGAAGTTGCCGCCCGCGCCGGTGAGGACGACCGCCCTCACCGAGTCGTCGCGCTGAAGCTCGTGGAAGGCATCCCGCAGCGCGGTCCACGAGTCGAGCGTCATCGCGTTCTTGCGATCGGGACGGTGGAGCGTGACGGTCGCGACCGCGCCGTCCCGCTCCACCGCGATGCCGGGCAAACTCACTCGCCCTTCCAGACGGGTGCACGCTTCTCGGCGAACGCGCGGGCACCTTCCTGGGCGTCGGCGGAGGCGAAGACCGGCTCGATGAACTTGCGCTGCGCGACGAACGCGTCGGGGTCGGTGTAATTGGCGGACATCGCCACGACCTGCTTGGTGGCGCGCACGGCGAGCGGTCCGTTCGCGGCGACGCGCGCGGCGAGTTCCTTCGCCACGGCCAGGGCCTCGCCCGGTTCGGTGAGTCGGTTGACGAGGCCGTGCTGGTGGGCGACCTCTGCCGTGAGCGGATCGCCGGTGATCGCCATCTCCATGGCCAGCGGGTAGGGGAGGATCTTCGGCAGGCGCAGCAGGCCACCCGCGGCGGCCGCCAGACCGCGCTTGACCTCGGGGATTCCGAACTTCGCCTCACGGGAGGCGACGATCAGGTCGGCGGACAGGGCGAGCTCGCAGCCACCGGCCAGCGCCCACCCCTCGACGGCAGCGATCAGCGGCTTGGTCGGGGGTGCCTCGGTGAGACCACCGAAACCGCGACCCGGGATCGACGGACGCTCACCGCGAGCGAACGCCTTCAGATCCATTCCGGCGCAGAACGTTCCGCCGGCACCGGTGAGGATGCCGATGGTCAGGTCCGGGCGAGCTTCGAACTCGTCGATCGCGGCGGCGAGCGCCTTCGAGACCTCCAGATCGACGGCGTTCTTCGCTTCGGGCCGGTTCAGCGTGAAAACGGCTACACCGTCGGAGAATTCGGTCAGGACAACGCTCATGTCAGATTTCCTTCGTGTCTGTGCGGACGAGTGACCATCGTGCGGGAACCCCGCCGTCGGAACGGATCTCACCGCGGTCGGCGAGAACGATGAGGTGCGCCTGCGTTTCCCGGACGGCGAGACGCCGCAGGCGGGGGGACATCACGTCGACCGGTCGCGACCACGTGATGCGCGTGGTGACCTCCCACGCGGTGGATTCCGGGTGCGCGTCGACGGCCGAACGGATCTCGTCGAGCCGCTCGTCGTGGTGTGCCATCAGCCGGCGCGCGCGGTCGGCGACACCGCGGAACCGGTACTCGTGGGCGGGCAGCACCTCGCATTCCGGCAGCGCGGTGGTCGCGTGCAGCGACAGCAGGTAGCGGTGGAGCGGATTCTCCAGCTCGCCGGGACCGGACGAGATGTTCGGGCTGATCCGCGGCAGCATGTGGTCGCCGCTGAACAGCAGATCGTGGTCGCGGTCCAGGAACGCCAGGTGGCCGGGGGTGTGGCCCGGCGTCCAGACCGCTTCGATGTTCCATCCGGGCAGGTCGAGCCGGTCCCCGCCGGACAGCACGACGTCGGCGGACTCACCGGCCGGGAACCGGACGATCTCGAAGCGCGGTGCCTCGGCAACCTCGTCAGGTGCGCCGAGTTCGGTCATGTCCACCCGCCACGCTTCGGCTTCCGCAGCGACATCGGCCGGGGTGAAGTGTCCGAGCGCTGCGGCTTCGGCAGCGTGCATCGCGAGGACGGCACCGGTCGTCTCGCGCAGGCGCGGAGCCAGACCGAAATGATCCGGATGCAGATGGGTGATCGCGGCATAGCGGACGTCGGAGATGTGGTGACCGGTTTCGGCGATGCCGTCGACCAGGGCGTTCCACGATTCCTCGGTGTCCATGCCGACATCGACGAGGGCGAGACCGTCGTCGATCGCAAAGGCGTAGACGAGGACGTACCGCAGCGGATTGCGGGGCATGGGAACGGGAATCGACCACAGGCCGTCCCGGACCTGCTCGACGGGCGGAAGGATTCCGGCCGCCCACGCCTCGCGCTGCAGCACGCCGATGTCGTCGGTGACGCTCATGGTTGCGCTCCGGGGACGCGCGTACCCAAGGTGCTGCGCAGGGTGCGCTTGAGGATCTTGCCGCTCGCGTTCCGCGGCAGTTCCGGCACGAAATGGATGTGCTGCGGCTTTTTGTAGGAGGCGAGGCGTTCGACGGTGAACTGCAGCAGTTCCGCCTCGGTGGGGACGGGGGCGCCCTCGGCGATGCGGACGACGGCGGTGACGGCCTCGCCCCACTTGTCGTCGGGCAGACCGACGACGGCGACCTCCGCAACCGAAGGATGTTCGGCCAGAACGGATTCGACCTCGATCGGGTACACGTTCTCCCCGCCGGTGATGATCATGTCCTTCACGCGGTCGGTGACGAACAGATAGCCGTGCTCGTCGAGATGGCCGGCGTCCCCGGTACGCAGAAAGCCGTCTTCGGTGAACAATTCGGCGTTCTCGGCGTCCCGCCGCCAGTATCCGACGGTGTTGTTGCGCGAGCGGCAGACGATCTCACCGGTCGCTCCGATCGGCAGGATCTCCCCCGTGGCGATGTCCCGGATCTGCACGTCGACCCCGGGCAGCGCGGTACCGGCCGAACGCAGCAGGTAGGAGCGGGGACCGTGCGGATCGTGGTCGTCGGCGCGCAGGGCGGTGAGCGCACCGGTGGTTTCGGTCATCCCGTAGCGCTGGACGAACCGGCAACCCAGGGTGTCCATCGCGCGGGCGAGCTGTGCCGGCGTGATCGGGGATGCGCCGTACGCGACGAGGTGCAGGCTCGACAGGTCGTAGTCCGCGAGATTCGGCATCTCGAGCAGCATGCCGATCGCGGACGGGACGAGGAACGCGTGGGTGACGCCGTATTCGGAGATCGCCTCGGCGACCAGCGCCGGACGCATCTCGCCGAGCAGTACCAGGTGCAGTCCTGCGGACAGGCTCGTGCTCATCCATCCGGCGCCCGCGATGTGGAACAGCGGCAGCGCATTCAGCGACACGGAGTCGTCGCCGAACTCGTAGAGCTCGAAGTTCTCGGGCACGTTGTAGAGGTTGCGGTGCACGGACACAACGCCTTTGGGGCGGCCGGTCGTGCCGGAGGTGTAGAGCTGCAGTGCTTCGCACTCCGGGTCGTCGCCGAATCCGGGGTCGATTCCGTCGCCGGATTCGACGAACTGCTCCCAGGACTGTGCGCCCGGAACGACCGAGGGGTCACCGACGACGACGATGTGCACGTCGGGCAGCACGCGCGCGACCGCCCGGGCGGCGTCGGCGAAGTCGGCGTCGACGACGAGGATGCCCAGCTGTGCGTCCTCGGCGATGGCGGCGGCCTCGTCCGGCGTCAGCCGCCAGTTCAGCGGGGTGAACACCAGGCCGGCCTTCGCGCACCCGACGAACATGGCAGCGCCGGGCAGGCTCATGCGCAGCAGCGCTCCGACGCGCCCCGACGCGGACCCGATCGCGGCGAGCGCCGAGCCGACCTTGTTCGTGTACTCGTCGAACTCGCGGTACGTCAGGGTCGTCCCGCCGGCGGTCAACGCGGAACGGTTCGGGCGCTCGGCCGCGAAGTGCCGAATGCGATTGGGAAGATGCAGCCCACTCGACAGCAGTCCACCTGACAAAGGAAGCTCCCGGTCCCCGTGATTTGTCACGAACCCGGCCGGGCCCGCACAGCCCAGTCGACCATCACGGTGGCCTCGACCACAAAGACGGGGCGCCGCACGAACCGTTAGGGAAGACCTATATCTCTTGCCGGCGGCATTCCAGCGACCGCACCACGGCCCGGATCCGTTCCGGATCCGACGGCCCGGTGTCGGACACGAACTGCCAGTCGGTCCGGGTCCACGGATCGACGAATCGGCCTTCGTCCGAGGGGACGTGCTGGGCGGCCTCGGCGAGGATCCGATACGCCGGGCTGTCGACGCCCTCGTCCTCCGTGCCCGTCATGACAAGCGAAATCTGTTGTGCGGCAGCGAGTCGCGCCAGGCGGACCAGGTGTAGGAGGTCGTCGCTGCCATATCCGTGTGGAAGACCGGAGACCACCAGCACCCGCGGTTGGGGGTGGTGCGCGTCGCCCGCGGACGCGGCCAGCGCATCCAGGTCCGCGGCGTCGGCGAGACCCTCCAGCTTCGCACGGACACCCGCGACCTCGTGGATCGGCGGACCGGCCAGGAGCGAGCCGGCGAGGTCGGTGAGCTGCCGCATCGCACCCGCCGGATCGACGACGTGGAGGAGGGAACCCGGCCGCGATGCGAGCAGCCGGAGCGCAAGCGCCGACGCCACCGGGGCCGCGGCCTCGGCGTCACCGTCCACCCACAACGGCCGCCCCAGCGGCACGGGGACACAGAACGGCACCCGCAACGGTCCGCGGTCGGGTGCCGTGACCTCGCCGATCCGCACGCCGTCCGCGGCCTCACCCGGCCGCCGCCACGCGGGTGCATCCCACGAGGCGAGCGCCGCCGGTAGCGCCCCTTCGAGCGCAGCCAGCTCGGAGATCAGCTGCTCGGAATCGTCGGTGTAGCGGACCTCGGCTGCGGCGATCAGCTCGTCACAGCGCCGATGCGCCCGGGCCCGGGCCTGCTCGGCGGCGTCACCTGTGCGGGCCGAGGGATCGGCGACCGCGGCGGACAGTTCCTCGTCCAGCCGGTGATGCGCGTACTCGTGCGCCGAGACGTATGCCGCGGCCGACCGGGAGGCGTCCTCGAAGATCTGCCACATCCGAACGCACGTCGCCCCGGTTTCGAGGGGCGGCACTTCCTGCGGCGCGGGCGGGGTGGCCGGCTCGGGATCGTCGACCTCGACGCCGTGCGCGGTGAACAACTCGGCCAGGCCACCCGCATAGCCCTGCCCGAGCGCGCGGATCTTCCAGTCGCCGCCGCGCCGGTAGATCTCCCAGCACAGCAGCGCCGTCTCTCCGGCGACCGGTTCGATGCGGAACGTCGCCAGCGGCGTGCCCGCAGTATCGGTGAGGGTGGTGTCCACCGGGGTGACCTGCTCGGTGCCGAGGGCACACAGCACCCTGTCGGCGTCCGGCCGCAACCGCCCCGGTTCGACGACGAGTGCGTCACCGTCGAGCCGGACACCCGCGGTCTGCGGCTGGTTGTAGAACACGACGTCCTGCGACGACGCCACCTGCAGGTGGGTGTCGACGACGAGGGCACACAGATCCATCGGGACCGACGCGGTCGCCGTGAAGCGGACCGACGGCGTCGCGAGCGGGGCGTTCTGCCCCGCCCGGAACTCGACGGCCATCGGTTACGTCGCCAGGAACCGGCCGAGTTGCGGCGCGGCCTCACCCGGATGCTTGGCCTGGATGCCCTCGCCGATCGCCTGCAGCTTCCACTCCGGTCCCTGCCGGTACACCTTCGCCATCACCATGCCGGTGAACGGCATGCCGCCCTGCAGCGTGTAGCGGGCCAGCTCGGCGTTGGTGGTGCCGTCCACGAGGCGGCAGAACGCGTTCCTGACCTGCTCGAACGTGTGGCCTTTGTACGAGGTGACGATGAACATCACGGTGTTGACGTGCGGCGGGATCCGCGTCAGGTCGACGAGCACGACCTCGTCGTCACCGGCGCCCTCACCGGTGAGGTTGTCGCCCTGGTGCTGGATGGATCCGTCCTTCGACGTCAACTGTCCGTAGTACGCGACGTCGACGATGTTGTGGTCGGCGAACAGGACCGCCGAGGCGTCGAGGTCGATGTCCACCGAGCGGTTGCCGAACAGGCCGCGCTTCTCGACCGGATCCCATCCGAGGCCCATGCGCAGGAACGTCAGCGCGACGCCGCCCTCCTTGCGCAAGGTCACCTTCTGGCCCTTGACCAGGCTGACCGGGCGGTTCTTGGTGAGACTCACCTCGGCGGGAGGAGCGGCCGGCGCAGGGACCTGCTGGGCGGGCGTGGGCTGCCCGTAGGGCTGGGGAGGCGCGGTCTGCGGGTACTGCGGCGCGGGTGCCGGCTGACCGTACGGCTGGGGAGGTGCGGGCTGCGTGTACTGGGGCTGCGCGTACTGCGGTTGGGGCGCCGCCGGCTGGGCGTACGGCTGGGGAGCTGCGGGCTGCGGTGCCGACTGGACGGGCTGCGGTGCCGGGGCCGGGGCCGGGGCGGCGGGTGCATCGTCGACCGACACCCCGTGGTCGGTGACCAGCGCGGCGAAACCACCGGCGTAGCCCTGCCCCACGGCCCGGACCTTCCACGCACCCTGGCGGCGGTACAGCTCGAGAGCGATGACGATCGATTCGCTGCTCAGGCCCTCGATCCGGTACTCGTACAGCACCGCGCCGGTGGCGTCGGAGACCCGCGCGGTGGGCGGCGCGAACTGCCCGAAGGTGCTCGACGCGTCGTCGAGGGTGATCACGGCACGGACCTGTTCGATGTCGGCGGGGACCGCACCGAGCGACACCGCCAGGGACGCCGCCTGCCCCGGAGCACCGGGAACCAGACGCACGCCCGGACCGGTGGGCTGGTTGAAGAACACGAAGTCGGCGTCCGACCGGACCTTGCCGTCGGCCTTCACCAGCAGAGCGGACAGGTCGGCCGGAGTGGTCAGCTCGAGCGAGACGACCACGTCGGAGGCGGTGATCGGGCCGTTCTGGCCCTTGGCGAGCGAAGTGGTCACGTCAATCGTCCTCACTGGATAGGCGTGCCGAAGGCGGCACTCGGTTGGGATCGGTCGAGTTCGGTCCCACTCTACGAACCGGACGGGATCCGGGTGGAACCGGCAAACCAGGCGAGGATCTCCTCGCCGGCGGAGACACCCGACTCCTCGGTGACGGCGACGGTCGGATGCTGCCAGTTCAGCGCCTCGAGTTCCCCGTGACACGGACGGATCGCGGCGTCGGCCGCCTCGAGCATCGGGGCGTCGAGTGCGCCGTCGCCCGCGGCGAACACCGGCGAGTCCTCGCTGAGCACCCCGTCGGCCACGAGCCGACGGTGTACCTCGGCGACCGCGTGGCTCTTGCACACGCTGTCCGGGACCGTGTAGATCTTCCGGCCCTGCTGAGACGCACCCCAGCCACGCGCGCGGCACCACTCGTCCCATTCGACGAGGAAGTCGGCGGGCTGCGCGTCCACGTCGACGACGAGATAGCAGAACAGGTCGTCGGCGATCCGCAGCTTGCGCACCCAGTCCGGTGAGATACGCGCCCGCAGCGCGGTGAGCACCTCGTCGAGCCCGACGCCGCCGGCCCACACCGCGCGGTCGAGCCCTTCGCGCCAGGCGGGGTCCGGTTCGCCGTCGACGAGGATCGCGCCACCGTTGCTGGTGATCGCGTACCGCCACGGCCCGCCCGGCAGTGCGATGCGCCGGAACTGCGCCGGGGTGCGGGTCGTCGTCGGGACGAGTTGTGCGGTCGTGCTCAGCTCCCGCAGGCGCTGCGCGGACGTTTCCGTCAGGTACGACAGCGGGGCGCCCTTGTGGTACTCGACGCACAGCAGATCGTCGCGGTCGAACTGGGCCCGCGTCATCGCCGCCCGCGAATAGATCAGGGTGCGGTCGAGGTCCGAGGCGATCAGCGCGGTGGTCACGGCAGGTCCTTGATCAGGCCCATGCAGGAATAGGCGAGGTCGGGGATTTCCACGACCGGGACACCGCGCGCTGCGGCGAGCATCCGGATGTGCGCGTGTTCGGGGGCGTCGGCCTCGCGCACGAGAACCTTCCACGGCACACGCCGCAGCAGCACCCGTGTCGTCTCTCCCACACCGGGTTTGACGAAGTTCACGGTGGAGATCCCGTACCGGGCCCGGATCAGTTCCACCGACGCCCAGCCCGCCCACGTCGGGGTGCGATCGGAGTTCATGACCCGACGGGCGTCGGCGACCGCGCTCTCGCGGTCGCCGAACTCCGCGCACACCGCGTCGATCAGCGTCGTTGACACGTCCTCGTCGGCGAGTTCGGCGTAGAACTTCGCGCCGTGGAACTCGCCCGGCCCGATCAGGGTGTCGTTGAGGACTGTGCGTGAGATCAGCCCGGACACAGTGGAATTCAGGCACGCCGAGGCGATGAGGAAGTCGTCGCGGGTGCCGTAGGTGCGCACGCACTGCCCGGGGTCGGCCAGAACCGCGAGATCGTCGGACAGCGCCGGGCCACCGGCTGCCGCGTACTCGGCCAGCGCCGCGGACAACTCGCGGGCGATCGCACCCTTGCCGGTCCACCCGTCGACGAAGACCACCGACGCCGGATCGTGCCGCGCGGTGATGTGGTCGAGCGCGGCGGCGTCGATGCCACGGCCCCGCACGATCGACACCGCGTAGTGCGGCAACGACAGTCCGTGATGGTGCTGAGCCCACCGCCGGATCAGGATGCCGACGGGCGTGCCGGCGCGGGCCAGCGACACGAGCGTCAGGTCCGGTCCGCGTTCTGCCAGAAGGAGTTCGGTGACGGTGCCGACCGCGCGTGCAAGCCGCCCGGAGGTCTCGGCGAGCACCTTGTCGAACAGTTCGCGGTAGGCCGCGTCGGGCCGGTATTCCACCGGCAGCGACTCGGCGTAGTGCGCAAGCCCCGCCTGGATTCGTTGTTCCCGCTCGGCGATATCGGCTTCGAGGTCGACGTGCGAGAGGTCCTTGAGCAGCCAGGTCACGTCGTCCGGCGCATACGACCCGAATCCGGGCCCGGTCAACGGTGCCGTCACAGCGCCTCCCTGCTGATACGAAGCGCGACCGGGTCGGTCGCGGGAACCGTTGCGACGACCACGTCCTCGCCGGCCGCGGCGAGGACGTCGACGAGTCCTCCGGTCGCGCGAAGTCGGTCGGTGTCCGCCGGACTGTCGATCACCAGCACGAGCGCGGGCCGCCGGTCGGCGTCCGGCCACTGCGCGTTGTACAGATACCGGGGTGCCTCGGTTTCGTGGGTCTCCGGCACGTGTTCCGGTGCGAGGAAGGTGAATCCGCGGCGCAGCGGATAGCCGGGGACGTCGAGGACGTAACCGGGGGAGCGGGTGGTGGTCTGGAACCGAGTGGGCGTGCCACGGGTCGCGAGGGCGCCGGCGAGCCGCAGCGGCAGGTACATCAGTTCCTCGTGCCCGACGACGACGGCCGGACGACCGGGTTCGAGCGCTGCCGCGAGGGCGTCGGCGGCCGCGGCGATCGCAGCGTCGAAACCCGCGGTGTCGGTGCTCAGGAATCCGTGCCGGCCACCATCGGGAACCGTTGCCGGCCAATGGAGTTCGACGAAGTCCACGGTTCCGCGATGCGGCGCGCGCGGGTTCAGCACCGGATCGGGCAGTGCCGTCACGCGTTCGGTGGTGCCCTCGGGAATGACGGCCCGTCCGGACGCGAGCGACACGTGCTCGATCCGTGCGCCGAGATCACCGGCGGCCTCCGCGACCGCACGCCGGTGCTCCTCGGCGCGCATGTCGACGAGGGAGGCGATCACGTACCGGCTGCGCGGGTGGTGCCGGTGCAGCGCGCGAATGGCATCGAGCGCAGTTGTCCCGGTCGAGATCTCGTCGTCGACGAGGACGAGCGGCGCCGGGTTCGCGAACAGGTCCGGGGAGGTCGGCTGGAGCAGATGGAAGGTCGCGTGGGAGTGTCCCTCCTCGAAACCGGCGAACGTGTCGGCGCCCGGAACGTCGCGGCGGGTGGAATGCAGGTAACAGGCCGCGCCGATGCGCGCGGCGACACAATGCCCCAGTCCCGTCGCGGTCTCGGCAAAGCCCAGGACGACCGCTGTCGACGCGTCCTCGCCGAGCAGCTCGGCCACCAGATCGCCGAGCCGGTCGCCGGCGGCGATCACGACCGCGGGATCGGTCGGCACGTGCTTGCCCAGCACGGTGGACACCAGCAGGTGCGCGCGGCGCGGATTGCGGCGCAGCCCGGGGTGGACCAGCTCCGGCACGCGGTACCCGGTGGCCGAATCGTGGTGGTGCAGCGTCAGGCCGAACTCCTGCGTCGCCCAGGGAATCCGAAAGTCCTCGGCGACGCCGGCCGGAGCGGCGGCGCTCACCGGTCCACCAGTGCGGTCAGCAGGTCCACGAACGTGACTCCTTTGTTGGTGACACCGAACACCGACGCGCGCAGCACCGTCTGCTGCGCCCACGTGCGATGCGGGCGGCGTTCGTTCATCTTGTTGCGATATCCGGAGGCGCGGACGCCGCCGGTGTCGCCGCCGAGGATGTCGACGGCGTCGTGGTATTCCTCGTGGGTCACCGCGGACAGTGCGTGCACCGCGGCCACGTGCGACGGATGGATCACCGTCTTCCCCTGGATGCCGTTGGCCCGGTCCAGCGCGATCTCCCGGAGCAGTCCGTCGAGGTCGCGGCTCACGAGCTGCTGGCGGAAGAGCACCGCATCGTGTTCCTCGAACGGGGTGGCCCGCAGCATCGGCCGGAACATGCGTTCGTGGTCGGCGAAGTACTCCCACACCGGACCGGTGATGACGAACCCGGTGCCGTCGGTGCGGCCCAGGTAGTTGACGACATCGGCGATGACGTCGACGACGACCCGCACGTCGTAGATGGTCAGGTCGCGGTCGCGTCGGATCCCGAACGTGCCGCACATGTCGGTCGCGCCGATCCGCACGGCCAGCACCCGCTGCCGGTGCTCGGCGAGCAGCGCCGACACCGCCTGCAGTTCGTCGTCGCGGGTCTGGCGATGGACGAGCTCACTCGACTCGAGCACCGGCATCGCATACAGGTGCTTCCCGAGCCGTTCCGACGCCGCGGCGACCGCCTCGAGGAACGCGCGCCCGGTGCTCGCCCCGAATTTCGGTAGCACGAAGCCGGTGAGAGCGCCGACGCCCGCGCCGAGCTCGGACGCGATGCGTTCGACACCGTCGGGTGTGCGCACCCGGACGAACAGCAGCATGCCCGCCGCATCCGTCCCGGCCAGCCGGGCGAGGGTGTCGACGGTGTTGCGCAGCCCTTCCTCCACCTCGTCGTCGGCGACGGCGTCCTCCAGGTCCAGAACCATCGAGGTGACCCCCTCGGCGGCGCGGCGCAGCACGGTCGCGGCCAGGTCCGGACGGGTCGCCGGCACGTAGAGGGTTGCGCCGAGCGCGAGCGCCAGGCGTTCACGGTCGTCGCTGTCGTCGAACGGTTGGGGGTGGTGGAGGAACAAGGTGTCCCGTGTGGCCGGATCCAAGTGCCGGAAGTGGCATGTGCCACGCACCTGCGTGAAGGTCCCCCCGCTCATGGGCTGTCCGTCCGTCCTCTCATTCGTTGCACCACCCCGGTGATGAAGTCCGTCACCGCGTCCAGATCGCGCACGTACGCCCAGTAGTCCGGGTGGATTCCTGTCAGCGAATCGACGGCTCTGTCGATCCGGGCGAGTTGTGCGTCGAGTACCGAGCCCCATTCTGCGGTCAATCCACGCTGCACCGCGAGGTGCTGGGCATCACGCAGTCGGAAGCGCACGGCATCGACTTTCGCTCCTGGATTCTCCCGTACCGCGCGCAGGGTTGCGAGTCGGCTGGTGACGGCGTCGACGTTGTGTTCGGCGACCGACAACTGCGAGCGTGCCGCGTTCGCGTGATCGAGGGCCTCCTCGGGCCGGCCTGCCGACAACGCGGCCCGTGCCGCGGCCAGGCTCTCCTCGGCTTTCGCGAGCATTTCGGTGGCGCGCCGGTCGTTGCCGGTCAGGTCGGCGGAACTTGCCGCGTTGAACTCGCGCAACAGCGCCGAGTACGCCGGTGCGAGACCCTCGAGCCGGGTGCGGACCGCACCGATCCGGGTCGTGACGGACGCAAGGGTGTTCCGGGCACGCTCCGACTGCGCGGGTGCCTGGTCCAGGGCCGCTCGCAGCGCCGCCGTCGCCTGCCCGACCTGCCCGGCCTGCTTCCGGATCGCGCCTGCCCCGGCAGCGGCCCCGAGCGCGTCCAGCGCGGCGTCCAGTGCGCCCGCCGCGGCCCGCACCGACGGGTAGTCGGCGAACGCGGCATTCTCCGGCGACTGCAGTGCCTGCGCGACGGCATGCGCCTCGGTGCGGGCCCGGTGCGCGAGTTGCGGTGTGGCCGCAGCGACGGCCATCGCGTGTTCGAGGTGCGCGCGATGGGCACCGTAGAACTCGTCCAGAGTTCTTGTCGCGGAACCGATCCGATGGATCGCCTGCTCGTACTCGGCGGCACTCGCCAGGGGCTGCTCCGGTTCGGTACGGGAGAGCCGCAGGTAGATCTCGGCGGCGTCGTAACACGCCTCACGGATCGGTGTCCACATGCGGATCAGGCCCCGCTCGGGTTCCAGTTCGTGCGACGCGGTGACCGCAGCCCCGGCGACCGACTGCCGCCGGTCCATGTCGAGGAAGGCCGCCACCATCGTGTCGTGGGCGTGCCGGGCTGCTGGATCCTCGGTCGGCCCACCCCCGAAGAGTCGGCGCGTGAATCGGCTCGCCACGACCCGAATGGTACCGGTCGGTCCGACTCGGCCGCGGGTCGGCGAGGAGGGCGGGAGCGCAGCCGCGGGTATCCGTTTAGGCTGGAGAGAACACGCGCAAATCGGGCGGGTCCGTTCGGGCCCGCCGACCCACGATCGAAAGGACCCCGCATGGGCGTCAGCTTGACCAAGGGCGGAAACGTTTCCCTCACCAAGGAAGCGCCGAACCTGACCGCTGTGGCCGTCGGCCTCGGCTGGGATGTCCGCACGACGACAGGCACCGACTTCGACCTCGACGCCAGCGCGATCGCAACCGGTGCCGACAAGAAGGTCGTGTCCGACCAGCACTTCGTGTTCTTCAACAACCTGAAGTCGCCCGACGGCTCGATCGAGCACGTCGGCGACAACCGTACCGGTGAGGGTGAGGGCGACGACGAGGTCATCAACGTCGACCTCGCGGCGGTCCCGGCCAACATCGACAGCATCTTCTTCCCGGTCTCGATCTACGACGCCGAGGCCCGCAGTCAGTCGTTCGGTCAGGTCCGCAACGCCTACATCCGCGTCGTCAACCGCGCGAACGGCACCGAACTGGCCCGCTACGACCTCACCGAGGATGCCTCCACCGAGACCGCCATGGTGTTCGGTGAGCTCTACCGGCACGGCGCCGAGTGGAAGTTCCGCGCGATCGGTCAGGGATACGCGTCCGGCCTGGCGGGGATCGCCCGCGACTACGGCGTCAACGTCTAGCTCGTTCGATGAACTCGATCCGGTCCCGGCCGTCCGTAGCCGGGACCGGACTCGTCTTCGTGGCTTTTGCAGTACCTCGCTGCATCGACCTGACTACTGATCAAGAAAGGCCGCAGTCGTGTTACTGCGAATATTCGGGGCGTCGTTCGCCGTCACCGTTGTCTCCCTCGTCGTCGCCTTCCTGTACGGCGGCCCCCAAGCTCTGTTCCTCGCCGCCATCCTCGGCGTCCTCGAGGTCTCGCTGTCGTTCGACAACGCGGTCATCAACGCGACCGTGTTGCAGCGGATGAGCGATTTCTGGCAGAAGATCTTCCTCACCGTCGGCATCCTCATCGCCGTGTTCGGCATGCGCCTGGTGTTCCCGCTGGTCATCGTGTGGGCCGCGTCGGGCCTCGGGCCCGTCGAGGCGCTGAGACTCGCCCTGAATCCGCCGGCCGACGGCGCCGCGTACTTCCCCGACGGCAGCCCCAGCTACGAAACGCTCATCACCGACGCACATCCGCAGATCGCTGCGTTCGGTGGCATGTTCCTGTTGATGTTGTTCCTGCACTTCATCTTCGAGGATCGCGAGATCAAGTGGCTGCAGTGGATCGAGCGCCCCCTCGCGAAGGCCGGCAAGCTCGACCAGCTCGAGGTCGTCGTCGCGTCGGCGCTGCTGCTGATCACGGCGACGGTCATCGCGCCCGACGACAAGGTCTCGACGGTGATGATCGCCGGCGTGCTGGGCATGATCACCTACATCGCGGTCAACGGGCTCGGCGAGATGTTCCACATCCCCGAGGAGGACGAGGAGTCCGCGGGCGGGCCGTCCGGTCTGGCCAAGGCCACCGGTAAGGCCGGCTTCTTCCTGTTCCTCTACCTCGAGGTTCTCGACGCGTCGTTCTCGTTCGACGGCGTCATCGGCGCGTTCGCGATCACGTCCGACCCGATCATCATCGCCCTGGGCCTCGGCTTCATCGGCGCGATGTTCGTCCGCTCGATCACGATCTTCCTGGTGCGCAAGGGCACGCTGTCGGAGTACGTGTACCTCGAGCACGGCGCCCACTGGGCGATCGGTGCGCTCTCGCTGATCCTGCTGTACTCGATCGGCACGCACGTCCCCGAGATCGTCACCGGTCTCGTCGGTATCGCTCTGATCGGCGCGGCCTTCGCCTCCAGCGTCTACCGCAACCGCAAGGAGAAGGCGCGGGAGGCCCTCGTCACCTCCTGACCCGGGCTGCCGCACCTCACGGTGAAGGGCACGTTCGACCGGTCCAACCGGTCGAACGTGCCCTTCATTCGTTTCTGGGGAGGGGCGGTCGGCCGACCGTCACGGCGTGTCGTACGAACAGATGATTGTTGCACTTTCAACGGCTATCACCCTCTGTTTCACCCGGTCCCGCGGATAACGGAGGCGGGACGGACCTCGACAGTGCTGCTGAGTACAACGCGTTGCCCGTCCGGTCGGTGAAGCCGAAAAGCCGGATCGCGCGTGGCGATATGCGTTCTCCGAAGTGCTGCGGGCACTTACGAACCCGCGAACCGGATCGGGGTGCGCTGCCGCCGTGCGGGGCGGAACGCATCGCAGTGAGATGAGGGACAGATGGTTGTGGATGCAGTTGCCGACGACCTCGGCGTAGTGCGGAAAGCGGAAGTGCGCCTCGCGCAGGCGCACGAGCTGGCCCGGTGGGACGAGCTCGTCGCCGCGAATCCCGACGGAGGTTCGGTCTGGCGTGGCCGCGAGTACTCCGAACACGAGCGGGTCCTCGGCTTCACTCCGGTCTATCTGATGGTCGACGACATCGCCTGCACCGTGCTCGAGCGGCGCATCCCGTTGCTGGGGCGGCTGTGGCACCTGCCGGCGGGACCGGGCGTACTCGACGTCACGACCCTCATGCGGGTGTCCGATGCGCTGGCGGAGTTCGCGGCCGAGCAGGGTGTGTTCACCGTGCGGATCGAACCGCTGATCCGCGACGATGCCGCCGAGCGGGAGCGTCTGCTCGCGGCGGGGTATCGGCGCGTGCCCGGGTGGGCGCCGTCGCACACGATCGTCGTGGACATCACCGGATCGGAGGACGACGTGCTGGCCCGCTTCGGGCAGCGGGCACGCCGCTGGATCCGCAAGGCAGCCCGGGTCGGTGTCGTCGTCGAACGGGTCGAGGCGACCGACGAGAACTGCCGCATCCTCTACGACCTGCTGACCGCGACGGCCGACGGACGGTTCCCGATCCGGACCTTCGAGCATGTCCGCAGCCTCTACCAGCGGCTGCAGGCCAGCGGCAACGGCCAGTTGTTCCTCGCGCGTCTCGACGGGAAGGTCGTGGCCGGCGCCTACGCGATGCTCGTGGGTGACAACGCTCTGTACCTGACCGGGGCATCGGTGCGGAAAGAGCCGGGCCGGTCCGAGGAGAACGGTCTCGGCGCGCACGGCGTCGGTCACGCGGTGCAGTGGGAACTGATGCGGTGGGCGCGCGAACACGGGGCAGTGCGGTACGACATGTGCGGGACCCCGCCGTCGGCGGAGGCGGACGACCCGGCGCATCCGCTGCACGGCGTCGGCCAGTTCAAGTTGAGTTTCGACAAGACCATCGTCGACTACATCGGCGCCTACGACGTCCCGGCGCGGCGGATCCGGGCGAACCTCCTGTACGGCTACGAGCGGATGCTGATCGCGGCGGCGGAGCGCCCCCTGTTCCGCAGGTTCCTCACCTGACCGGGCGACGGCGTCGTCGCGGGAAGGCCGTCGGTCGCGGGAACGCTTCGGAGTCAGGGAGTTCGGAACAGTCCCTCGCGCAGAAGTGTTTCCGCGTCGGCGAAAGCGCGGGCGCGGCGCGTGATGGTGGGAGCGCCCGGCGGATTGCCGTTCCACTGGTCGAACAGTGTGCTCAGGCTCAACACCAGCCGTTCGGGCGCATGCCACGAGCTCCATCGCCCGAATTCGCTGCTGCGCACTATTTCTCGCGCCGCCTGCCGCACGGAGGTTCCGCGCTCGTGGTGGACGTGGCCGACGTCGCGCAGCCACAACCAGTAGTCGCGGAGGGCGCGCAGGTCGTCGACGGTCCCGGTCGACCCGTGACCGGGAACGTACACCGCGGCGTCCCACCCGATGAGGCGGTCGAGGGCGGCGAACCAGTTGTCGAGCGGACCGTTCCACAGGATCGGGGTGGATCCGACCCACAACAGGTCGCCGGTGAACACCACGCCCGCGTCGGGCACGTGCACGACGACGTCGCCCGCGGTGTGGCACGGGCCCAGGCGCTCGAGGTCCACCGTGCGATCGCCGACCGTCAGCCGGAGGGTCGTGTCGAAGGTGCGGTCCGGCAAACGTGGTGTGCGACGGGGGAATCGGGCCCCCGCTCGCACCCGTGCCGAGTAGGCCACAGCCGCACTCACCGGCCCCGGCATGCGGCCGATCAACTCGCCCGCGGTCGCCAGCGCCCTCAAGCCGGCGGGCGGCAGGTCCTCGTGCATCGCGTCCAACGCCGCCGCACTGGTGGTGATCCGCGCCGTCGGGGGCAGTGTGTCGTTGCCCCACCAGTGATCTCCGTCGGAATGGGTGTTGACCGCTTCCGTGACGGGAGCGTCGGCGACGAGCGGTCGCTGTACGTCGGAAATGCGCTTGGCCCATGCCACATCCCAGACGGTGTCCACGACCAGGGATGCCGCGCCGGGGGAGACGACGAGCCCGGTGTTCGCTTCGCCCCATCCGCCGCCCGGGCGCACGAACGCCCACACCGCGTCGCCGATCTGCGTCAGACCACCGTGTTCCATATCCGTCCCCCTGATCTGTATGGACCATCCACGCTACCGCCCGGAGTGCGTGGGTTTCGGCCGGAGGGTGTGCGGGTAAGTCGCACGGGGCAACTGTGTCGGAGACGCACGGGGCAACTGTGTCGGAGACGCACGGGGCAACTGTGTCGGAGACGCACGGGGCAACTGTGTCGGAGACGCACGGGGCAACTGTGCCGAGGAGAGGTGGGTGTGGGGCATGAGACCAGCAACGGTACTGGGAACCACGGCGGCGACGGCGATCACCGCTTTCGTCGGGTCCATCGCTTCCCGGGAATCGGATTCCCGCTGGTACCGCCGCCTCCGCAAGCCGTCGTTCCAGCCCCCGGCGTCGGCTTTCCCCATCGTCTGGACCGCGTTGTACGCCGACATCGCGGTCACCTCCGCAGCGGCGATCGACGAACTGACCCGGCGTCGCGAACTCGATGCGCGACGCGCGTACGTCGCCGCGCTCGCCGCGAATCTCGTGCTCAACGGCTCGTGGTCGTGGGTGTTCTTCAAGGGCGGACGGCTCGTCCCGGCAACGGTGGTCGCGGCAGTGCTCGCCGCCAGCAGTGCCGACCTCGTACGACGCACCGCCGACGCCGTGCCCATCGCGGGTGCGGCACTGGCACCCTATGCGGCGTGGACCGGGTTCGCGACGGTGCTGAGCGGGCGGATCGCGCAGCTCAACCGGTGACGTGCTTCACCCGGCGCAGGTGCACGGCGACCGGGACTTCGGCATACGCGATGATGGGGGCATGCTCGAAACACCCGTGATGATCGGCATCGTCTCCATCTGCATCGGATTCGTGTTCTTCATGCTCGCCGCGACCGGAACCCGGAGCAAGTGGGACAAGAAGGTGACGATCACGCTGTTCGCCGTCGCGATCGTGTTCATGACGATCATCCCGGTGATCGGTGCTGTCGGATTCGCGGCCTGACCGCACGTCTCACGGCCGGGTGAGTGCATCGCGCAGCACGGCGGCGAACTTCTCGGGCTGCTCGACGAATCCGGCGTGACCTCCCGGAAACTCCTTCGGTGTCAAGGAAAGTGCCTCGGCCAGGGCGATCGACGTCGCGTACGTCACGAGCCCCCGCGACTCGGCGCCGATGCCGACCACGAGTCGTGCGGGCGTCGCCGCCAACGCGGCGAGGTCGGGCAGATAGCGGGTGGTTCCCCGGATCTCGTGGGCGAAGAAGCGGGCGCCGTCGGCGAGGTCCTGGTCCGGTGACTCTCCCGGCGGGGGACCGGAGGGTTGTTCGTCGGGCCCGGCTGCGCCGGAGTCGAATCCGGCGAAGGCCATGAACGCGGCCCACGCCGCACCGAGGCCGTCACGGTGGAACGTGTCGACCATCGCATCCACCGCGGCGCCTCGCTCGGCGGCGTCGTGCAGCAACTCGAGCAGCGGCGGTTCGTGAGCGACCAGTGTGCGTACCCGCTTCGGGTGCAGTGTCACGAGGGCGAGACCGGTGACCGCGCCTCCGCTGGTGCCGAAGACGTCGGCGGATTCCGCGTCGAGGGCGTCGAGTACGGCGACGAGGTCGGCGGCGCGCAGGTCGGGGGTCGAATCGGAGTGTGGGTCGTCGAGGACACTGCGCCCGATGCCGCGCGGGTCGTGGGTGACGACGGTGTGGTCGTCCGCGAGGACCTCGGCGAACGGGGCCAGGGCCGCGGCGCCCATCGGGGCGCCGGTCAGGATCAACAGGGGGCCGGCGCCGCGAACCTCGCAGTGCAGCCGGCCGCCGGACACGGGGATGGTGTGTGTGATGGTCATGCACGAACAGACCCGCGCGGACGTGGTTTCTCATCGCCCGCCAATTGGTGACCGAAGTTGTCCGCAATCGCCCCTACCGTGGGTTACATCATCACGACGACGGAAGGGCAGTGGACATGACCGACAATTCCCGAACCGGAGAACGCGCGGACATCCTCGACATCCTCGCGGAGCAGCGCGAGATGCTGCTGATCACCGCCCGCAACCTGACCGACGAACAGGCCCGCACGTGCAGCACCGTCAGCGATCTCACGGTCGGCGGTTTGATCAAGCACGTCACGGCGACCGAGAAGACCTGGATCGAGACGATCCGCAACCTCGACGACACCACCACGTTCGACATGGAGTCGGCGATGGTGCAGTACTACATGAACGACGACGAAACCCTCGCCGGCCTGCTCGAGGCGTACGCCGAGGTCGCGCGGAACACCGAGGAGTTCGTTCTGGCACTCGACGATCTCGACCTGCAGGTGCCGCTGCCCACCGCGCCCTGGGCGCCGGAGAGGGAGTGGTGGAGTGCGCGAAAGGTGTTGCTGCACATCATTCGTGAGACCGCACACCACAGCGGCCACGCGGACATCATCCGCGAGTCGCTCGACGGCGCGAACAGCACCAGGCAACGCGGCGCCGACGCCGGCATGTCCTTCGACTAGCCGTCCCTCCCCGCCGTTCTCCCGTCTGTTTCCCGCCCATTCCCGCCCCTATTTCCGAGCGAATGTATCGTTCGTCTCCTTCAACAGAGCAGGCGATACATTCGCTCGGAAAGGAGCGGGTGCAGAGCTCCGGGCCGTCGGCGTCAGTGAGAGGTGGATGCCATCTCCGCGCCGATGCCCGTTTCCGCACGCACCAGCATCTCGGCGAACTTCTCATCGTCGTGCGGACTCCGCCCGCGGAGTTTCTCGCCGACGAGCGATCCGATCACGCAGGCGGCCAGGCCGAGCGGCATTGTGATAATCACAGGAAGCTGGATGGTCAGCGGTGCCGGTCCGTCGCCGAGCCATAGCGCCTGGGTGAACATCAGGCTTACGACGGTCGAGACCAGCCCGACGAGGATCCCCCACACCGCGCCCGTACTGTTGAACCGACGCCAGTTGAGACTCAGCACCAGTGCGGGCAGGTGCGCGCTACCTGCAACCATGAATGCCATGCCCATGAAGTAGGTGATGTTGGTGTCGTCACCGATCAGCATGGTCAGCCCGATCGCGACAACGCTGAAGGCGACGGCACCGATCCGGGCGACTCGCGCCTGCGCGTCGTCCTCCCTGGCCTGGGACCCGGCATCGAGATTCTCCGGAAGGGCCTTGCGGGTGAGCGTCGGCCACACATCCCGGGCGAACGTGCCGGCAGCCGAGATCACAACTCCGGCGACCACCGCGATGATGCTCGCGAATGCCACAGCGGCCACGAGGGCGAGTGCGACGGAACCACCGACCGTGCCGACACCGCCGCCGAGTTCGGTGACGAGGACTGGCGCGGCGAGGTTGCCGCCCGCGCCGACCCGCTGGGCACCGTCGTCGCCGAGCAGTGCGGCAGCTCCGAAGCCCATGACGATGACGATGAGATAGAACCCGCTGCACAGGGCGACCGTCCAGCCGAGCGAACGCCGTGCGGTCTTGGCTTCGGGCACGGTGAAGAACCTGATGAGTATGTGCGCCATGCCGGCGGTGCCGAGTGCGAACGCCAGCGAGTACGAGATCAGGTTGAGCGCGCTCGTCTGACCGAAGATCAGCCCGGGCGAGAGGATCGCATCGCCGGCTGCGGCGTGGTCGGTGGCGGAATCGAGGACCTTGGGGAAGCTGAACCCGAACTGCGCGAGAATGCCGAGGCAGACGATGATCGCCAGGACGGAAAGGATCGACGACTTGATGACCTGAACCCAGGTGGTCGCGAGCATGCCGCCGACGAACACGTAGATGCCCATGAGGGTTCCGGCGACGATCACCGACATCCAGAACGGAATCCCGGAAACCGATTCGAGCAGTACGCCTGCCGCGACGAGCTGGGCCAGCAGGACGAACGTGCCGGTCGTGATCGTGCTCAGTGCGACGACGACACGCACGTTGCGGGATTCGGTGCGGAACACCAGAACGTCGGCGAGCGTGTACTTGCCGAGATTGCGCATCTTCTCGGCGAGGAGAAACAGCACCGGCAGGAACGAGATCACCGACGTGAACAGGATGACCGTTCCGTCGACGCCCTTGGAGAAGATCAGTCCGGTCGTACCGAGAAAGCTTCCTGCGGAGATGAATTCACCGGCAATCGCAAAGCCGTTCTGCCAGCTGGAGATCGAGCGGCCTGCCGCGAAGAATCCGTCCGCGCTCTTGGCGCGACGGGACGCCGCGAACGTCACCCACAGGGTCAATGAGATGACGGCACTGCAGATCGCGATGGCCAGGTAATCGGCGTCGCCGGTCATACGAGCTCCTCACGATGGTCGGACACCGCGCGGATCGCTGCGTCCGCTGCCGGTTCGATGTAGGTGCGGGACAGCCGGAAATACGCCCAGACCAGCGCCCAGGTTCCCGCGAATTGGGAGAACACGACCCACAGGGACAGCGGGACGCCCAGCAGCGAGGTGTTGCCCAGCAGCTCGGGGAGCGCGATGAAACCGACGAGGAAGCTCGCGAACAACACGATCGTGATCGTGCCCAGCGCGGTGGTCACGGTGCGACGGCGGCGGCGAAGTTCGGCGACCTCGGGTAGTTGGAGCATCCACACCCATGTCGGGTTCGAGGAGACGGTTTCGGTCATGCCCGCACCGCCGCGTTGCGTGCGGATTCCAATGCGAAAAGGTTTTCTTCCCAACCGGATTCGAGTGGTCCGAAGAAGTGGAAGCGCACCTGCTTGACCTTGTACAGCCAGCGGCCGTCGATCTTGACGACCTCATCCGTGTACCGGCCGGCGGCGACGCTCGCGACCCCGTCGGTGACGCACGGCTGCCACAGGAACGAGCGGACGGTCGCGCGGTCGCCGTCGAGGTCGATCTCCAGGTTGGTGATGAAGTGCCAGAAGGCGGTCAGTCCGCCGTCGGCGAGGCCGGCGAAGAACTCGCGCATCTCGGCCTTCCCGCGCGGGTGGGACAGGCCGTCGAATTCACCGTCGTCGGTGAACAGGTCCATCAGCGCGTCCCAGTCCCCGTCGTCGAGGTGGCGGCAGTAGCGGGCGTCGAGCAAGCGGATTGCCTCGAGGTCCTCGAGGCGGGCGATGCGGTCGGCGAGAGTGGCCTCGCCGGTGAACTCCATGGCGGTCACAGCGTGATCCTCCGAGATCGATAATGGACGGTGATTAACGCACGTTCATGTGAGGTGGACCATATTCCAGGGGTTATCGGGTGGTCAAGTCGGGGTTCTTGCTGGTCGTTTGATCGACCTCTACGCTCCGATACATGAACACTCGGTCGGTTGGTGTGCAGGTGGGGGTGCGCGAACGCATTCTGGAGACGGCGCTCGACGAGTTCTATGCGTCCGGATTCCACGGTGCGACGATGCGCAATATCGCCAACAGTGCAGGTTGCAGCGCTGCGAACGTCTACAACCACTTCGAGAACAAGTCCGAACTGCTCGTCGAGATCCTGCGACGGGCCAGTGACGAACAGTTCACCGTCACCCGCAATGCCCTGCGCAAGGCCGGCGCGCATCCGGCCGATCGCTGGCGTGCCGCGGTCGTGGCGCACGCCCTGTACACCGCCCGCAATCCCCGCGCCTGCCTGGTGGCCAACTCCGAACTGCGCTACCTCGGCGAAGTGGACCGCAAGCGCGTCGTCGGCTCCCGCGACGCGCAGGAACAGCTGTTCGTCGACATTGCTCGAGACGGCGTCGACCAGGGTGTTTTCTCGGTTCCGCACGTTCATCAGGCCGTCACGGCGGTGCTGACGATGTGCGCAGGCATCCCACTCTGGTTCCGGCCCGAGGGTCCGCTCACGGCCCAGCAGGTCGCCGACGACTACGGCGTCTACGCCCTCAACCTCGTCGGATACCGGCCTTCGTAGCGTTCAGCCGTTGACGGGGTGACGGAGGTCATGCTGTACTGGGTGAACAAGCGTTAATGCCTTGCTTGCCCGCCTGCCCGGCCCATCGAGGGAGTGTCCATGACCCACCGGCCGTCCCAGCCACGCACCGATACCCCGCGCTACCTCACCGAGGAACGCCTCGCCATCCGCGACCTCGCGCGGGACTTCGCGATGACGAAGGTGCTGCCCGTCGCCAACGAACTCGACCCCGTCCAGGGCACGATCCCGGATGCGCTGAAGAAGGAAATGGCCGACATCGGCTTCTTCGGCATCATGATCCCGGAGGAGCACGGGGGCCTCGGGCTCGGCGTTTTCGAGTACTGCCTCGTCGCCGAAGAGCTGTCCCGTGCCTGGATGAGCGTGTCGGGCCTGCTCGCCCGCGGCAACGGCATGGGCGGCGGCTTCACCCCGGAGCAGGAGGCGGCACTGCTGCCGAAGGTCGCCCGCGGCGAATACCTCGGCGCCTACGCGCTCTCGGAGGCCGAAGCCGGATCCGACGTCGCCAACATCTCGTGCCGCGCCACCCGCGACGGCGACGAGTGGGTCGTCAACGGCACCAAGATGTGGTGCACCTATGCCGACGAAGCCGACTACCTGGTTCTGTTCGCGCGCACCGACCCGAACAAGGACCCCGCCAAGCCGCACCGAGGCATCAGCGCGTTCCTGGTGGAGAAGGAACGCGGCAGCTTCCCGGAAGGGATCTCCGGTACGAAGGTCCGCAAGATCGGCTACTTCGGATGGAACACCTGGGAGCTGTCGTTCGACAACTTCCGCATCCCGGCGTCGGCGATGCTCGGCGAGGAGGGCAAGGGCTTCTACCTCGCCGTGTCGGGACTCGAGGTCGGCCGCGCGCACACCGCGGCGCGGGCGATCGGCCTGGCGCGGGCCGCGCTCGAGGACTCCATCGCGTATGTCCACACCCGCCGCCAGTTCGGCCGCCCCATCGGCGATTTCCAGCACCTCCGGTTCAAGATCGCGAAGATGGCGGCCGACATCGAAGCGGCCCGCCAGCTCATGTACTCGGTCGCCACCGACATCGACACCGGGCGGCGCTGCTCGCTCGAGGCGTCGATGTGCAAACTCGTCGCCACCGAAATGGCCGAACAGGTCACCAGTGAGGCCGTGCAGATCCACGGCGGTGCCGGCTACACCACCGACTTCCAGGTCGAACGGCACTGGCGGGATGCGCGCCTGACGAAGATCTTCGAGGGCACCAGCGAGATCCAGATGCGCATCATCTCCGACGAACTGCTCGGAAGGGTCGAAGACTGATGACCCTCACGACATCCGATCTCGTCACCGTCGGAGACCGAATCGCCGGAGCCGCACGGGAACTCGCCCCGCTGCTCGCCGAAGCCGGCATCGCCCTGCCCGGCGGCAGTGCGCTCGCGGGCGCGATCGCCGCCGAACTGCTGACACCGCCCATCCCCGGCGCAACCCGGACCGGCATCACCTGGTCCACGAGCCGTCCGGTCACCCACGACGACACCGTTCACGCGGACGTGCTGGTCACGCGCGTCGCCGACGGCATCGTCGACCGGTACGTCCGGCTCGTCGACGACACCGGAACCGTACGGGAGTGCGGAACCGAAACCTGGCGGCTCGACGATCCGACGGCGGCCCCGGCGCGGCCGGAGCTGGACTTCTGCACCGCGGCGTGGGGTGAGCTGCTGCGTGCCCGCCTCGACGAGGACGCGGAATTCGCGTCGTCGCTGTCGAGCTGGGACGGCACGATCGGTCTGCGCTGCGACGACCGGGAACTGCACCTGCGGATCTACAAGGGTCGCATCGTCGACGTCACGCGGCGCACCCCGCACGGCGCGACCTTCACCTTCGTTGCGCCGGCCCATCTCTGGGCCGAGGTGGTGCTCGCCGAACGCGACGACTTCATGCGCCGTGCCATCGGCGGCGAATTCTCCTCCAGCGGAGACGGATACGAGTACCTGCGACTCACCAAACCGCTCAACATCGTCATCGCGCACGCGCGCGCACTCGCCCAGGAGGTCCGGCCGTGATCGAAGCGCGCTACCTCGAGATCGCCGGTGCCCTCGGGTTCGTCGAGATCGTCACCCCCGATGCGCATCCCGCGCCGGATACGTTGCCGACCGTGCTCTGCATCCACACCGCGGGGCAGAGCGGCGTGCAGTACCGTCACGTCGCCCGCGACCTCGCCGCCCGCGGATACCGCGTCATCGTGCCCGATCTGCCGGGCCACGGACGCTCCGAGCCGGCCCCGGGCGGACCGGTCACGTCGCTGACCGCCTACGGCGACTGGCTCTGCGCCGTCCTCGACGAACTCGAGATCGAGCGCCCCTATGTGGTCGGCTGCTCCATCGGCGGCAAGCTCACCCTCGAACTGTCTGTCCGCCCGGAACGTCCGCTGGCCGGCGCCGTCGCGATGGAGGCCGAGGCCGGTCCGGGTCGCGTCAACGTCGCCGGACTGCGGCGGGAACTCGAGGACGTTGCCGGCCCGGCTCGCGCCGAACGCACCTATCTCGGAACCCTGGCGTCGGTGGGCACCTCGGTGCCCGACGACAAAGCACGCGTGATCGCGACGATGCACAAGCGCGAGGACCCCGAGATCTCCTCGTCCGATCTGATCGGCTGGGGCAGCCACGACGTCCGCGACCGTCTGCACCTCATCGACGCACCCATCCATCTCGTCGCCGGCCTCGACGATCCGTGGATCCGCGCCGCCGAGGTCGAGCAGGTGGCCGCCCGCGTCAACGAGGCGCATCCCGGCCTCGCGCGGTACACCGGGCTGGCGGGGATCGGCCACTACCCGATGGAGGAAGTCGACGACTTCGCCGCCGTCGTCGACACCTGGTTCCGCGAACTCGGCGAAACCGATCTTTCGGTAAGGGATTCCGAGGAGGTTGCGTTGTGACCACCACCGATACCACGTCGCTGACCGGACTCCTCGCGGAGTTGATCGCCACCGACCCGGACGCGCCGCTCGCCTTCGACGTCGTCGGTGACGAGATCCGCACCTGCACCCGCGCCCGTTTCGGTGAACAGGTCGATGCCCTGCGCACCGAACTCGCGGATGCCGGAATCGAATCCGGCCAGTGCATCGCCGCGATGCTGCCGAACTGGTCCGACGCGCTGGTGTGGCAGTTTGCCGCGTCGTCGCTCGGCGCCCACGTCATCGGCGTCAACACCCGCTACAACACCGGCGAGGTCGCGCACATCCTCGTCGCCGCCCGCCCGGCGGTGGTCGCCGTGGCCGCGTCCTTCCACGGTCTCGATCTGTTCGGAACACTGAGTGCCGCAGCTGAATCGGCTTCGGAGGTCGCCACCCCGGCCGTCGCGGTAGTCACCGGTCCGTCCGCACCGGCCACACCCGTCGACCCGGCGGGATTCGACCTCGGCGGCGGAGCATGGCTCGTCGGCAGCGGCGACATCCGCGGCACCCGTGTACCCCGTACCCCGGTCACCGCGACGGTCACCGCCGCCGGTGCGGTCGCCGATCCGTCGGACCTGCTTGCGGCGGCGTTCACGACCTCCGGGTCCACCGGCACGCCCAAGCTTGCCGCGCACCGGGATTCGGCGGTGGTGCGGCACGGTCGCGCCGACGCCGCGATCATGGGAGTGGTCCCCGGCGATGTGACGTTGTGCGTGCTGCCGGTGTCCGGAGTGTTCGGATTCAGCACCGCCATGGCGACGCTCGCCGGTGGTGGAAGCCTGCTCATGGAGCCGGTGTTCGACGCCGCCGCGGTGCTCCGCCGCATGCAGGAGTTGAAGGTCACCCACGTGGTGGGCGGCGACGACCTGTTCGGACGGCTGTACGACACCTGGCACACGGAGCAACGTTCCGACCTGTCGGCTCTGAAGTGGCTCGGTATCGCCGACTTCCTGGGTCGATCCCACGACGTCGCCCGCTGGGCCCGCGACGAATTCGGTGCCCTCACCTCCGGTGTGTTCGGTTCGTCCGAGGTCTTCGCGCTCACACTGCTGTGGTCCGCCGAGGATCCGGAGTCGGTGCGCTGGAACGGCGGCGGACGGCCGGTGGCACCGTGGATCGAAGCGCGGATCGTCGATCCGGTGGACGACCGCGTCCTTCCCGCCGGTGAGCAGGGTGAGCTGCAGTTGCGCGGTCCCAACGTCGTCGACGCCTATCTCGGCAACCCGGAGGCGGCGCAGCGCGCGTTCACGGCCGACGGCTGGTTCCGGAGCGGCGACCTCGCGGTCGCGACCGGTGACGGCGCCTATCGATTCGTGTGCCGCATGGGAGATGTGCTGCGGCTGCGTGGATTCCTCGTCGACCCCGCGGAGATCGAGCACCGCCTCGCGCAGCACCCCGACGTGGGGATCGTCAAGGTCGTCGGGATCACCGGCGACGGCGGCTACACGCAGGCCGTCGCGTTCGTCGTCCCCACCGACGACGCGTCCACCGACACCGATGCCGACGTGTTGAAGCGCTGGTGCCGTGAGGAACTCGCGGCGTTCAAGGTGCCGTCGGCAGTGCACATCGTCGATCACCTGCCCACCACCGTGGGCGGAAACGGAACGAAGATCAGGGCCGTCGAGCTGCGCGAGTGGGCGCAGAACTGGACCGATCGCGAAAGGGACTACCGCCGTGACTGATTCCACCGCCGGCGCCACCGATGTGGTGATCTGCGAACCGCTGCGCACCCCCGTCGGCCGATACGGCGGCATGTTCGTCGACGTGCCCGCCACCGACCTCGCCGCCCGCGTCGTGTCGGAGTTGGTGTCCCGCACGGGCATCGACCCCGAGCAGATCGACGACGTGATCTTCGGCCAGTGCTACCCCAACGGGGAGGCTCCGGCGATGGGCCGGGTCGCCGCGCTCGACGCCGGCCTGCCCGTCACCGTCCCCGGGCTGCAGCTCGACCGTCGTTGCGGCTCGGGCCTGCAGGCGGTGCTCGACGCGGCGATGCGCGTCCAGACCGGTGTCGCCGACATCGTGATCGCCGGTGGCGTCGAATCCATGAGCCGCGCCGAGTACTACACCGAATCGATGCGCTGGGGCGCCAAGGGTGCTCCCGCGGCCCTGCACGACCGGCTCGCCCGCGGTCGCGTCACCGCCGGCGGCCGCAACCATCCGGTTCCGGGCGGCATGCTCGAAACCGCGGAGAACCTGCGCCGCAAGTACGGCATCTCCCGCCTCGAGCAGGACGAACTCGCCGTCGAATCGCATCGCCGCGCGGTCGCGGCCATCGACTCCGGCAAGTTCGCGGAGGAGATCGTGCCGGTCACCGTGCCGCAGCGCAAGGGCGAGCCGAAGGTGATCGATCGCGACGAACACCCGCGCGCCGACACCACCGTCGAGACCCTCGCGAAACTGCGCCCGATCATGGGCAAGCAGGATCCCGACGCGACCGTGACCGCGGGCAACGCGAGCGGCCAGAACGACGGTGCCGCAGCCTGTGTCGTCACCAGCCGTGCCACCGCAGAGCGTCTCGGGTTGCGGCCGCTGGGCCGGCTCGTGACCTGGGCTGCCGCGGGCGTCGCCCCGTCCGAGATGGGTATCGGTCCGGTGCCGTCCACCGAGAAGGCGCTGAAGCGTACCGGTCTGTCCCTCGCCGACATCGACCTGATCGAACTCAACGAGGCGTTCGCCGCGCAGGCACTCGCGGTGACCCGCGAATGGAATTTCACCGCAGCAGATTTCGATCGCACCAACGTCAACGGCTCCGGTATCTCGCTGGGGCATCCGGTCGGCGCGACCGGTGTGCGCATCCTCGCGACCCTGCTGCGTGAACTCGACCGCCGTGGTGCCCGCTACGGCCTCGAGACGATGTGCATCGGCGGTGGCCAGGGTCTGACCGCGATCTTCGAGCGGGTGTCGTGACCGCGCGCCCCCTCGACGGCGTCCAGGTCGTCGACCTGTCGAGTTTCGTCGCCGGTCCCACCGCGGGACGCATGCTCGCCGAACTCGGTGCCGACGTCATCCGCGTCGACCCGGTCGGCGGGGCCGTCGACGGTGGGCGCTGGCCGCTCACCGACGACGGCGAGAGCCTCTACTGGACCGGTCTCAACCAGGCGAAACGGTCCCTGGCGGTGGATTTGCGCAGCGACGAGGGCCGCGCGGTGGTCGTCGATCTGATCGCCCGGGCGGGCATCGTCCTCGAGAACGCCGCGCATGCCCCTTGGCTCGCACACGAGGCGCTGGCCGCTCGCCGGCCCGACCTGATCCACCTGCACATCGCCGGCAACGCGGACGGAAGCCCGGCCGTCGATTACACCGTCAACGCAGCCGTCGGACTGCCGTCGATGACCGGACCGGCCGAGCACACCGCGCCGGTGAACCACGTGTTGCCCGCGTGGGACCTGATCACCGGTGTCCACGCCGCGCTCGGCATCGTCACGGCACTGCACCGGCGTGACCGGACCGGTGAGGGCAGCTACCTGGAACTCGCCCTCGACGACGTCGCGGTCTCCGCGGTCGCGAGCATGGGCTGGCTCGCCGAGGCCGAGGCGCGTGGGTCCGGTCGCGACCGGATCGGGAACGCGTTGTTCGGCAGCTACGGCTCCGACTTCCCGACGAGCGACGGTCGTTCGGTGATGATCGTCGGCCTGACGCCGGGGCAGTGGCGGGCGCTGGTCGAGGTCACCGGAACCGCGGATGTGTTCGCGGCGCTCGAGAAGCAACGCGGCCTCGATCTGACCGCGGAAGGTGATCGGTTCGAGGCGCGGGATGCGATCACCGCGATCCTCGCCCCGTGGTTCTCGTCGCGCACCCTCGCGCAGGTCGAAGCGGACCTTGCGGGCACCCGAGTGCTGTGGGCGCCGTACCGGACGATGGACGAGGTCGCCGCCGATCTCGCGGCCCGCCCGGACGCGGTGGTGCAGTACGTCGACCAGCCCGGGATCGGGCCCGTCCTGACCGCACGATCGCCACTGCGCTGGAACGGTCGGTACACCGAGGCGCGGCCGGCACCTCGGCACGGGCAGCACACCGACGAGATCCTCGCAGCGCTGTCGGACTGACGATCCCACCGGTTCGATTGGGATCGAACCGGATTCGCCCTCCGGGCTCGTTGTGGGTCTGTGTGTCGCATGCTACCGTCACGCGTGTATATACCGAGGTTGCTTGTGTATATACAGAACAACGGTCGGGGCATCACCGGCAAGGACAGGCCGGTCGACGGACGGAGCTGCCATGCCGCTTGCCTTGTGCGCCTCGTCGCACTCGCCGCTGATCGGCCTGCACGATCCGGCGGCGGACGTCGTGCGCGAAGTGCGCGAACAACTAGCCGGAGCCAGGGCTTTCGTGGAAGCCTTCGATCCCGAACTCGTGCTCGTCTTCGCCCCCGACCATTACAACGGATTCCTGTACGACCTGATGCCGTCGTTCTGCGTCGGTGCAGCAGCGGCATCCGTGGGTGACTACGGCCTGCCGAGCGGGCCGCTCCCGGTGGACCGCGACGCCGCCTATTCGATCGCGCGGCATGCTCTCGATTCGGGTGTCGACGTCGCGTTGTCCGAAGCGATGCAGGTCGACCACGGTTTCGTCCAGCCCCTGCTCTTCCTGTTCGGGTCGGTGGACGAGATCCCGCCCGTGGTTCCGGTGTTCGTCAACTGTGTGGCCGAGCCGCTCGGCCCGGCGAGCCGAGCCCGTCTGCTGGGGGAGGCGGCAGGGCGGGTCCTGGGGGAATCCGGGAAGAGAGTACTCGTCGTCGGGTCCGGTGGTCTCTCGCACGATCCGCCTGTTCCGCGGCTGGAGGGTGCGACTCCGGAGGTCGCCGCGCGGATCACGCACGGGCGCAACCCGACTGCAGAGCAACGGCGGGAGCGGGAGTCTCGTACCGTGGCCGCCGCCGGGGCGTTCGCTGCGGGATCGGCGGACTTCCACGACCTCAATCCGGAGTGGGATGCCCTGGTGCTCGATGCGTTCGAGTCGGGCGACATCGCCGCGTTCGACGAGAAGCCGAACGACTGGTTCACCGGGGAGGCCGGCCGCTCCGCTCACGAGATCCGTACCTGGATCGCGGCTTACGCGGCCCTGTCCACGCAGGGTTCCTACGAGATGACCAGCCGGTACTACCGGCCGATCAAGGAATGGTTCGCCGGGTTCGCCGTCACCACGGCAATGCAGAAGGAGGCTGGTGCGCGATGACGATGTGGGACGACCTCGGCTCGGTGGCTCATACGATCGAGTACCGCGAGATCGACGGATGGCGAACCCGTGTGCTGCGGGCGGGATCCGGGCCTGCGCTGGTGCTCATGCACGGCACGGGAGGTCACCTGGAGGCCTACTCGCGCAACATACCGGCGCTCGCCGAGCACTTCTCCGTCGTCGCCTACGACTTCCCGGGGCAGGGCTACACGACTCCGGCCGATCGCGACCTCGAACTCGACGCCTACGTCGACCATCTCGCCGCGTTGCTCGATGATCTCGGTCTGGAGCGGGCGCACCTGTGCGGCGAGTCGCTCGGCGGCTGGGTAGCGATCAAATTCGCTGTCGCACATCCTGATCGGCTGCGCCGGATCGTGCTCAACACACCCGGGGGAACCATGGCAGCCCCCGAGGTGATGGCGCGGATCCGGGACCTGAGTCAGGCCGCCGCCGACGAACCGACCCACGAGCGCATCCGGGCGCGCCTCGAGTGGCTCATGGCCGATCCCGCCAGTGTCACAGACGAACTCGTCGGGTGTCGCCGGGCGATCTATTCGCAGCCGGGGTTTGCGGAGTCGATGCGCCACGTCCTGTGCCTGCAGGATCCCGAGGTGCGCCGGCGCAACATGGTGACCGACGCCGATCTGGCGGCGGTGACGGTGCCGGTGCTGGTGATCTGGACCAGCGACGACCCGTCCGGACCCGCTGCGGCCGGGATGGACATGGCCGACAAACTGCCGGACGGGCAGTTCCTGTTCATCGACGGCGCGGGGCACTGGGCCCAGTGGGAGCAGCGGGAGACCTGCGACAAGGCCGTGATCGGGTTCCTGTGCGACGACGCAGGACGGTGAGACGCGAACGCCCGCCCGATGCTCAGGCGTCGAGTATCGCTCGGGCGATTTCCTCTGCGGCCCGGACAACTTCCGGTGCGGCTGCGGTCAGCTGCTCCTCCCGGTGACTCATGAGAGTGAGGCACGCGATGGGGTGCGAGTTCGCGATGGGCGCCGCGACCGCGTAGACGCCGGATTCGATCTCGCCAGCGCTCGTGGCGTATCCGCGTCGGCGCGCCTCGGTGACGGCCTCGGGTTCGTCGGGCAGAGCCCGGCCGGCCGACAGGAGGGCGTAGGCGGCCGCTCCGCGATCCAGCGTCGTGCGCATCCCGGCGCGGAAGGAGATGTGCTGGGGGACGGTGACCGGCTCGACGACCTCGATGGAGACGGCTTCGTCCCTCTCGGCGACGAACAGGTGGACGGTGCATCCGGCACGGTCGGCGAGACGCCGCATCACCGGGGTGGCGATCTCGCGCAACGCCGGCAGATAGGCTGTCGAGAGCGAGGCCAGGCGTGAGCCGGGGCGGTAGACACCGTCCGAGCCGGGTGTCACGAATCCGAAGTCGCGTAGCGTCTGCAGGATCCGGTACGCGATCGAACGATGGACCCCGAGTTGTTCGGCAAGTTGCTGAACGGTCATGCCGGTAGGTGAATCCACCACTGCGAGAAGCGCGGTGAGTCCGCGAGCCAGTGTCTGGCTTCCGACCTGGGGCTGGGGCCGGGAGCGTGCGTCGGAAGTCGTCATGCCGGACCGGACCCGGTCGAGACACAGCCGCGCATGTGCGAATAAAGCAACATGCAATTCATTATATACACCATTCCCGCTCAGCCTGTTGACACAGTTACCTCGCGTTCGCCATAGTCTGTGTGTATATAGAAACGGCACGTTCGATAATTACTACACTCATCCAGGGGGCGACGTGACCGACGCTCGAGAACGATCCGCCGCGGTGCCTGCCGCCGTCGACGTCCTCGTTGTGGGGGCCGGGCCCGTCGGGCTCACCCTGGCGAACATCCTGGGAGCGCGAGGGCTGCAGGTTCTCGTCGTCGAAGAGCGGGACGTGCTCATCGACTACCCGCGTGGCGTCGGTCTGGACGACGAGTCCATGCGCGCGTTCCAGAGCATCGGACTGGCGAAACATGTTGAACGACACCTGATCCCGAATCAGATCCTGAGGTTCGTCAACGGCAGGGGTGAGCTTCTCGCGGAGATGGCGCCGAGTGAAGCGCAGTTCGGCTGGCCGCGGCGCAACGGATTCGTCCAGCCGCTCGTGGATGCAGAACTCCTGGACGGACTTCGACGCTTCGTCACCGTCGAGGTGTGCTGGTCCACCTCGATGCAGACCATGCGGGAGGTGGACGACGGTGTCGTGGTCGAACTCCTCGAGGACGATCGTCCGCGCCGGGTGCGCGCGCGATACGTGGTCGGCTGCGACGGTGGCCGGAGCCGCACCCGACGGATCATCGGCACGTCGTTCGACGGTGTCACGTCGTCGACGCGCTGGCTCGTCGTGGACCTCGCCCACGACCCCCTCGGTTCGCCGAACAGCTACGTCGGCGCCGACCCGGTGCGGCCCTACGCCTCCATCTCGATCGCCCACGGCATCCGGCGCTTCGAATTCATGCTGATGGACGACGAGTCCGACACCGAGGTCGACGATCTCGGATTCGTGCGGAAGCTCCTGGGCCGGCACATCCCGCGCCCGGAGGACGCCGAGATCATCGCGTACCGCATCTACACCCACCACTCGCGGATCGCGGGGGAGTTCGGTCGCGGACGCATCTTCCTCGCGGGCGACGCGGCGCATCTGATGCCGGTCTGGCAGGGGCAGGGATACAACAGCGGCGTGCGCGACGCCGTGAACCTCGGCTGGAAGCTCGCGGCGGTGTGTTCGGGTCAGGCCGAATCCGATCTGCTGAGGACCTACGACGAAGAGCGACGGGGCCACGCACGAGCGATGATCGACCTGTCCACCATGGTCGGACGGGTGATCTCGGTGCGGAACGAGCGCCTCGCCTGGCTCCGCGACAGGGTGCTCCGCTCGGCGTCCGCGCTCCCCACGCTGAAGCGATACATCCTGGAGATGCGGTTCAAGCCGATGCCGCGGTACGAGACCGGCGCCGTCGTCCCTCGCCCCGGCAAGACCTCGCCGGTAGGACGGATGTTCATCCAGCCCGAGGTGGTCACCGAGAACGGGCGGTGCCTGCTCGACGAGGCGCTCGGGAACTGGTTCGCGGTGCTCTGCTGGAACAACGACCCCACCGCGGTCCTCGACAAACGCAGCGTGGAGGCGTGGCGCGCGATCGGCGCCCGACTCGTTGCCGTTGTTCCGGCAGCCCAGATCGGGCAGACCTCGTACGGCGACGACGTGACCGTGGTCGGCGACCCGGGGCAGCTGAAGAAGTGGTTCGACGCCCACAGCGAATCCGTCCTGTTCCTGCGCCCGGACCGTTTCGTGGCTGCCGCGGGCATCGCCCAGGACGCCGGTCTGCTGTCGGCGCAACTGCTGAGCGTTCTGGGAATGGAGAAGTACCTGGTGGACGACGTTTCGGACGCGGCAGCAGGCTGACGGCCGGAACTTTCACCGCACCTGACGGGTGCCGTTCTCCGCCTGACGATTTCGGCGGATCGACCAACTGTCTGCGCGGCCGGGTGTGAGGATGCTCGAGACGGTCGCGCTTCCGGCTCGCGGCCGACCGGAACAGCAGCATCACCGGACCACAAGAGGAGTAAGAGGATGTCGAACAGCGAACCTCCGTCGGCAGAGGAAATCGTCCTCTACGAGAAGGATCCGGCAACGAAGATCGCGACGATCACGTTGAATCGACCGGACCGGCTGAACGCGCCGACGGTCGAGGCGCGCCTGCGGTATGCCGACCTCCTGCATCGAGCGAACATCGACGACGATGTGAAGGTGCTGGTGGTGCGCGGCGAGGGCGACGATTTCGGCAGTGGAGTCGACCTGCCGGACTTCATGGAGGGCGTCGAGAACGGGGACTCCGCCGAACGGCTCAAGGAGTTCAAGATCGACGCCCCCGATGTCGTTTATCCGCCGAAGGATTCGTACCGCAACATGGGCAACTACGGACCGTGGTTCGCCAACGCCCGATCCGGTTGCCGGAGCCTGCAGGAGTTCGGCAAGATCAGCATCGTCGAGGTCAAGGGGTACTGCTACGGGTGGCACTTCTATCAGGCCGCCGACGCCGACCTCGTGATCGCCTCCGACGACGCGCTGTTCGGACATGCGGCCTTCCGCTACGTGGGCTGGGGGCCGCGCATGTGGACCTGGGCGATGACGATGGGGATCCGGCGCTTCCAGGAGATGGTGTTCACCGGGCGGCCGTTCACCGCCGACGAGATGTACGAATGCGGCTTCCTCAACAAGGTCGTGACCCGCGACCGTCTCGAGGCCGAGGTGCAGACGTACGCCCAGGCGTGCGCGCGCAACCGTCCGACGGACACGGTGGTCATCCAGAAGATGTTCTTCCAGATGATGAAACAGCATCAGGGGGAGTACATGGGAAGTCTCCTCACCGGCATGATCGAGTCGATGGGACGGTTGGTCCGTCCGGACGAGCACGAGTTCCATCTGAATTCCGCGATGATGGAGGCGGGGCTGACCTCATCGGTCAAGGCCAACGACGAGAACTTCCCTCCGGAGTTCCGGCTCAGCAAGGCCGCCCGGAAGCGGCCGTAGCTTTCGAGCCGTGTCAGTTTTCGGCCGCGTCGGTTTCGGCTGTGCCGAAGGTTCTGCGCAACGCGGCGTGGACATCGTCGAGAAATCGCCGGGTCTGTCGCGTGCGGGGTTGTGCGACGAAACCGCCGTGGATCACCCCGGGGTAGACGTGGAGTTCGACCGGAACCCCGGCACGGGACAACTGTGTGGCGTAGAGCAGATTGGAATCGAGCAGCGCGTCCACGTCGCCGATACCGATGAATGCGGGTGCTACGCGGCGTAATTCGCTGGGCCTCGCCCGTCCGGGTACGGCCGTGGCCGGCGGTGTCGCGCCGTCGAGCCCGCCGAGATAGGCCTGCCACGTGAGGCGCTCGGCCTCGAGCCGCCACAGACCCCAATGACCGGCGCCGCCCTCGAGCGCCCGGACGGATCCATGCTCACGGTCGTCGAGCATGGGATAGACCAGGAGCTGGAGTGCGGGTTGGGGCAGGCCGACCTGGGCGAGGTGGATGCACAGCGCGGCAGCGAGCCCTGCGCCGGCGCTCGCGCCGCCGACGACCAGCCTGTCCGGGTCCACGCCGAGGGCGTCGGCGTGGTCGTGGATGTGGCGCCAGACGGTTTCGGCATCGTCGAGTCCGGCCGGGTAGGGATTCTCGGGTGCCAGGCGGTAGTCGACGGATACGACGGCGCATCCGAGTTCGGCAGCCATGCGATCGAGGCGGTCGTCGTTCTCGGCGAGGCTGCCCATGATGTAGGCGCCGCCGTGGAAGTAGATCAACGCCGGGAGTTGCCCCGTGGCCGCGCGAGGCCGGTACCACCGGACGGGCACACCGGGCCGTCCGTCCGTACCCGGGACGACGTCGTCGACGCGTGCGACGTGTTCGCTCACCGGGGTCGGAGGTGGGGTGACCTTGGAATAGTTGGCGCGGATGGTCTCGATGTCGGTGGTGTCCCATCGGGTCAGGAGGTCGAGTTGGGCGAGTGTCGCCGGCTCGACCCGGTGGTGGACCGCGATGGCCGGTTCCACCGGACCCCGGACCGCGGGAAGTGCCCCGAGCGAGGCGCGCAGGCTCGCCGCTGTCCGGGCGGCCTCCGCGGCGGGTGTAAATGCCTGGGCGAGAACGGGGGGTTCCTTCCGGACCCTCACCCGTTCCGCGAGTTCGGTGGCGAGGAGTTCGGACCCCGGAGCCCCGAGTACTCCGATGCGGCCCGGATCGGCACCGAAGGTGTCGGTGGCCACCGAACGAGCCCACTGCAGGGCGCGATCGCTGTCGTCGAGTGCGCTGCCGGGACGGGTGGGGACCTCGACGATCACGAGTCCTTCGTCGGCGAGCTTCCGGTAGACGTGCGCGAAATCGGTTGTGTCGACACCGCCGGCTTCGTCGGGACCGCCGTCGACGAGGACGAGTGCCAGGTACGCGGTGTCCTCCGGAAACGCTGCCGCCCGGCTCGGAGCGAAGCTGCGGACGGTCAGTCCTGCCCCCACGTCGTGGGAGTCGCAGTCCGCCACCTCGACCTCCGCATCAAATAATGAACACCGAGATTCGGAAAATACACAGAAACGGTAACCGACGGCGTGGTACCCCACAAGGCTCCCGGCCGGAGCCTTGACGACGACCTACCCTCCCGACAGAATGTGTGTATATAGAATCATACCGTTCGTTAATTACAACATCCTGGGTCGTGTGACGGTGAAGGAGCCGGAACTGATGACGGACGCTCGGCACAGCACAGCCGGTGAGATCGATGTTGCAGACGCGGGAGAAGTCTTCGCCGCCTGGCTCACGGAGTTCGCCGCCGCGCTCGGCACGGGCTCCGAGGTCGAACTGGAAGCATGCCTCCACCCCTCGGCCACCTGGCGCGACTTCATGGCCTTCCCGTGGGATTTCCACCACGCTGTCGGCGGCGAGCAGTCGGCCGGGCGGCTGACGGAACTGGCGAAGGAATGGAGCGCGTCGGGATTCTCCGTGAGCGCCGAGCAGGAACCCTTCGTCTCCGGCGGCGACATCATGGGATTCTTCGACTTCACGACCAGCGACCGGATCAACCGCGGATTCGTCCGGCTCGTGCGTGACGGCTCTCGATTCGTCGCCTTCACCCTGCAGACCCAGGTCGTGTCGCTTGCGGCGTTTCCGGAGCGGACTCGTCACCGCCGCCCCGAGGGCAAGGTCTATGGCGTCGTCCCGGGCCGCACACGCTGGGCCGACGACCGGACCGAGGAATCGTCCTTCGAAGACCGCGACCCCGCGGTCCTTGTGCTCGGCGCCGGCCACAATGGCCTCGCGCTGGCGGCGCGCCTCGGTGCGCTCGACGTTCCGACGCTGGTGATCGACCGCGAGGCACGCATCGGCGACACCTGGCGTAAGCGCTACGCGTCGCTGGCGCTGCACAGCACCGTCTACGGCGACCACCTGCCCTATCTCCCGCTGCCCGTGACGTGGCCGGCGCACACCCCGAAGGACAAGTTCGCGAACTGGCTCGAGACGTACGCCACCACGCTCGACCTGAACGTGTGGACCAGCACGACGTTCCTGGGTGGCCACTACGACGAGGCCACGGAACGGTGGACGATCCGCGTGCAGATGGGCGACGGCTCGATCCGCGAACTGCACCCGCGCCACTTCGGCGTGGCGGGAGGCATGTTCGGCGCGCCGCGGATTCCCGAGATCGCGGGACTCCGGGAGTACCGCGGTGTCGCGGTGCACTCCGACGAATTCCAGGACGGTGCTTGCTACGCGGGCAAGAAGGTGCTCGTCGTCGGGTCCGGGGTCAGCGGCCACGAAATCGCCCACGATCTCTGGGAACACGACGCCGACGTCACGATGGTGCAGCGCACGTCGACCTACGTCGTGACCTATCCGACCTACCACCGGTTCTGGTCGACACTGTTCACCGAGGACATGACGCTGTCGCCGGACTTCGCGGACCAGATGACCTACGCGCTCCCCAATGAACGGGTGGACGAGCTCAACAAGGAACTCGTACAGCTCGCCAAGGAAACCGACAGCGAACTTCTGAATGCACTCGAAGCCCGTGGGTTCAAGCTCAATTGGGGCCCTGACGGCACGGGCATCATCGGTGCGCACATGTCGGGCAAGGACAGCTATCAGATCGACATCGGGGCATCCCAGCTGATCGCCGACGGGCGGATCCACCTGAAGCAGGGCGTCGAGCTGAAAGAGATCAAGGACGGCACAACGGTTGTGTTCACCGACGGGTCGGAGATGCACGACGTCGCCCTGATCGTCTTCGCGACCGGTTACCACCAGTTCTGGGGCCACATCGGGCCGGTCCTCGGTTCGGCGGCCGCCAGGATCGACAAGGCCTACGGCCGTGCAGCCGACGGTGAGTACGCGAACACCTGGCGGCGTTCGGCGCAGCCCGGACTCTGGTTCGGGACCGGATTCATCCGCATGGCGCGCTTCTACTCTCGCTTCACGGCGCTGTTGATCAAGGCGATCGAGGAAGGCATCGAGCCGGTGGATCCGGAGAGCCGCGCGAGGTAGTCCATCCTGCCCGGGCTCGATGGGCCGGGGCATGCGGTGATCCGGGTCTACCTGTCGCGCAGGACGTTTCGCTGGATCTTGCCGGTCATCGTCTTGGGGAGCGCGTCGAGCACGTGGACCTCGCGGGGCCGCTTGTACGCGGCGAGGCGGTCGCCGGCGAATGCGATCAGTTCGTCGGGCTCGGCGGTACCGCCCTCGCGAAGTGCGACGTATGCGACGACCGCCTCGCCACGGTAGTCGTCGGGCGCACCCACGACCGCCGCCTCGAGGACCGAAGGATGTTCGCACAACGCGTCTTCGACCTCGCGCGGCCACACCTTGTACCCGGACGTGTTGATCTGATCCTTGATCCGGTCGACGAGATAGACCCATCCCTCGTCGTCGATGACGGCGACGTCGCCGGTGTGCAGGTGCCCACCCGGAAGCGTTCTCGCCGTTGCCTCTTCGTTCTGCCAGTAGCCGGGGATCACCTGCGGTGCGGTGACGACGAGTTCGCCTTCCTCGCCCGGGGACTGGCGCCGTCCCTGCGCGTCGACCGTGAAGACCTCGACACCTCGCGTGGGCACTCCGACCGAGAGCGTTCCACTGGGACCGTGGACGGGAGCGGCGACACCCGGTGGCACCGCGATACCTCCGCCGGTCGTCTCTGTCATGCCCCAGATGTTGTGCAGGTAGACGCCGAACCGATCGCGGAAGGCCTCGATCGTCGCCGGTGGGATCGGCGCGCCACCGGAGTAGACGAACTTGGCGCTCGCGAAATGGTCGGCGCCGGCGTCGGGGACGCCGAAGAACGCGTTGAAAGCGGTGATGGACCCCACGGTCGTGGTGACCCCGTGCTCGCGGAACAGGTCGAGCACCACCGACGCCTCGAACCGTCCGCCCATGCTCAACGTCGCGTCGTTCAGCAGCGCGATCCCGGCGTTGAGCGAGAGCCCGGTGATGTGGAACATCGGAGCGATCGCGTAGGACACGTCGCCGGGGGCCAGCCGGACCCACTCGCTGTAACCCGCGACCGAGCAGAGGAAATTGCGATGGGTGTTGAGGGCGCCCTTGGGCGGACCCGTCGTGCCCGAGGTGTAGGTGATGAAGGCGATGTCGTCGAGGTTCCGCTCGGCCGGATCCGGCCGTTGTCCGCGTCGTTCGACCAGGACGGTGGCCAGATCGCCGTCGGGAGAGGGCGCAGGATCGGGCTCGGTGAACACGCGAGAGTCGTTGCGGGTCTGGAAATCCCGTGAGGACGCCGAGATCAGCCATCGCACGTGTGTCCCGGACAGGGCACTGCGCGTCGCGGCATCGGTGCCGCGGGTGACGACGATCCCGGTCGTGCCCGAGTCCTCGATCAGCCGGCGCAGTTCCTCGCCCCGATACATCGGGTTGAGCGGCACCGCGATCGCTCCGGCCTTCCACACCGCCAGCAGTGTCAGCGGGTAGTACGGGATGTTCTGCAGGTAGATCCCGATCCGGTCGTCGGGGCGCACGCCCCGCGCCTGCAGTTCGGCGGCCAGCGCGTCGGAGTGCGCGTCGAGGGTCGCGGCATCGATGGTGCCGTCGAAGTAGCGGATCGCCGCGCGGTTCGGACCGGCGGCGACCCGCGCGCGCCACGCGTCGACTATCGAGGTGTACACACTCACTCCTTCTCCCCACCGACTGCGTGCCGCCCGGCGATCCAGGCGAACGTCATGCCGGGACCGAGTGTGCCACCGGGACCGCCGTAGGAGGCGCCGGTCGGGGAGGAGACATTGCCGGCTGCGTACAACCCGGTGATGACGTTGCCGTCCAGATCGATCACCTGAGCATGTTCGTTCACCTTGGGACCGCCCTTCGTGCCGATGACACCGCTCGTCAGCTCCATGGCGTAGAACGGCCCGTCCGTGATCGGGCCGAGGGTGCCCTCGATGCTGCCCTTCTTGTAGGGGTCACCCCACCACCGGTCGTGGGCGCTCTCGCCACGGGCGAATTGCGGGTCCTTTCCGGCGGCGACATTCTTGTTCCACTGCTCGACCGTGCGCTCGAGCTCGTCGCCCGGGATGCCGAGCGTCGATGCGAGATCGTGCAGTGTGGGGCTCTCCACCAGCCACGGAGGGGTGGTGCCCGTGTAGGGGCGACCCGCCGAGCCGTAGGTGGACAGGTAGGTGTGGTCGAAGATCAGCCACGCGGGCAGGTTGGCATAGCGGAACGCGGTGACGTCCTCCTGGTGGAATGCCCCCACGACGGCGTTGTAGCTCACGGCCTCGTTGGTGAAGCGCCGACCGGTCCGGTTCACCATGATGCTGCGCGGCCTCGTGCGGTCGCCGTTGATCATCTCCAGGTTCATCACGTTGATGCCCTCGGGCAATTCGGTGATGGGAATCCACCAGGCTTCGCGCATGTTCTGGAGCGCGGCGCCGGCACGCATGGCCATGCGCAGGCCGTCGCCGGTGTTGGTGGGGATCGACGCGGGTTTCGTGACGTGGCCGCGGAGGAATGCGGCGCGATACTCCTCGTTCCACTCGAATCCGCCGGTGGCGAGGATGACCGCGCGCGACGCATGGATCGTCCGCCGCCCCTCGGCAGTGTCGACGACGACGCCCCGCGTCTGGCCGTTCTCGACCACGAGATCGTGCGCGGGCGTCGACACCCGGACCTCGACGCCCGCCCCGACGCAGGCGTCGAGGAGGGCGCCGACCAGTCCACCGCCCATGCCGCGCAGGTCTTCCGCGTCGCGGCGGGCGAGTTCCTCCTCGGACGGCGGTTTGGGAACCGCGCAGCCGATCGCGGTTTCGTCCATCCGCAGATGTGTGGAGTAGTAGGGGCTCACTTCGACCCGGTCCCGCCAGTCGCCCAGTTTCGCGAAGGGGAACAGTTCCTGCCCGAGCGTTCGGCCACCCTCCGGCTTGCCGCCCGGATTCGACGGGTGGTAGTCGGGCAGGCCGGAGACGGCGAAGAATCGGATTCCGCCGTCCTCGCCGAGACAGCGCACCATCTTCGGTCCGGCGTCGACGAAGGCTTGTGCGAGGCGTTCGTCGAGAATGCCGCGCCCGAGCGACATCAGGTAGGCCATCGCCTCGTCGGCGCTGTCCTGCACGCCGATGTCCTTCATGTACGGGTTGTTCGGGATCCAGACGTGACCTCCCGACCAGGCGCTCGTCCCGCCGACCCGATCGTTCTTCTCGAGGACGACGACGCGGGCACCTTCGTGAGCCGCGGTGAAAGCGGCTGTCAGCCCGGCGGCGCCGCTGCCGAGGACGATGACGTCGTACGTTTCGGATTCGGGCATTCCGGTCCTCCGGTTCGCGCGATGCTTGTGACTCGGTGTGATGCTGATTACCATAACCGTCGTGCACTAATAGAGTAAGTCTGTTCTATATATACAACGTGCAGTGGCTCGTCAGGGGTGGGCGACCGCGGCGAACGGATCGGGGGCCGGGTGCAGATTCAGGACACCTACGACGTGGTCGTTCTCGGGTCGGGACTCGCCGGCCTCACCGCAGCGCTGGCCGCGGCGCTCGAGGGTGCCGACGTCGCCCTGCTGGAGAAGGCCGAACTGATCGGTGGCACGACCGCGCTGTCGGGCGCGGGGATCTGGATCCCGGGCAACCCGATCGCGGCCGAGAAGGGCATCGAGGATTCCCTGGAGGAAGGGGCTGCCTACCTGGAGAGCCTCTCCAACGGGATGATCCTCCCGGAGTTGGCCGAGGCGCTGATCTCCGGTGGCCCCCGGTTCGTCGACTTCCTGCACGAACGCACCGATCTGCGTCTCCAACTCGTCGAGGGGTACCCCGACTATCACCCCGAGCATCCCGGTGGAAAGCCGGGAGGCGGCCGGACTCTCGAGCCGGGCCTCTTCTCCTTCGCCGGGATGGAGGAGTGGATCGACCGCATCGGCGGCGACATCCAGCGCATCGTGCTGACCGAGATGCCCTTGGGCGGTGGGACGGGTGTCGTCGCGCCCGAAGTCCTCGCCGCTCGCGCGGAAGCCGCACAAGAAGGCCTGGGTCGCGCGCTCGTCGGTGGCGTGTTGAAAGCGTGTCTCGCGCAAGGCGTCCGGGTCGAGACCCGGTGCCGGGCGCTGCGCTTGTGCACCGTCGGGAACCGAGTCGTCGGGGTCGAGGTCGAGACGGACGACGGGATGCGAACGGTCGGAGCTCGCGCGGTGGTGCTCGCGACGGGAGGGTTCGAGTACGACCCGGACCTGGTCCGCGATTTCCTGCGCGGACCGCTGACGCGCCCTCTCGGCGCGCCGACGAACACCGGCGACGGCCTGCGGATGGCCATGCGGGTCGGAGCCCGCCTCGGCAACATGCGCGAAGCGTGGTGGTCGCCGATGGTGCCGTGCCCGGGGATTCGGCGCGACGGGGTGCCGGCGGCGATGCTGTCCTCGCGTGAACGTGCGCTCCCCGGGTCGATCATGGTCAACCGTTACGGGCGGCGCTTCGCCGACGAGGCGGCGAACTACAACGCATTCGGCGGCGCCTTCCACCATCTCGACGAGTCGAAACTCGACTACCCGAACCTCCCGGCGTACATGATCTTCGATCAGTCCACGGTCGACCGGTTCGGCGTGTTCGGCGGCCGCCCGGGGGCGCCGGTCCCCGACTGGGTCGAAAGCGCGCCCACGCTGGACGCGCTGGCCGCGGCCCTGGGGTTGCCGGTCGACGCGGTGACGAGTTCGGTCGAACGCTTCAACGAGTACGCGGAGCAGGGCGTGGACCCGGACTTCTCCCGGGGAAGCAGTGCGTTCGATCGTTTCCCCGGCGGGCGGATGAGCGATCCCGATTCGCCTTACGCAACACTCGGTCCGGTCCGGACGGGACCGTTCTACGCGGTCGAGGTAGTGAGCTCCGCGCTGGGCACGAAGGGCGGGCCCCGCACGGACGCCGAGGGGCGGGTCGTCGATGTCGACGGCGCGGTCATCGCGGGGTTGTACGCCGCCGGCAACGTCATGGCCAACCCGAGCGGAATGGTCTACGGCGGGGCCGGTGCCACCCTCGCGGTCGCTGGGATCTGGGGGATGAGAGCGGGACGGGCGGCGGTCACCGATTGTGTCCACGTGTCGGAATTGCATTGTTGAAAAAGAACTTTCGCGTCACCTCCCATCCGAAGGGCGACCCATGGCAAACCGGCGGTATCTGCATCTCAACCTGGTCGGCAACGACATCAATCTCCATTTCGGAGCCCCCGCGTACGAACAGCGGCACCGCGCCGACACGGCACTCACCGACCCGTTCGAACGGCTCATGGCCTACGGGCGGCTCGGCGACGAGGGACTTTTCACCGCGGTCTTCCTCGGCGACGTGCCCGGCATGCCGAACTCACCGGCCTTCGACGGGGGACCCGCCGAGCCGATCACCGCGCTGAGCGCGATGGCCCGCGAGACCGCGCACGTCGGTCTCATAGCCACCGCCTCGACGACGTTCTTCGACCCGTACACCCTCGCTCGCCTCATCGCGTCGCTCGACCAGGCGTCCGACGGCCGCGCCGGGCTGAACGCGGTCACGACCGTGGGTGACGCGCATGCGCTGAACTACAGCCGGGACGGTCACCCCGATCGGGAGATCAGATACCGCCGAGCCATGGAATTCCTCGACGTGACCGCGGCCCTGTGGGCGAATCGTGAGGTGCGTCGTGACCCGGACGGTGTCACGCGGTTCTACGCCACTCCGATCGACCACAAGGGTGAATCCTTCAGTGTCCGAGGCTCCTTGAATGTCGCGCCGAGCCGGCAGGGCCGTCAGCTGGTCGCTCAGGCCGGCGGGTCGGGACCGGGTATCAAGGTCGCGGCCCGGCATGCGGACATGGTGTTCACGGCCGCCACCACCCGGGAGCGTGCGGCGCAGTACCGGGAGGACCTGGACAAGGCGCTCGCGGACGCCGGACGTCCGGCCGGAAGTGTTCCGGCGGTCCCCGGGCTCATCCCGTACATCGGGCGTACCGCGCGCGAGGCCGAGGAGAAGATGCACGCGCTCGACGACTACGTTCCGTGGGAGAGTGTCGCGCCGAAAGCGTTGGCGCAGTTCGGGTTGGAGGTGCCGTACGACAGTGTCGACGACCGATTCCCGCTCGAACTGCTGCCGAAACCGTCCGACGTCGAGGCGACCGTCAAGAGCACTTTCGGGAATTACGTCGGGCTTTACGACTGGATCGACGCGCATCCCGGCGCAACCGTTCGCGATGTCGCGGCACAGTCGCTCGGGCGGGGCGGAGCTCAGCACCGCAAGTTCGTCGGTTCCTACGACGACATCGTCGACGATTTCGACCGGTGGTTCACCGACGGCAACGTCGGGGGGTTCAACCTCATGTTCCCCGTCGGGCCGGCGTCGGTCCGGGAGTTCATCGACGAGGTGGTTCCGCGGCTGATCGACCGCGGGATCCACCGGGGAACTTCCGACGAGCGACCGTTGCGGGAACGCTTCGCCGGTGGGGAGTAACAGACATTCCGAATTGCCTTCAGTGCCAATCACTCCCGAGGAGCGCGGGGACGTGCTGAGAATCCGAAAGGAACCGACATGCCGGAGACGTTGACGCCACCGGGACCTCAACCCGAAGGCTTCGACCCGGACTGGGTGCGCGCCAAGCACACCTACGAACGCGCCAAGCGACTGCGGCGCGACGGAGTCGAACAGTACATCGAGGTCACGGCGGACTTCTCGCACTACGAGGACGACCCCTACACCGAGCGGGTCGAGCGCGACCCCGTGAACGACGAGGTCGAGATCCTGATGATCGGTGCGGGTCTCGGCAGCCTGATCGCTGCGGCACGGATGCGCGAGGCCGGCCTCGACGGTATCCGGCTGGTCGACCGGGCCGGCGGCGTCGGCGGAACCTGGTACTGGAACCGCTATCCCGGTGTGCAGTGCGATATCGAGTCCTACATCTACATGCCGCTGCTGGAGGAGCTGAACTACATCCCCACGCAGAAGTACGCCTACGGATCCGAGATACGGGAGCACCTGACGGCGATCGCGGACAAGTACGACCTGGTGCGGGACGCGCTCTTCCACACCACCGTCAAGGAGATGGTCTGGGACGACGAGGCCGAGCGCTGGATCGTGAAGACCGATCGCGGTGACCGGATCCGCGCCCGGATCGTGGTGGTCTCACCGGGCTCGCTCACGCGACCCAAGCTGCCGGGCATCCCCGGCATCAACGAATTCGAAGGTCACACCTTCCACACCAGCCGCTGGGACTACGGCTACACCGGGGGAGACGAGAGCGGCGGGTTGACCGGGCTGCAGGACAAATCCGTAGGCCTCATCGGCACGGGTGCCACCGGTCTGCAGGTGGTGCCCCATCTCGGTCGGTGGGCCGGGAAACTCTACGTGTTCCAGCGGACTCCGAACGCCGTCGACGAACGGGGCAACAAGCCGACGGACCCGCAATGGGCAGCAAGCCTCCGGCCCGGATGGCAACGTGAGCGGATGGAGAACTTCACCCGCTACACGGCCGGGGTGGAGCATCACACCGACCTCGTCGACGACGGCTGGACCCGTGTGTCGGCCGAGGTCACCAAGACGGCGATCAAGCAGGAGATCGAGCGTCGGGGCGCACCGATGACCCCGGAGGAGATTGCCGAGTTCCTGTTCGAGGCCGACTTCAGATCCATGGAACGCGTACGGGCGCGGATCGACGCCATCGTGACGGACAAAGCCACCGCAGAAGCCCTCAAGCCCTGGTACAAGCGCCTCTGCAAGCGCGTCGGGTTCCACGACGAGTTCCTCCCCACCTTCAACCGTGACAACGTCGAGCTGGTCGACACGGACGGGCGCGGCATCCAGAGCCTCACGCGCGACGGTGTCGTCGTGGGGGATCGCGAGTACAAGGTCGACGCGCTGATCTTCGCGACCGGCTACGACGTCAGCAGCAGCTACACCCGTCGCACGGGATTCGACATCATCGGCCGGGACGGTGTTCACCTCAGCGACAAGTGGAAGAGCGGACCGCGCACCTTCCACGGTCTGCAGTCCAACGGGTTCCCCAACTGCTTCTTCCTCGGGTACACGCAGACCGGTGTCGCGAACAACTACACGCACACCGCCGAGGAACGGGCCCGTCACCTGGTCTACCTGCTCGAGCAGCGGGTGGCGCGCGGAGCCACCACGATCGAGGCCGATCTGCGGGCGGAGGACGCCTGGGTCGCCACCATGAACGAGCTCGCCGGCCCCAGCCGTGCCTTCTACGCGGACTGCACCCCCAGCTATCTCGACAACGAGGGAGACATCGGCAATCCCGACGGCCTCGCAGCAGCGAACTACGGCGGCGGTCCGGTGCAGTTCTTCGAGTTGCTGGCCCGCTGGCGGGAAGACGGAGAGATGGACGGCGTCACGCTTCGGTGACGCCGCGGTGCCGGACCGGAAGATCAGTTCCCGGGAGCCCGGTAACTGGTGTCCCGGTGCACGGCCTCGTCGATCTGCTCGGGCGTGAGCAGCAGGATCGGCTTCGACCTGGCCGCACCCGAACCGATGGTGCGCAGTTCCAGGGTGGCAGCGGCGATGTCGTCGGGCACCTCGCCGATCACGTACAGATCGTGGCCGCCGAGCGCGAAATGCACGGATTCGACGCTGCCGCCGACACTCTCGACCATGCTGGTGATCGCGTCGCGGCGGGCGGTACCACCTTCGCCGAGCAACCCTTTCGCGCCTTCGCTGGTGTAGGTGACCTGCCACAGAAATTTCGGCATGGGACGGTTCTCCTCGGTTCGGGGACTGCTTCCATGTTCGGTCCGGACGCCGCGCCGCGGGGCCGTTTCGCTGCGATCGGCCCGCTCTTGCTGGCCTAGGCTCGTTGCGACACCGAGAAGATCTCATCGAAAGGGAGGGTTGCCGTGCCGAAGCCGCCGCTGCCCGATGCTGTGGCCGAATTCCTCGCCCGGTCCAACTACGCGACCATCAGCACGCTGCGTGCAGACGGCCAGCCAGTGTCCGTGCCCACCTGGTACGTCTACGAGAACGGCCGCATCCTGGTGAACATGGACGAGGGCCGCAAGCGTCTCGACCATGTGCGCAACGATCCGCGCGTGAGCCTGAGCGCGATGGACCCGGAGGACTGGGTCACCCACGTGAGCGTGCAGGGCCGGGTCGTCGAGATAGTCGACGACGAGGGTCTCGTCGACATCGACCGCATCGCGCGGCACTACACCGGCAAGCCGTACTACGTGCGTGACCGCAAGCGGGTCAGCGCGTGGATCGAGATCGATCGCTGGCACGCATGGGGTCGGCTCGAGGACGCGTAGTCGTTTCGGGGCCGGGTGCCTCTCTGTTGTCTTCGTTGTCGAGCAGCAGAGAGGTACCCGGCACCCGGGCAACTCAGAGGACGCCGGCCTCCTTCGCGACCTTGCGTGCCTGGAACGCGACGGCGATCAGCAGGACGCCGAACAGGATCGCGTAGATGCCCAGCAGCCAGATCAGGCCGATGATGCCGCCGCCGGGGAAGATCAGCAGGATGATGCCGAACAGGATCGCCAGGATGCCGGCGACGAGCGACGCCACCCATCCGGACTCGGGTACCTTCCGGAACCGCAATGCGCCGACGGCCCCGGCGATTCCGAAGAAGATCGCATAGAACGCGATGATGTAGAGCAGTACGAGCGCGGTCGCCTTCGGCCACACCAGGGCCACGATGCCCGCGAGGACCGAGATGACGGCCATCGCGAGCCACCACCCCCAGCCGTCGAGGGTCCTGCGATCGCGGACCGCGTGGTAGCCGAGCACGAGGCCGTCGACGATCGCGTAGATACCGAAGACGACGACGAGGGCCCACACGGTGATGCCCGGCCAGACGAGGGCGACGATGCCGAACAGCACCGCGAGGATGCCGCGGATCAGGACGATCCACCAGATCTGTTTGAAGAGGGAACGGAACGGATCACTCGGTGTGGCAGCGGCCTCGGACATGATCACTCCTGGTTTTTGATCTTGTGTTCCGCCACAGCGTATGCCTGGTTACAGGTCGATGCGCGCCGAATGAGCGCCCACGCGCAGGCGATTTTCGGAGGTATCGTCGGGCGATGGTCCGCGCACGGGTCGGAATCTCGGGTTGGCGCTATCCCGGATGGCGCGGCGACTTCTATCCGGTGGGACTGCCCCAGCGTCTCGAGCTCGAGTACGCCGCCGAGCGGATGGGGTCGATCGAGATCAACGGCACGTTCTACAGCCTGCAGCGGAAGTCGAGCTTCGAGGACTGGCGCGACCGTACCCCGGACGATTTCGTGTTCGCGGTCAAGGGCGGCCGGTTCGTCACCCACCTCAAACGCCTCGTCGACGTCGACGAGGCGCTCGCCAACTTCTTCGCGTCCGGCGTGCCCGCGCTCGGACCGAAGCTCGGTCCGCTGCTGTGGCAGCTACCGCCGACGATGGCGTTCGAACCGGATCGGATCGCCGGTTTCTGTGCGCAACTGCCGCGCACGACGCTGGAGGCTGCGGCGCTGGCGTCGCGCCATACGGACAAGGTTCCCGATGATCGGGCGTGGACCGAAGCCGACGCCGACCGCCCGATCCGGTACGCGATGGAAGTCCGGCATCCGACCTTCGCTTCCGCCGAGGCGGCTGCGTTGCTCCGCGAACACGACGTGGCGCTCGTCGTCGCCGACACCGCGGGCCGCTTTCCCTTCCTCACCGAGGTCACCTCGGACTTCGTGTACGTCCGTATGCACGGTGACGCCGAGCTTTACGTGAGCGGCTACAGCGACGCCGCGCTGGATCGGTGGGCCGAGCGGATCCGGGCGTGGCTCGTCGACGACCTCGACGTGTACGTGTATTTCGACAACGACGCGAAGGGGTTCGCTCCCCACAACGCGCTCGCGCTGCAGCGCCGGCTGTGAGGTGTCGGGGCCGGACGGCACACTGATGCGCGTGCCGCGCACGAGGCGGACGAAGCAGCACCGACGGGGAGAACACTGTGTGGCCCACGCACTGGCCGACGATCGCGCGGGAGATCGCGCATGCCACCGAGACCGCGCTGAACGCGGCCCGGGCCGACGACGAACCGGCGTTCGCCGACGCGGTGAGCACTCTCGTCGAGTTGCCGTACGAGCAGGTCACAGCGGTGCACTCGGGCATGATGCGCGAGCTGCTCGAGGAACTGCATCCGGACGGTCTGGCCGGTGAGGACGTTCAGGCCGTGTTCGAACGGTGTGCCCGCGGTTCCGTGCAGGCCACGCCCGACGCGCTGGTGGCGGTGCTGACCGGGGCGCTCGGGGTGACCGATCCGGACGCGCCGAAGGCCAGGCCCGAGCAGTACCTCACCGCGGGGATCGTGGTCCTCGCCGAGCTGCTCGCGACCCGCAAGGTCGAGCCGGGACAGTACATCCGCCGGGCGGTCGGGGAGATCGAACGGGAGCAGACCGTCGAGATGCCCTGACGGTCTCCGTCGTCACGGGCGGGTCTGTTGCTCGACGTTGAACACGACCCGGCGCAACAGGTCGGTGAGGGTGTCGAGTTCGTCGTCGGAGAGCCCGTCGAGCATGCGCATCTCGCGGGTGACCCGGCGCGGGTATTCGGTTTCGACGACGCGCCGCCCCGCGTCGGTGAGCTCGAGCAGCACGACGCGGCCGTCGCGTTCGAGCCGTTTGCGTTCGACCAGTCCGAGCCCGACGAGCCGGTCGGTGTGTTTGGTGGTGGAGGCCCCCGAGATCCCGGTGACGGAGGTGACCTCGCTGGCGCGCAGCGGGTGCGGGCTGCGGGCGAGGGCGCACAGCACCTCGAATTCCGTTCGGGTGACACCACTTCCGATCAGTTCGTGGTCGAGATGGTTCAGTGCAAGCGAGCTGATCCGGATGATGCGGCCGATGATGTCGATGGGCCGGGTGTTCAGGTCCGGATACACCTCGGACCACGCGCGTCTCACTCGATCGACGAAGTCGTCCGGGGGTGTGGGTGCGTCGGGCATGTATCCAGTGTAGCGATCCGTTTCACAACCGATTCATAGTTATTTCATCTGTGAAGTATTAGACTGGCCCGGTGCTTCCTTCGACCGTCGACCCGACCTACAGCCGTCTGCGACACGCCGGCGGCGCACTCGCGCACTCGTTGTCCGCCGACGCCTGGCGTCGATCGCTCGACGTGCGGAGTGCCGACGCGGTCGTCGCCCCGGCGGTGCGCGTCGGGTTGGCGATTCTCGTCGTCCTGATCGGCGGTGGTCTGCTCGGTCAGACGCACCTCGCGGGATTTGCGGCGCTCGGAGCCCTGTCCTCGGCGTTCGGGCGGCACGAACCGTATCGGCGGCTCGCCGCCAAGTCCGGATGCGCCGGAGCCGGGGTCGCCGCCTATGTGGCGCTCGGCGCCGCCGTCGGCGCTGCGGGAATGCCGATGTGGGCGGAGATCGTGCTGCTCGCCGTCGCCGCCGGGGTTGCGTTCTGGCTGCTCGCGGCATTCCGCATCATCGGCCCGGGCGCGGTCATCCTCATCTTCGCCGCGGCCGGAGCCGCCGGATTCGCCGACACCGCCGCAGACATCGGCGTGGCCGTGGCCGCCGCCGCGACCGGCGCCGTGATCGGCTGGGTGATCGTCATGGCACCGGCGCTGTACCACCCGCACGGTCCCGCCCGCGTCGCCGTCGCCCGCGCGCTCGCCGCGGTGTCCGCGCTGGAGAACTCCGGCGAGTCCGCGGTCGCGCCGGCCCGCGCGGCGATCGCGAAAGCGCGTGAGGTCGTCGCCCTCGGCCCCCGTCACCCGCACACCCATGAACTGCTTGCGCTGCTGGACGCCGCCGAAGCGGTCGTCGACGGTGGTTCGCACGACACGGTCCGTGCCCGCCGCGACGACTTCGCGCGATTCGAATCCGAGCTGCGAAAGGTGCGCCGCGACATCGAGGTCCCACGCGTCGATGCGGCCGACGCCGCACTGCCCGACCGGCCCGAAGGTTTCCTGCGGACCGGCGTCCGGGATCTGCGCGACCGCGCGATCGTGATCGGTGCCGGGCGGGTGATGCTCGCGTCGTTGCTCGCAGGCTGGATCGCGCTGGCTGCAGGACTGCAGCATCCGCTGTGGGCGACGATGGGCGCGATGGCCGCCTTGCAGGGCGCCAACTACCGGCAGACCGTGCAGCGCGGGATCCAGCGACTGCTCGGGAACGTCGCCGGTGCCCTGTTGGCCGCGATCCTGATCGCCGCCGCGCTCGGATACTGGCCGCTCGTCGTCGTGATCGTCGCGCTGCAGACGGTGGCGGAACTGTACGCAACCCGGAACTACGCGCTCACGTCGATCGCGGTCACTGCAATGGCGTTGCTGGTCATCGGCCTCGGCGAGCCGATCGGACCGGACATCGCGCTCAGCCGCATCGGGGACACACTCATCGGCGTCGTCGTCGGTGTGGTGGTCGCCGCGCTCACCATCGCGCGCGGCGACCACCACCATCTGCCCGCCCGGTCCTGACTACCGGGCCGAGGACCGACCCATCGGGATGTCGCGGAACGCGATGTTCGGATCGTGGGTGCGCTCGCGGGGCATGCCCAGCACGCGTTCGCTGATGGTGTTCCGGGCCATCTCGGTGGTGCCGCCGGCAATGCACCAGACCTGCTGCATCAGATAGTCGTGTCCGACCTCCGCGACAGCGCCGTCGTCGTCGTCCCACGCGGCACCGCCGGCATCGGTGAACTCGTACATGATCGTGGTGAGCCGGGTCGCGACGGTCCCGGCCATCAACCGGACGATCCCGGCCGCCTGGTCGGAGATCTTGCCGGTCGCGATGCCCCGGCCGATCCGCCGCTGCAGCGCCTCCTTCGCCAGTTCCAGGGTGCGGGCCTCGCCGACGAGGTCGCGGGCGATCGGGTCGTCGAGACGGCCGGCGTCGCGGGCGACCGAGACGAGTTCCGAAATCCGCGACCCGCCGCGGGAACTGCCCGGCGGCCGGGTGGCGAACTGCGAACTCGACTGCATCCGCTCGTGGAACATCCAGCGCGTGCCGACGCTCCAGCCGTCGTCGACCTCGCCGACGCGGTCGCTGTCCGGCACCCGCACGTCGGTCAGGTATTCCTGGCAGAATTCCTTCGAACCACTGAGCATTTCGATGCGGTGAACCTCGATGCCCTCGCGTTTCAGCGGCAACATGAAGACGGTGAGACCGCGGTGCTTGGGAACGTCCCAGTTGGTGCGGGCCAGGCACAGGGCCCAGTCCGACCACCAGGCTCCGGTCGTCCAGATCTTCGATCCGTTGAGAATCCAGTCCTCACCGTCGCGCACGGCCGTGGTCACGGCACTCGCGACATCCGAACCGCCGCTCGGCTCGGACAGGAACTGCATCCAGATCTCCTCGCCCTTGAGAATGGCGGGAATGTGGCGCCGCTTCTGCTCCTCGGTGCCGCATTCGAGAAGCACTGCGGCACAAGGAACGAACGTGGGTGACTGAAGTCTGGCCGGGTACTCGAATCCGGCCAGTTCCTCGTCGAGCACCCGCTGATGCGCGCGGGTCAGCCCCTGACCGCCGTACTCCCGGGGGAAGCAGATCCCGGCGAGCCCGGCGTCGAAGAGTATGCGCTGCAGCTCGCGTTCGCGGGCGACCGCGGCGAGTTCCTCCTCGTCCGTGCCCTCGGCGCGCAGGACGCCGATGTGGGCTTCGGGATCGGCGGGGCGCAGGTTCGCGCGGATCCAGGTGCGGGCGCGATCGCGGAATTCGTCGAGGGTCTCGGTGTTCTCGGGTGACGGAGTCACTGTGTTGTCGGGTGACGGAGTCACTGTGTTGTCGGGTGACGGAGTCACTGTGCGGCCTCCTGCTGCAGAGCGATGTCGGCGACGAGCTGTCGGTGTTCGGCGGGGCTACCGTGACTCGACCGGTTCGCGGCGGCCCGCCGCATGAACAGGTGCAGATCGTGTTCGTAGGTGACACCGATTCCGCCGTGCAACTGCACGCAGTCCTGGATCATCAGACCACCGTATTCACCGATGTATGCCTTTGCGGCACTGGTCGATTCCGCGGCATCGGGGGCTCCTGCCGCGACCGCGGCGGCGGCGTCGTCGGCCAGGGCGTGGAACGCCTCGAGCCACGTCTTCATGTCCGCGAACCGGTGCTTGAGCGCCTGGTACGAGGCGAGCGACCGGCCGAACGAGTAACGGTCGAAGGCCCATTCGACGGTCAGATCGAACACCGATTGGAGGGCGCCGACCGATTCGGCGCAACCGATCACGATCGCGAGCCGTCGCAGGTGCTCGACGTCGGACGCCGCACCGCCCGCGGACCCGACCAGTGCCGTGACCGGCAGGCGCACCTCGTCGAACTCGACGGCCGCGTAGCGGCGGGTCACGTCGATCGAACGCAGGGGAGTGACCCGGACACCCGGGGTACCGGCCGGGACGAGGACCTGGGACAGTCCGTCGCCGGTGCGGCCGGCTACCAGCAGGAAGTCTGCGGTGGGTGCGGCTTCGACGGGACGTTTCGTGCCGCGCACGACGACCTCGTCGCCCTCGACCCGGATCTCGACCGGAGTCGCGCCGGCACGGCTTCCGGGTCGCGGTTCGTCGACGCACCACGCGGCGGTCGACGTTCCGGCGATCAGCGCGGCGAGCGGTTTGTCGTGCGCGTCCGTGTAGTGGGTGCTCAGCGCCGCGGCCACCAGATTGCTCGGGGTCAGTGGGCCGGGGGCGACCTGCCGGCCGAACTCGTGGGCGACGAAGGTGAGGTCGACCAGGCCCGCGCCGCTGAGCGAGCCGCCGCCGTGTTCCTCGGTGACGAGCAGGCTCGTCCAGCCCAGTTCGGCCCCGCGGCGCCAGTAACCGGAGTCGAAACCGGCCGGGTCGTCACGGAGGCGGCGCAGTTCCGCCGGTGGTGCCTGGTCCCGAAGGAACCGGGCGGTGGTGTCTCGAAAGAACTCCTGGTCGGGAGTCGGTTCCCACAACATGTGTCTTCGTCCCCTGCTGTCGCGTGCCGGTACGAACATCGTGCTCTCGCAGTAGAGAACAATACTTGCAAGTATTGAAAATGACACTCTTGATGCGGTGGTCGCGAGCTGATAGGGCGCCGCCGGCAGGGATACGATCGCCGGGTGCGCGTACGCCGGATCGTCGACCTGAGCCGCCTGATCTCCGCGGACACCCAGGTCTATCCGGGCGATCCCGCGCCGACCCTCACCCCGCACGCCACCCTCGGCGAGGACGGCTACAACCTGCTGCGCATCGACATGGGGTCACAGACCGGCACCCACGTCGACGCCCCGCGGCACATGCGCGCGGCCGGGGAACCCGTCGACCGTCTGGCCCCGGAACTGTTCGTCGGGCGCGGTGTCGTCGTCGACGTGCGCGGCCTGGCCGCGGGAGCTCCCATCACCGCGGACCTGCTCGACGGCGCAACGTGCGGACCCGGCGACATCGTGCTCCTGCACACCGGTTGGGACGCGCACTACGGCACCGACGAGTACTTCGCCCACCCCTACCTGGCGGCCGATGCGTGCCGCGAACTCCTCGGCCGGGGCGTGCGCACGATCGGCATCGACGCACCGAGCCTCGATGCCACCGGCGCGAGCGAGTTCCCCGCGCACTGGCTTATCGCCGATGCCGGCGGCGTCATCTGCGAGAACCTCTGCGGACTCGAACGCATCGACTTCCCGGACCCGCTGGTCAGCATCCTGCCGATCCGCTTGCGTGACGGCGACGGTGCCCCGGTCCGGGCGGTCGCAATGGAGGTGGCCTAGCGCCCGGTGTGTCCTATTGGCGGCCCTGACCGCCACAAAGGCACACGGCTCACAGCAGTTGCGTGAGCACGATCCGCGCGGCCCCGTACGCCGCGGTTCCGGCTGTGACCAGCCCGAACACCAGAATCCACACGGCAGCCGGGATGTGCGTGAGCCACCGCAGTTGATCGGCGTCCGAACCCCCGCCGCCCCCGCGCCGATGGGTGCGGGCCAACTCGACGACCGGGCGGGTCGCGCCGAACAGCAACACCCACGTCAGCAGATAGGCCGCCGTGTAGCGGATGACCGGATCCCCGTAGTAGGCCGCCGCCCCGATGGCTGCGCCCACGGCGAGAACCGACAGGAAGCCGAACAGATTGCGGATCAGCAGGATCAGCAACGCCAGCGCGGCCAGCACCGACCACAGCACGGCGGCCGGACGATCGAGCGTCAGCAGCGTCGCCGCGAGGAAGCCGAGCGCGGCCGGGCCGACGTAGCCCGCGAACGCGGTCGCGATCATGCCCGGACCCCGTGGATTGCCCGACGAGACGGTCACCCCGGAGGTGTCGCTGTGCAGCCGGATCCCGGACAGCCGTCTCCCGACCAGGCGGGCCACGAGCGCGTGTGACCCTTCGTGGGCCTGGGTGATCAGGTGCCGCGTCGCGAGCCACAACGGCCGCACGGTGACCAGCACGAGTGCGATCACGGCGGTCGTGACGATCAGGGCGGGCGGGGCCGGCTCGCTGACCGCGGACACCGCGTCCCACGCGGATCCCAGTGCGTCCGGGATCGAGGCGAGGGTCGAGGACACGGGGCACCTTCCATCGGAGAACTGAACGAGTCATCGTACGGCGGGCCCTGCCACGCGACCGCCGCCGGGGACCGGCAAATCGACCGCCGCCGGGGACCGGCAAATCGACCGCCGCCGGGGACCGGCAAATCGACCGCCGCCGGGGACGCGTGGCGAATCGGCGACACCGATAGATTGAATCGCGTGTCCGACCGTCGCTCCGCCCAGATCCGCGCCGGTATCGCCGACTCCTGGGCCGTCGGTCTCGGGCTGATCCCGCTGGGTCTGGCGTTCGGGGTCGTGCTGACCCAGGGTGGTTTCGACTGGTGGTGGGCGCCGATCTTCTCCACCGTCATCTACGCCGGGTCGATGGAGTTCCTCGCGGTCGGACTGATCGGCGCGGTCACCCCGTTCGCGTCGCTCGCAGTGGCGACGCTGCTGATCAACTTCCGGCACGTGTTCTACGGCCTGAGCTTCCCGCTGCAGGTGATCCGCAGCCGCGCCGGGCGGATCTACAGTGTGTACGCCCTCACCGACGAGTCGTACGCGATCGTCGCCCCGAAACCCCGTGAGGAGCTGACCGGCACCCGGATCCTCAGCGTGCAGGTGCTGTGTCAGGTGGTGTGGGTGGCCTCGGGCACGGTCGGCGCGCTGATCGGAGCGGCCCTTCCGGCGGGCCTGTCGGGACTGGAGTTCGCGCTCACTGCGCTGTGCGCGGTGCTCGCGATCGACGCCTTCCGCATCAATCGCGACCTGCCCGCGCCCGCGATCGCGCTGGTCTGCGGTCTGGTGGCGTTGGTGCTGGCCAAGGACGTCATGCTTCCGGTCGCGCTCGGGTTGTTCGTGCTGGCGCTGCTCGTCCGATTCGTCTACCGCAATCGGGTGTCCCATGCCTGACTCGGTGCCCGGCGCCGGCTATGTGCTGGCGTCGCTGTTCGTGATGTTCGCGGTGACGGTCGGCCTGCGCGCGGCGCCGTTCGCGGCGCTCGCGTTCCTACGTGAGTCGGCGGTGGTCAAATTCCTCGGCGCGACGATGCCGGCCGGAGTCATGTTGATCCTGGTGATGTACACGCTGCGTGACACCGGTGCGACGACATGGCTGCCCGCGGTGATCGGGCTCGGCGTGACCGTCGCGGTCCATCTGTGGCGACGCAGTCCGGCGCTGAGCACCGTCGCCGGCACCGTCGCCTATGTGGTGGCGGGCGCGCCCTGGAGCTGAGCGGTCTCCTCGGCGGGCGTGCCGGAGGTATCGGCTCCGCGGCGCGACCGGGCGGCGATCACGGCGGCGACCAGCAGCGCGAGCCCGGTCAGGCACTGGGCGTTGCCCAGCAACCCGAGGACGGTCTGTTCGACCCAGCCGTGCGACGCCGCGTCGATGAGCAGGTAGTTCGGCCCCACGAGGAACACGAGCGCGGCGGGCAGGACCGGCCACCAACGGCGGTACTGCGGCGCGATCGGGATCGCGACGAGCAGCACGCTGTACGCCCAGTGATGGGTGACGGCGATGGGGGCGGCGAGCAGCGTCGCGAGCGCGATCACGCCGAGCGCGATCACAGGTTCGTCCGCACGCAGGAAACGATTGGAGGCCCACGCGGCTGCAGCCACGATGAGGAGGGCTCCGGCCAGCCACAGGCCCTTGGTGACCGTCTCGGAGAAGTCGAACCGGGCCAGCAGACCGGTCAGCGCCTGATTCCGGAAGAACTCCTGATCGCCGGCGCGGTCCGTCGCCCAGGCCTCGTGGGTCCAGAAATAGACCGACGACTCGGGCCGCAGCCAGTAGCCGAACGCGGCGAGTGCGATGAAACCACCGGCCGCGCGGGCCACCGACGGAAGGTCTCGGCGCAGCAACAGCAGCAGGCCGAACGCCGCAGGCGTGATCTTGATGGCCGCGGCGAGCGCGATGCCGACCCCGCGGAACCGGCGGGGGATGACCCCGAGGCAGTCGGCGACGACAAGCGCCATGAGCACGATGTTGATCTGGCCGAATGCGAAGTTCGACCGGATCGGCTCGAGGCACAGTGTCAGTCCGAGCGCGGCGGTCGCGAGCAGGGGCGCGCGGTCGACGTTCATGCGTTCGAACGCGACTTTCAGCACCCACCAGACCAGCACGATCAGGCCCAGCGTCCACAGGAACTGCATGGTGGTGCTGCCCACGAGCGGCAACACCGCGAACAGGGCCGCCGCGAACGGCGGATAGATGAACCGGAAACCCGAGCTGGTGTGGAAGCCCTCCGTGTACAGCGGAGTGTGGTGGAGGAACGCTTCACCGGCATCGCGGAACACGTCCAGGTCCATCAGGTACTCGGTGAGCGAATCTTGCAGGTACCTCGTCACGACGATCGCCGAGAGGATCAGGCCCAGCGCGACGAGTGCCGACTGCACGGGCCGGATTCGTATTTCGGACGACAGCACGAGCGTGCACCCCCTGGGTTCGAGACGGCGTGGAGCCGATACGGCATGTGAACTCGAGCCACGTTACACAATCGTTGTCATTGCGACGTGGCAGCAAGACTACCGTCGACGGCTCCGTTGCGTTGCCGTCATCGACTGCGGGTGGCGAGTTTCCCGTGCAGCAACCGGGTCCGATCGACGTCGTCCAGCGAGGTCACCACCAGGTCGGCATGTGCCGCCACCAGGGCGTTGGCGTCGCCGAACCGGGCGACGCCGAGCGCGGCCATGTCGCCGGCTTTCGCGGCAAGAATTCCGCTGACCGCGTCCTCGACGACGAAACATGATTCGGGCAAAACACCCAATTCGCCTGCGGCGGCGAGGAATATCTCCGGATCCGGCTTCCCGCGGGCGAAATCCCGTCCGGACAGGTTCGCGTCGAAGACATCGAGAAGGGTGAAGCCGGACGCCGCGTCCGGGACACCCTCGAACTCGGCGAGTGAGATGCCGCGCAGGAACCGGTCGGCGTTCTTCGACGACGAAGCCGCCGCGACGGGGATACCGGCGGCGCGCACGGCCAGGACGAACCGCACCGCGTCCGGATACGCCTCGAACGCGCGCTCGTCGATCAGGCGCACCAGCAGTTGCTGCTTGCGTTCCGCGTAGGTCGCGGTGCGTTCGGCGGCGTCCGGGACACGGAAGTACTCGAGCGCGGCGCGCGCGCCGCTCAGGCGCGGCTTCCCCGACAGCACCCGCTGATAGACCTGCGGGGTGAAGGCCTCCGGCGACCACGTGGTCGCGTCCCGGATGCCGGACCATTCACCGACCATCAGTTCGTGCAGGGCTCGTCGCCACGCCGCTTCGTGGGGGGAGTCGACGAGGACGCCGTCCACGTCGAAGATCGCGCCGGCGAAACCGGTGCGCCGTGACGGCGGAGGCGTCGCCGCCGGGGTCACGACCGCACCCCGCGCGGTTGCCGGGTGCTCGACGACCGCTGCGCAGGGAGGGGGAACACACAGCTGTCACCGGGGCCGAGTTCGTGTTCCTGTCCGTCGAGGGCCACCCGGATCGGGACGTGGAAGCCTACGGCCTGCGCGAGCACGGTCAGTTCTCCCCCGGAGATGCGCACCCGCAACGGTGTGCCGCGGAACCGGATCGAGAAGGACACGCCGTCGAGCCGGTCGACGAGCCGCGGCCGGAACACGAGGACACCGTTCTCGACGCGGGTCCCCACATAGGTGCGTTGCAGTACGTCGAGCGTCCCGGACATCACCCCCATGTGGATACCTTCCTTGGTGGTGCCGCCCTGGAGGTCGCTGACGTCGCTCTCGAGCGCCAGCATGAAACGATTCCAGGAGCCGGGCGGGTCGAGGTCGGCGAGCACGGACGCGAACGTCACGTGGCTGAGTGTCGAACCGTGCGAGGTTCTTTCGTCGTAGTACTCGATGGTGCGTTCGACGAGATCCCGGTCGAACGGGTAACCGAGCCGCTCGAAGACCGGTTCGAGTTCCTCGTAGTCGAAGAGGTAGAACAGCATGACGGTGTCCGCCTGCTTCGCCATCTTGAACCGATTGGGATCTTCGCCCTCGGCGCGCAGGATCCGATCGAGGCGTCCGATGTCGGGGTAGGTGGCGCGGTACTGCTCCCAGTCGAGTTCCTCCAGTTCGTCGTATCCCTCGAACTGGCTGATCACTCCCATGTGAAACGGCACGAACATCTTTCGGCTCATGTCGTCCCACAGGCCCAGTTCCTCGTCGGTCACGGCGAGCCGGGCCAGCAGCGCGTGCCGCCGGATCGTGGACAGCGACTCGAGGATGGACGGGATCGTCGCCATCACCCACGCCACCATGACGTTCGTGTACGCGTTGTTGCGGAGTCCCGGTTCCGACAAGCCGGGGTAGTGTTCGTGGAACTCGTCCGGCCCCATCACACCGTGGATCTCGTACCGTTCCCGTTCGGGGTTCCAGTGCGCGATCGACGCCCAGAAGCGAGCGATCTCGAGCATGAGTTCGGCGCCGTAGTCGGCGAGGAACTCGGCGTCGTCGGTGACCTGATGGAAGCGCCACACGTTGTAGAAGATCGCCGCGTTGATGTGCCGCTGGTTGCGACTGTGATCCGGATCCCACTGTCCCGACAGGGGGTTGAGATGCACTTCCTGGGTTTCCTCGGTGCCGTCGCTGCCGCTCTGCCACGGGAACATCGCACCCCGGAATCCGGCATCCTGTGCAGCCCAACGTGCTTCGGTGAGACGGCGATACCGGTACAGGATCAGGCTTCGCGTCACCTCCGGCATCCGGAGATTGAGGAACGGGTAGACGTACATCTCGTCCCAGAAGACGTGGCCCCGGTACGCTTCACCGTTCAATCCGCGGGCCGGGACCCCGGCGTCGTGCCGTGCGGTGTGCCGCGAGCAGACCTGCAGCAGGTGCGCGACGTGCAGGCCCAGCAGGAGATGCGCGCGGGGTTCGCTGGGCAGCTGGACATCGCAGATGTCCCACAGTTCGTCCCATGCCGCCCAGTGCTCGGCGTACGCGGTGGCGAAATCCGGATACCGCAGCACGTGCCGGCCGGCCGCGGCCAGAGGTTCGGTGATGGCGTTGTCCCGAGAGGTGAACAGCGACACCATCTTCTCCACCCGCACCGGCTTCCGGCGTTCGACGTCGAAACAGAGCACCTGCTGGATGTAGTCCTCCATCTGGTAGAGGTCGCGTTCGACTTCGCACGGTTCCGCGCTGTCTCCCCGGAAGACCCGGGTGCGCGCAGCCTCGGCCACGTAGATGTCGGACTGCCGCGTCTGCACCCGCAGAGCGATGGTCTCGTCGCTGAACGTGCGTGGCGAGACGGGATCCAGGTGCCGGCCCTCGAGTTGCCGGTAGCGGGCGACGACGCGGTTGGTGACGCGACCGTCGAGGGCCGAGACCACTTCCACTCGCCCCGACCAGTTCTCGGGTGTGATGGTCCATTCGATCGCGGCCTGGTGGCTGTCGGCCATGCTGACGAACCGGCGGCTCCGCAGCGTCGTCTCCCGCCCGCAGTGGTCCCGGAAGGTCATCTCCCGCATCACGGTTGCCGAGCGGATGTCGTAGGTGTGGCGGTATCCGAGCAGGTCGATGTTGTCGAGCCGGATCGCGTCCTCGCCTTCGATGCGAAGTTTGAGAATCAGCCAGTTCGACACGTTGACGAGATCCTCGTTGAGGACCGGTCGCCCTCCCATGATCGTGGTCTCGCGGTTGTAGATGCCGTGAACGTATGTTCCGGGATAGTGGACGGGACTCATGTCCTCCCACTCGGCGGTGCCGCGCGTGCAGAAGAAGCCGTTGCCCGTGGAGGTCAGAGCCTCACGCAAACCCTCTGCGGCGCTGTCGAAACGATCGTAGTCCAGTCCGAAATCCGGAGATTGCACGGTGTTTCACCTCCCGAGTCACGCGACCTACCGGTGTGTCAGGTCAGGGTCGCCAGGAAACGTTCCACGTCGTCGACGGAGGCCAGTGCGTAGCGGGCCGCCGTGGTTCGATTCGCCACTTCCGGGTCGTCGGGGTCGCCGACGAGAATGCCGATCCCGCGGTCGCGCAACGCCTGGAATGCGTACTCGTCCGTGATGTCGTCGCCGAGGTAGAGCGGCACGATGTCGTCGCTGTCGAGACCGAGCACGTCGATGAGGTAGAGCACTGCCTTGCCCTTGTTCCAGTCGACGTTGGGGCCGAGTTCGTACACCATCTTCCCGGGCGTGAGCTTCAATTTGCCGGAGTAGGCATCCATCACGGTCTGCACCGTTGCCGAGATGCGGTCTCGGTCGGCGGGGTCGACCTGGCGATAGTGCACGGCAACCGAAGCGCGTTTGGGTTCGACGTGGGCACCGGGGACGTCGCGCGTGTCGTCGCGGAGTCGCGCGGTCACCTCCGAGACGAGGTCGGTGTACTGCTCGACGTACGTGTCGGAGAGCGCGCCCTGTGTCGGTGTCCAGATGTCGAAACCGTGACTGCCTGCGATCGTGAGGTCGTCGATGCCCATCAACTGCTGGGCGACGGTGCGGTCGCGGCCGGTGACGACGCACACCGGGACGCGGGTGGCGAGGTCGCGGACGACGGTGCGCATGTGCTCCGACATCACCGCGTCCTCGGGTCGCTCCACGATCGGGCTGAGAACGCCGTCGTAGTCGAGGAACACTGCCGGGCGGCGTCCGGCCAGTCGACCGGCGAGCTCGGGATTCCCGAGCGCCGGGGGGACGTCGCGCACGGTCGCGTCCTGCATTTCTGAGCACCTCCACGGGTCCTGTCGCGGTGACCCGGCCTTCATCGTCGCACGGATCCGCGGGGCAGCGTCGTGACTCCCGGCAGGGAGGATCGCCGAAACACCGCAGTATTCGGATATCTACCGTAGTGCCTAGAAACCGGTAGATATCCGAATGCGCGAGCGTGCCGCCGAGGCGTGCGCTGTCCTTCCCACGACACGCGTGTCGGCCGGACCTCTGCGCTGCACCGGCCCGGTGTCTGTGTCACGATCTCGTCCGTGAAGCGGGCGGTGGACAGGTGGTCGGGACGGAATCGGCGCGGGCTGCCGCTGGCGGCGGTGCTGGCGGCCGTCGTCGTCGCGACCGGGCAATCTGTCACCGCCTCGGCGGACGAACCGGACGGGCTACCGGGGACCGGGCCGTGCGCGACCGACACCTGGAAGCACGAGTCGCTGGTGCCGTCCGATCTGGACATCCCCGTGCCGTACCCGGTGATCACGACCGTGCCCTATCCGGCGCCGGAACCGGAGCCGGTACGCATCCAACCGGACTCCCTCCCGGCGGACCCGTGCACCGACCCGTGCCCGGACCTGACCGACGAGCCCGAGCGGACCCCGCCGTTGCTGCCCCGCATCGGACTGAAACCGACACCGTTCTACTTCGGCCTGCCCGTGCCCGGACCCGAGCCGGAGCCCCCCGCGCCCGAACCCGGAGGTGAGATCGCGCCGATCGAACCCGCCCCGCAGGTTCCGGCACCTCCGGTGCCGAACGTCGTGGACGTCACCACCGTTGCCAAGGAAACCGGTGCCGGCTCGATCAACCGGACCGACAAGCGCTGGCAGGTGCACGGCACCGATCTCGGCATCATGTGGGAGTCGGAGCCGGGAAGGATCGCCGTCGCATTCGGCGACACGGTCGGCAAGGGTTTCCACCCGCCGGGCGGACAGGGCGAGGACTGGCGCAGCAACGTCCTCGCGTTCAGTACCGACCGCGACCTCGCCGACGGCATGACGTTCGATTCGATGGTGCAGGACTCGCGCTGTCACGCGGCCGAGATTCTGAGCAGCCGCAAGCTCGACAACGTCGAGATCACCGTGATTCCCACCTCGGGGTTCGCGGTCGGATCGCGCCAGTACCTGACCTACATGTCGATCCGCACCTGGAACAGCATCCCCGCCACGTGGTGGACCAACCACGGCGGCATCGCCTACTCCGACGACGGCGGTTCGACCTGGACGAAGGACCCACATGCCCAGTGGGACAACATCTTCGGGGTGACGAACTTCCAGGTGGCGGCGGCGGTGCCCGCCGAAGGCTACGTGTATCTCTTCGGAACCCCGAACACACGCCTCGGATCGGTGGCGCTGGCCCGGGTACCCGAGGACCGGGTGCTCGAGCCCGACGCCTACCAGTACTGGAACAACGGAAACTGGACGCACGTGGGCGGTTACACCGCGGCCACACCGATCGTGCACGGCCCGGCCGCGGAATTGTCCGTGCGATACGACGCGGCCGCGGGCCGATGGCAGATGGCGTATCTGGACACGGCGAAGGCCGCGATCGTGCTGCGCGAGTCGGACACCCCGCAGGGGGCGTGGTCGGAGAGCGCCCGCCTAGTCGGGGTGGAGGAACACGTCGAACTGTACGGCGGGTTCCTCCACCCGTGGTCGACCGACGAAGACGTGTACTTCATGCTCTCGACCTGGTCCGACTACAACACCTTCCTGCTGCGCACCCGCATCGAGCGGTGATCAGGTTCCGCTGATCTCGTTGGGGGTTCGCGGCAGGGTGCCGGTGGTGATCGCGCCCGTGGTGAGATCGACGGCGTGCAGTTCGTCGTCGGCGGGGTCGGTGACGTATGCGGTGCCGCCCAGCACCTTCAGTGCGGGCCGCGGCTGCTGCCACTCGTCCGGTTCGGTCCACGGATCGACGACGGCGATCTTCCGGATCAGTTCTCCGGTGTGTTCGTCGACGACGTGCAGATTGCCGTCCGTGCCGAGCACCAGCGCCTCCCCGTCCGGTCCGCGACCGAGCGACCGGAAGGTGTAACTGGTACCGAGATCGACCAGCCGCAGGTCCGAGGTGACTGTGTCGACCAGCGCAATGCGTTCGGGCCGTTCGAGTTCGGCGTCCGGGTCGGTCTTGTAGTCGCCGAGCACGACATCGGAGTTCGCCGACCCGGCCTGGTTGCCGAGACGTGCATACGGATCGGGAGCGGTGACCTTGGTGATGGTTCCGCCCCGATAGACGAGCATCCCGTCCTCGCACCCGACGACGACCGCGTCGCGGGCGGTTGCTTCACCGTGAACACCCGGGCACTGTTCGTTGGCGGTGACCTCTGTGCCGGCGGCGTCGCGGACGGCGATTCCGTTTCGGGAGCCGCTGTTTCCGAGCGTGACGAGGAGACCGCCGTCGGCCAGCGGTACCGCGACACCGTGATGCGCCTCGGGCAGCGCGACCGTTTCGACGTCGGGGGTACCGTCGGCGAGTTCGGCCGGGTCGAACAGGTCGATGCGGCCGGTGCCGTCGTCGAACAGCGCGGTGCGGCCGGCGTGGGTGACGACATGTCCAGGTTTGTCGGCCGCGAATTCCGCTGTGGCCCAAGCTGGATCGCCGACGTAGTGATGTGCGTGGTCGCCGTGTGCCTCGGACCAACTGCCGGTATCCAGTGCCCGGAAGCCACCGGACGTCGTGACGAGCACGTGGCGCCCGTCGCCCGCGGCGTTGAGACGATTGAATCCGTCGACCGGAAGATCTGCGACGACGTCGAGGTTGGTGGCGTCGACGACGAGGATGCCGCCGTCGTAGGTGAGGGCCAATCGCGGCTGCGCCGAGGCGGTCTCGGCGGGGCCGTCCGATGCGGTGGTCTCGGAGGGTTGGTTCGACGAGCTGTCTGTGTCGGTCGACGAGCATCCCGCGAGCAGGGCGAGGGTGAGACCCGCGGACAGCGTGGCGACGACGGATCGGGGGAGTGGTTTCATGAGCACAGATCTACGCGTTAATGGAAACGAATGTCAAAGTCGAGTATGCGTATGCGTGCATTGTCAGTCGGGTTCTCCGGCGTCGGTCGGGGTCAGGCCGGGGACGCCGGGCAGGACGGGATAGGCGACCGGGCTGCGGGGTGTGGAGGCGAAGCTGCTGCGCACCCGAATCGAGCGGTGATCGGGCTTCACCGCGAAACCCGATTCTCCGGGCGTGGGTGGTCCTGGAACCACGTGGCGTAGCGGACGGCGAGCGGAGAGGCGGTGAGCCCGTGCGCCAGGACCGAGAGCGCGATCGTGATCACCGCGGTGGTCAGAAGTAGTTCCTCGTGGGGCAACTCACCCGGTTCCTCGACGATGAGGATGACGAAGACGATGGTGGCCAGGCCGCGAGGCCCGAACCAGCCGAGGAACGCAACGGTCGGCGCCCGCGGGTGCGTGCCGATCAGGGACAGTGCGACGGGGATCATCCGCACCACCGTCAGGCTCGCGACCGCGTATCCGAGCACTGCCCACGAGAGATGACCGAGGGCCGGGCCCAGCAGCACGGCGCCGAAGACGATGAAGGTGACCGCGCTGAACAGGTCACCGGCCTCGTCGATCATGCGCCCGGCGTTGCCGTCGTCGACGTCGGAGCGGCGCCGGAGTGCACCGAAGGTCAGTCCGCCGACGAACGCGGCGATGAACCCGGACCCGCCCAGCGGCACGGCGGCGGTGTAGGCGAGCAGGGCCGCGGTCACCGGCACGGTGTGTGCCCACAGCGGATCGAGGGTGTGTCGTCGGCCGGCGGTCACCAGGATCGCGGCGGCGAGTGCACCCGCTGCGGCCCCGGCGACGATCCCGTACCCGATCTGTTCGGCAACCAGACGGGCGGCCGCACCACCGCCGATCGTGCCTGCTTCGGCCTGCGCGATCGCGAGCACGACCAGGAACAACGGCACGCAGATACCGTCGTTGAGCCCGCTCTCCACGTTCAATCCCTGCCGTATCCGTGTCGGCAGCACGGGCAGGGTGACCACGGCCTGGCCGAGCGCGGCGTCGGTGGGGGCGAGGATCACCGCGAGGAGCATCGCCTCGGGCCACGAGAGGCCGGGGAGCACGATCGCGGCGGCACCGAATCCCGCGGCGATGGTCAGCGGCAGTCCGATCCCGAGAAGTCGTGCGGGCAAGGAGATCTCGGTGCGGAGTTCGGGGAGGTCGACGCGTGCGGCGTCGGAGAACAGCACCAGCGCCAAGGTCACCTCGGCCAGTAATTTGACGATCTCGGCGGTGACGTGCACGTCGACCGCACCGGCCGCCTCGACGCCGAGCAGGAGTCCGCTGACGGTGAAGACGATCGGAGCGGTGATCGGCGTGCCCTCCACTCGCCGGGAGATCGCCGCGAAACCGAGCAGGACTACGGCGATCGCGGGCAATGCCCAGGTCATCGCGGCTACCCCCTTACACCCTGTCACCGGCGCGCCGACCGGAGTGCCGGTCCGGTGTGTTTCGGAGGACCCTATTGTTCCCCGGCCGGGCCGGAGACGACGGCACTTCGTGGCTTCCCGCGGACCCGGCCGACGCGCGGCCGACGTCCGATCCGGAACCGCCGCGAATCACCGTTCGGATGAACGCGGAATCGCGCAGGCCTGTCGTTACCATCGACCGATGGACCCGGTCCGCAACCCGTATGCCCCGGGCGCGGGACAGCGCCCGCCCGAACTCGCCGGCCGCGACAGGCAGCTCTCGGCGTTCGAAGTGGTGCTCGAACGCATCGCGCGGGGCCGTCCGGAACGGAGCGTCGTGCTCACCGGGCTGCGCGGCGTCGGTAAGACCGTGCTGCTCAACCAGCTGCGCTCGGCCGCGATCGCCCGCAGCTGGGGAACCGGCAAGATCGAAGCGCGCCCCGACCAGGACCTGCGGCGACCGCTGTCGTCGGCGCTGCACATGGCGGTGCGGGAGATCGCGGCGGCCCATCCGGACCGCGAGTCGGTCGACTACTTCCTCGGCGTCCTCAAATCGTTCGCGCTGCGCGCCACCGCGGACAAGGGCATGCGGGAACGCTGGCAGCCGGGGATCGACGCGCCCGCCGTCAAGGGTCGCGCGGATTCCGGGGACATCGAGATCGACCTGGTGGAACTGCTCGTCGACGCGTCCGGATTGGCCCGCGACGTCGGCGTGGGCATCGCGCTGTTCATCGACGAGATGCAGGACCTCGGCGCGGCCGACGTGTCGGCGATCTGCGGGGCCTGCCACGAACTGAGCCAGGATGCGGCACCGCTCATCGTCGTCGGCGCGGGCCTGCCGCACCTACCGGCAGTGCTGTCCGCGTCGAAGAGCTACTCGGAGCGGCTGTTCACCTATCACCGCATCGACCGCTTGGACCGTTCCGCCGCCGACCTCGCGCTCATCGCCCCCGCCGCGCGCGAGGACGTGGAATTCACGCAGGACGCGCTCGATGCCCTCTACGAAACAGCCGACGGATACCCGTACTTCGTGCAGGCCTACGGCAAGGCGACGTGGGACGTGGCAGCGGCGAGTCCGATCACCGCGGACGACGTGCGGGTCGCCGCGCCGGCGGCCGAGGAGGAACTCGCCGTCGGGTTCTTCGGATCCCGGTACGAACGCGCGACGCCCGCCGAACGGGAATACATGCGTGCGATGGCCGACCTGTCCGGCGACGACGGGCCCGTCGCCACGTCGAAGATCGCAGCGGAGCTCGGGCGGAAACCGGCGTCGCTGTCCCCGGCGAGGGACGGGCTCATCAAAAAGGGGCTGATCTACTCCGCCGAGCGGGGCTTCATCGGGTTCACCGTCCCGCACTTCGGACGGTATCTGCGCGCTCAATCCGATTGAGCTGCGCCCGAATACGATTCAGCGCCCGGTGCTGGGCGATGCGGACCGCGCCCGGTGTGGTGCCGAGCATCGCAGCGGTGCGTTCGGTGCTGTAGCCCTGCATGACCCGCAATTTCAGCACGAGCAGCTGCTGTTCGGGGAGCGTCGTCATGAGCTGCTGCGCGGCGGTGATCAACTCCTCGTCGAGTACGGCTTCCTCGGGGCCGGGGACCGTCACCTCGTGCACGTGTGGCACGGAACGGGCCGCCCCGCGGCGGGCGTCGGCGATCTTCCGGGTGGCGATACCGAAAGCGAAGCGCAGCACCGAGGTTCCCTGGTCGCGGTAACGGGGGAGCGCGCGGGTCAGCGCGAGGCACACCTCCTGGACGAGATCCTCGACCGGGGTGTGGGCGCGGGTGTGCGCGTCCATCCGTGCGTCGCAGAACCGCATCACGTGGGGATGGACCGAGCGCACCACCACACCCACGGCGTGCGGTTCACCCGCGACGGCCCGCGGAACCCAATTGCGGAGCAGGGCTTCGGTTTCGGTATCGGTCACGGTGGTTCCTCTCGGTGCGGGAATTCGACACCTCGAGCGTGCGCCTCCGTGGCCTCACGAAACAGCACCCCTGGGGGTGGTCAGTCCTCCACCCACCGCACGACGTCGTCGAGTTCGGCGCGGTCGGTCCGGCACGTGTTCGCCGGATGCGACTCGTCGGCGTAGCCGAACGAGACCGCGCACACGATGTCGCGCTCGTCGGAGATGTTCAGCTCCTTCCGGAGGGCTGTTGCCGTCATCGCGACCGCCGCCTGAGGTACGGCGGCGATCCCGAGGGACTGCGCGGCGAGCAGCAGAGTGGCGACGTAGCCGCCGCAGTCGACGGCGCCGTACGTTCCGAGCTGCTTGTCGCTGGTGATGATCGCGACGTGCGGGGCGCCGAAGAACCGGTAGTTCTCGAGCATCTGCCGGGTACGCTCGGGGTAGTCGTCGCGGGCGATGCCGAGTGCGTTGTACAGGGCGTACCCCGCGTTGCGCCGGCGCTCGGCATACTCGCCGCGGTATTCGGCGGGGCCCGCGATGTCCGGGTCGAGAACCCCGGAGACGGCCTGCTCGTACGTCGCGGCGCGGAGCCGGTCGGTGGCATCACCGCTGGTCACGTGAACCTGCCACGGCTGCGAGTTGCACCACGACGGGGTGCGCTGCGCCATCCGCAGCATGCGTTCGATGTCCTCGCGTGGCACCTGCTTGGACAGGAACGCGCGGCAGCTGTACCGGGTGTCGAGCAGCGTCGACAGGATCGTCGCATCGTTGGCAGTCATAGGCCCCACGATCGCACACGGCGGGAGCTAGCGCTCGTTCAGGTCCTGGGTCCGGTATTGCGAAGAGAGCGTTACCGCCCACCTGCGACCATCGGGCGCTCGGCCTCTCGGGCGAGGCGCTCGAGGAACGGGACGACCCTCGACTCGAGCGCTGAGTTGTAGGCCTGCGGCCGCTGGATCGGATCGGCGTGCCCGGTGCCCGCGAGTCGCACCACCCGCAAGAAGCCCTGGGGTCCGCCGATGCGGTCGAACAGAACCTTCTGGGTGTAGTCCACATCGACGACCTCGTCATCGGTCCCGTGCCGGGGTCGAAGGAACACCACCGCCGGAGGTCGCCGGTTCCTCCGATGGGACGCAAGCATCCCGAGGTTGTCGAGCGCACCGGAAGCCACGATCGCCTCGAATTGCGCCTCGATCAACCCGTTGCTGGCGGCATCGGTGGAGAAGATCTTGTCCTGGAGCACTTCGGTGACCGCTTCGACCAGCGCGCCGGGATCAACGGTGGGCAAGCGGTTCGGGCGCGTGACGAGATAGTGGTCTTTGCGGGCCGCGGTTTCGACCGCCAGGCGCAACGTGCGGCTTTCCCGTGCTCCGGGCAGCCAGCCCATCCAGCGCAGCAGATCTTCCCCGGTGTCTCGTGCATCGGCCCGCACCGCGTGCAGATCGATCGGCGTGCAGTCCAAGATCACGGCCAGCAGGTTCACCTCCGGATCGGTGACGACATGCTCGGCCACCTCGAGAGCGATGATGCCGCCCATGCTGTGTCCGACCAGCACGATCCGCTCCACCTCGGTGTGTTCGGCACGATCGAGGATCATCCGGGCGATCACGGCGGTGTCGAGGCCTGCGTTGTCGTACTGCACCCCCCACACCTGACCCAGCTCGGCCAATGCCGGAAGCGCGCGGGCGGTGTCGGTGGCGTCGAGATTGCCCAACCCGACCAGATCCACGACTGCGGTGGTCCGGTCGGCGGGCTCCGCAGCATCGAAGATCGGATGCAGGTACGGCTGGGTGTGGGCCAAACGGGCCCGTTCCGGTGCAACGTCATGGATCCAGTACTGCCCGTACAGCGTCAGCAGCGCCACGAGAACGAGGGTCAGCCACACCAAAGCTCGGCGCACACGCGCGAACCGCCTCCAACGGTGACCGAACCGAGTGCTGTGCAAAGCAGCTCGGCGACGCTCATCGCTCCAGTCTGTTACCGGACACGGTGCCAGAGGCAGATGATCGGTCATGCACTTCTCAGTGTAGTGATCTCGACTGGGGTGTCGCCCGAGTCTGCGACCGGCGAGCTGCGTCATCCACTCGACGACAGGGCGCTGCTGGGTGTGCGGGTGGTCAGGCACCGGACGCGATGTGCCGCAGCGCTGTTCGCCCCAGTACCGAAGAGCTGCCTGCGGCCGAGATCCGATCAGTAGAGCTCGTCGATCACCGCCTGCGAGAGGACGGCCGCGGTCGGCTGTCCGTCGGGTCCGGTCATCATGTTCGCCCAGGCGATCACGGTGAGATCGCGTTCCGGATCGTGTCCCATGAACGAGTTGTAGCCGGGAAGCTCCCCGCTGTGTCCGTACAGGCTGCCGTACTTCGCGATCCCCAGGCCGTAGGCGGCGCTGTCGGGGTTGGCCGGGTCGATCGAGATGACGCTGGCGAGACGCTCCTCCTGCATCCGGTCGTCCAGCAGATCACCGTCGACGAGCGCCTTTACAAAGCGGGCGAGGTCGTTGCTCGTGGAGATCCCCGCGCCGGCGACCCATCCCCAGGAGGGATTGATGTCGGTCACGTCCTCGGGCTGCAACGTTCCAGCGGCCGCCTCGGCAGCCTGCTCCGCCGGCAACACCCCGCCGGTGGCGACGAAGTCGGTGACCGTGCCGAAAAGGTAGCCCCGCGCGTGCTGCTCGGGGATCACGTTGGATGTCCGGGCGGGCATCAGCGTGCGTTCCAAGCCGAGCGGCTCGAAGATCCGCTCGTCGATTGCCTGCTCGACCGGTTCGCCGGTGAGCTGCTCGATGATCAGCCCGAGCAGGACTGTGTTGGCGTTCGAGTAGAGGTACCCCTCGCCGGGTGCGAAGGCGACCGGCTGAGCGAAAGAGAGTGCGAGGAGCTCATCCGGCGTCCAGACGCGGTCGGGCGTTTCGTCCATCGACCGGGCGATCTCGGGCAGGCCGCTGTAATCCGCCAGGCCGCTGCGCATGTTCAGCAGCATCTCGATGGTGATGTCGTCGCCGTTGGGCACGTCGTCGCGATACTTCGAGACCGGGTCGTCGAGACTGAGCTTGCCCTCCTGGACGAGTTGCAGGACGATCGTGCCGGTCATGGGCTTGGTGTTGCTGCCGATGCGGAACTGGTCGTCGAAGCCGATCGGCTCCTGCTCCGCGACCGTGCGCGAACCGAACGTGAGCAGGCAGTCGCCCAGCTCCGACGAGAGCACCATGACGGCCGCACCCGGTACGTTCATGCTGTCGGCCAGGCCGGCCAGGTCGGGTTCCATCTGCTGGCAGTAGGCCGGGACGGCCGATTCCGGGGCCGCGGCGTCGGTCGGATCCGCGGCGTCGGTGGACGTGCAGCCGGCCAGGAACACGCCGGGAAGCACGACGACCAACCCCACCGTCGCGGTGCGCAGCGAACCGAGCATGCCCATGTCGCCTCCGGTTGGGCCGACCCTACGCTTGGGCAAACCCTACCGCGTTGCCGACGCCGGCATACCCGTATTGCGTGTAGTGAGAGGGCGGGCGTGCGACGCGGACCGCGCGCTGGGCGACCTGCCGCAGCAGGGGATTCAGGTGCTGCGATGCAGCCAGGCGCAGCATCCGTGTATGCGACGCTGCAGACTTGACCGAAATCCGATACGCCGACGAAACACGCTCTGGCCAAGTGGATTTCGGCCGCTGCCGCTCGAAGAGTGGACCGCGCCTGGGACTGCTGGCCGGTCGATGCATCGGATGCAATGCGCAGCGGCTGATGCGCCGCTGGTGTGGGTGCCCGGACCTGGCTGCTGCGCCGCACCACGTTACAGGTCCAGGGTCAGCAGGGGGCTGCGGGAGCGGGATACGCAGGGATACATGATGTTCTGCGCGTTTCGTTCGGGAGTGAGCGGGAGCGCATCGAGGTGTTCGACGTGTCCGTTGATGATGTGTACGGCACATGCACCGCACACGCCCTCGCGGCAAGACGCGACGACCGGGATTTGAGCGTCTTCGAGGGCGTCGAGAAGTGTCTGGTGTTCCGTCACCTGAACGTGACGGCCACTGCGGGCGCACACGACTTCGAAGGGGCGACGTGAAGCGGTCGGCGTAGTCGATGCAGCGGTGAAGCGTTCGACGTGTAGGCGCGTGGCGGGGACGAGGGTCGTCACCTCGTTGGTCATCGATGCGGGGCCGCAGCAGTACACCGTGGCCGTGGTTCCGGCGAGAATGCGGGTCAGATCCGGACGCGTGCCGGTTTCGTTGCGGGCGAGGATGCTGACCTGTTCGGGCCATCGTCGCTCGAGTTCGTCGCAGAAGGCCATGGTCGTGCGGCTGCGTCCGACGTAGATCAGCCGCCACGACCGGTGTGCCGGTAGGGATTCGATCATCGTCTTGATCGGGGTGATGCCGATTCCTCCAGCGAGAAAGAGGTAGTCGCCCGCTGGTTCGAGACCGAAGTGGTTGTCCGGGCCGGACACGCCCACGACGGTGCCGGGAACGGCGTGATCGTGCACCCAGGCGCTGCCGCCACGTGAGTGCGGCATCCGGCGCACCGCGATGCGATAGCAGTTGCGCTCGGCCGGGTCACCGCACAACGAGTATCGGCGTTGCAGTCCGTTCGGCAGATGCACCGTCAGGTGGGCGCCGGGTTGCCACACCGGCAGTATGGTTCCGTCCGCCGGTGCCAGATCGAGCCCGACGATGTCGGCGGCCAGGGGGCGTACCGCGGTGATGGTCATCGGCCGGGGCATCGCCCGTGGTTGCGGCGTCGACGCGTCGGTGACTGGCCGCCCGGGGCCGGACAGGGTGCGCACCAACGCCGCCACCGTCGCCGAAACCAGCAGGATGAAGGCGACGAGCCGATATCCCCAGGTGCCGACGTCGGTGCCGGACCATCCGGCGTGGAAGGACACGAGCACCACGGCCCCGTAGCTGCCGTAGTGCAGCGCTTTCCACCATCGTCGAGGCAGTCGGGTGTGCAGCAGCGAGGATCCGTAGACGGCCAGCAGCAGGTAGAACGCCACGATGCCCAGAGCAACGGGCCCGGGCCGGTAGTCGGCGGCCAGCGGGACGAGTAGGTCGGTGACCGAGAACCGGGTCCAGGTGTCGAGCATGAGCGAGAGCAGGTGCAGTGCCGTCATGGTCAGGGCTGTGCCGCCGAGCCAGCGGTGCATCTCGTGCAGCCACACCGGATTGTCGACTGCCCGCAGGATGCGTGTCGACAGCAACACACCCCACAACGCCGAGATGGTCATCGTCACCCACGCCACCAGGGCGCTGGCACGGGTGACATACCACCACAGAGACGGGTCGTTCATTCGAACTCATTCCAGTTGACGGATCGGTGCTGCTGTCGGTCGGCGGTGAGCACCAGGGCGGCGGCGCTGAGGTGCGGGGCTCGGCGAACCAATCGGTCGGGTTCCCCAGTGAAGGCGAGCTTGGTCAGGGCTTCGGCCCGGGCTCCGTTTCCGGCCACGACCGTGGCTGTCACGGTCGAGGTGCGGGCGCTGATGCCGGTGGCCGGATCGATCAGGTGGTGGGCGCGACCCTTGCTGCCGGTCCATACGCGCACCAGGCGGCTCGAGGTGGCCACGGCTCCGGCGGTCAACCGCACCACGGTCACCAACGTGCCTGGAGTGAAGGGATCGTCGATGCCGACGGTCCAGGCATCCCCGTCGGGCGGCGTGCCGGCGACGACGAGATCTCCCCCTATTTCGGCGAGTACCCCCTCGGCGCCGTGGTCGAGGGCGAACTCGGTGAGCATGTCGGCGGCCAGTCCTTTGCCGAGTCCTCCTGGATCGAGGGTGGTGCCCCGGGGAAGCCGGACCTCGAGGCCGGCGATGTCGATCTCGGAGACCGCGCCCGGCCAGGTGGCGGTGTCGGGCAGGGTGGTGCGTCGGGTCGGATCGGTGCAGCTGGCGGCGTAACCGGCAGCAATCAGCTGAGGCAGGGTGGTGGGGTCGAAGGCACCGCCGGTCACCGCCCACGCCCGGATCAATTCGGTCACCAGACGCACGGTGTCGGGCCGCACCCGTACCGGGCGTCCTTGTGCCCAGTTCAGCCGCCAGACATCGCTGGTGTCGAGGAAACGGCTCCACGCCTGTTCGATTTCCGCAAGTCGCGCAAAACACAGGTCGGCCAGGTCGGATGGGCCGCCGACGACGGCGATCGCTGTGGTACCACCCATAGCGGGGCGGCGGTCGTGCCGCACGATCCCCGCCGTGGACGAGCCGCGGTCGCGGTGTTCGAAGGTCTTGGAATCGGGGGGCACTTCAACCTCCGGATCCGCGGGAGGTCGCATGCGGGACAGTGACTGTGCCTCGGGGTGCGCTCGGTGCGGGTACCGCCGCCGGGGCCCAGCGATCGGCGGAGGTACCGGGTGCAGCGGAGTCGGGGTCGGCCGGGGTGGCCGTTCGCGCCGATGAGTTGTCGGTGGCGTGGGTGGCCATGCCGGCGACGAGGGCGAGTACAGCGCCGCCGGACAGGATGGCGGTGGTGATCTTCGAGCGCAGTGCCCGTGACCGTCGCAGTGTGTGCCGGTCAGTCGTCGGGCTCATGTTTGCTCCTGTGCGGGAAGGGGTGTTCCCGATCCGGTTCCTCGTATGGTTCCTCGTCGTCGTACGGTTCCTCGTTGTCCTCGTCCGGCGCGGTGGCAGGGGGCGTTGATGTGTGCTGCGTCGATGTTCCGTTGCCCGCGGGCGCAGTGCCGGGGACCAGGACTTGGTCGGCGCGGCCGATGTCGCTGGTGGACGAGGCGTTGAGGATCCTGGTGTTCACGGCCAGAGCGGCCGCTCCGATCACCAGGATGGTCACCGCGGCCACGATCACCGCCGTTTTCGATCTCATGGGTCCCCACGGTAGGGGGGCTCCGGTTAAGGAGGGCCCCGGGAAGATACAAGATTCGTCCAAGATCGATCCAGGGGCCGCTGCCCGGTGACGGTCACGTGGGTGACGAGCCGATAATGCGCATGTGCTGGTTCTTGTGGTCGAAGACGACGACTCCGTTGCCGACGGGGTGTGCGACGGATTGATCCGTGCCGGATTCGAGGCCGTGCGAGTGGCCACCGGCGCGGCCGCCGTGGCTGCGGTATCCGAGACCGGCCCGGATTTCGTGTTGCTGGATCTGGGGCTACCGGACATGGACGGCACCGATGTGTGCCGCACCATTCGTGCCGGATCGAAGATCCCGATCATCGTGCTCAGTGCTCGCGCTGACGAGATCGACCGGGTCCTGGCCCTGGAGATGGGAGCCGACGACTATGTGGTCAAACCGTTCGGCATGCGTGAGCTCGTCGCCCGTATCCGCGCCGTCGGCCGACGTGTGGCCGACTCGAGGGACACTCCGCATGCACGGGCCGGGATCCAGGTGGTCGGGACGCTGACCATCGATCGGCGGACCCAGCGGGTGCACCTCGGAGAGCGGGAGATACAGCTGACCGCGAAGGAGTTCGATGTACTCTGCCACCTCACCGAAGATCCTGGGGCGGTGTACCGGCGCTCGGAGATCCTGCATCAGGTGTGGGGCGCCAACTGGTACGGCACCGGCAAGACCCTCGACGCCCATGTGGCCGCCATCCGGAAGAAGCTCGGTGATCCCGGCTGGATCGAGGCCGTACGCGGGGTCGGCTTCCGGATCGCGGTGCCCGCGTGAGATGGCAACTGATGGCCGCGTTCATGGCGATCACCCTGGCCGTGGTGATCGTGCAGGACCTTCCCCTCGGGAGTTATCTGATGCGGACCGAACGCGAACGCATCACCACCGCCCTCGAACGGGATGCGTTCGTACTCGCCGGCCGCAGCGAAGAGGTGCTCGAGGCCGGCGTCCCCGATCCGGCCCTGGTCACCGACGCACAGCGCTACCACCGCAGCAGCGGCGCCCGAGTGGTGATCGTCGACACCTCCGGCACCGCCGTGGCCACCTCCGACGACGACCAGGCCACCGCCGGTTCCTCCTACCGCTCTCGTCCGGAGATCGGTACGGCCCTGTCGGGACAGATCACCACCGGCCAACGCAGTTCGGACAGTCTCGGCACCGATCTGCTCTACGTGACCGTGCCCGTGCTCAGCGGCGAACAGGTCGTCGGTGCCGTACGGCTGACGTATCCGGCCCACGTGGTAACCGACCAGGTTCGCGGCCAACTACGCGCGCTCTGGCTCGTCGCCGCGGTCACCGTGGTCTTGGCCGGCATCGTGGCGTTCCTCATCGCCGGCACGGTGACCCGCCGCTTGCAGCAGCTGCGTCGCACCACCGAACGTCTGGCCGAAGGACACCTCGACGCCCGCACATCCGAGCGTGTCGGCGTACCGGAGATCCGCAGCCTGGCACGGTCGTTCAACCAGATGGCCGACCGCGTCGAATACCTGTTGCGGCAACAGCGTGCCTTCGCAGGCGATGCGTCGCACCAGTTGCGTACCCCGTTGACCGCGCTCCGGTTGCGCCTCGATGGTGCCGCCGACCTCATCGACGCCGATCCTGAGGCGGCCCGTCAAACGCTCGCCTCGGCCCAAGACGAGGTGCTGCGGCTGCAGCACCTCGTCGATGCACTGCTGGTGCTCAGCCGTGCCGACGATTCCGGCACCGCACCGCAGCAAACCGATCTGGCCGCGGTGGCCCGCGCCCGCGTCGAGCAGTGGGAACCCCTCGCCGACGAATCCGGGACGCGAATCACAGTGACGGCACCTGCGGCAGCGCTCGTGCTCGCCGTGCCCGGCGCTGCCGAGCAGATCATCGACAATCTGCTCGACAATGCCCTCGCCGTGTCCTCGCCCGGCACCACTGTCGAGGTCACCATCGACAACGCTGCCTCCGGCAGTGTGGACCTGCACGTGCTCGATCACGGGCCCGGCTTGTCCGCCGAGGACCGCATCCGGGCTTTCGACCGCTTCTGGCGCGCCCGCACCGACACCGAAGGCAGCGGACTTGGGCTGGCCATCGTCGCCCAACTCGCCCGCGCCAGCGGAGCCACCGCCGAATTGCTGTCCCGCAGCCCGGATGGTGGTCTCGACGCCCGCGTTCGATTCCGTGCCGTGACGCCGCGGTAGACCCCCATCCCGTAGATGCCGCCGCCCGTGCTCGAGGCAGGGTCGGGGGCGGGCGGCGGAAGACGACGGTGAACACTTCGGTTCGTTGGCACGGGCACCGGCCGGGACCAAATAGGCAGATGCATCATCGGCATCCCGTCCATCCGATGTAGCCACATCATCAATTGGTGCAGTATCACGTACGCCCTGGTCCATCGTCGCCATCACGTTCATGGCCGCGCTTCTACTGCGTGACCGATCGAACGGGAGGCTCTCCAACCTCTCCCTCCATCGCCCCCATCGTCCCGCGGGATTCGTTCATCTGCGGGAATGCGATCTTCTTTTCGACCGCGTCTCACCGCAGTTCAGAGTGCTGCCAAGGTACGGACCAGTTCGGGCTCGTCGACCCGGGTGCTGTGCCCGGCGAAGAAGATCACCGTGCCCAGCAGTGGGGGAATCCACATGGCGCCGGGGAAATCCGGCGTGGTGTAGCCGAGCAGTTCGGCGACCATGTCGCTGAAGTACACCACCGGTATCGACAGCACCAGCGACACCCAGAAGCGGCGGCGGAACATCTCCCCGTGCGCCCCGTGCCCGGCGTGCCGATCGTGCCCGCCGTGGTCGGCACGAGTGTCGCGCTCGGCGTGGGCGACGTGGGCGAGATGTTCGGCGGTCCCGGCGTGAGCATCGTGCTGCCGGGGTGACGGACTCTGTTCGCCGGAGCGGTCATCGTGCCCGGTCGGGGCTGGATTCGGGCCGGAGTGGCCGTGCTCCGGAGGCGACATCGAAAGCCTCCTGGGGTGCCAGGCCTGGGGGGAAATCGGACAGGGAAATCGGTTACAGAGTGGTCAGCAACTGACGCATGGTGTCGATTTCCTGCTGTTGGGCATCGATGATGTTGTGGGCCAAGGCAACTGTGTCGGGAGACTGTCCGTTCTCGACCTCGGTCTGCGCCATGGCGATGGCGCCTTGGTGGTGGACGATCATCTGGGTGAGGAACAGTCGGGCGGCCTCGGTGCCCTGCGCGGCGGACAGCGCCTGCATGTCCTCGGCGCTCATCATCCCCTGCATACCCGGCATGGACTGCATGGGCATGGACTGCATGGGCATGGACTGCATGGGCATGGACTGCATGGGCATGGACTGCATGGGCATAGACGTCATTCCGGGCATGTTCTGCCAAGCTCCCGGGGCGTCGGTGGGCATCTGTGGCCGGCCCCCCTGGTCGAGCCAGGATTCGAGCTGCTCGATCTCCGGTCCCTGGGCGGCCTTGATCTGCTCGGCCAGCGCGGTCACCTCGGCGGGAATACCCTCTTTCGCCAGGATCATGTCGCTCATCTCGATCGCCTGGGCATGGTGCGGAATCATCATGCGGGCGAACATCACATCCGCCTGATTGTGCGTTACGGCCTCTTCGGCGGGCGAGGTGGCCGTGACGCTCGACGGGGCGGCGGTGGTGGTGCCCGTGTCGGAGTCGCTGCACGCGGCCGCGGTGAACACCACCGCAAGCGCCGCTACGCCGGCAGCGAGAGTCTTCTTGTCCATCAGGGTGTTCCCTTCCTCGAATGGTCATGGAGCACAGGTGAACCCGCGACGATCATCTGCCGACGAGCAGCGAACTCGTCGGCGTCGATCTCGCCGCGGGCGAAACGCGTCTCGAGCAGTCGCAGCGGATCGGGCTCCTGGCCGCCGCGTCCGGATCCGTCCACCCGGTCGGAACGGAACATCATCGCAACCAGATAGATCACCACCGCCCAGAACGCGACCATGCACACGGCCATGACGATCCATACGGTCCAGGTCAGCTGACCTGCCCAGCCCATCATGATCGCCTCCCTTCCCCGGTTCGTGTGTCCAGCCTGGCGCTCCTACCCCGCGATTGCTGTGGAGGCCGTATGAAGATTTGCTCAAGAAGCCCGACCACAGCGTTCGTCGTAGTGAGCGCCGGTGAAGATGGACGTCATGGACTCCTTTGCGCGCACGCCCACCGCAGCCGGTGACCCGGGGCCGCCGCAACGCCCCACGACAGGGCTGCGGGCGATGGTCGTCGAGGACGAGGCGCCGTTGGCGAGCCTGATCGGCTCGTATCTCGAACGCGACGGCTTCGAGACCGTGATCACCGGCGACGGCGCCGACGCGGTGACCCTGGCCCGGCAGGTCGATCCCGATGTCGTGGTTCTCGATCTGGGGTTGCCGGGTTTGGACGGTGTCGAAGTGTGCCGACGGCTGCGCACTTTCTCCGATGCGTACGTGGTGATGCTCACCGCCCGCACCGAAGAGGTCGACACCCTCATCGGGCTGTCCGTCGGCGCGGACGACTACATGACCAAACCGTTCAGTCCCCGCGAGTTGATGGCCCGCATCCGGGCCATGCTGCGCCGCCCCCGGGCCGGCCTCGCCGTACCCACACCCGGTCCCATCCCGGGTGCCGCCGATCGGATCCGTCGGTTCGGTGACCTGACGCTCGATGTCGACGGCCGGGAGGTCACCGTCGGCGGTGTGCCGGTGGCGTTGACCCGCACCGAGTTCGACGTCCTTGCCGCCCTCGCGCGCGATCCCGGGGTGGTGCTCACCCGCGCACAGTTGATCGAGACGGTGTGGGGGCCGGCCTGGACGGGAGACGAGCACCTCGTCGACGTGCACATCGGTCATCTGCGTCGCAAACTCGGTGACGACGCCTCGAGGGGCCGCTATGTGCGCACCGTCCGCGGGGTCGGCTACCGGATGGGTACAGGCGCATGAACCACCAGTCTTCTCCACGAGAATCGTTGCGGCGCATCTTCCCCGGGTCGAGCTTCGGCACCCGGCTGTTTCTCGCGCTGACCGTGGTGGTGGTCGGCTGTGCGGTCAGTGCCTGGCTCGTCGCGTCGTCTCTTGCGCCCGGTATCTTCCACGATCACCTCGGACGGGCCGGTATCGACCACAACTCCAGCCAGGCCGCTCACGTCGAGCAGGCCTTCACCCGGTCGATCGTCCTGGCCTGGGGTCTGGCCGTCGCACTCGCGGTGCTCCTGGCGCTGGTGGTGAGCTGGTATCTGACCCGCCGGGTGCAACGCTCGATCACCGCGGTGACCACCTCCGCCGCCCGCATCGCCGGAGGCCACTACGACACCCGTCTGACCAGCCCCGGACTCGGCCGCGAATTCGACGAACTCGTCGTCACCGTCAACGAACTGGCCCGCCGCCTCGACGCCACCGAAACCACCCGCCGCCGTATGCTCGCCGACCTCGGTCACGAGATGCGCACGCCCATCGCCACTCTCGACTCCTACCTCGAAGCCCTCGACGACGGCGTCCGCACCTTCGACGGCGAGACCCGCCAGGTCCTGCACGCCGCGACCCAACGGTTGTCCCGGCTCGCCCAGGACATCACCGCCGTCTCCCGCGCCGAAGAACACCTCACCCGCATCCGGCCGGTGCCCACCACCACCGGCGCCCTCGTCGACACCGCGGCCGATGCGGTACGCGAACGGTACGAAAGCGCAGGTGTGGCTCTGCAGACCCGCATCGAAGACTCCGAGATCGTGACGGTCGATCCGGACCGGATCGGTCAGGTGCTGGGGAACCTGCTCGACAACGCCCTGCGGCACACCCCTGCCGGAGGAGCCGTCACCGTCACCAGCAGGCGAGCCGACGAGGATCGTGTGCAGATCACCGTCGCCGACACCGGCGAAGGCATCGCACCCGATCACCTCGACCATCTCTTCGATCGCTTCTACCGCGCAGACACCGCCCGCGACCGCGAAAGTGGAGGCAGCGGAATCGGACTGACGATCGCCCGGGCCCTCGTCGAAGCCCACCACGGCCGCATCCGGGCCCACAGCGAAGGACCCGGCCGCGGCGCCGTCTTCACCCTCGAACTGCCGATTGCCGGGCTGTGATCCCAGAGTGCTGCCAGGGTGCGGACCAGTTCGGACTCGTCGACCCCGGTGCTGCGCCCGTCCCGGATCGTCACCTCACCGCCGACGATCACGGTGTCCACGATCCGGCTGGTGCCGGTCGTGAGAACGGCGGCACCCGGATCGCGGACGGCAGGGTCGCGAACTCCCGGTCGAACCGGATCAACGTCAGATCCGCCGGGTCCCCGACGTGCACGCCACCGGAGCGGGCCGGTAGTCCGAGCGCGGAATTGGCTCCGCCCGTGGCGATGTCGAGCATCTGCTCGAATCCGAACAGGGTCGGCCCTGCGTTGCGCCGCCCGCTGCACGTACGCTCCCCTGCGAAGTGATTCGAGCATGTCCTGGGTGTCGTTGCAGGCGGCGCCGTCCACGCCCATGCCCGCGTGCTCCCGGCACATCGTGTCGTCGGTGGTGGTTTCGAGCGGATGGATCGAGACGGTCATGTCGCGGGCCGTCGCGAACTCCCGGATGGCGGCCATGCCCTCGGCCGTGACGGACCGCGGGTTCGGAACCGCGAGCCCGACGGTGACGGCGGATCCGGCCGCGTCCTTCGCCAGCTGGTCGGCATGGGCGAGCACGTCGTCCAGCGGCTGCATGAGCCGCGGCTCGAAGCCCCACTTGCGGGTGGCGTCGGCCCGGTCGGCGACGCCGCGACCGAGTGCCGCGCGAATCCCATTGTCGCGCAAGCCCCGAAGGATTGCCGAATGTGAGCTGCTCGCGGAATCGGTTCACCCCACGCTCCGAGACCGGATATTCGCGGGGGAGCTGCCGCCCGGCACCGCGCTGTCCGTGCCGGCGCTGGCCGCGAAACTCAACGTGAGCAGGACCCCGGTCCGCGAAGCCGTGCAGCAACTCATCAACGACGGCCTCGCGGTGTACACCAGGAACGCCGGGGCCAAGGTCGAAACGGTCGACGACGAGCCGATCCGGGAGGTGTTCGCGGTGCGCGAGATGCTCGACGGGCTCGCCGGCTACCAGGCGACGTTGCGGGCCACTCACCAGCAGGTCGCCGACCTCATGGCGATGGTCGACTCACAGCGGTCGATGCTCGACCAGCCCGCCGACCGACGACGGGACTCGCGGCTCGATCTCGACTTCCACACCGCAATCCGCGGCATTGCCGCGAACAAGCCGCTGCGCGAGGCCTTGTTCCGCCTCGACGCGCAGGCCCACCTGTACCGCTCGGACATGTGGGCGTCCGAGACCAACCGGCAGCTTACCGTCGAAGAGCACGAACGTATCGTCGCGGCCATCCGGGCCGGCGATGCCGAGGGTGCCCGCGCCGCCAGCTGCGCTCACGTCGCAGGACTGGCGGTGCGGATTCGGCGTCGGTAGAGACCCCTCGTTCGCGAAGGGGCGGGTCGGGTGGTCGCCACGGCGGCCCCAGGCCCCGGAATGCGGTAGTTCCCGCGGTCGAATCGGAGCATCCTGGAGGAAGTGAATCGACAGTGCCGCCCGGTCGGCCTTCGGTGCCCCGGGCGCGGACGGGAGCCACCATGCCGGAGAACGTTGCGCGCAAGCTCATCGGAACGCATCTCGTGTCGGGGAACATGGACCCTGGCGAGGAGATCGCGATCCGGATCGATCAAACCCTCACCCAGGACGCCACCGGAACCCTGGTGATGCAGGAACTCGAAGCGCTGAACCTCGATCGGGCCCGGACAGAGGTCAGCGTCCAGTACGTCGACCACAACCTGCTGCAGGCGGACGAGAAGAACGCCGAAGACCACGAGTACCTGCGTACCGCCTGCCTGCGGTACGGACTGTGGTTCTCCAAGCCGGGCAACGGCGTCTCGCACCCGACGCACATGCAGCGATTCGGGATTCCGGGAAAGACACTGGCCGGATCCGACTCGCACACCCCCGCGGCCGGGTCGCTCGGGATGCTCGCCATCGGAGTCGGCGGCCTCGAGGTTGCGCTGGCCATCGCCGGTGAGCCGCTGAACCTCCGGATGCCCGAGATCTGGGGCGTCGAGCTGACCGGTGCGCTACCGCCGTGGTGCTCGGCGAAGGACGTGATTCTCGAGATGCTGCGCAGGCACGGCGTCAAGGGCGGCGTCGGGCGGATCGTCGAGTACTACGGGCCGGGCCTGGACACGCTCACGGCGATGGACCGCCACGTGATCGCGAACATGGGCGCCGAACTGGGTGCAACCACCACCGTGTTCCCCGCCGACGACGCGGTGCACGAGTTCCTGCGGTCGGAGGGGCGGGAGGACGACTTCGTCGAGGTTGCCGCCGACCCGGGTGCGGGATACGACCTGGTCGAGCACATCGACCTGTCCGCCGTCGAACCGCTGATCGCGAAGCCGTCGTCGCCGGGCAATGTCGTGCCCGTGCGGGAGGTCGCCGGAGAACCGGTCGCGCAGGTGGTCATCGGGTCCTCGGCAAACCCCGGACTGCGCGACTTCGCGATCGCGGCCGCGATGGTCGCCGGGCGGCAGACCCTTCCGGAGGTCAGCTTCGACATCAACCCGTCCTCGCGGGAGATCTACTCCGACCTCACCCGCATGGGCGCCACGCTCGACCTGATCACTGCCGGAGCTCGCATCCACCAGTCCGGGTGCATGGGCTGCATCGGCATGGGGCAGGCCCCCGCGACCGGGCGAAACTCGTTGCGCACCATGCCGAGGAATTTCCCCGGCCGGTCCGGAACCCGGGAGGATTCGGTGTGGTTGTGTTCGCCGGAGACCGCGGCCGCGTCCGCACTCACCGGTCGCATCACCGATCCCCGCGACTGGGCCGCGGAGGTCGGCACGGACTACCCGAAATTGAACCTGCCCGCCGAGGCCTCGGTGAACACCGCGATGCTCGTCCCGCCGCCCCCGGAAGAAGACGCACGCGGGATCGAACCGGTGAAGGGGCCGAACATCTCGTCGCTGCCCGATTTCCCGCCGCTGCCGGACCGGATCGAGGCGCCCGTTCTGCTGAAGGTCGCGGACAACATCTCCACCGACGAGATCTCGCCGGCGGGAGCCCGGGCACTGCCGTTCCGGTCCAACATCCCCAAGCTCTCGCAGTTCACGTTCACACAGGTCGACGAAACCTACCCCGACCGGGCCGCGGAAACCAAGGACACCACCGGACACATCGTCGTCGGGGGAGAGAACTACGGTCAGGGATCGTCGCGTGAGCACGCGGCCATCACGCCGCGGTATCTCGGTCTCCGCGCCGTGCTCGCGAAGTCGTTCGCACGGATCCACTGGCAGAACCTCGCGAACTTCGGTGTCCTCGCCCTCGAATTCGCGAACCCGGACGACTACGACGCCATCGAGCAGGGCGACGTGCTCGTCCTCGACGGGCTTCGTGACGCTCTCGTGGCAGGACCCGAGCTGTCGGTGCACAACTCGACCCGCAACATCGATATTCCGGTGCGGCACAGGCTGTCGCCCCGGCAACTCGAGGATGTGCTGGCCGGCGGGATCATTCCGAAACTCGCGCTACGGCAGGAAGGTCGGTGACGGCTCTGTCGAAGGTACCGGCACGCGGTAGTTCTCACGGTCGAACCTGCGGGTGCGCCACCGGTAGCGCCACGCGTAATCGGGCCACAACGAACGGTTGATGCCACCGCGGTCGAGGTACCAGCTGTCGCAGCCGGACGTCCACGCGGTCCCCGCCGACCGCTCGGCCATCTCGGCGCCGAACCGGGCCGGTGCCCGTTCGTCGACCTCGAGGGCCTCGACGTCTTCGCGATCCGTCCCCTCCATTGCTGCTGCGGCATAACGGAACTGGGATTCGAACATAGTGAGAACCGACGTGTGTGCCAGGCCCGTGTTGGGGCCACCCAGAACGAACATGTTCGGGAACCCCGCAACGGTGACACCCAGGTGCGCCTGCGCGCCCTCGCGTGCCCAGCGTTCGAGAAGGACGGTTCCGCCCCGCCCGGCCACCGGCACCGATGCGAGCGCACCCGAGACGTGAAATCCCGTGGCGTACACCAGGGCATCGGCACGGTGCTCGCGACCGTCCGCGGTGACGACGGAGTTCCCGGCGAGGCGTGCGATCGGTGACGGCACCAGCTCGACGTTCTCCCGCCTCAGGGCGGGATAGTAGTCGTCGGAGAACAGGATTCGCTTACAACCGATCCGGTAGCCCGGGGTCAGTGTCTCACGCAGCGCCGGATCGTCGATTCCGTCGTGCAGGTGCCTCAGTGCGCGAGCCTCGAGCCGGTCCGGCGAACCCGTGAAGGAGCCCAATCGCGACTCCGCGCGCCAGTATTCGAGTGCCCGTCGAGCCGGACGGGGGAGCGGCAGCCGGGGTGCGGTGCGTGGCAGGATCCACGGTGCGGTGCGCTGCACGACGGTGACGTGTTCCGCGATCTCAGCGAGCCGGGGAACGATTTGTATTGCGCTGGCGCCGGTTCCGACGACGGCAACGCGTCGGCCGGTGAGATCGAGGGAGTGGTCCCAGCGTGCGGTGTGGACGGCGGGGCCGTCGAACGTGCCGTCCGTGCGGGGGATCCGCGGAACGTTGAGTGCGCCCACCGCGAGGACGAGGAAACGTGCCTCGTAGGTGGTTCCGCGGTCGGTGGTGACGTGCCAGCGTTGCGTGCGCTCGTCCCAGCGGCATCCGGTGGCGCCGACCCCGCACGTGATGCGCTCGCGCAGGCCGGGCTCGTCGGCGAGTTCGTGCAGATGCGCGAGGATCTCCGGTTGGCCGGCGCGTCCCCGGGCCCACGTCGCCTGCGGGGCGAACGAGTACGAGTACAGCGCCGGCGGGATGTCGCATTCGCAGCCCGGGTAGGTGTTGTCGCGCCACGTCCCACCGAGGGAATCCGCGCGTTCGAGAACCCGCACGTCCCGGCCGCGGCGATGCAGGTGCACGGCGGCACCGAGGCCGGCGAATCCGGCGCCGATGATGAGCACTTCTGTGGACGACGACACCTGAACAGTGTTCAAGTTGTGGTTTGAACAGTCAAATCGGGGAATCTATAGCTCTCTAGTGTCTCTCCGAGAAAGACGAATATTCGGCTGATCAGACGAGGTCTTCCTCGTCACCGGGCGCGCGCTTCCGGAGACCGCGGTAGGCCTCGGTGGGGGTGTGACGTCCCGCGACCACCGCTTCGACCTCGGCGGCGATCGGCATCTCGACGCCGTACTCGCGGGCCAGTTCCATCACCGTCGGCGCGGTCTTGACACCCTCGGCAACCTGCCCCAACTCGGCGACCGCCTCCTCGACGGACAGCCCACGTGCGATCGCCTCGCCCACTCGGCGGTTGCGGGACGCCGGGCTCATGCACGTGGCGATCAGATCGCCCATGCCGGTCAGGCCCGAAAAGGTCCGCGGTTGCGCGCCCATCGCCACACCGAGCCGGATCATCTCGGCGAGTCCCCGCGAGAGCACCATTGCGCGGGTGTTGTCGCCGACCCCGAGACCTTCGGCCATGCCGGCCGCGATCGCAATGATGTTCTTCAGGACCCCGCCCAACTCGCAGCCGAGCACGTCCGTGTTGCGATAGACGCGGAACACTTTCGCCGCGAACAGCGGTTGCAGCGCGCTCGCGATCGACTCGTCCTGCATCGCCACCACCGCCGCGGCAGCCAGGCCGTCGGCGATCTCGCTGGCGATGTTGGGGCCGGCGAGCAACCCGACCGGGTGCCCCGGCATGCACTGCGCGATCACCTCGGTCGGACGCAGCCGGGTGCCCGGCTCGAGACCTTTCGCGAGCGAGACGATCGGCACCCACGCGCGCACCTCGTCGGCGATCTGCTCGAGCGTTTCCCGCACGGCGTGGGAGGGCACACCCACGACCAGCACGTCCGCCTCGTGCGCGGCCTCGACCAGGTCGTCGGTGGCGCGCAGTTCCGCGGGAAGCTCGCGGTCGCCGAGGTAGCGGCTGTTCCGGTGCTCCTCGTTGATCTCCGCCGCGGTGTCGGATTTCCGCGACCACAGCAGCGTCGGTGTGTTCTGGGCCGCGAGCCCCGCGACCGTGGTCCCCCACGATCCGGAACCGAGAACGACGACGCGAACCGGACGTGCCATCTGCGATCACTCCTGTCTGGTTTCTGCCGGTGAGTCCTACAGATCTCCAGCGTGTCAGGAGGCGGGGACCAGCGGGTACGTTTCGGTCGGTCAGGAGCCGAGGAGCTCCGAGACCGTCACGAACCGGAAGCCCTTCGCCTGCAAACCGGCGACGATCCCCGGAATCGAGTCGAGCGACGACTGCCGTGCCGGATACATCGCATGCAGCAGGATGATCGACCCCGGGCGGGTCTGCGCGAGTGCTGTGTCGACCATCGTGGCCGCGTCGGCGGCGACGGAGTCCGGTTCCACGTCCCACATCACCGTGGTCCGGTCGTGTGCGTCGAGATACCGGGGGAGGACGACGAGCTTCTTGCTGTAGGGCGGGCGGAACGTGATGTCGCCGTCGAACCCGGCGGCGCGGATCTGCGCGTCCGTGCTCTCGATCTCCTCGCGCACGGTGTCGCCGCCGACGAGGATCATCCGCCGGTGCGTTTTCGTGTGGTTGCCGAGTTCGTGCCCGGCTTCGACGATCGCGCGTCCCATCTCGGGGTGTGCGGCCAGCTCGGTGCCGGTGACGTAGAAGGTCGCCGGCACACCTGCTTCGGCGAGGACACGCAGAACTTCGGGAGTGCGGTCGGACGGTCCATCGTCGAGGGTCAACGCGACGAGCTTGTCGTCGGTCTCGACCCGGTGCACGAGATCGCCGAAAAGCTGGTAGGTGCGCGAGTTCGAGAGCGTGTAGAGCCCGAGCACGGTGGCGATCACGAGCAGCACCGCGACGGCGACGGTGATCACGATGCGGAGGCGTCTCGTCATCGGTCCAGGCTGCCCCATCCGGAAATTCGATTGCGCTGCGGTGCCACCGGGTTCACCATCGGAATCTGTCGGAGCGGGACATGGGCCCCGCGCGCCACCATGAATCAGGAGTCACCGTGCACCCCGATGTCCTACCCGGAATCGAACCTCTGGCCGAGTACGGCTGGACTCGGCGGATTGCAGAATGCTTCGCGGACAGCGATATTCAGGGGACGCCGGGACGAATCGTGCGGGCCGGTCGCGGCCACAGCGAAGCCGTGACCTCCGCGGGCCCGCTGCGGGTGCGGTCGTCGGGTCATCGGGTCTGTACCGGCGACTGGGTGATCGTGCGCGAACCTGCCACCGACGGTGACACGGTCGGCACGGTCTGCGCCGTGCTGCCGCGTACCGGTGCGATCCGTCGCGCCGACGCGTCGGGGCGATCGGAGGAGCAGGTCCTCGCCGCAAACGTGGACACCGTCGTGGTGACGGCCGCGGCGGACACGCTCGATCTCGGCCGCGTGGAACGCCTGCTTGCCCTGGCCTGGGACAGTGGAGCTCAGCCGGTCGTCGCGCTCACGAAGGTCGACGTCACGACGGAACCGGTGTTCGAGCAGGTCGTGGCGCTCGCGCCCGGCGCGAACGTGGTCGAGGTGTGTGCGCCGGAAGGGGCTGGGCTGAGCGAACTGCGCGACCGGATCCAGGGCACCGTCGTGTTCCTCGGGGCATCCGGTGCCGGGAAGTCGACGCTGGTCAACGCGTTGTGCGGCCGCGACATCCAGGCAACAGCGCCGGTGCGGCACGGCGACGGCAAGGGCCGGCACACCACCACCGATCGGGAGATGTTTCCGCTGGGAGACGGCATCACCCTCATCGATACACCGGGCCTGCGCGGGGTCGGAATGTGGGACGCCGATGCCGGTATCGCCGCGGTGTTCCCCGAGATCGACGATCTCGCGCAGCACTGCCGCTTCACGGACTGTGCGCACGAGACCGAGCCTGGATGTGCGGTCCGCGCTGCCGTCGAACAAGGCGACCTCGACGCGCGACGGGTGGAGAGCCACCGAAAGCTGCGCCGCGAGAACGAGTGGGTAGCGGCGCGTGCCGATGCGCGGTTGCGGCACGAGCGGAACCGGGAGGCCAAGGTGATCAGCCGAGCGATCCGGGCGTACTACCGCGACCGCTGATGCGCGGCATCGCCTGGTGCGTTTCACGGAGCGTGCGTCGGCGTTCTCATGATTTAGGATTGGTTTCCCACTTATTGGGCAGGTCACCTAAGCTCGAGGCATGGGCAACGAAGAGGTCGTCTACACACACGGTCACGACGAGTCGGTGCTGCGCGGTCATCGCTGGCGCACGGCCGAGAACTCCGCCGCGTATCTGCTGCCGCACCTGCGGCCGGACATGACTCTCCTCGACCTCGGATGCGGTCCCGGGACGATCACCGCAGACTTCGCCGGGTTGGTCGCCGAGGTCACCGCCGTCGAAATGAACGACGAGGCCCTCGATCTCGCTCGAAAGGAGTTCACCCGGCGCGGGATCACCAATGCCGAGACGGTCGTCTCCGACATCCACGCACTCGACTTCCCCGACGACACCTTCGATGTCGTCCACGCCCACCAGGTCCTGCAACACGTCGGCGACCCCGTGCAGGCGCTGCGCGAGATGGCTCGGGTCTGCAAGCCGGGCGGCATCGTCGCCGCCCGTGACGCCGACTACGGCACCTTCACCTGGTACCCGGAGAATCCCGAACTCGACCGGTGGCTGTCGCTCTACCACGACATCGCCCGCGCGAACGGTGGCGAACCCGACGCGGGGCGGCGTCTGCGGGCCTGGGCGCACGCTGCCGGCCTGGACGATGCGGTCACCACCGCGAGTACGTGGTGTTTCTCGTCCGACGAGGACCGCGAGTGGTGGGGCGGGTCGTGGGCCGACCGGGTTCTGAAGTCGAACTACGCCGACCGGGCCGTCGAACTGGGTCTCGCAACCGGCGACGACCTCGCACGTATCTCGGACGGCTGGCGTACCTGGGCTGCCGACAGCGACGGTTGGTTTGCGCTGCTCCACAGCGAGATCCTGTGCCGCATAAGCGGGTAGCGCCGATGCTCTGAGCTCGGTGTAGAGGGCACAGAAATCACAGCGGGCAGACCCGTTGGGGTCGTGACGATCTCACAACCCCAACGGGTATCCGTCTCGATTCAGCCGTGACTACAGGAGGTTGGGCTCACCGGGATCGGCGAGTTCCGGATCCAGGTCGTACTTTTCGAGCGCTTCCGTAATTGCTCCGCTGGAACGAAGCTCGCTGATGTCGGCGTTCAGAGCGGTGGTGAGCTCAGGGTTGCTGTTGTTGGTCGGCCACGTCGCCTGTCCCGGTGCCGTCGAGGCCGTGACCCGAGAATCGGCGGGCGGCATGACGCCGGCGACTCCGGAAACACCCGCGGTCAACGCGTTGTACCCGAGACTGCTCATCACCACCGCGTCGAGCCGCCCGGCCTGCAGATCCTGAACCGCATCCTGGAATGTTTGGTACAGCTTGAAATTGTCGCCGAGCAACTTCTGGAAATCGTCGTCCCAGAGTCCTCCGGTGGAACCGCCGAGGCGGAGGTTGTCGCTGACCAGCTGCTGGATCGAGGTCACCGTGCCTCCCTTGGAAACGATCTCGAGTGCGTCCTTGTAGATCGGATCGGTCAGGGTCGTGACCGCTGCGCGCTCGGCCGTACGGTAGATGTCGCCGACCGTGATGTCGGCGCGGCCGGACTGCACCGCCGGGATGGTGGCAGCGTAGGAGCCGAGGGGAAGCACCTTGATTTCCAGGCACTCCCACTCGGCGATCTGCCGCAGCAATTCGCCCTCGATGCCCACGAGATTGCCGGAGCTGTCGGTATAGGCCGCCGGCTCGTAGGGGGCGAGGGCAACGGTCAGCTCGCCCTCGCTGACGGTGCTGAACTGATGTCGCGGAGTGCACTCCGCCGCACCGGCGCCGGCCGTCGAGGCCGAGTCGCCGGAGCCGCAGGCCCCGAGTGTCACGGCTGCCATCACCGCTGCGAGGGCGACGGCGCTGAGTTTTGCGGGCTTCATTCTCGTGATCCTTACTGGTGGAGCGTTGGACAGTGGAAAAGGTGTTCCTGGAGCGGCGCCATGGATGGCGTCAGGCGGCGGCCGCCACGTGACGCCCGAGCCGCTTTTCGAGTAGACGGACTCCCGCCGCGCTCGGCAGGGTGATTGCGGCGTACATGAGTCCGGCGAGGCTGAGCACCTGCATGTACAGGAAGGTGCTGGCCCCGATTCCGTAGGCCTGGGCCATCAGTTCCGGCACCGCGATCGTGAACGCCAGGGACGTGCCTTGGAAGATCAAGATCGCGAAATTCAACAGCGGCGGGATCGCGATCCTGATGCCCTGAGGAACGATGACGTATCGGAGACGATCCGCTGTTCGTAGCCCGAGGGCACGCGCTGCATCTTGCTGCCCGTGCGGTACGGCCGCGAGTCCGGAACGGAAGATCTCGCTGGTGTAGGCAGCGGTGATCACGGCAATGCTCACCACCGCGGCCACGAAACTGCTGAGCGTGATGTTCACCTGCGGCAGCCCGAAGTAGACGAGTTGGAGTACGACCAGCATCGGGGTGCCTCGTGCGATCTCGACGATTCCGACGCAGGCCCACCGCAGCGACCGGCCCTTGCTGCCGACACCGATCGCGAGCAACAGGCCCAGCGGCAGACCGACCGCCAGCCCTACGACTGCCAACCGGGCGCTCACCCAAAGTCCTTGCGCCAACGGGCCGATTTGCTGAGCCCAGTCGTGTAGCAGACCGCCGCCCATCACGCTACTGTCCATTTCTGATGCAACCATCGGTCGAGCCACCGTGAGAGAGCGGCGACGGGGAGGCTGAGGACTATGTACAGCCCGGCGGCCAAGGCGAAGATCGTCAGCCCTTTGTACGTGTTCTGCGCAGCGATCTGGGCGCGGTAGGTGATCTCGGCGACGCCGAGGGTCGATGCAATCGCGGTGTCCTTGAGCAGGCCGATCAGCAGAGTGGCCGTCGGCGGAATCGCGACTCTAGCCGCCTGCGGCACAGCAACGTCGAGGAACAGGCGTCGCTCCGACAGCCCGAGCGTCCGTCCGGCTTCCCACTGGCCTTTCGGGACCGCCGCGATCCCGGCGCGGTAGATCTCGGCCATCATCGCCGCAGTGAGGAGCCCGAGCCCGAGAACCGCTGCGGCGAACTGGGAGAAGCGGATTCCGGCTTGAGGAAGTGCGAAGTAGATGACGAACAGCCAGGTGATCATCGGAATTCCACGGGCAAGGTCGATGATCATGACGGCGAGTCCACGCGTCAGACGGAACTGCGAACGACGCGCCAACACCAGAGGGACGCCGACTACGGCGCCGATCGCGAACGATGCGACCGTGAGTTCGAGGGTGAGAGGGATTCCTCCGACGAGGTCCCCGAACTGGTCCCAACCATTGCTATCGCTCATGGAGTGCCCCTAGGAACTGTTGTGTCCGTGCATGAGTCGGATTCCTGAGCACCTGTTCCGGCGGTCCGGACTCGATCGCCCGGCCATCGGCCATCACGAGGATACGATCGGAAACCTCTTCCGCGAAGTGCAGTTCGTGGGAGACGATCAGCATCGTCATCCCCTCGTCGGCGAGTTCCCGCATGACCGCGAGCACCTCCAGGCCCAGTTCGGGATCGAGCGCCGAAGTCGGCTCGTCGAACAACATGACCGAGGGGTCGAGTGCCAGCGCGCGGGCAATCGCGACGCGCTGCTGCTGGCCACCGGACAACCGTGTCGGATGCTGCGCCGCCTTGTCGGCGAGTCCGACGCGTTCGAGCAGGTCGAGTGAGCGGGCGTTCGCTTCCGCTTTGGAGCGTCCGAGCACACGAGTCTGGGCGAGTGAGACGTTCTGCAGCACGCTGAGGTGCGGGAACAGATTGAACGACTGGAACACCATCCCGACGCGGCGACGTAGCTCGGCGAGTTCCTTGCCTGCCACGGTCGTTCCGTCGGCACCACGTACCTGGATTCCGTCGACCACGATCTCTCCGGCGGTCGGTGCGTCGAGCAGGTTGATGCAGCGCAACAGACTGCTCTTGCCGGCTCCGCTGGGGCCGATGATCGCCAGAACCTCACCCCGTGCCACCGTGAGCGACACGTCGGTGACCGCGTAATCGTCGGTGAACTTCTTGCCGACGCCTCGGAGCACTACGGCGCCCGGTGAGGAGTCTACAGGCACAAGGTGATTCGGTCCGATGGCCGATGTGTGCGCTTCTGACATGTCCTATCCGGCTTTGTAGGGTTTCTCGGTCTGTTCGCTTCGTGCAGTGGGTTGTTCGTGCTGTCGTAACCGGCGTCGTGTCCTGGCCGGCTCACACGAGACACCTTCAGAACACGAAGTCGGGAAGAGTGCCGCTCCCGATCGCGGAAACGACTTCGGCTCCGGCGGTGGCGTACGCCCACTGGGCGGGATCGTGCAGCGTGTGAGTGCGGGCGTCACGCCAGTAGCGGTTCAGATTGAGTCGTTCGTCCGCGGCGCTGCCACCACACCATGCGAAGACCTCGCTGGAGATCTCGACAGCGAGTTCTGCCGCCAAGCCTTTGACCTGTTCTGCAGCGACCACCGCCGCCTGCATGTCGACATTCTTTTCGGTTCGAACCGCGTATTCGAGCAGTGATGCTGCGTGTGCGAGCAATGCCCTTCCCGCATGGACGCGGGCCGTTGCCGCGCCGACCGAGCGCTGGACGAGCGGATCGTCGCCGGCGTGCCGGAAGCCCCGTCCGGGCGCCGGTCGAGCACGCTCTGCAAGGAACCGCAGTCCGTCGGCCAGGGCACCCTCTGCAGTTCCGATGTCGATCGCTGCGTGTAACAGGCGACCCACGTAGTGGGTCGCGCGGCGGGACTCGGCCCCGGCCCAGGGACGGATCACGTGTGTGTCGGGTACGCGAACCGCGGCGAAGGTGACAGTGCCACTGCCTGTCGACCGCTGCCCCATGCCCGCCCAGTCGTCGGTCACGGTGATCCCGTCTCGCTCGGTCCTCGTGAACCCGAGCGACATCGTGTCGTCACTGCCGCGTACCGCGACCCCCAGCCAGCTCGATCCTGGTGCGCCGGTGCAGTAGTACTTGCTTCCATCCAGTTCCCAAGTGCCCTCGTCGGTTTGACGGAACAGTGTCGAATGCTGTGCGCCGTCGGCTGCGCCACGCTCCGCGATAGCGTTTCCTACGCGGCCGCCGGCGACGACATCAGGGAGGAGCACCGACTGCAACTCTGTTCCACCGTCGAGGAGCACCGCGTCGACCAATTGGAAGTGCGGCTGCAGTGTCTGCGCGACGGACGCATCGGCGGTTGCCAACAGCCGGATCACCTCGATCACAGCGCCGGCTCCTGCACCGGCGCCGCCCCACTCGACAGGTATTCCAGCAGCGAGTAGGCCGCTGGACGCCACTTGCTCGAGTGCTGCTGCGGGGTACCTGCCGGCGCGGTCACGTTCGGAAGCTGATGATCGCAGCTCGTCGGCCAGTTCCCGGGCAACGTCGAGTACATCTGCGTCTCCGCGCAACACCGCCGCTGAGCCGTCTCGGTCGAGAACCGGCGGCTTGTCGTCTACGTATGCAGAACTCATCGCTTCACTACTCCACCAGGCCGAGTTTGCGGAGCTCGGGGACGATCCCCTCGCCGACATGAAATGCTTCTTCGTCGCACGGATATCCGGACAAGATGAACTCGTCGATCCCCAGTTTCCGGTGGTACTCGGCGAGGCGGGACGCGACCTCTGCGTAGCTCCCGACGAGCGCCGTTCCGGCACCCGGTCGGACGAGTCCGATTCCCGCCCAGACGTTGGGGTAGATCTCGAGATTGTCGCGGTCCCCCTGATGCAGAGCGCGCATTCGCTGGAGCCCGACCGCACTCGACTGTGCTTGTGCGCGTTGCTGGTGCGCGATCGTCTCCGCGTCGACGTCGGCCAGCAGTGCGTCTGCCGCCTGCCAAGCCTCAGCGCTGGTCTCACGACCCACCACGTGGAAGCGGATTCCGAATCTCACCGACCGCCCCGCAGCGGCGGCCAACTCTCTGACGGTGTCGAGGTGGTCCGCGAGGTACTTCGTGGGGGGTTCTCCCCAAGTCAGGTACACGTCCGCGTGCTTTGCCGCAACCCGAAGTGCAGCATCGGATGAGCCGCCGAAGTAGATCTCCGGTCGCGTCGTCGGGGTGGGTATCGTCCCGCCTTCCACCCAGAGGTGATCCCCGCGAAAGTCGAAACCTGGACTGTCCCATACCCCTTTGAAGATTGTCAGAAACTCGTCGCAGCGGGCGTAGCGGCCGTCCTTGTCCAGCGGGTCCCCGAACCGCCGTTGCTCGACATCGCTGCCACCGGTGACGATGTTGATCAACAACCGTCCGTTGCTGTGGCGTTGAAAGGTGGCAGCTTGCCGAGCGGCCAGCGCCGGACTGATCGTTCCGGGCCTGAACGCGACGAGATATCGGAGCCGGCGGTGGATCTGGCTGAGCGCCGCAGTGCTGATCCACGCGTCTTCGCAGTAGGTGCCCGTCGGTGTCAGGACCGCATCGAAGCCGTTCGCTTCGGCCGCGCCGGCAACTGCGGAAAGGTACTCGAGGTCCGGTTTTCGTGTGCGGCCCAACTCCAGGTTGCCGCCGACCGCGACGGTGGTTCCGGACTCGTGCGGCGTGCGACCGTCGCCGTTGGTGGGGAGGTACCAGTGCAACTTGATGGACATCAGGTGACTCAGATCAGTACGCCGGCGGGAGGCAGGGTGCCGTTGAGCGTGTGGTTGCCGATGTGTACGTACTTCCAGCGCGCGGGGTCGTGCAGTGAGTGAACACGAACGTTTCGCCAGTGCCGGTCCAGGCCGTACTTCTCGTCGGTCGAACTTGTGCCGGCCAGTTCCAGGACGCCGGTAGCGATTTCCGGACCGAATTCCTGCGCGAGCGCCTTGGCCTCGGCAACGGCAAACGATGCGGCGGTCGCAGTCTCGTGGGTGAGCGGAGTCTCCTCGACCGCAGTCTGGACGGCGCCGGCCGCCCTCTCGAGCAGCGCCTCGAGCGCATGCAGGCGCGTCGTGAGTTCACCGAAACGGCGCTGGATATGCGGCTCCTCCGAGGCCGGTGCGTCGTTCCACTCGACCCAGGGACGGGTCTTGCTGCGTACGAAATCGGCTCCGTCCTCGAGTGCGGCACGGGCGATTCCCACGTCGATCGCAACATGGAGTGCCTGATCGAGAGGCGTGATCACCGACGCGGCAGGGCTTTTCGGGTTTTCCGGAGCTTCTCCGTAGTCGATCGCCCTGCCGTCCGGGATGAACACGGCATCGAACGTCACCGCGCCGCTGAAAGTGGTGCGCTGACCGAACGACGACCATTGGTCGAGGTCGAGCGTGAGCCCATCGGAATCGGGTGTGACGAAACCGAGGAGTCCGCCTCGGTCGCCGTACTTGGCGTCGACGCTGATGAGCCCGGCGCCGAGGGCGCCTGTTGCGTAGTACTTCTGGCCGGTGACGACCCACCCGCCACGGGCGTCGTCGCGCTGGGCGCGCGTGTTGCGGTTCCAGCCGTTCTTGGTGCCGCGCTCGGCAGATGCGTTACCGAGGTGCGCGCCGGCGAGCACCGTGTCGTAGATGAACCGACGTGTCGGCTCGTCCGCGTCGGTGCGGGCGCATTCGAGAAGCACGAAGTGGGCGAGAACGAGCTGAGCGACAGCCGGATCGGCGACGGCGATGCGGCGGAACACATCGATCACAGTCACGAAGTCGAGGCCGGAGCCGCCGTACTCTCGGGGGATCCAGATGCTGAGCAGCCCGGTCGAGGCGAGGTCGGCGAGTTCGGCCAGCGGCTTCGTCTTCAGTCGGTCACGCTCGATCGAACCCGGGCGGATGCGGTCCGCAAACTCGTCGGCAGCGGCGAGTGCCGCTTGCGCGTCTGCGAGCAGGGGAGGGGTGGAAATGGTCAGCGAAGTCACGTCCCGGACCATAGCAGACTAAAATGGTCTACTTAGTCAGGTACGAGCGCTCCTACTTATCGGCGATGGATCGGAATCTGTGGCCGACGCTCGGTGGAGGGAGCCGCCTTCCCTGACGGACGAACCAGGCATCCGAGTCTCTGATCAGGGAATATGTCGGATTCGACACCGGAATCCTCGGCCCCGATACCGATGGATCGGGCGGCAATGAGCGAGCGGATTTCTACACCCATCCACACGCCGCGGCATTAAATATCATCCTGGCGATAATTCTTCTGCCATGAAATTCGTCTGGCTAACGTTCCGGCTATGTCGTCCGCTCTTCAGTTCATTCGTAGCGACTCTCTCCAACCGGCACTTGGACGCGCTGATGCGCAGCCCGCGCTGCGGTCGGCGTCAGCCGCCGTGATTCCACTGGAGTTGGTCTACGACCGAACCGACCCGGACGCCGAGCAGGCATGGATCGAAGATATCTATCACTGCCCCGACACCGATCGCGTCTGGCTCTTGCTCATGCTGGGCGATGGTCAGGCAGCCGATCTGAAATTGCCGGAGGACAGTTTGGCCTGGCTCGACCTCCAGGTAGGTCAGATCGTGCTCGTGAAGCCCTTGGCCACAGCAGTCACCTGATC
>Ga0180218_1000146_pt1 | contig 106458 bp, 106 predicted proteins | sample eDN3rd37CKraftBY_FD_151334 | JGI IMG/M metagenome (GOLD analysis project Ga0180218, IMG submission 151334) | Enriched backyard soil microbial communities from Emeryville, California, USA - eDNA 3rd pass 37_C Kraft BY (version 2) (version 2) | ecosystem: Environmental > Terrestrial > Soil >... | reverse complement strand
GCCGAACGACAGGCTGCCTTGCAGCCCTTCATTGACCGATACAACTGGTGTCGGCCACACTCCGCTCTCGACCATCAGCCACCCATCACTCGTATCCCAGGTGTGAATAACCTCTTGAGAATCGACAGCTAGGCGGCCTCGATCACCGATTGCAGGAACTGCTGCGTGCGCGGCTCGCGCGGCGCGGCGAACAACTGGGCCGACTCGGCGTCCTCGACGATATTGCCTTCGTCGAAGAACAGCGTGCGGTCCGAACTGCGCTCGGCGAATTTCATCTGGTGGGTGACGATGATCATCGTCATGGTGCGCCGCGCCGCCAGGTCGCGCAGGATCTGCAGGATACCGCCCACCAGTTCCGGATCCAATGCCGAGGTCACCTCGTCAAACAGCATGACCTCCGGGCACATCGCCAGCGCCCGCGCGATGCCGACGCGCTGCTTCTGGCCGCCCGACAGTTGCGCCGGATAGGCGTCCAGCTTGTCGCCCAGGCCCACCATGTCCAGGTACTCGCGGCCACGCGCCACCGCCTCGTCGCGCGACAGGCCCAGCACGTACAGCGGCGCTTCGATCACATTGCCCAGCGCCGTCTTGTGCGGAAACAGATTGAAGTGCTGGAACACCATGCCGATCTTGCCGCGCACCCGGCGCACATGGGCCGAGTTGGGCCCCATCTCGCGCCCTTGCGCGTCATGCCACATGGATTCGCCATCGATCTCGATCGAGCCGCTGGTCGGCCGGTCCAGGGTCATCAGCAGGCGCAGCAGGGTCGACTTGCCGGATCCGGACGGCCCGATCACCGACACGGTCTGGCCGGCCGGGATTTCCAGGTCTATGCCCCGCAGCACGTCCAGTTCGCCGTACCGCTTGCACAATTTCGTCAAACGGATGCTTGCGCTCATCTCTTGCCTCCATACAGTTTCAGGCGCGCCTCCAGACGCCGCACCGCCCAGGCCGCGACCAGGCTCAGCACCAGGAACAGCACGCCCACCAGCGTCAACGGCTCGGTATAGCGGAACGTGGCCGACCCGATGATCTTGCTCTGCTGCAGCAACTCGACCACCGTAATGGCCGACAGCAGCGGCGTGTCCTTGAACATGGCGACCAGGTAGTTGCCCAGCGCCGGCACCACGGGCGGAATGGCCTGCGGCAGCACCACGCCCACCGCGGTGCGCCAGCGCGACAGGTTCAAGGCGGTGGCGGCCTCGTGCTGGCCGCGCGGCACCGCCTCGATGCCCGCCCGGTAGACTTCGGCGCAATAGGCCGCATAGTGCAGGCCCAGCGCCAGGATGCCGGTGGTCAGCGGCGACATCTGCCAGCCGGTGACCGGCAGCACGTAGAACAGGAAATACATCTGCACCAGCAGCGGCGTGCTGCGCACGAACTCGATCACCAGCGCCGTCACGGCCGACACGGGCCAGAACGGCGAGCGGCGCAGCAGCGCCAGGGCCAGGCCGAGCGTGACGGCCACCAGCATGCCCAGCAGGGTCGCCTGCACGGTGATGACCAGCGCCGAGCCGAGCACCGGCAGGATTTCGAGCGTGAATCCCCAATCGAAAATCGGACTCATCGGACCTTGAACCTCCGCTCAAGCATCCGGACCCCGCCGGTGATCACCAGCGCCACCGCGAAATACAGCAGCAGCACCAGGGTGAAGATTTCGGTGGTGCGCAAGGTCTCGCTGCGCAGCAACTGGCCGCGGAACGTCAGATCGGTAATCGTGATGAGCGACACCAGCGCGGTGTTCTTGAGCAGTTCGATCAGCAGGTTGCCGGTGGGCGGCAGCATGGCCGGCACCGCCTGGGGCAGGATGATGCGCCATATCGTCTGCACGCGGGTCAGGTTCAGCGCCACCGCCGCCTCGCGCTGCCCGGCCGGCACGGCCAGGATGGCGCCGCGTACCACTTCGGCGCCATAGGCCCCGGCATTGGCGCCCAGCACCACGATTCCCACCAGCAAGGCCGGCAGTTTCACGCCGAACATCGGCAGCACGAAATAGAACCAGAACAGCTGCACCAGCGCCGACGTGCCGCGAAACACTTCCACATAGACCGCCGCAGGCGCCCGCAGCCAGGCGCTTGCGGACAGGCGCGCCAGCCCGGCGGCCAGGGCCAGCGGAATCGCCAGCGCCGCCGCGCCGGCGGCAATCCGCAAGGTGACCGCCAGGCCGTCCAGCAAGGGCGGCAGCAGGGACCAGGTGTCGTCCATCGCGCCCCCCGCTTACTGGGCGGCGCACAACTTGGCCGCGGTCACATCGCCCGGCAGCTCGTCGGCGCTGAAGCCGAATGGCTCGACCAGCTTGCGATGTTCGTCGCTGCCCACGAATTTCTTCAGTTCGGCGTTGAACGCGTCGGCGAATGCCTGGTCATCCTTGCGGAAGGCGAAGGCGCCATAGCCACGCACGCTCTTGCCGTCGACAGTGGGATCGGTGAACGGGTCGGCCTTCTCCAGCTTGTCGCCGGCGCTGGTCTTGTTCATCAGGTCGTTGACGGTCAGCGCGGTCGCCGCATAGGCATCGGCGCGCCCGGCCTCGATACCCGAGAGCGCACTGACCGCGTCCGGGAACACCACCACCTGCCCGGCCGGGATGTCCTGCTTGGTCGCGTATTCGGCCTCGATGGCCCCGACCACCACGCCCAGCCTGGCCTCGCTGTTCTTCGCCACGTCGGCGTAGCTGTGCAGATTCTTGGGGTTGCCCTTCTGCACCAGGAAAGCCTGCCCCACGCCATAGGTCGGGTCGGAGAACGCGACCTGCTGGCAGCGTTCGGGCGTCACGTACATGCCGGCGGCAATAATGTCGAACCGCTTGGCCTGCAGGCCCGGGATCAGCGACCCGAACTCGGTCAGCACGCCCTCGACCTCCTCGATGCCCATGCGCTTGAGCACCACTCGGGCGATCTCGACCGACTCTCCGGTGACGCGGGCCTCTTTGCTGTCCATATAGGCATAGGGCGCCTCGTTGGCGTAGCCGATGCGGATCTTGCCCGCCGCCTTGGCGGCGTCCAGCGTACTGGCGCTTTGCGCGGCCGGCTGCTGCGCGGCGCCGGGATCGCTCGAGTCCGAATCCGAACATGCGGCCAGCAGGCCGGCTCCCACCATCAGAAGTCCCCATTTCACGAAACTGAAACGACGCATGAGCATGGTTTTTCCTCCTGAATAGTTCGGTATTGAAATAGATATGTCCCGAATAGTACGCTATAAAATCATTTGATCACGAATCATTTGACGACAAAAAGGGCAGACCCGAGGCCTGCCCGCTTTGCCGCGCCCAGGGAAACCGGCGCGTCACATTCTGAAACGCTTACGGCTGGCCGGCGTACGAAAAACGCCCGTTGCGCACCACGCCCATGACGCGCGCGCGCTCGTCGAACCCCTGGTGGTTCTCGGCGCTGATATTGAGCACGCCATTGGGCACGGTAAGGTCGCGCGTGTTCTCCAGCGCATCGCGCAAGGCGGCGCGGAACTCGGGCGTGCCCGGCTTGGCGCCGGTCTTGAGCGCGCGGGCCACCGCCGAATCGAGCAGGATCCAGGCGCCATAGGCGTCGCCGGCAAACTGGGTCAGCGTATTGGCGCCGTACTGGGCCTCATACTTGTCGGCGAATTCCACCGCCACTTTCTTGACCGGGTTGCTGTCGGGCAGTTCGCGCGCGACCACGCCCGGGCCGGTGGGAAACAGGGTTCCCTCCACGTCGCGCCCGCCGACTTGCAGGAACTCCAGCGTGCCGATGCCATGGGTCTGGTACACCTTGCCGGCATAGCCGCGTTCGAGCAGGGTCTTCTGCGGCAGCGCCGAGGGCGTTCCGGCCCCGGCGATCAACACCGCATCCGGCTTGGCCGCGATCACCTTGAGCACCTGCCCCACCACCGAGGCGTCGGTACGCTGGAAGCGCTCCTGCGCCACGATCTTGAGGTCGTCGCCGGCCGCCTGCGAAAACTCCTTCCACCAGCTGTCGCCATACGAATCGGCAAAACCGATGAAGGCCACGGTCTTCACGCCCTTCTTTTTCATGTCCTGCACCAGCACGGACGCCATCAAGGAGTCGTTCTGCGGCATCTTGAACGCCCAGGCGCGCTTGGGGTCGGACACGGGCTCGACGATCACCGCCGACGCCGCCAGGGCGATCATCGGCGTCTTGGTCTCGGCCAGCACGTCCAGGCCCGCCAGCGCGGCCGCGGTGGTGTTCGGGCCGACGATGGCGTCGACCTTGTCCTCGGAGGTCAGCTTGCGCATGTTCTTCACGGCACGGCTGACGTCGGTGCCGTCGTCCAGCACCACGTAGCGGGCCGGCTCGCCGCCCAGCGTAGCCGGCCACAGGCGGATCGCGTTGTTGGTCTGGATGCCTATCGCCGCCGCCGGCCCGGTCGTGGAGACGTCAACGCCGATGACGACTTCGGCCTGCGCGGCAAACGCGGGGACCAGGGCCGTGGCCAGGACGGCCAGGCGAGCGAGCAGAGTAGACATGGTTCGAGAGCCTGTGGAAAGTGGTAAGAGGAAAATCGCCTTTATTGTGCCTGAACATCGCCCTGCCGCGCCTCGTATACCAGGGCGGCCAGCGTCAGATCTTCCAGCGCGCTGCCGACCGCCTTGAATACGGTGATTTCGGCCGCATCGCGCCTGCCCGGCGCGCGGCCCGCCGCCAGGTCGGCCAGGGTGCCGCGGATCTGCGTGCGCGCCAGCGTGCCGGCCGCGAAGGCTTCGAGCAGGTCGCCGGCCTTGGTGGGCGCCTCATCGGTATCCACATATACGGAGGTACCGGCGAAACACTGCGGGTCGGTCTCCTTCATCTCGGGCGTGAAGCTGCCGATCAGGTCCAGATGCACGCCCGGCCGCAGCCACTCGCCGCGCACCAGCGGCTCGGTGGACAAGGTGGCGCAGCTGACGATGTCGGCCTGCCCGACCGCGGCCTGCAGGTCGGTGACCGTCTGCGCGTCGAAGCCCTGCTCGCGCAATCCGGCGGCCAGGCGTTGCGCGCCGGCAGGCCGCACGTTCCACACCAATACACGGTCGATCGGACGCACGGCGCGCATCGCCGGCGCCACCAGCCCGGCGATCCGGCCCGAACCCAGGATCAGCAGCACCCTGGCGTCGGCGCGGGCCAGGTACGAAGCGCCCAGCGCGGCCGCCCCGGCGGTCCGATAGGCGGTCACGACGTCGCCATCGACCTGCGCCAGCGGCACCCCGGTACGGGCGCTGTACAGCGTGTAGGTCGCATGCAGACCGGGCAGCCCCTGGTGGGTATTGGCGGGAAAGATATTGATGATCTTGACCCCGAAATAGCCGGCGTCGTTCCAGGCCGGCATGATCAGCGCCGTACCTTGCGCGCCGCCGGACTCGATGGCGTGGACGTGGCGCGGCGGCACCTGGGCGCCGCCGCGAAAGGCGTCGCGCAGGGCGTCGATGACCGTCGTGAAGCGCAGCGCGCGGCGGGTGTGTTCAGCGTCGATTTGCAGCATGTGGCCTCCGGAGGAGCCTGCATTATCGCCCTGCCCGGCGTCGCGCGCGTACCCCTGGACACAGTTTGGCCCTGCCTGGAGCGATATCATGAAGCGACCCGCACCCCGGGTTCCCGCATCGGCGGCACGCTACCCGGCCGCCGCGCCTATTCACCGCAAGGAGTCCCCATGAAGAAAACCGCATCCGCCGTCTGGAAGGGCGACCTCAAGTCCGGGCAAGGCACGATCTCGAGCCAGAGCGGCGCGCTGAAGAACCAGCCCTATGGCTTCAATACCCGTTTCGCGGACCAGCCTGGCACCAACCCGGAAGAACTGCTGGGCGCCGCGCACGCGGGCTGCTTTTCCATGGCGCTGTCCAATATCCTGGGCGAGGCAGGCCTGAAGGCCGACAGCATCGAAACCACGGCCGAAGTCACGCTGGACAAGACCGACGACGGCTTCACCATCACCGCCGTGCACCTGACCGTGAACGCGGTCGTTCCCGGCGCCACGAAAGACAGCTTCGCCGACGCGGCCGCCAAGGCCAAGGCCGGTTGCCCCGTGTCGAAAGTGCTCAATGCCAGGATCAGCATGGACGCCACGCTCAAAGGGTGAGGACATCATCCCCGCGGCGCCCGCGGGCCGGGCGCCGTGGCGCGCGGCCGGCGCCGCTACTGGCGCCGATGCGCCGAAATCACTGGATGCTGGCGCCGGCCCTCGTCCATGGCATGCAGGACTTCGCCGATTGCGTCGAGAAACCCGGCGGCGCCGGACTTGACTCGCCGCCACCCGCCGCCCCTCACGGGTACCAGGGTGGCGCGCCGGGCTGAAGAGGTGGCCGGCTCACCGTTGCTGCGTGTCGCGTCGCCCATGATTCTCTCCTTGAGAAAAGCGCGCTGAGAAACCGCATGCGTTTCATCTTAGTCCTGCCCGTTGTGCGACGCAACGAGAAAAACGGCTCCGCAGGGAGCCGTCTTGCCGCGCCGCCGCCCTGTCAGAGCGCGTCGAGCGTGTCGGGGTCGATGGGCAAGGCCCGGTTCAGCGCCGCGGCGACCTTGACCCGCAGGGCATTGGAATGGGCGCGCCGAACCTCGCGCTTGACGTCGAGCAACTGCTGCGGGTGCATGGAGAACTCGGTCAGCCCCAGCCCGAGCAACAGGCGCGTCAGCCGCGCATCGCCCGCCATCTCGCCGCATACGGCCACCGGCTTGCCGGCGCGCTCGCCCGCATTGATGGTATTGGCCACCAGGCGCAACACGGCTGGATGCAACGGGTCGTACAGGCCCGCCACATCGTGGTCGCCGCGATCGATCGCGAGCGTGTACTGGATCAGGTCGTTGGTGCCGATGGACAGGAAATCGAGCGCCTGGGCGAACGGCTCGATCGCAATCGCAATGGCCGGGATTTCGACCATCGCCCCCACCTCGATGCGCGCCGCATAAGGCTGGCCGCGCGCATCGAGCTCACGGCGGGCGGACTCGAGCGCGGCATACGTGGCGTGCACTTCGTGCATATGCGCGATCATCGGAATCAGCACCCGCACCGGGCCGTGGGCCGAAGCCCGCAGGATGGCGCGCAGCTGCGTGGCGAACATTTCGGGCCGCGCCAGGCAATAGCGAATGGCCCGTTGGCCCAGCGCCGGATTGGTGGCGACCGTCGCCTCGTCATCGAGCGTCTTGTCGGCGCCGATATCCAGCGTGCGGATCGTCACCGGCCGGCCCGCCATCACCTTCACCACGGAGGCATAGGCCTCGTACTGTTCTTCCTCGCCAGGCAGGTCGGGCCTGCCCATGAACAGGAATTCGCTGCGGAACAGGCCGATGCCATGGGCCCCACAGGCCAGCGCCAGGCCGGCCTCCTCGGGCAGTTCGATATTGGCATGCAGCACGATATCGATACCATCGAGGGTGACAGCCGGCTCGTCGCGCAGCAACGCCAGCTCGGCGCGCTCGTCGGCGTACACCCGCTGGCGCGCCTGGTACTCGGCCAGGATGCGGGCCGAGGGATTGAGCACCACCACGCCGTCCGCGCCGTCGACGATCAGCATGTCGCCGTCGCGCACCAGTTCGCGCACATTGCCCAGCGCGACCACCGCCGGCACGCCCATGCTGCGCGCCACGATCGCGGTGTGCGAGGTCGGGCCGCCCAGGTCGGTCACGAAGGCCGCGAAGCGCCCGCCGCGCAACCGCAGCATGTCGGCCGGCGAAATATCGTGCGCCACCACCACCAGCGGATCGTCGCCGTCGAGCTGGGCGCCGTCGGGCAGCATGACCGAGGTGCCCGCCAGCACGTGCAGCGCCCGTTCGATGACCTGGCGCACGTCGCCGCCGCGCTCGCGCAGGTATTCGTCTTCCATGGCCTCGAACTGCTGGCCCAGGATCTGCCCTTGCGCGGTCAGCGCCCACTCGGCGTTGTAGTGCCGCTCGGCGATCAGCGCCAGCGCCTGCTCGGCCAGCAAGGGATCGCCCAGCAGCAGCCGGTGCACATTGAGCATGGCGCCCAGCTCACGCGGCGCGTCCTCGGGCAGGGTGTCGGCCATCTGCAGCAGATCGGCCTGCGCCTTGGCCAGCGCCTCGGTCAGCCGCCGGCTTTCGGCCGCGACATCTTCGGGCGCGATGCGGTAGTGGGCGACTTCGAGCGCCGCCGCGCCCATGACCACCGCGCGACCGATCGCATAGCCGCGCGCCACGCCTTTGCCGTGCAGGCAGACGACCGGGCCGGCGGCGATGTCAGAAGAAGGGGATGGGATGGAAGAGCGCGTAGACGATGCAGCCCGCGCCGATGGCAGGCTGCCGGAACCTGGGGTTTTGCTATTCCTGCTCACCGAATTTATTGTCGAACAGAGTTTGAATTTCGGACAGCGCCTGGTCGGCATCGCTGCCCGAGGCCTCCAGCCTGACTGTCACGCCCAACCCGGCAGCCAGCATCATCACGCCCATGATGCTCTTGGCGTTGACGCGTTGCGCGCCGCGCGAAATGAAGATCTCGCTGCTGAAGCGGCTGGCCAGCTGCGTCAGCTTGGCGGCGGCCCGGGCGTGCAGCCCGAGTTTGTTGCTAATGACGATGTCTGAGCTAGGCATAAGTTCTGGTCTGGCAACGGCGGCCGCCGCAATCCCGCGTCTTGCCGGGGCGGACTGCCGGCCCGGCAAGGCGGAACTGCTGCGCCATCAATTTACTCTCTACTCTCGGCGTTTTCTCGCCCGTCAGTCTACACGCAAGCAACCCTGGACGCCGCCCGCGAGCGCCTTTTCGCGCGTCTCGGCCAGCGAAAGATTGCGATAAGTCAGGGCCCGCAACAACATGGGCGTATTCAACCCCGCCAGCACGCAGCACTGGATGCCTTGCGCCTGCGCATCGGCCACGGCGCGCTTGGCGATATTGGCCGGCGTGGCGCCGATCAGGTCGGTCAGGACCAGCACGCCCTGCCCCTGGTCCACGCGCAGGATATCGGCCAGCACCCGGGGCGCCGCGTCATCGGGCAAATCCTCGGGGTGGATGTCGTGCACGGCCAGCGCTTCGGTCGCGTCGCCCAGCACGTGGGCGACGCTCTCGCGCATGGCGCTGCCCAGCGGGGCGTGCACGACGATAACGATGCCAGTCATAGCTGCAAGTTCAGCCGGCGGCGCCTTCCAGCGCCACGGCGAACATCTCCGGTACGTTGAAGCCCGTCTGTTCGGTGATCTCGACAAAACAGGTCGGGCTGGTGACATTGACTTCGGTAATGTAGTCGCCGATCACGTCCAGCCCAACCAGCAGCAGTCCGCGACCGGCCAGCCGGTCGGCCACCGTCCGGGCCAGGTGCAGGTCGCGCTCGGACAGCGGCTGCGCCACGCCCCGCCCGCCGGCCGCCAGGTTGCCGCGCGTCTCGCCGGCCAGCGGTATGCGCGCCAGCGAATACGGCACCGGCTCGCCGCCGATGAGCAGGATGCGCTTGTCGCCCTTGACGATCTCGGGGATATAGCGCTGCGCCATGATCGTGCGCGCGCCGTTGTCGGTCAGGGTTTCGAGGATCGCGTTCAGGTTGGGCTCGCTGCGCTGCAGGCGGAAGATCCCGGTGCCTCCCATGCCGTCCAGCGGCTTGACGATGACGTCGCCCTGGGCGGCGTGAAAAGCCCTGATGCGCCCCATGTCGCGCGTGACCAGCGTGGGCGTGGTCAGCTCGGGGAACTCGGTGATCGCCAGCTTCTCGGGATGATTGCGGATCGCCGCCCCGCTGTTGAAAACGCGGGCGCCCTGCTGCTGCGCGTACTCGAGCAGGTGCGTCGAGTACACGTATTCCATGTCGAACGGGGGATCCTTGCGCATCACCACCGCATCGAAGCGCGCCAGCGGCGCCTCGTCGGCCGCGCCGGTTTCGCGCCACCAGTCATGCCCGTGGAGGTCGGCGTCGTCCCGCAGCGCGATGGGCGCAAAGCGCGTCCTGACCTCGCCCGCATCGATGTAGAGATCGCCTTGCAGCGCAACGCTCAGGGTGTGCCCCCGGGCCTGCAGCGCCTGCATCATGGCAACGGAACTGTCCTTGTACGCCTTGAGCAGCGGCAAGGGATCGATAATAAACAATACGTGCATCTCGGCACCCGATACGTACGCCGCGCCACGTGCCCGCGCAGGCAGGATTGACTAGGCTGTTTGAAGGATGGGGCCGCACGGGCCGCACGCAAGCCGGCCCGGCCGCCCTTGCGGGCAACCGGGCCGGAGATGGGGTCAGCCTGCCGCGTCGGGCTTGCCGACGGCCTTCTTGCGCGGCGCAAGCACCATGACCATCTGACGGCCTTCCAGCTTGGGCATCGCCTCGACCTGGGCCAGTTCGATCAGATCGTCGCGCACCCGCTCAAGCACCCGCATGCCCAGTTCCTGGTGGGCCATTTCCCGGCCTCGGAAGCGCAGCGTGACCTTGGCCTTGTCTCCCTCTTCGAGGAAGCGGCGCAGGTTACGCAGCTTGACCTGGTAGTCGCCCTCGTCGGTCGCCGGGCGGAACTTGACTTCCTTGACCTGGATGACCTTCTGCTTCGACCGGGCCTCGGCCTGGCGTTTCTGTTCCTGGTACTTGAACTTACCGTAATCCATCAAGCGGCAAACCGGGGGATCGGCGTTGGGCGCGATCTCGACCAGGTCCACGTCGCTTTGCTCGGAAAGACGGAACGCATCGGCAATCTTGACGATGCCCAGCTGTTCTCCGTCCAGACCTATCAGGCGCACCTCGGGGACGCGGATTTCACCGTTGATGCGTATGGCTTTTTCAGTGGCGATGTTGACGACTCCTAGAAAGGTTAAGCAGCGCTCGCGGGTTGGGTGACATTGCGGCGGGTGGAAATATCCTCGGCCAGGCGCGCGATGAAATCATCGAGCGCGATGACGCCCAGATCAAGGCCACCCAATCCCCGCACCGCGACGGTGCCGTTTTGCATCTCCTTGTCACCAACGACGAGGAGATACGGGATTTTTTGCAGGCTGTGTTCACGGATTTTACGAGTGATCTTTTCACCACGCAAATCCGCCTGCACTCTAAAGCCTTGTTTTTTCAGGCTTTGTGTTATTTGTGCCGCATAATCGGCGGAATGCTCGGAGATGCAGCATACCACCGCCTGCAACGGGGCCAGCCAGGGCGGCATGGCGCCGGCATGGTTTTCGATCAGCATGCCGATGAAACGCTCCAGCGAACCGAGGATGGCACGGTGCAGCATGACCGGCGGACGACGCTGGTCGTTCTGGTCGACATACTCGGCGCCCAGCCGCACGGGCATGGAAAAATCGACCTGGATCGTGCCGCACTGCCAATGGCGCCCGATGGCGTCCTTGAGCGTGTATTCGACCTTGGGGCCATAGAAAGCGCCCTCGCCCGGCGAGATCTCGAATTCGCAGCCGGTACGGCGCAGGCTTTCCATCAGGGCGGTTTCGGCCTTGTCCCAGATTTCGTCGCTGCCGATACGCTTTTCAGGACGCGTGGCGACCTTGTACAACACCTCGGTAAAGCCGAAGTCCTTGTAGACCTTCTGCAGCAAGGCGGTGAATGCGGCGCACTCGTCCTGCAACTGGTCTTCGGTACAGAAAATGTGGCCGTCGTCCTGGGTAAAGCCGCGCACCCGCATCATGCCGTGCAGCGATCCCGACGGCTCGTTGCGGTGGCATTGCCCGAACTCGCCGTAACGCAGCGGCAATTCGCGATAGGAATGCAGGCCGGCGTTGAAGATCTGCACGTGCCCGGGGCAATTCATGGGCTTCAGACCGTAGACCCGGTTTTCGGACTCGGTCGTGAACATGTTCTCGCGATAGTTGTCCCAGTGGCCGGTCTTCTTCCACAGCGTCAGGTCGAGGATCTGCGGCGCCTTGACCTCCTGGTAGCCGTTGTCCTGGTACACCTTGCGCATGTACTGCTCGACCTGCTGCCACAGTGCCCAGCCCTTCGGATGCCAGAAGATCAGCCCGGGGGCCTCGTCCTGGAAATGGAACAGGTCGAGTTCACGGCCGATCTTGCGATGGTCGCGCCGCTCGGCCTCCTCGAGCATGTGCAGGTAGGCATCCTGGTCGTCCTTGCTCGCCCAGGCCGTGCCGTAGATCCGCTGCAGCATCTCGTTCTTGCTGTCGCCGCGCCAGTAGGCGCCGGCCACCTTCATCAGCTTGAAGACCTTCAGCTTGCCGGTCGAGGGCACGTGGGGGCCGCGGCACAGGTCGATGAAATCGCCTTCCCGGTACAGGCTGAGGGTTTCGTTGGACGGAATCGAGGCGATGATCTCGGCCTTGTAGACCTCGCCGATGCCCTTGAAATAGGCGACCGCGTCGTCGCGCGACCATTCCTCGCGCGTGACGACCTCGTCCTTGCGCGCCAGCTCGGCCATTTTCTTCTCGATGGCCTGCAGGTCTTCCGGCGTGAAGGGGCGCTTATACGAAAAATCGTAGTAGAACCCGTTGTCGATCACCGGGCCGATGGTGACCTGGGCATCCGGGAAGAGCGACTTCACGGCGTAGGCCAGCAGGTGCGCCGTCGAGTGCCGGATCAGGTCCAGGCCGTCGGCATCCTTGGCGGTAACGATGGCGAGCTGCGCGTCATTGTCGATGCGGAAGCTGGTATCGACCAGCCGGGGCTCGGCGCCGTCGAACGCGACGCGTCCGGCCAGGGCCGCCTTGGCCAGCCCGGCGCCTATGGATTGCGCCACCTCGGCCACCGTCACGGGACCGGGATACTGGCGCTGCGAGCCATCCGGCAAGGTAATTTGTACCATCGAAGGAATTCCTGGATTTGGAAACGAAAAACGCGGCTGCCTGGCCGCGTTTTGTCTGGTGCCTTGTTGAGTATTTACCGCAATGACGCGATACCAACCCGACGCATGAAATCATTAACGCGACTGAGTGCGGAAGATTCCGGTCGTAGTTCGTGTCGGGCGGAGCAGCATCTGGATCGTGCCTCGGATATGCGTCAAGGGTGGCACGCGGGTCGGCATGCCAAACGTCGCCAATTGTAGCACCTTTCGCCCCCGCGCCTGCTGCATGCGCCCCACACTGGATCTGTCTGATTTTCCGACCACTTATCGGACTCCTCTCAAAACCCTCGTAACCTGCAATGACAGCCGAGCTTGTCGCTCGTGACGCCAGGCATAGAAGGAGCCCCCATGCCTCACCGCCTAACCCGCGCCGCGCCAGTCCTCGCCGGGCAGGGCTGCGCGGCCCACCCCCCCGCCGCCTATCCCCCCACCGCCCAGCCCGCCGGGGCATCGGCGCGCCGCTACATGCTGCTATCGCGGCCCAGCCACCGCCTGCGGGTCGCCATCCTGGACGACCATCCCGCCGTCGCGGTAGGCCTGAGCGCGTACCTGGGCGAACACGGCGACTTCGAGGTCGCGCTGACCGAGACCAACGCCGTCGCGCTCGCCCACCAGCTCAAGCGCCATCCTTGCGACGCGGCCGTCATCGATTTCTTCATGCCGGCACAAAGCTGGGACGGCGTGGACTTCATCCGCCGCCTGCGCCGCCTCTGCCCCGACATGGTCGTGATCACGATTTCGGCCGGCAAGGCGCACGAAACCGAGTACGCGGCCTTCCGCGCCGGGGCCAACGGCTTCCTGCCCAAGGGCGCGCCGCTGAGCCTGCTGGCCGAACTGATCCGCACGACCGCGGTCAGCCGGCGGGCGTTCTTCAGCGCCCGCACGGGCCAGCTGCGCGCCACCGTCCCCGATCCGCCGGACTCCCGCCTCACCAATGCCGAACGTGAAATCCTGCGCCAAATCGCGCAGGGATTTTCCGTAACCCAGATATCCGGCCGCCTTTTGCGCAGCAAGAAAACCGTCAGCACCCACAAGCGCCGCGCCATGAAGAAGCTGGGCCTGGCCGACGACCTCGCGCTGGCCCTGTACCTGAACGAGAAGTTCGAGCAAAACGTCTATGGCTGAATCCCATGGCCAAGCAACATCAAGCCTCCGGGACCCTCTGCGTCCAATGGCTATGCCGCGGCCCTGCGCAGCAACGCGCCCTGCTGGAGCTGGCGCTGCGGTGCCTGCGCGACGACCGCCTCGAAATCCGCCGCGCTTTGCGCCAGCGCGACAACGCCACGGTACGCGAGCGCCTGCATCGGGCCAAGGGCGCCATTTGCACCCTCTGGCCCGACCCCGAAACGCTGGCGCGCCTGGAGGCCGTGCACCGGCAGCTGCCCAGGCGCGGCAGCCAGCTGTGGAGCCAGGCCGCGGCGCTGGAAAACCGTCTGCTGCAACTCGAGCAGGCCATGCTGGCCAGCCTCGACGCGCTGGGAGGCGACGCCATGGCGCAGGAGCAGCAACCCGCGCCGCCCTAGACGATGCGCGAGTAGCTCGCGGCCGGGGCGGCCTCGCGCAGGTAGCGATCGAACGTCATGGCGACGGCCCGCACGAAATACCAACCCAGTCCGGTCACCTGCATCACCCCGGCGTCCAGGGTCACCAGCCCCAGTCCGGCCAGTTCCCGCAAACGCGCCAGCTCGGGGCCGAACGCCGTGCCGGCGGCCTCGCCGGCCGGTCCATGCAGCTCGGCCAGCGCCAGCCGGCCACGGCACATCACGTCCATGATCAGGCGGCGCCTGAATTCGTCGTCGGCCGACAGGCGCAGGCCCCGCTCGACGGGCAGCCGCGCCTGCGCAAGCGCGCCGTAATAGGCGTCCAGCGTCTTGACGTTCTGGCTGTACACGTTGCCCACCTTGCCGATGGCGGACACGCCCAGGGCAATCAGGTCGCCGTCGGGCTGCGCCGTATAGCCCTGGAAGTTGCGATGCAGCCGGCCCTCGCGCCGGGCGACGGCCAGGGCATCGTCCGGCAGGGCGAAATGATCCATGCCGATGTAGACATACCCCAGCTCGAGAAAGCCCGCGATGGCATCGCCCAGCAAGCCGACACGGGTGCTCGCATCGGGCAGGTCCGCGGCCAGGATGCGGCGCTGCGGCGCGAAGCGTTGCGGCAGGTGCGCGTAGGCGTACAGGGCGATGCGGTCCGGCCGCAGCTCGCCCACCTGCGCCACCGTACGGGCGAACGATGCCAGCGTCTGATGAGGCAGGCCGTAGATCAGGTCCACGTTGATCGATCCGAACCCCAGCTCGCGGGCGGCCAGCATCAGTTGCCGGACATCCTCGAAAGGCTGCACCCGGTGCACCGCCTGCTGCACCCGCGGATCGAAATCCTGCACGCCGAAACTGAGGCGGTTGAAACCCAGCTCGCGCAGGTGCGCCAGCCGGCCGCGGTCTGCCGTACGGGGGTCCACTTCGATCGATACTTCCGCGTCGGGCGTCAGGGTGAAGGCGCCGCGCAGCATCGCCATCAAGCGCGTCAACTCGGCATCCGACAGGAACGTCGGCGTTCCTCCGCCCAGATGCAGGTGGGACACCGGCTCGCCGCCGCCCAGCGCCTCCACGTGGAGGGCGAGTTCCTGGCCCAGGGCGTCCAGATAGGGCGCGGCGCGCTCATGGCGCCGCGTCACGACCTTGTTGCAGGCGCAGTAGTAACAGACAGAGTCGCAGAACGGCACGTGCACGTACAGCGACATGGGCTCGCCGCGGCGCGAGGCGGCCCGCTCGGCCAGGGCCTGGCGGTAGTCGTGCGCGCCGAAGCCGTCGTGATAGCGGTCGGCGGTCGGATACGAGGTATAGCGGGGGCCGTTCCTGTCCAGGCGGCTGAGCAGGCTGTCCGGAAAAACGGGACGGGCCCTGGGCGCGTCGGCGCAACGTTCGGGGATCAGCGTATCGGGCATGATGGCCACATTGTGCGGCCGTGGCGGCAAGCCGGCCTTGATCTGGCTCAAGGCCGCAAAACGTCCCGGAACCTGCCGGTGCGGCAAAACAACGGTGGCCGGCGACATGCGGCTCTGGTAACGTCAACGATCTTTCTTTCCGATATCAGAGGTTCTCCCATGCAACGCGACTTCGATTTGGTGGTTGCCATCCTGCGCACCATCGCCGACGCCGATCTTCCTGCCCTGGCCATCGACCAGATCGAAACCGCCGTCGTCGACGAGAACGGCAATGGCGTCGCCGCGGAATGGGTGGCGCATCACCTGGACATCATGGCCGATGCCGGCCTGGTCAAGGCGGTCGACGGCGGCGCCTGGCGCCTGACCTGGCAAGGTTACGACGCCCTCGAGCAGGACGACGAAGACGAGGACGACGACGCCCTGCCCATGTAAGATGCGGCGGCGCCGAGGCCGCCGCCCGTGCCGGCCTCAGCGCTGCGCGCTGGGCGTGCCCACCAGCCGGTACGCCAGCGCACCGACCAGCGCCCCCGCGATGGGGGCCACCCAGAACAGCCACAACTGCTCCAGGGCCCAGCCGCCGACGAACAGCGCGGGGCCGGTGGAACGCGCCGGATTGACCGAGGTATTGGTGACCGGAATGCTGATCAGGTGGATCAGCGTCAGCGCCAACCCGATCGGGATCGGCGCGAACCCGGCGGGCGCCCGCTTGTCGGTTGCGCCCAGGATGACGAACACGAATCCGGCGCTCAGCACGATCTCGCAGATCAGCGCGGCCTGCATCGAATACTTGCCGGGCGAGTGGTCGCCATAACCGTTGGCGGCGAACTTGCTGGCCACCAGGTCGAAACCCGCGACGCCCTGCGCAATGCTGGCCAGCGTGGCGGCCGCCACGATGGCGCCCACCACCTGCGCCACGATGTACGGCGGCACGTCACGCCATCCGAAACGCCCCGACGCCGCCAGCCCCACCGTGACCGCCGGATTGAAGTGCCCGCCGGATATATGGCCCACGGCGTAGGCCATGGTCAGCACGGTCAGGCCGAACGCGAGCGCCACGCCGGCGTAGCCGATGCCGACCTGCGGCACCCCGGCGGCCAGCACGGCGCTGCCGCAACCGCCCAGAACCAGCCAGAACGTACCGAAAAACTCCGCGCCGCAGCGCTTGAAAAGTGGTTGCATGGTTTCCTCTCCCGAAAGTGCAGCAAAGATAGCCCGGGATGGAAATCACGACTTTCAAACAATGCAAATTTGCCCGATAGGCACAGGCGCGGCCAGACTGTGCGCCTACTTGATCGCCTTGTACACGGTGGCCCTGGACACCCCCAGGTGTTCGGCCACGGTTTCCTTGGCGCGCCGCAGGTCGAGATATCCCTCGTCCCTGAGCTGCTGCATCAGCGCCCGCCGGTGCTCGGCGCCAAGCGCCTGCGGCGTGGTGGCCAGGTCGAGCGCGAACTGGTCGATCCGCGCCCGGATGGCATCGGCGCTGGCCGGGTCGAGCGATTCCCTCACGGTGTCGCCTTCCACGCTGGAGAACTTCTCCAGGATGCTTGCCAGCCCCTTGAACAAGGTCACGTCCACGTTCAGGCACAGCGCCGCGACGTAGCGCCCCTCGCTGTCCTTGATGCCGATCGACGTGCTTTTCGAGCGGCGCCCGTCGGCGAACTTGTTCGGATAGTTGGCGATGATCTGCGGATAGTTGTTATCGGCGATGCGCGCCAGGCCCAGTTCGGTGGCGGGATCGCCGACCGTCCTGCCCGACAGGTTGTTATGGATGGCAAGAATGGCGTGCCTGGGCGTGCGCAAGTCATGCACCACCACCTCGGTGAACGGCGCCAGGGTCTCGCCCAGCCCCGCCGCGATCTGCATGACTTGCTCGACCAAGGCCTGGTTTTCCTTGCTGCCCTGCCTCTTTGCCATGAGTGGTCCCTCGACGATAGGCCGGTATTGTAGCGATCGATGATGCGCCGCCGCGACGCACGGACAGGGCCGATCGTCCCGGCGGGAAGCGGCCGCCTTCCCGCCGCGCTTAGGGGTTTACGCTGAAAGCCCCTGCTCGTTGTTGAAAATAAGTCTATCACGAGACAAAATGTCTAGCACAGCAAGCGCGCTCGTCGGCGCGCGCGCCGGATGAAATCCGCCCGGCCGCTCGACGGCCGGACCGCGCCAGCGCATACCTACCCACTTCGTCCCATCCATTGGAAATCTGCCATGACACTCACCCGAACCCTTGCGCTGGCGGCGGCGCTGGCGCTGTCCTGCCCGGCTGCGGCGCAACCGGCCTCCGAGACGTGGCCCGACAAGCCCATCACCATGATCATCCCGTCGGCGGCGGGCGGCTCCGCCGACATCTTCACGCGCATCACGATGACGCATCTGGGCAAGGCGCTCAACGCCAATATCGTGATCGAGAACAAGCCGGGCGCGGCCGGCTCGATCGGCATGGCCAGCATCAAGCGCGCGCGCCCGGACGGTTCGACCTTCGGCTATGGCAACATCAATACGTTGACGGTCAATCCGGCGCTGTTCAACAAACTGCCCTATGACGCCGACGCGGACTTCACGCCCGTGGGCGCCATGTTCTCGGTCGCGAACGTCCTGGTGGTGCCAGGCAACTCGCCCTACAGGAACCTTGGCGAGCTCATCGCGGCCGCCAAGAAGGCGCCCGGCAAGCTGAGCTACGCGGCCGCCGGCATCGGCAGCAGCGGCCACATGGGCGGCGAACTCCTCAAGAGCATGGCGGGCATCGATGTCCTGTTCGTCCCGTACAACGGCGACCCGGCATCCCTGCAGGATCTCACCGGCGGCCGCATCGACTACACCGTGACGAACATTTCGGTCGCGATGCCGCTGGTCGAAAGCGGCAAGCTCAAGGCGCTGGCCATCACCTCGCGCGAACGCGACGCCGCCCATCCCGATACTCCGACTTTCTCCGAGTCGGGCCTGCCGGGCTTCGAGAATATCTCCTGGGGCGGACTGATCCTGCCCAAGGGCGTCCCGGACCCGATCGTGCAGAAAATCTCGACCGCGCTGAAAACCGTGATGCAAAGCGACGCCCTGCGCCGCGACCTGGGCGCGGCCGGCGGCACTGCCGGCACCGTCTTCGGCGACGATTTCCGCCGCTTCATCGGCGCCGAGCAGCAGAAATGGGCCAAGGTCATCGCCGAGGCCGGGATAGAAAAACAGAATTGAGCCATGATCGCGGCGTCGCCATCCACGCCGGCGCCGACCGAAGCAAGACCACGCGGCGCCCACGGGCGCCCGTGACGCATCAACCCCTTCACGATGCCAGCCATGCAGAAAACCCGTATCGCGGTCCTTCATTTCTCCCACGAAACCGTCACGTTTCTCGAACGGGACACCGAGCTCGATGACTTCGTATTCGACGGATCGCCGTGCCGCGACGAGGCGCTGCTGGGCTACGACGCCCAAGGCTATCTCGGCGGCTTCGTGCAATGCGCCCGGGAATACTCCGAAGTCGAACTGGTCGGCATCGAGTCGCCGCTCTTTCCCAAGACCGGCATCGGCTCGGGCTGGGTCACTCACGAAGCCTACGAACACTTCCTCGGCATCATGCTCGACGATCTGGCGCAACGCGGCCCGTTCGACGGCGTGTACATGGCGTTGCACGGGGCCATGGCGGTGCGCGGCGTCGACCGGCCGGAGGCCGATATCGCGCGGCGGGTGCGCCGGGTCGTGGGCGACGCCGCCATCCTGGCCGCGACGTTCGATCCGCACGGCAACGAGGACGAACAATTCCTGCAGGCCGCCGACCTGGCATTCTGCGTGAAGTACTTCCCGCACTATGACATGCACTTGCAGGGCGAGCGCGCCGCGCGCACCATGGTGCGCGCGATCCGCGGCGAATACCGGCCCGCGACGATGACGATCAAGGTTCCCATCCTCACGCCCACCGTGCTCCAGTGGACGGGCGGAACCTCGCCGTGGCTGCAACTGGTGCACCGCGCCCTGACCTGGGAAGCCCGCGAGCCCGACGCCTACGTCAACGTCTTCTTCGGCTTTCCCTGGGCGGACGTGCCCGATGTCGGCATGACCATCCAGACGCTGACCAATGGCAAGCCCGAACTGGGGCAGCGGATTGCGCGCGACATGGCCCAGGCCGCGTGGCGCGCGCGCCACGACCTGCTCAATGCCGCCCGCATCGAACCGATCGAACGCGGCGTGGCCAGCGCCTACGAGGAAACCGCGAAGGGCAATTCGCCGGTCGTGCTGGCCGACTACAGCGACCGTTCCGGCGCCGCCACCTGGACCTTGCAGGAACTCGTGCGCACCGGCGCGCGACGCACCCTGATCGCCACGGTGGCCGACTACGAACTGGTCAGCCGGCTCAAGCAGCGCGGCGCGCGAGCCGGCGACGCCTTCGACGAGCACGTGGGCGGGCGCGTCGACGACTCGGCCGGGCAGCCCGTCCAGGTACAGGGGCGGATACTGGGCCACGGCCAATCGCAGGACGGGACCAACAGCCGCTCGGACTGGTACACCATCGCGTTCGGCGACGGCAATGTCCTGGTGGTAAGCGCCTATCTCATGCAAATCACCGAACGTGAAATGCTCGAGCAAATGGGGATGAAGCTGTCGGACTTCGATATTTTCGTCATCAAGTCGCGGGCGCACTTCCGGCGCGGCTTCGACGACAGCGGCTTTGCCCGCGCCATCATCCTGGTCGAACCGCCCCACCCGTTCCTGGGCACCGTCCACCTGGACGCGCTGCCCTACCGCAACGTCAAGGTCGAAAACTACTTTCCGTATGGAGAGCCCGACTTCAATCCTTAGACGGGCAAGCCGGGCACTGACCGATCCGGACGTCCCGCTGGCGAACGAAGCGCCAGTGCGCGTGCTGGGCCGTGTGATTTGAGTCTGAGTACGGCTGCCGTAGCCAACGCAAGCCTACCGCCATGAGACCCAACACTAAAGAAACCTGTATATCTGATATGACAAAATAAGAATATAGTATCAAACCACGACAATCATGAAGGTTCGCAGACAACACAATGCCGGCCGTTTCAAGGCAAATACTTCAACGGCTCATGCAACGCCTAAAATCGGAGGATGCGAGACATGGCTTGGGCAGTGCCTGAACACACACCTGATGTATTGAATGCCGCAGGAAACAAACTGGCAACGCTGGAATTCCCCGTCGTGGATGATGCTGGCCTTCAAGCGCTGGCTGTACTAAACAATTGGCGAGCAGCACACGCCTACCCGCTTAATACATTCCAGATCACACTTCGAACGAAGGCCCGCCGGATTGAGGGAGGTGTCATCGTCGCCCAGCGTGTGAAGCGGCTTGAGTCGATACATACGAAGCTGTCAAGGTTCCCCACGATGCGGATGAGCCAGATGCAAGACATCGCTGGCTGTCGAGCAGTGTTCAAGCGCATGAGCAGTGTGAGGAAACTTGTAGAAAGCTATCAAGTAAGCAGGTTCGGCCATATCCTACGTGGCGAAAAGAACTACATCGCCGCCCCCAAGCCAGACGGCTACCGCTGCTACCACCTTGTGTACGAATATGTAGGGACGGAGTCCACCCAACAATACAACGGGCTCAAGGTAGAAGTACAAATACGCACGCAATTGCAGCATGCCTGGGCGACCGCCGTCGAAGCCGTCGGAATTTTCACAAAACAAGCACTGAAGTCGAATCAAGGGGATGAAGACTGGCTGCGTTTTTTTGCCCTAATGGCCTCCGCTATCGCGGCAATCGAACGTTGCCCCCCAGTCCCTAATACACCAACGCGAAAGCATTTACTCATCCGTGAGATACGTGCCCTGGTAAACAAGCTCAATGTGCGCAAGATGTTGATGGTGTACAACACCAGCATCCAGCATGTTGGCACGGCCACAGGTGCGAAATACTTCCTGCTGCAGTTGGATCCCTCAACAGAACCGCCGAAAATTACTGTGTGGCAATACAAGGCCAAGCAATCAGAAGAAGCCAATCGAAAATATACTGAACTCGAAAGCTCCATTGAAGAAGGATCGAGCCGCCAGATCGTGCTGGTGTCCGTTGAGAACATCAATGCTCTTAAGCGGGCGTATCCAAATTACTTTATGGACACTAACGTCTTTGCGCAGACAGTCGAGAAAGTCATCGGAGGGAATTTTCCGGATCCTCAGAGCTCACCGCAGCGCACCTTGCCGTTCTGAAGCTGAGCCCAACCGCCCCCCTCGGGGAACCTCTTTGCTTGCTACGTCCCAGTCAAGCAAAAAGGCCCTTAGGAGTGGGATCCCTAAGGGCCTTCCTGGCACCGGTGATGAGCCAATGATCAATGTAGTATCAGACGTGGGTTGGCTGCCCGTCAAGACCGCACTGTGCTGCTACGCCCATACGACCATCGCACGATTACGGACCGTGCGATAGGTCGCTGAGGGGTTCTATCCCCTCAGACTGCAGCCGAACACCGAAATTCATATATTTATAGGCATGCCGTCCAATGCAGCCATCCGCACTTGTCGCCCTCTCCTTCATAGCCAACCTCAGCATTGCGCTCAGCGCAAATGCCCAGCCTAGCTGTTGGATCTTGCGTGACTTGCAGGGCATCGGATATATCCAGGATGACGGCTATCAGCCGCAAGTGGACAGATTCTCCGAGCCATTGATACTACGACTAAATGGCAATCAAAGCAGCGTGGAAGGCAGCCAAACGCCAATGAGGCAGGTTGACGAGTTTATGGCGACTTCCTATGCGAAGAACGACACCTTCACGATGATGGAGACCTATCTGATAGACCCTACGGTCGGCGTAGCCCTCTACACCAAGGTGTTGAGCGCAAAGAGTATCTTTGGTGGCATGACTGGGGCCAAGACATTCAGGGGCTCTGCTAAGCGTTGCCCCAGGTAAACGACGACCTTCAAAAAAGGAGCCCTCTAGGGGTGGTTGCTCCTGCCACTTCTTTAATGGCAGAAGGCTCAACGTTAGCTGAATCGTTTTGTGTCCATAGTGCTCTGCCACACGCTCGCGCAAATCACGAATGAAGTGGTACGTCTTAGCAGTCCCAACCACCTCAAAACACCGAGACACTAGCTGCCATATGTTCAGATTATCGGTCAATGGACTATGTCAATGAATGCCTCACGGCGGCTTATTGTTCTTCAGATACTTGGCAACAACTTTGTCAAGCGCGTCATATAACAAGGCACTCAAGATCCTGAGCTTCGAGAGCGAGCAAACCGGGCACGGCTTCCGGGGGCGAGCCTCGACCGTAATGAACGAGGAACGGGCTCAGCGGTACGCGGCTTGAAGTGATCGAGTGCCAACTCGCCCATAAGAAGTACGGCATGGATGCCGGACATACAATCATGCCAAGTATCTGAACGAGTGCTAGCCGCTGAGATGGCGGCGCGGACCAGGCCAAGGCGGGTAAATGAGGGACTGCTGCCACGCCCTACCCTTATTCGGTTCGGCCGTACCCCTACCCCCCTTTAAACCCCTTGGCGCTACTTGGCAGCACTTGCTGGCGGAGAAAACAAAAAGCCGCCAGATCAAGGATCTGGCGGCTTTTTTTGCCATGCCGGGCATGGCGCAAATTCTGGTAGGCGGTATTGGGTTCGAACCAACGACCTCTACGATGTCAACGTAGCGCTCTAACCAACTGAGCTAACCGCCTGCAAAGAAGAAGAATTATATATGGCTTTTTTTCAGCGTGCAACTTGGTCGACGTCTTTTATCGCCGCCATCAGTTGCCGGATCTTGTCGGCCGACTTGATGCCGGGCGCGTCCTCCACGCCGCTGCTGACATCGACCGCCCACGGCCGCACGGCGCGCACGGCGTCGGCGACGTTGCCAGGGTGCAGCCCGCCGGCCAGCACGACGGCGCGCGAGGCCGGATCGGCCTGCACGCCGGCCAGCAGGCCGTGGTCGAAACCCTGCCCGCTGCCGCCATAGCCGGCGCTGTAGCTGTCGAACAGCCATCCGGCCGCGTCGGCATATTGGCGACAGGCCGCGGCCAGGCCGGCGGCGCTGTCCAGGCCGGGGGCTCCGGCGCGAAAGGCCCGCAGGTAGCGACGGCCGTAGCGGCCGCACTCCTGCGGATTCTCGTCGCCGTGGAACTGCAGCAGGTCGGGCGACACGAGGTCCAGCACGGCCTGGACCTCGTCTGGCCGCGGGTTGACGAACAGGGCCACCACATCGACGAAGGCCGGCACCGCGCGGCGCAGCTGCGCCGCGCGGACCGGATCGACATGGCGCTTGCTGGGCGGATAGAACACGAAGCCGATGGCATCGGCGCCAGCCTGGACGGCGCTGGCGATGTCCTGTTCGCGGGTCAGCCCGCAGATTTTGACGCGTGTACGCATGACTACCGTGCTACCTATTTGAACGCCGCCCCGGGATCGGGACTTTCGTCTCCATAGATGTTAGTTCCATAATTGCTTTCGATCTCGATCTTCACGCTGGCCGGATCGACGGTGGACTGGCCGCCCTTGTAGTGCATGACCATGCCGGGAAAGAGCATGACGGCGGCCACCATGCACAGCTGGATCACGATGAACGGCACCGAGCCCCAGTAGATCTGGCCGGTGGTGACCGGCTGGATGATCCTGCCGGTGATCTTGTCCTTGTAGGCGTCCTTGGGTGCGACCGAGCGCAGGTAGAACAGCGCGAAGCCGAACGGCGGGTGCATGAACGAGGTCTGCATGTTCACCGCCAGGATGATCCCGAACCAGATCAGGTCGATGCCCATCTTGTCGGCCACCGGGCCCAGCAGCGGCACGATGATGAACGCCAGCTCGAAGAAGTCCAGGAAGAACGCCAGCACGAAGGTCAGCACGCTGACCACGATCAGGAACCCCCACTCCCCGCCCGGCAGCCCGATCAGCAGGTGCTCGACCCACAGGTCGCCGTTGACGCCGCGGAAGGTCAGCCCGAACACCGTCGAGCCCACCAGGATGAACACCACGAAGCACGACAGCTTGGTGGTCGTGTCCATCGCCTGCTTGAGCAGGTCCAGCGTCAGCCGCCGGCGGATCAGCGCCATGATGATCGCCCCGACCGCCCCCATCGCCCCGCCCTCGGTGGGCGTGGCCACGCCGATGAAGATCGTGCCCAGCACCAGGAATATCAGGAACAGCGGCGGAATCATCACGAAGGTCACCCGCTCGGCCAGCGCCGAGAGCATCTTCAGGCGAAACACCTTGTTGACGATCGCGATCACGAACGCCGTCAGACCCCACAGCAGCAAACTCACCACCACCTGCTCATCGACCGGCGCCGTGTCGTTCTCCAGCCACTGGCCCAGCACGTAGGCCGACAGCGAGGAGATCAGCATCAGCACCAGCAGCGAACGCCCCCCGCGCGAGCCGTTGGGCTCGCGAAACGTGCGCGCCTCCTCGGGCAGCGCCGGCGCCGCCGAGGGCTTGATCAGCGAGACGATCACGATGTAGGCGATGTACAGCCCCGCCAGCACGAACCCCGGCACCATCGCCGCGCGGTACATGTCCCCGATCGAGCGGCCCAGCTGGTCGGCCAGGATGATCAGCACCAGCGAGGGCGGAATGATCTGCGACAGCGTGCCCGAGGCCGCGATCACCCCGCTGGCCAGCCGCCTGTCATACCCGTAGCGCAGCATGATGGGCAGCGAAATCAGCCCCATCGAGATCACCGAGGCCGACACCACGCCGGTGGTCGCCGCCAGCATCGCGCCCACGAACACCACCGCGATCGCCAGGCCCCCGCGCAACGGACCGAACACCTGGCCGATCGTCTCGAGCAGGTCCTCGGCCATGCCCGATCTCTCCAGCACCAGCCCCATCAGGGTGAAGAACGGCACCGCCAGCAGCGTGTCGTTGGAAATAATGCCGAACACCCGCTGCGGCAACGCCTGGAACAGCGCCGGGCTGAGCAGGTCCAGCTCGATGCCCACCAGACCATACAGAATCCCGTTGGCCGCCAGCGCGAACGCCACCGGAAAACCCAGCAGCAGAAACAGCACCAGCGTCGCAAACATGATCGGCGCCAGATTGGCTATCAGAAACTCCATGATCAACGGCCTTCGTTGTTATTGCGTTGTTGTTGGACAGCCGTCTCGCGCTCCAGCGCTTCGCGGGCGATCTCCTCGGCCAGCAGCTCCTCGGCGCTCTTGCTGCCCTCGCGCGCGGTCGGGTCCGGGCACAGTCCGCGCAAAAAACCGATGCACTTGATCAGGTGCGACAGCCCAGCCAGCACCAGCAGCGCAAACCCCACCGGAATCAACAGCTTGACCGGCCAGCGAATCAGCCCGCCCGAGTTCGACGACAGCTCCCCGCTCAGGTACGAATCCATGAACACCGGCCACGACAGCACCATGATCAGGGTGCACGCCGGCAGCAAAAAGAACACCACCCCGAAGATCTCGATCCAGATCTGCTTGGAGCGCGGCAGCCGCGAGGACAGAATGTCCACCCGCACGTGTTCGTTCTTCAGCAGCGTGTAGCCCGCGGTCAGCAGGAACATCGCGCCGAACATGTACCACTGCAGTTCCAGCCAGGCGTTCGAACTGGTATGAAACACCTTGCGCACCACGGCGTTGCCGGCACTGACCAGCACCACCAGCAAGGTGACCCACGTCACGGCCCGGCCGACCCGCAGGTTCAGCGCGTCTATGCCGCGCGATAAGGCAAGCAATGCCTGCATGTATTCCCCGATATAAGTATGAAAAACCTGCTCAATGGCCCTCGACGGGCGTGCGCCACGGCGTGGCCTTGCGCTCGAACCACACCAGCAGCGCGAACAGGGCCATGCCCATGACCGCCAGCACCGTCAAGGCGGCGAACACCCGCACGGTGTCGAAGGTGCCTTGCGCGCTCATGATCACGTAGCCCAGCCCGCGCTGGGAGGAAACGAACTCGCCGACGATGGCGCCCACCAGCGCCAGCGACACGGCGACCTTCATGCCGGTCACGATGGACGGCAAGGCGCCGGGCAGGCGCACCTTGAAGAAGAAATCGCGCCGCGACCCTTTGAGCACGCGCCCCAGGTCCAGCACGTCCTGCGGCACCGACTTCAGGCCGTGCACGGTGTCGACGATGACGGCGAACACGGCGATCAGGAAGGCAATGGCGATCTTGGGTTCGGCCCCGGTGCCCAGCCAGATGACAAACAGCGGCGCGATCGCCACCTTGGGCACGCTGTTGAGCGCCACGATCAGCGGGTACAGGAAACTCTCGCACCAGCGCGAACTGACCAGCATCACGGCGATCAGCACCCCGCCCACCACCGCGACCGCGAAGCCGGCCACGGTGGTCATCAGCGTGTACCAGGCCTGGTCGGCATACCAGCGCCATTCCGCGGCCAGCTCCAGCGCCACCTGCGAAGGCAGCGGCAGCATGATGGGCCGCACCTCCAGCGCCCGCCCCAGCCCTTCCCACAGCAGCAGGAACACCGCCAGCGATACGACGCCCGCTGCCGCGTGCAGGCATTTGCGACCGGTGGCTGTCATGACGCACGCCCTCCTTCGTCGATCAGGCCCATCTGCTCGAACAGGCCGCGTATGTGTCGCACATACCGGCCGAACTCGGCCGTCTCGCGCACCGCCAGCGGGCGCGGACGCGGCAGGTCGATGCGGATGGTCTCGAGCACCCGTCCGGGACGCGGCGAGAACACCATCACTTCGTCGCCCAGGAACACCGCCTCGGCGATGCCGTGCGTGACGAACATCACGGTATTGCGGGTTTCCATCCAGATGCGCTGCAGTTCCACATTCATCTGGTCGCGCGTCAGGGCGTCCAGCGCGCCGAACGGCTCGTCCATCAGCAGCAGCGCCGGGTCGTCGACCAGCGCGCGGCAGATGGCGGCGCGCTGGCGCATACCGCCGGACAGTTCGCGCGGATAGTTGTCGGCGAACGCCGCAAGGCCCGTCAACCGCAGCAGCGCGTCGACCTTGTCGCGGTAGCGCGCCACCGGCTTGCCGGCGAATTCCACCGGCAGCAGGATGTTGCGGCGAATGTTGCGCCATTCAAGCAGGGCATCGCGCTGGAACACCATGCCTATGCCGTCCGGCGGTCCTTTGACGGGTTGGCCGGCCACGCGCAGTTCGCCCTCGCTGATCGTCTCCAGGCCGGCCACGCAACGCAGGAAAGTGCTTTTGCCGCATCCGCTGGGGCCAAGAATGCTCACGAAACGGCCCGCCGGCACATCGACCGAAATGGTTTCCAGCGCCTGCACGCCGCGTTCGCCGGGGTACTTCTTGCGCACCCCGGCCGCGCTGACCGCCGCCACGCTCACGGTTTCACCAGCGCATCGTAGCGTTGCGGCCGGACCAGGTCCGGCACGTAGAAATCGGCCGCCTTGGCCTCGGCGCGCACCAGGCCCACCGAGGACAGCGTCTTGACCGCCTGCTCCCAGTCGGCCGGCACCGGCGCGCCCACGCGCTGGCCGGCCGCCAGGCCGAAGTAGCCGCGCAAGGCGTCGATCTGGCCGCGCAGCACCGTGCGGTCCAGGCGCGCCTGCGGCCGCTGCGCCAGGATGGCCGACACGGCCTCGTCCTCGTGGCCCGCGTAGATGTATTCCCAGGCGCGCGCGCTGACGCTGGCAAAGCGTCCGATGGCTTCGCCGCGCTCGCGCAGCTTGTCTTCGCTGGCGAACAGCCCGAAGCTGGGCATGTCCAGGCCGAAGTCGGCAAAGCGCACGGCCCGCGACGGGCGTTTCTGCGATACCACGGGCAGGAAGAACGGAATGGTCGAGAACGCCGCGTCGGCGCGGCCCACCGCATAGGTGGAGGCCTTGCTGGCGGCATCGACGTTGATCAGTTCCAGATCGCTTTTCTTCAGCTTGCCGCGCGCCAGGAACGCATCGATGAACGGCGCCTCGAGCGAGCCGGCGGTATAGGCCACCTTGCGTCCCTTGAGCTGCTCCGGCCCGTCGATGCCGGAATCGTCCGGCACCAGCAGGCCGATGTCGCTGTGGCGGGCGAACACGGCCACCGCCTTGACCGGCAGTCCTTTATCGCGCGCGATCATCATCGACGCCAGGGCGGCATGCCCCAGGTCGAAGCGGTCGCTGCCGCCCACGATCTGCACCGTCGTGACCGAGCCGTTGCCGTCCTCCAGCGTAACGTCCAGGCCCGCCTGCTTGTACCAGCCCTTCTGCTGCGCCAGGTGAAAGGCCGCCTGCACGCCCCAGGGCGTCCAGTCCAGCCGCACCCGCAGCGGCTCGGGCGCCTGCGCGCCGGCCGTGCCCGCCGCCGCCAGCAGGGCGATACTGCCCACAGCCTGGCGCCACCACTTACCGATTGCCTTCTGCATCTCCATCCCCCTGGAATCGCGCGCGACGCCGGCGCGCCGTTCAGCCGCCTCGGCCGAACCAGCGCTTGATCCGCATCCACAACACGCTGAAGAACATCGCCACCGGGTTGAACTGGGCCTGCGGCAGCGTCGCGCCGTCGGGCTGGCGCAGGCGCGCCGTCACGTTCTTGCCGAAATCGGCGATCATGCGCCGCACGAAATCCTGCACCAGCCCGGAACGCGAGAACTGCGCCAGCGGCCCCTGCAGGGCGTACTGCAGGTCCACGTTGACCCGCGTCTCGTTCCCGGCCACCGCCTCGACCTGGTAGGCAATATCGCCGGTGGCGCGCGACTGGCTCAGCGAATCCTGGCCGGCGCCGCGAAAAACCGCGCGCATGGCCGCTTCGTCGCGCTCCAGGCGGGCCGCGCCGTTGAACGCGGCGGCCATGGGGCCGAACTTGATGGCAATCTTGCCCTTCACGCGCTGGCCGTCGGTCTCCTCGATGACCGCTCCCGGCAGGCAGGCCGCCACGGCCGGCAGGTCCACCATGAAGGCCCACACCTCGGCCGCGGGAAAAGGCACGGTGAACGCGTCGATGATCTGGTTGCCCTTGCCGCCGGCCTGGCCGGCGGCCGCGCGCGGCGCCGCCTGGGCCGCAGCCGGCGCGCTGGGCGTGAAAGGCTGGAAAGCGATCGGCTGCTCGCCGCGCAGCGCCGGCAGGCGGCCGTCGGCCGCGGCCGCGCGCAAGGCCTGCACGGCCGCGTCGGGTTGTTCGCGCAGGTCGCGCAGCACCGACATCACGGCGCCCACGATGCCCATGTAGCCGGTGCAGCGGCACAGATTGCCCGACAGCTCCACGCGTACGCGCGCCTCGTCGGCATCCGGCAGGCGCAGCACGATATCGCGCGACGTCGTCAGCATGCCCGGGGTGCAATAGCCGCATTGCAGCGCATGGTACTTGGTGAAGGCGGCGCGCAGGCGCGCCATGACCGGATCACCGTCATAGCCTTCGATGGTGGTCACCTGGCGACCTTCGCACGCCACCGCATAGGTAATGCACGAACGGACCGGCTGGCCATCGACCAGCACGGTACAGGCCCCGCATACGCCGTGCTCGCAACCCAGGTGGGTGCCCGTCAGGCGCGCCTGGTCGCGCAGAAAATCGCCCAGGTGCATGCGCGGCGGCGCCTCGTGGGCCACCTGCTTGCCGTTGACTTCCAACGTTACTTGAACCATCGTCATTCCTGTACGCCCAGCGCCTGCTTCAGGCAGCGCGCCACGGCGGTTGCATGCAATTTGCGATGCAGGGCATCCTTGCCGGGCATGGCCCGCGCCACCGCTTCATCGATACGCTGGGCCTGCAGCGCGGCCACGCCCTGGCGCGCCACCGCGTCGGCCAGTTCCGGCAGCAGGCAGGGCGCGCCGTCGAGCGCGCCCACCGCGATGCGGGCCACCCGGCGGGCGGGCTCGAACCACGCCGCGCAACTGGCCTCGGCAAACTCGCCGGTCTTGCGGCAGAACTTGTAGTAGCCCCAGCGCGCGCCGTCGGTCATGGCCGGTACGTGCACGGCGGCAATCAGTTCGCCGTCGCCCACCACCGTGGTGTAGGCGCCCTGCATGAAAGATTCGGCCGGCACCATGCGCTCGCCGTCCACGCCGGCGATCTCGATATCGGCGCCCAGCGCCACCATGGTCAGCACCCAATCGGCCGCCGGATCGGCATGCGCCAGGCTGCCGCCCACGGTGCCGCGATTGCGGATGGCGCGATAGGCGATGCCGGTCGCCACCTGCTGCAAGGCCGAGCCGCGCAACGCGGCGTGCACGCCGTCCTCGATCTCGGCGTGGGTGACCGCGGCGCCCACGCGCACGCGGCCGCCACGCTCGCCAACCTCGCGCAGCGCCGGCACGCCCGAGATGTCGATCACCACTGGCGGACGCGCCAGCCGCAGGTTCAGCATCGGACCCAGCGACTGGCCGCCGGCCATCAGCTTGGCCCGGCCGTCATGCTGCCGAAGCCACTGCAGCGCCTGCTGCGTCGACTCGGCGCGAAAATACTCGAACTGCGCCGCTTTCATGCTGCCTCCCTGGCGCCTTGCGCAATGGCCTGCAGCACACGGATCGGCGTCAGCGGGGTGCGCGACAGCTCGGCGGCGCCCAGCCCGCGCAGCGCATCGTTGACTGCGTTGAACAGCACCGCGGGCGGTGCGATCGCGCCGCCCTCGCCCATGCCCTTGGCGCCGAATTCCGTATGCGGCGACGGCGTCTCGAAATGATGCAGCCGCATGTTGGGCACCTCGGTCGGGCCGGGCAGCATGTAGTCCGCCAGCGTCGACGCCAGCGGCTGGCCGTTGGCGTCGTAGGGCGTCTCTTCGTAGAACGCGGTGCCGATACCCTGCGCGATGCCGCCTATGGTCTGGCCTTCCACGACCATGGGGTTGATCATGGTGCCGCAATCCTCGACGACCACGTAATCCAGTATCTCGACCGCGCCGGTGTCCGGGTCCACCGCCACCACGGCGGCGTGGCTGGCGTAGGTGAAGCAACCGGTATCGACCTTGGGCTTGTAGCCCACGTTCACTTCCAGGCCCGCCGGGTCCACGTCGGGCGGCAGCAGTTGCGGCCGCAGGTACCAGGCATCGGCAACGTCGCCGGTGCTGACCGATTTCGCGCCGGCCCGGTAGATGCCCTCCTGCAGCGTCACCGCGTCGTCGTCCACGCCCAGCATGTGCGCCGCGATGTGCCGCATACGCGGCAGCAGGCGCTTGCATGCCTGCGACACGGCGCCGCCGGACATGACCAGCGAGCGCGACGCGTAGGTGCCGGTGGAGAACGGCGTCTGGCCGGTATCGCCATGCAGCACCTTGATGCGCGCCACATCGATGCCGAGGATCTCGTGGGCGATCTGGGCGAAGGTGGTTTCCATGCCCTGACCGTGCGAGTGCACGCCCACGCGCACTTCCAGCCCGCCGTCGGGCGTCACGCGCGCCGTCGCCTGGTCGAAGCCCGGTATCACGGGGGTGCCCCAGGCGGCGAATACCGAGGTGCCGTGCGCGGCCTGCTCGGTATAGGTGGCCACGCCCACGCCGATGCGCCGGCCGTCGGCCTCGCCGCGGGCCTGGCGGGCCCGCACGCCGTCGATGTCCAGCATTTCCAGCGCCTTGCGCAGGCTGGCCGGGTAGTCGCCGCTGTCGAAGTGCTTGTTGGTCACGTTGACGTACGGCATCTGCTCGGGCTGCACCAGGTTCTCCAGGCGCACCTCCCAGGGCTCGCGGCCCACTTCGCGCGCCACGGCGTCCATCGTCAGCTCGATGGCGAAGCACACGCCGGTGCGCGCCACGCCGCGGTACGGCACGAAGCCGGGCTTGTTGGTGGCCACGCAACGCGTCTCGCAGCGGTAGCCGCGAAAGCCATAGGGTCCGGGCAGGTTGCCGACCGCCTGGCCGGGTTCGAGCCCGATGGTGAAGGGCCACACCGAATAGGCGCCGCCGTCGATCGTGATACGGGCGTCCAGCGCCAGCAGCTTGCCGCGCTTGTCCGCGTAGGCGGTCATCTCGTAGTGGTGTTCGCGCGAATTGGCGCCGGCGGTCAGGTGTTCACGGCGGTCCTCGATGAAGCGGAACGGGCGCTTGTACGTCTTGGCCAGCCAGGCCACACAGAGCTCTTCCTGTTGCAGCACGCACTTGTAGCCGAACGCGCCGCCCACGTCGGGGGAGACCACCCGCACGCGGCCCTGCTCGAGGTCCAGGCACTGGGCCAGCACGCTGCGTATCATGTGCGGCACCTGCGTGGCGCTGATCACCACCAGCTGGTCGGCCTGGTGGTCCCAGTAGGCCAGCACCGCCTTGCCTTCCATGGGAACCATGCATTGGCGCGCCAGGTCGATCTTGCGCTTGACCACCACCTCGGCGCGCGCGGCGTGTTCGTCGAAGTCGCGATCGGCGGTCAAGGTGACGAACACGTTGTCGCGCCAGTGTTCGTGCACCAGGTCCGACGTGGCCTGCTGCGCGCTGGCCACGTCGGCATAGACCGGCAGGTCGTCATAATCGACTTCCACCAGCTCGGCTTGGTCTTCCGCCTCGGCGCGCGTCGGCGCGAAGGTCATGGCCACCGGCTCGCCAACGAAGCGCACCTTGCCGCTGGCCAACGGCGGCTGCACCGAGGCCTGGTAGGTCGGCAGGGTCGAATCGGCCGCGATATCGCGCGCATCGTCCATCATCGAGCGCAGCACGACCTTGTCGCGCACGCCCTCGGGCACCCGCACATCGGTGATGCGCGCATGCGCCAGCGGACTGCGCAGGAATGCCACCTCGCACAGCCCGGGCATGGCCATGTCGGCCACGAAGTTGCCCTTGCCGTGCAGATGGCGCGCGTCCTCCTTGCGGGGAACGCGCGCCCCGACCCCTTGCCGTGAACCGGCGCCAACCTCGGCGCCGGTATGTTCTGTCGTCATGACTGCCCTTTGAAACTGAATGACGTCCGTTACTTGGCCTGCGCCCGCGCCACTGCCGCGAAGGTGTAGTTATCCAACGCGTTCTCGGCGACACGGAACCAGCCCGCTTCGTCTTCCTGGAATTTCTTCCAACCGGGATAAATGGCCTTGAAGTCGGGATTCTTGTCCGACAGCTCGGTCCACAATTGCTGCGATGCCTTATATACCGCGTCCATGACTTCCTTGGGGAAGAAACTGACCTTGGCGCCGCCGGCGATCAGCTTGCGCAGCGCCGGGGGGTTGCGGGCGTCGTAGTTCGCCAGCATCTTCATGGTCTGCTCGCCGCAGGCGGCCTCGAACGCCGCCTGGTAGGCCGGCGGCAGCGCCGCCCAGGCCTTGTCGTTGACCATGGACGTGATCGAGGCGCTGCCTTCGAACCAGCCCGGCGAGTAGTAGTAGGGCGCCACCTTGTTGAAGCCCAGTTTTTCATCGTCGTACGGTCCGATCCATTCGGCCGCGTCGATGGTGCCCTTCTCCAGCGCGGGATAGATGTCGCCCGGCGGGATCTGCTGCGGCACCACGCCCAGCTTGGACAGCACCATGCCGCCGATGCCGCCGATACGCATGTTCAGCCCATTGAGGTCGGCGGTGGACTTGATTTCCTTGCGGTACCAGCCGCCCATCTGCACGCCCACGTTGCCACAGACATGGTTGACGATGTTGTATTTCTTGTACAGCTCGCGCAACTGCTGCAGCCCTCCGCCGTAGTGGATCCAGGCGTTGTGCTGGCGCGCGTTCAGGCCGAACGACAGGCCGGTATCGAACGTCAGCGCCGTGTTCTTGCCGATGTACATCGTGCTCAGCACGTGGTTGCACTCCACCGTACCGTTGCTGACCGCGTCCATGTTCTGCGCGGAAGGAACCAGCTCACCGCCGGGAAACGCGCGGATCTCGAACTTGCCGTCGGTCAGCTGGCCGACGCGCTTGCACAGCTCGTCGGCCGAGCCGTAGATCGTGTCCAGGCTCTTGGGCCAGCTGGTAGACATGCGCCAGCGGACGGTCGGGTTGGCCTGCGCCATGGCGGGCATGCCCACCGCGGCCAGACCGGCGCCGGCTGCGCCGGCGGCTTGTGCGAGAAAACGGCGTCGTTGCATGACTTGCTCCTGAGCTGTCGAATCGAATGCGAATATCTGCTTGTCTGGGCGCGACCAGCCGCGTCCGGGAAACCCCGGCCGCCGGCGCGCCGGGTTGTACCGCCAACTGCGTCCGGGACCTGAAGCCCGGTTTGGAACGACTTGCCGGCATGCTCGCTTCGGCCGCATGAAACGCGCCGAAAAAAAGTAAGTATGCTGACGTTTTATTCAGCATACTGATAGTGTTTTTGAGTGTCAACGAGGTTTTCCCCGGTGTCCTGCCGCGCTCGCGCCCGCGTTTTCGCGGGCCGACGCGGCGCGCGGCAAGTCCAGCAACGGCGCGGCTTGGCGCGGGATTGGCGGACGCCGGCCGGGACAGGCCCGCGAGCCCCGCGACCGGCCAGCACGACCAGGGAAATCCCTAGGATAAATTTCCGTTTTATAGGAAGTACACTGCGCATACTTACTCAGCACACTGAATATTTAGCCATGAACTGGATCAAGATCGCGACTACCGACCAACTCGAGGACGACGAGGTCATGCCTGTCACCGCCGGCGAGGCGAAACTGGCCCTTTATCGCAGCGAGGGCGAATACTTCGCTTCGGACAATGTCTGTACCCACGCCTATGCCCTGCTGTCCGATGGCTACCTGGAGGATGGCTGCATCGAATGCCCGCTGCACCAGGCCAAGTTCGACATCAAGACGGGCAAGGCCATGTGCGCGCCGGCGACGGCCGACATCCGCGTCTACCCCCTCAAGGTCGAGAACGACGACATCTACGTCGACCTGCAAGCCTGACACCATGGACGAGATCCAATCCATCGTGATCGTGGGCGCGGGCCAGGCCGGCGCGGTCGCCGCGGCCAGCCTGCGGCAGCTGGGCTATCGCGGCGGGCTGACCCTGATCGGCCAGGAGGCCCACCCGCCCTACGAGCGCCCGCCGCTGTCCAAGGCGGTCCTGCAGGGCACGGCCACGCATGCCGAGGCCGCCGTACACCCCGCCGGCTTCTATGCCGAGAACGACATCGCGCTGCTTACCCAGGCGGCGGCGACCGCGCTCGATCCGGCCGCGCGCACGGTGCGGCTGGCCGACGGACGCACGCTGGAATACGATCGCTGCCTGCTGGCCACCGGCGGCCACGCGCGCGAACTGCCGGCCCTGCCGCGCGGCCGCGCCGGCGTGCACTACATCCGCACGCTGGACGACGCCCTGGGCCTGCGCGCGGCGCTGCACCCGGGCGTACGCGCGGCTGTCATCGGCGGCGGCTTTCTTGGATTGGAAGTGGCCTCGACCGCCCGCGAACTGGGCGCCGAGGTCACGGTGATCGAAAGCGGGACGCGCCTGCTCGAACGCGCCCTGCCCACCATCGTGTCGGACTGGCTGGCCGAACGCGTGCGCGCCAGCGGCGTCGACCTGCGGCTGGGCGGCGCGATCGCCACCATCGGCGACGGTCCACCCTATGCGATCACCCTGGCCGACGGTACGCAGGTGGACGCCGACCTGGTCGTGGTCAGCATCGGCCTGGCGCCCGAAGTCACCCTGGCGCGGCAGGCCGGCCTGCCGCTGGACGGCAACGGCGGCATCTGCGTCGACGCGCGGGCGCGCACGGCCGACCCCCATATTTACGCGGCCGGAGACTGCGCCAGCCAGCCGCGCGCCTGCCTGGGCGCGGCCGCGCGCTTCGAATCGTGGCAAAACGCCAACGAGCAGGCGCGCGCGGCAGCCTCGGCCATGCTGGGCCTGGAGCCCGCCGCCGAACCCTATCCGTGGTTCTGGACCGACCAGTACGGCTGCAACATCCAGATCCTGGGCTTGCCGCAACCCGGGCTGCAATATATCTGCCGCCCGCAGGCGGACCCCCAGGCGGCGGCCCGCGTGCTGTGGGTCGGCCTGCGCGATGGCGTGCCCTGCCATGGCATCGCCGTCAACGCCGGCGGCGACCTGCGCCAGCTGCGGGTGCTGTTCGAACGCGGCATCGCCGTGGAGCCGCACCGCCTGGCCGATCCGGCCGAAGCGCTCAAACCCCTGGTCAAGGCCTGGCAGGCCGCCGCCGCCGTGGCCTGACCGCACTCGATAACGCCCACACAGGAGCTGTCTCCATGTACCAATCCCAAACCGTCATCGGCCGTACTCTGGCGGCCAAGGACGCCCCGCTGTCGGAATGCGCGTGGCCGCAGGATGCCCTGCACTTCATCCCCGACTGGGTCTACACGAACAACGCGGTCTACGAGCAGGAGCTGGAAAAGATCTTCCGCGGCAAGACCTGGAACTTCGTCGCCCTGGAGGCCGAGATCCCCAATGCCGGCGACTACAAGCGCTCGTATGTGGGCGCCACGCCCGTGGTGGTGTCGCGCGCCGAGGACGGCTCGATCAACGTGTTCGAGAACCGCTGCGCGCACCGTGGCGCCGAGTTCTGTCGCCACAACCAGGGCAACGCCAAGGAATTCGTCTGCCCCTACCACCAGTGGTCGTACGACCTGAAGGGCAACCTGCAAGGCATCCCGTTCAAGCGCGGCGTCAACCGCGAAGGCGGCATGCCCAAGGATTTCAAGAACGAAGAGCACGGCCTGCGCCGCCTGCACGTGACCACGCGCAACGGCGTGGTGTTCGCCTCCTACAGCAGCGAAGTCGAACCGATCGCGGAGTACCTGACGCCCGAGATCCTGGCCGATTTCGACGCCGTCTTCCCCGGCAAGAAGCTGAAGATCCTCGGCTACTACCGCAACGAGTTGCCCTGCAACTGGAAGATGTACCACGAGAACCTGAAGGATCCGTACCACGCCACGCTGCTGCATTCGTTCCTGGTGGTGTTCGGCCTGTTGGTGGCGGGCAACAAGTCCGCCATGCTGGTCGACTCGGTCCATGGACGCCATGGCACCATGGCCTCGGCCAAGAGCGAGGACAAGTACGCCACCGTCAGCGAAGAGAACAAGAAGGAAATGCGGTCGTTCCACGATGGCCTGCGCCTGCGCGACGACCGCTTCCTGGAGTTCATCAAGGAATTCGACTCGCCCTGGTCGGTGACGATGCAGACCATCTGGCCCAACCTGATCGTGCAGCGCGAGATGAACACCCTGGGCGTGCGCCACATCATCCCCAACGGCCCCGACAGCATGATCATGCAATGGACCATGTTCGGATACGAGGACGACACCGAGGAAATGCAGCGCCACCGCCTGCGCCAGGGCAACCTGATGGGCCCGGCGGGTTTCCTGGGCCTGGAAGACAACGAAGCGATGAAGTTCGTGCAGGAGGGCGTGCGCCGCGCCAGCACCGACGTCAACGTGATCAAGCTGGAATCGGGCAAGCAGGGCACCTCGAACACGCTGATTTCGGAAGCGGCCATCCGTTCGATGTACAGCTACTACCGCGAAGTCATGGGCTTCTGAATCAGGACAGCACAATGAGCCAGACGTTTTTCCCTCCCCGCACCATCGACCCCGCCCGCGCCATCGCGCTGAAGCTGGAGGTCGAAGAGTTCAACGCCGACTACTGCGCCGCCCTGGATGGCGGCCAGGTCGAATCGTGGCCGGATTTCTTCACCGAAACCGCGCTGTACCGCGTGACGGCGCGCGAGAACGCCGAGCTGAACCTGCCGGTGGGCCTGGTGTATGCGGAAGGCCGCGACATGATGCACGACCGCGCCGTGGCGATTTCACGCACGCAGATGTTCGCGCCGCGCTATATGCTGCACATGGTGAGCAACACCCGCGTCACCAGCGAAACGCCGGACGGCGAGATCGCCGCGTCCAGCACGTTCCTGCTGATGCAGACCCTGGTCGAGGGCCCCACCACCCTGCACCTTGCCGGCAGCTACCACGACCGCTTCGTGCGCGAGAACGGCGTCCTCAAGCTGCAGGAACGCCAGGTCATCTACGACACCGCCATCCTGGCCAACGACCTGGTTTATCCGGTGTAGGCAGCGGGGAGGAGGACTCCTCCCCGTTGGCTGGTGCCTGTCCCCCCTGCGGGGACAGGCTCCCGAGAAGTCGGCACTCCATGCGGGGCTGTCAGGATTCGGCAGGTGCCTGTCCCCCTGCGGAACTTCCTCCGGGCGGCCCCAGGACTCGGCAGGAGCCTGTCCCCCTGCGGGGACAGGCTCCCGAGAAGTCGGCACTCCATGCGGGGCTGTCAGGATTCAGCAGGTGCCTGTCCCCCTGCGGAACTTCCTCCGGGCGGCCCCAGGACTCGGCAGAAGCCTGTCCCCCTGCGGGGACAGGCTCCCGAGAAGTCGGCACTCCATGCGGGGCTGTCAGGATTCAGCAGGTGCCTGTCCCCACGGGAAGGGCAGGCACCCAGGATTCGGCAGGTGCCTGTCCCCCGTGCGGGGACAGGCACCTGAGTGTGTCACTTTGTCTTTGCCAGCGCCTCGTCGTGCGGCATCACGGCGGCGTACTTCTGCCGCATGTCGAACAGGTTGGCCTCGTGCGGGCCCAGCGCGCGGTCGCCCACGCAATCGGACAGCACCAGCGGGCGGAACCCCGCCGACATCGCGTCGACCACGCTGGCGCGCACGCACCCGCTGGTGGTCGCCCCGGCCACCAGCAGCGTGCGCACCCCGCGCTGCGCCAGCCACGCCGCCAGCATCGTCCCGAAAAACGCCGACGGCGTGCTCTTGCGCACCACGTACTCGCCGGCCGCCGGCGCCAGCTGCGGCACGATCGCGCTGGCCGGCGCGTGCTCCTTGAGCGTGAGCATCCCCGGCACCTTCAGGCTGAAGATATTGCCGTCGGCGTCGTCGTCGGCGTACACGATGCGGCTGTGCGCCACCGCCCAGCCCCGCTCGCGCGCGGCCCCCAGCACCGTGCGCGTGGTCTCGATCGCCGCCGCGATGTTGCCGCCGCCAAACTGCGCCGGATCCGCGAACCCGTTGACGAAGTCCACGATCAGCAGCCCGTACGGCGCCTGCGGCTCCAACCGCGCCCCGAACCCCTGGCGTTCATAGCTGGCCAGATCATTGCTCATTGTCCTTGCCCCTTCCTCAGTCCAGTACCTTGCCCTCGCGCACCACCTCGCGCCCGTCCAGGCGCACCGTGCAGCGGCGCAGCGGAATGTCGATATGGCAGGCCGTCGTGCGGCTGCCCCCCGCCTCGTTGTTGGGCCCCAGCGAGAACAGGAAATTGCCCTCGTAGGCCCGCGCATCCATGCCGATGGTCGCCTCCCGGTCGTACAGCCCCAGCGTGGTCCAGCTCGCCCGCGGCTGCAGGCCCCAGCCGATGTGCGAGATCGCGTACGCCTGCGGGTCCTTGAACGTGGCCACGTACTCGCGCAGCAGCTCCGCGTCCAGCCCCCCTTCGATGCGCGTCGCGTAGCCGTTTTCCACCGTCAGCACGATGGGCTCGCTCACGTACGACTTCTGCGGCAGCACAATGTCGCCCCGGTCGATCACGATCGTGCCGTTGGCCGACCCCTCGTCGGGCCAGGTCAGCGCGAACCCGCTGGGCCAGTGGTCCCAGCGCCCCGGCTCGTCCACATAGCCGTATTCGCTGATCGCCGGAAACTCCCCCAGCATGCAGCGCAGCCGCGTGCCCGCCTCCGACTCCACCGTCATCTCGCGCGCGCCCGCAATCCGCGCCGCCGCCGCCTTGACCCGCTGCCGGTCGCCCTCGGTGGGCACCAGCCGCGCCAGCACCTCCGGCGGCTCCACCGCCAGCAGTATCTTGGTGCCCCCCTGCAGGATCTCGTGCTGCTCGGGCGAGAACAGCAGCGTCATCAGGTCCAGCACCAGGTCGCTGGCCTTGAGCATCGCGATCGCCGCCTTGTTGCCCGTCAGCGGCGTGGTCCCCAGGTACGCCAGCGCGTCGCGGCTGAGCGCCTTCTCCCCATTGACCGGCGGCAGGTCCAGCCGATTGACCACCGCCCCCATCGACTGCGCCGCCACCAGCGCCGTGCCCAGCGTCTGCGGGTGCGTGGCCGCGCTGGTGAGCACCGTCACCGTCTGCCCCGCCTGCAGCCTGGACAGGCTCAGCACCTGGGTCCAGGCGCGGATCATCTCGTAATCGCTTACCGGCATCGCCACTCTCCTTGTCTCATCGCGGCCTCAGCCCGCCCGCAGGCGCGCCCCCAGGAACTCCCCGAACGCCGCGTAAAAGCCTTCCTCGTTGTCCCACGGAATCATGTGCCCCGCATCCGCCACCCGCACGTGCGCCGTGCCCGGCGCCAGCGCCTCGATCTCGGCCACGTCCGCATCGCGCACCACCTCGCCGCGCGCCGCCGTCACCAGCAGCCGCGCCGCCCGCACCCGCGGCAGGTCCGCGTGCACGTCGTCCTGGTGAAACCCCTCGAAGCTGGCAATCACCGCCCGCTCATCGCACGTGTGCAGCCACTCGGCGCGCAGCCGCAGCTGCTCGTCCGTCCAGCTCGGGCAGTACGCCTTCATCTGCTCGCCCGTCATCCCCTGGCGCGCCTGCGCCATCGAGTCCACGTACCACGGCAGCTGCGCCGGATACGCCCGCCGCCCCGGACCCGACACCGGCGGGTCCACCATCGCCAGCCGCGCCAGCCCCGCCTCGCCCGTGCGCGCCGCCCGGATCCCGATGCGCGCGCCCATCGAATGCCCCACCACGCTGTAGCGCGACAGCCCCAGCGCGCGCGCAAACGCCAGCAAGTCCTCGGCCTGCGCGTCCAGCCCATAGTCCAGCTGCGGCCCCGACTGCGACAGCCCGCGCCCGCGCACATCCAGGATGTAGGTGTCGAACTGCTCGCCAAAGCGCTCGCCCACGAAACCCCAGGTCACCGCCGGGCTGGTGATCCCCGGCACGATGATCACCGGATCGCGCCCGGCCCGCTCGCCCCCGTAGCGCAGGTAGTGCTGCCGGATCCCGTTGGCCTGCACGTTGCCGCCATACTGAAAATTGCTCATCGCTCGCTCCCCCCTCTCTCAATACGCGCCCGACAGCAGCGCGCCCGCCCCGGGCACCACCGGCTCCAGCCCCAGCGCCTTGAGCATCGCGTACGTCGTGGCCACCGCCGCCGTCACCACCGGCTTGCCCGTCTGCGCCTCCACCTTGGCAATCGCCGCCAGCGACGGCATCTGCACGCACGCCGACAGCACGATCACATCCGCCTCGCGGTAGTCCAGCCCCGCCACGATCTCCGGCAGCCGCGCCGGATCATGCCGCCCCACATCCAGGTTGTCCGGTATCTCCAGCGCCCGGTAATCCACCACCTCGTAGCCCTCGTGGCCGATGTAGTCCACCACCAGCTCGGTCAGCGGCTTCATGTACGGCGCCACCACCGCGATCTTCTTCGCCCCCATCACCTTCAGCCCATCGACCAGCGCCCCCGCGCTGGTGATCACCGGCGCCTCGCCCCCGTTGGCCGCCGTGTGCGCCGTCAGCCGCGCCTGCGACTGACGGTGATACCCCCGGCCCATCGCCATGATCGCCACCAGGCACGCATAGCCCAGCACGTCCACCCGCGCATCGCTCAGCTCCACCGCGCACCGATCCGACTCCGCGTCCATCGCCGCCAGCTCCTCCTTGACCACCTTCTTCATCCGCATCCGGCTCGAATGAAAGGTGAAACGCTCGCCACGAATCTGCTGGCGCGCCAGCAGCATCGCGGGAATCTCCGTCTCCATCGTCGTATTCGAACTCGGCACGATCTGGCCAATGCGGTAGGTCTTCTGCATCACTCGTTTCTCCAAGGCAGGGGCGTCACAGTTTGAACAGGCGCGCGGCGTTGCCGTAGCAGACCAGGTCGCGCGTCGCCGCGTCCAACGGCGCGGATTCGATGAACTCGACCGCCAGCGCGGTCGACTCGTACGGATAATCGATCGAGAACATCACGGCCTCGGCGCCCATTTCGGCGATCGCGCCGACCAGCGTCGGATGGGAACAGACGCCCGAGGTCGTGATCAGGATGTTGGAGCCGATGTACTCGGACGGCGCGCGCTGCAGCTTGACGCCGTACGGGTAGGCGGCGAAACGGCTGTCGAAGCGCCAGCGCTGGAACGGCAGGCCTTCGCCCATGTGTCCGAGGATGATCTTCAGCTTCGGGAAGCGGTCGAACACGCCGCCGAACAGCAGTCGCAGCGCATGGGTGCCGGTCTCCACGCCCCAGCCCCAGGTCGCGCCGGCCAGTTCCGGATGACCCTTGTAGGCATGCGGCAGCACGTAGGCATCGAACGGGTGCAGGTAGAGCGGCACATCCAGCTCCTGCATCTGCTCCCAGAATGCGTCGTAGGCAGGATCGTCGTAGTACACGCCGTTGGTGTGGCCATTGACCAGCGAGCCCTTGAAGCCCAGTTCGCGCACCGCGCGCGTCAGTTCGGCGGCGGCGGTCCTGGGATCGTGCATGGGCAGGGTCGCGAACCCGCCGAAGCGGTCCGGATGCCGGGCAATGCGCTCGGCCAGGAAGTCGTTGTTCTCGCGCGCGCGGCGCAAGGCCACGGCGGCGTCGGGCTCGCCCTGCACGCCCGGGCCTGTCTGCGACAGGATCACATAGTCGATGCCGGCGGCGTCCATTTCGGCCAGGCGCCCCGCGCCGAAGTCGGTCAGGCGCGCGCCCAGTTCGGCGGCAAAGCCCGCATCGAGATGCTGTACGAATGCCTTGGAGTAATCGCCAAAGCCGACCGCCGTGAAATGCTCCTCGAAGGCGATCTTGCGCACTTTTGTCATACGTCTGCTCCCTGGATGGTGAGTCGGGTGAAGGCGCGGCTTCCAGGCCGTCCTTTTTAATCAGCATACTGACTATATGGAATCAAGTCCGCGCCGCCAGGCTTTGCGATCAGGGCGTGGGCGCCGTCTCCCGGGACGCCTCGAAACCCTTGCCATGCGGGACTTTACGCGCCCGGCCAGCGGCCCGCGGCAGTCCGGCCGCCAATGGCGGCACTTATATCAGTACACTGATTTTATAATCAGCATACTGACAATTAAAAGAAAAATCTACGCCTCCTAGGGGCAACCCTGAGCCCGCCCGGCAACACCCGGGCCGGCGCCGCTCAGGCGCGGTTGTCCGCCAGATCCGCCGGCGTATCCACGTCCGCCGCCACGCCCGGGTCATCCACGTCGACCGCGGTGACGCGGTGGCGCCGCAGCAGCTCCCGGGCGCCGACATCGCCCCGCAGCGCCGCCAGCTCGCCCCACAGCAGCCGCCCGAACGCCACAGGATGGCCACGCCGCCCCCGGTGAACCGGCACCGTTATTCCGTCCGGACACGCCGCCGCGCGCACGGCCGACAGGGTGTCGCGCCGCACCCATGGCATATCGGCCAGCGCCACCAGGCAGCTATCGGCCCGGCCCGTCATAGCCGGCGCCTGCCCGGCCAACAGGAAGCGGGCCGCCGCCGCCAGGCTGGCGCCCATGCCCTGGCGGGCCTGCTCGCTCTCCAGCACATGGCAGCCCTGCTCGCGCAGCAAGGCGGTCAGGACGGCGCTTTCCGGCCGGACCACCGCCACCACGGCGTCGGTAGCCTCGCGCAAGGCCCGCGCGGCGCGCACGGCCACGGCCGTGCCGTCGGGCAGCCTGGCCAGGAGCTTGTCCTGCCCCCCGGAGGCGGCGGCGAACCTTCGGCCCTGGCCGCCCGCAAGCAAAATGCCCACGCAGGGCGCGGGCGGACCAGCCTGGGGAGAACCATGATCGACGCGTGGCATAGTATTCAGTATAGTGAGTAAATTCCAGGCGCGGGCCGGCGCATTGCTGGCCGCGCCACCCGTCCGCGAGTAGAGTAGCCCCATGAACGCCCTGGATCTGGATGTATTGCAGCACGCCCGCGACTGGCTTGCCAGCGGCCGGCGCGTGCACCTTGTCACCGTCGTGCAGACGTGGGGGTCGGCGCCGCGCCAGGCGGGCGCCATGCTGGCGGTGCGCGACGATGGCCAGGTCGTGGGCTCGGTGTCGGGCGGCTGCATCGAAGACGACCTGATCGCGCGGGCGCGCGCCGGCGCCCTGCCCGAGCGCGCCGAACGCCTGACCTACGGCGTCACGCGCGACGAAGCCACCCGCTTCGGCCTGCCCTGTGGCGGCACGCTGCGGCTGGTGGCCGAGCCGCTGGCGCCGCGCGATGCCTGGCTGGACGAAGTGCTGCAGGCGATTGCCGAACACCGCCTGGTGCGCCGCACGATCGACCTGCACACCGGCGCGGCCACGCTGGAAGCCGCCGCGCCGGCCGAAGGGCCGGATTTCGACGGCCGCATGTTCCGTTCCGTGTACGGTCCGCACTGGCGCCTGCTCATCATCGGCGCCAACCAGACCGCGCAGGTGCTGGCCGACATTGCCGCCACCCTGGATTTCCAGGTGATCGTGTGCGACCCGCGCGAGGAATTCCACGCAGCCTGGCATGCGCCGCACGCCACGCTGGTCACCACCATGCCGGACGACACGGTGCTGGAGATCGACACCGACGAACGCACCGCGATCGTGGCGCTGACCCACGATCCCAAGCTGGATGACATGGTGCTGCTGGAGGCGCTGAAGTCGCGCGCCTTCTACGTGGGCGCGCTGGGGTCGCGCGCCAACCAGGAAAAGCGGCGGGAAAGGCTGCGCCTGTTCGACCTGGGCGACGAAGACATCGCCCGGCTGCGCGGGCCGGTCGGGCTGCCCATCGCCAGCCGTACGCCGGCAGAGATCGCCGTGGCGGTGGCCGCCGAGCTGGTCTGGGTGCGCAATACCCTGGGCGATCGCGAGGCGTCCGGCGCGCCGCTGCCCGCGGCGCTGGCGCCGGCGCGCTGAAGCCCTGCTACATGGCCTTGAGCGCGGTGCGGCTGTACTGATTGTTGGCGTCGACCAGCGTCGACAGCAGCTTCATGAAGATTTCGCGGTTGCGCGGCGACAGCGGCTCGAGCAGCCGTTGCTGTGCGCGCGCCATCCCGCCTTGCAGCAACCCCATGATGCGCAGGCCTTCCTGCGTGATCACGGCTTGGCGCGAGCGCTTGTCGTTGGGATTGACGCGGCGCTCGACCAGCCCGCGCTCCTGCAGCCGCTTGATGACGTCGGCGGTGGTGGTGCGGTCCAGCCCCAGCTCCATGCCGATCGCGGTCTGGTCCAGCCAAGGGCTGAGCGACAGGGCTGTCAGCACGCCATACTGCACCGGCGTGACGTTCTGCGTCTTGCACTCTTCGTAGAACAGCGCGTAGTGGATCTGGTTCAGGCGCCGCACGAGGTATCCGGGCCGCGACCACAGAACCTGCTTGGCAGGATCGAACACCGTACTGTCCGTCAGAGACGACGTTGTGCGCTTCTTTCTCGTTGCTTGCTTGTCTGGTTCTGGCATGGGAGAGAAAGGCCTTACGCCAAATTTAGTGAGTACACTGAATAGTACACCACCGCGCGGGCAGCGGCCGCGCGCGCCGCTATTTGCGCCAGAACAGCGGCGTGAACAGCACCAGCACCGTCAGCAATTCGAGACGCCCGATCAGCATCGCGAAGGTGCATACCCAGGTCTGGAAATCGTTGAGCACCGAGAAGTTGCCCATCGGCCCCACCGGCCCCAGCCCCGGCCCGGTATTGTTGATCATGGCCATGACGGCCGAAAAGGCGGTGATCAGGTCCAGCCCTGACAGCAGCAGCAGGCTGCTCAGCACGCCCACCGACAGTCCGTACACCAGCATGAACGCGAGCACCGAAGCCATGACGCGCTGGTCCACCACGCGCGAGCCGATGCGCACAGGGCTGACCGCGTGGGGGTGCAGCATGGTGACCAGCTCGTTGCGCGCCTGCTTGACCAGCAGGATGATGCGGATCATCTTGATGCCGCCGCCGGTCGAGCCGGCCGAGGTCACGAACGCCGACAGCAACAGCATGGTCAGCGGCGCGAACAGCGGCCAGGACGCGTAGTCCACATTGGCGTAGCCGGTCGTGGTGGCCACCGAAATGGTGTTGAACATGCCGTAGCGCAACGCCTCCCAGGGGTCTCCGTATACGCCCTTGATATAGAGGAATACGGAGATCACCAGGCCCGCGCCCAGCATGACCGTGAGATACGGAATGGTCTGCGGGCACACCACGTAGGCGCGCCAGTTGCGCTGGCGCAAGGCGTTGAAATGCGTGGCGAAGTTGATGCCGGAGATGGTCATGAAAACGATGGCCACCAGCTCGACCGACAGCGAGTCGAAGTGCGCGAAGCCATCGTCATAGGTCGAGAAACCGCCCAGCCCCATGGTCGTGGCCATGTGGCACCAGGCGTCGAACCACGACAGGCCGACGGCCCGATAGGCCAGCAGGCACACCATCGAGAAACCGAAATACACCGCGTACAGCGCCTTGGCGGTGCTGGCGATGCGCGGCGTGAGCCGCTCGTCCTTCATGGGCCCGGGCGTCTCGGCCCGCACCACCTGGTGCCCGCCCACGCCCAGCAAGGGCAGGATGGCCACCGCCAGCACCAGGATGCCCATGCCGCCGATCCAGATCAGCGTGGCGCGCCACAGGTTGATCGAGGCCGGCAAGGCGTCGAGCCCGCTGAGAACCGTGGCGCCGGTGGTGGTCAGGCCCGACATGGCCTCGAAATAGGCGTCGGTGAACGACAGCGGCATGCCCACGTCGTCGTAATAGAGCAGCAGCGGAATGGCCGCCAGCGCGGGCAGCGCGGCCCATACGGTGGACACCAGCAGGAAGCCGTCGCGTGCATGCAGCTCGCTGCGGCCGCGGCGCGTCGCCAGCCAGGTGCCCGCGCCTATGCCCAGCGCCAGCAGGAAACCTTCGAGAAAGGCGGTGAAGCCGGCGTCCTGGCCGATGTAGGCGACCGAAAGCGGAATCACCATGGTGAGCGCGAACACCACCATGGTCAGGCCCAGCACGTAAAAGGTCGCCAGCAAACGCTTCATGAATACCGCTCGACGTCATGGCCCGGCGCCCGAGCGCGGCCGCGTGGTTCAGAAAAAGGAAGCCGACACCTGGAACAGTTTCTCGACGCGCGGCATCTGCCGGCGCGAAGGCACGAAAACAATGACATGGTCGTCCGACTGGATTTCGGTGTCGGCGTCGGGAACGATGATCTCGTCGCCACGCACCAGCACGCCGATGCTCGCGCCCTTGGGCAGTCCGATCTTGCCCACCGTGCGGCCGACCACGCGCGAGGTGGACCGGTCGCCATGGGCGACGGCCTCCAGAGCCTCGGCCACCCCCTGGCGCAGCCGGTGCACCGCCACCACGTCGCCGCGCCGCACATGCCGCAACAGCTCGCTCATGGTGGCCTGCGACGGCGAGACCGCCACGTCGATGTGGCTGCCCTGCATGAGCTCGCCATACGCCTGCCGGTTGATCAGGGCGATGACCTTGCGCGCGCCCAGCCGCTTGGCCAGCAGCGAGGACATGATGTTGTCCTCGTCGTCGCTGGTCAGGGCCAGCCAGGTGTCCATGTCCTCGATATTCTCGCGCTCGAGCAGCGCTTCGTCGGTGCCGTTGCCATGCAGCACCAGCACATTGTCGGGCAGCTCGGCGGCCAGGTATTCGCAGCGCTTGGCATCGTGCTCGATGATGCGCACGCTATAGCCTTCTTCGGCCAGCTGGCGCGCCAGCCGCAGGCCGATGTTGCCGCCGCCCGCGATCATGACCCGGTGCACGGTCTTCTCGGCCTCGCGCAGCTGGCGCACGGCGCGCCGCGCATGCCGGGTATCGACGGCCAGCACGACCTCGTCGCCCGGCGCCACCACCGTGCCCGTCCCGGCGTGCAGCGGGCGTCCGTCGCGCAGCACGTCGACGATGCGGGCCGTGACGTCCGGCCAGACCTCGCGCAGTTCGTCGACGGGATGATGCGCCATGGGACTGCCGTGCCCCACCCGGACAGTGATGACGCTGACCCGTCCGCCGGCGAACTCGACCACCTGCAGCGCCTCAGGAAACTCGATCAGGCTGTGCAGGTAGGTGGTGACGCTGCGCTCCGGACTGATGAGCGCATCGATGGCGAAGCCCTCGTCGCCCATCAGCTCGGGATGGTCGGCGAACTCGGGCATGCGGATGCGGGCGATGCGGCGCGGCACGTTGAAGACTTCGCGCGCGATCTTGCACGCCACCAGATTGGCCGCATCGGAAGCCGCGCAGGCGATGAACAGGTCGGTGTCGTCGGCGCCGGCCGACTCCAGCACCGACACCTGGATGCCGTCGCCCTGCACCACGCGCAGGTCGAAGCGATCCTGCAGGTAGCGCAACTGGTTGACGTCGGTGTCGATGACCGTGATGTCGTTCTGCTCGGACACCAGGTTTTCGGCCACGCTGGTGCCAACGCGGCCCGCCCCCATGATGAGGATCTTCATGTGCCTCGCTTGCGCGCGGATTCGATGCCCAGCTGCTTGAGCTTGCGGTACAGGTGGGTGCGTTCCAGGCCGGTGCGTTCGGATACGCGCGTCATGCTGTGATTCTCGCGCACCAGGTGGTATTCGAAGTAGATGCGCTCGAACTCGTCGCGCGCCTCGCGCAGCGGCTGGTCGAGCGAGATGCTGCCCAGCTGGCCGTTGGATGCGGCCGGCGCCTCGACCGGCGCCTGGAATGGCTGCGGCGGGTCGAGCTCGTCCTCGAGCGCGACGGCCACCGGCGCCGCGGCGGCATGCGCCAGCGGCGGCGCGGCGCGCGGCGCACGCCCGCGCGCCAGGCCGGCTTCGATGGTCTTGAGCAGGCGCTGCAGCGTAATGGGCTTTTCGAGAAAGTCCATGGCGCCGATGCGGGTTGCCTCGACGGCCGTGTCGATGGTGGCGTGGCCGCTCATCATGATGACCGGCATATCCAGCAAGCCCTGCGACGCCCACTCCTTGAGCAGACTGACGCCGTCGGTATCTGGCATCCAGATGTCGAGCAGGACCAGGTCCGGGCGCATGCGCAAGCGCGCGGCGCGAGCCTGCGCCGCGTTCTCGGCCAGTTCGACCGTGTGCCCCTCGTCGTATAGGATCTCGGACAGCAGCTCGCGAATGCCAACTTCGTCGTCGACCACCAGAATTCTGGCCATAACCTCTCACCTATTGCGTAGCCGCATTATCCTTTTCTTGCGCGGTCGCGTCCATAGTATCGGACGGCAACGCCAGGCGGGTCAACAATATGGAGATCCGCGCGCCCCCTTCCTTGCGATTGGCGAGATCGATGCGGCCGCCATGTTCCTCAACGATCTTGCGCACAATGGCTAATCCTAACCCAGTCCCGTGCGCCTTGGTCGTCACGTAGGGTTCGAAGGCGCGCTGCATGACCTGCGGCGGAAAGCCCGGGCCGGTATCGGCCACGGTGAAACGCACCGCGCGCTGCTGCCCGCCGTCGGGCTGCTCGCTTTGCACGACCTGCGTGGTGACCTTCACGCGCCCCTCGCCGCCCTGCTCGGCGACCGCGTCGCGGGCGTTGGAAAGCAGGTTGTGGATGACCTGGCGCAGCTGGGTCGGATCGCCCTCGATGTCGGGCACGCCGGGCGCCAGATCCACGTCCAGGTTGAGCACGCGCGCCGCGCCGCGGCCGCCGCCCTCGCCCGGATCCCAGCCATACAGCGACAGCACGTCGGCCACCAGCGCATTGAGGTCGATACGCTGCATGACGGCCGGCGGCGTGCGCGCGTACTCGCGGAAGTCGTCGACCATCTGCTTGAGCGAGCCCACCTGGTTGACGATGGTGTTGGTGGAGCGGATCAGCATCTGCGCGTCGGCCGGCTGCAGCCGGTCGGCCAGCTTCATGGCCAGGCGCTCGGCCGACAGCTGGATCGGCGTGAGCGGGTTCTTGATTTCGTGGGCCAGGCGGCGCGCCACCTCGCCCCAGGCGACGGTGCGGTTGGCCGAAATGACCTCGGTGATGTCGTCGAACACCACCAGGTAGCCGTTGCCGCGGCCGTCCACCCTCAAGTGGGTGCCGCGCGCCAGCAGCGTCACCGGCTGCCCGCCCGTTTCGCCCAGCCCCGGGGTGATCTCGAATTGCTGCTGCCAGTGCAGGCGTTCCGAACCCACCGCCGCGTGGGCGGCGAAGGCCTGGCGCACCACCTGGGCGAACTCCAGCATGCCGTCCACGGTTTCCAGCGGCCGGCCGATGACCGAGCGCAGGTCGGCCTGCAGAATGGTCTGGGCGCCCTGGTTGACCGTGGTGACGCGGAACCCTTCGTCGAAGGCGATCACCCCGGACGACAGGTTGGACAGCACGCTTTCCAGGTAGACGTTGGAGCGCTCCAGCTGGCGCCGGTTGCTTTCCACCATCTGGCGCGCCTCCTCGAGCTGACGCGTCATGGCGTTGAACGAACGGGTCAGTTGCCCGACTTCGTCGCGCTCGGGCGGCTCGGGCAGCGGCCGGAAATCGCCCACGCCCACCGCCTGGGTGCCGCCGGCCAGCCGCAGCAGGGGCCGCACCAGCCGCTTGGACAGCGACAGCGCCACCGCGATGGCGGCGAACACCGCCAGCAGCAGGGCCAGGGTCAGGGTGATGCCGTACAGCTTGCGCAGGCCCAGGCGCGACAGCGCCAGCTCCTGGTAGTCGCGAAAGCCCTGCTGCACCCGGTTGGCGTTGTGGGCGATCTGGTCGGGCACGGCATGCATCAACTGCAGCCAGCGCGGCTCGGCCGCCCCGCCCAGGATGCCGTCAAAGCGCGCCGGCGCCGACAGCGGGATCACCACGCGCAGGTGCAGGCCGCCCTCGGCGCCCGGAATGGCCGGGTCGTCGGCCTCGGCGGCCGAATAGCCGCGCGCCAGCCGCAGCTGGTTGAGCAAGGTGGCGGGCAGGCTGGGCGGCAGCAATTGCCCATAGGTATTGGTGGAAAAGGCCAGCACCCGTCCGCTGCCGGTGAACACGGTGGCCTCCTGCGCGCCGTTGGCCTCGCGCAGCCGTGTCAGCGCCAGCGGAATGTCGTTATCGGACATGTTGTTCAGCTCGGCCGCCATGGCGCGGGCGCGCACATCCATGTCGGCCAGCTGCGAATCGAGCGCGGCGCGGCCCAGGTTCAGGCCCGACTCCAGCGCGCTGTCGACGCGGACGTTGAACCACGACTCGATCGAGCGCGACATGAACTGCACCGACAGGGTGTAGATCAGCGCGCCGGGCACCACCCCGATCAGGGCGAAGGCCAGCGCGAAACGGGCCGTCAGGCGGGCGCCGAACTGGCGCCGGCGGATCTGGCGCGCCAGCCGCACGGTCAGGGCCACCACCCAGACGAACAGCGCGAACGCGAAAATACCGTTGAGAATCAGCAGGGTGTCGTAATAACGCGCAAAGCGTGACGCATTGCCGGTGGACCAGGCCAGCAGGCCCAGCAGGGCCAGGCCGCTGACGCCGCCGACCACCAGGGCAAGGCGTAGAAACATTCTCATGAGGGGTCTCGCACGGGCTCGGCCAGGGCGAAGGAGAACTCCGCCCACGGCGTGGCCGGCGACCACGAGCTGCTGTTGAGGGCGTTGACCTGGAACGGCCGCGCCAGTTGGGAGGTGTCCAGGCGCACGCGCAGTTGGCCGCCATAGCGCACGCCGGGGTCGAACTCGGACGCATCGGCCACTTCCCAGTTGCGGATATGGCGCACCAGGTCCATGGCGTCGTCCAGCGAGGCGACCGGCAGCGACAGCTCGCCGGCGCCGGCCCGCCACTGGCGGGTCAGGGCGTTGTAGGCAATGCGCCAGGTAATGCTTTTGTCGACCAGGGTGTGATCGAACCACCACCAGCGCGAGCGGGTGATCTGCAGGTCGGCGGTGAAATAGAGCGGCACGCCACGCTGCGCCGCGTCACGCAGCTGGTCGTTGAGTTCGAAATGGACATCGGCGCTCAGCTCCAGCTTGCCGTCGCGCACCAGCGGCTCGATGCGCTGGACGTGCGGATCGGCGGCATGGGCAAGCCCGCCCGTAATCGGCGAGAACGAGCCAAATACCAGCAACAACGCGAAAAATAGGCGAAGAATCATCGACATACGGCAAATGCGCGGCAGCATGACCCTATTCTTGGCGATTCAGGTCCGCTTGGCAAACAAGGCATAGAAAAAACCGTCGTGTTGCGCCTGCGGTGTTGCATCGATGGCAACAGGCAGCAGTTGCCCGGGCGCGGCCAGGGGCGTGGCGTCGGCATGGCGGCGCGCGAAGGCCTCGGCCTGCTCGCGCCCTTCGGCCGGAAACACCGAGCAGGTCACGTACAGCAGGCGCCCGCCCGGGGCGACCGTGCGCCACAGGGCGTCGGCGATGCGCGCCTGCAGGGCGGCGGTGCGCGCTACGTCCTCGGCGCGGCGCAGCCAGCGGATATCCGGGTGGCGGCGCACGATCCCCGACGCGGTGCACGGCACGTCGGCCAGCACCGCATCGAAAGGCCGGCCATCCCACCAGGCATCCAGGTCGCTGGCGTCGGCGGCCGCCAGCCGCACCCGCGGCGTGCGCAGGCCCAGGCGTTCCAGGTTCTGGTCCACCCGCTGCAGGCGTTGCGGGTCCGCGTCCAGGGCGAGCAGGTCGATATCGGCCAGCTCCAGCAGGTGGGCGGTCTTGCCGCCCGGCGCGGCGCAGGCGTCCAGCACCCGCATGCCGTCGGCCGGCGCCAGCAGCGGTGCGGCCAGTTGCGCGCCGGCATCCTGTACCGACCACCAGCCCGCGTCATAGCCCGGCAACTGCGGCACCGGGCGCGGCTCGGCCAGCACCAGGCCGGCCTGGCCCGTCGGCACGGCGGCCACGCCGGCCTGCGCCAGCGCCTGGCGCGCCTGCTCCACCGTGGCGCGGCGGCGATTGACGCGCAGGGTCAGCGGCGCGGGCACGTTGGCCCCGGCCAGGATGTCGCGCCACTGGTCCGGATAGGCGCGCTCCAGCAGCTCCACCCACCAGCGCGGATGGTTCCAGCGCGCCGCCGGGCGATCGGCCACCCCGTCCTGCAAGGCCGCCCGCTCGCGCAGGAAGCGCCGCAGGCTGGCATTGAGCAGGCCCTTGTAGGCGGCCAGCTTGCGCTGGCCGGCCGCCGCCGTCACCGCCTGGTCGACCACCGTGTGCGGCGCGTACTGCGGCGCGCCGGGCTGCGCCGCCGCGCCGGGCGCGTCGCGCAGCAGGCTGAGCGCCACGCGCAGGAGCGCGTCGAACAAGGGCCCGGGCGCGCGCCGCACCAGCGTCTCGGCCAGCGCGTCGGCCCAGCCCAGCTGCCGCATGGCGTGGAAGCTGACCGCCTGCACGGCCGGCCGCAGCGCCGGCGGGGTCTCGGCCAGCGCATCGGTCAGCGAGCGTCCCTTGCGCACCGCCTGCACGGCGGCGGCGGCGCCCAGCAGCACGGCCGACAGGGGCGGGGCCAGGACGGAGGAATCGGCAGGGGAAGGCATATGAAACGTTTCTGACGGCGGGACCGATATGGTAGCCGGACACTGGACGCCGCCGGCGACCGGCGTCACACTGCACGCTTGCCCGGCCATGCCGCGCGGAGCCCGCCATGACGCTTGCCACCCTCGCCCTGTTTGTTCTCGCCTCCGGCCTGATCATCGTCACGCCCGGCCCGACCGTGCTGCTGGCGCTCAGCAACGGCTCGCGCCACGGCGTGCGGCGGGCCTGCTGGGGCATGGCCGGCGCGGTGCTGGCCGACCTGGTGCTGGTGGCCGCCGTCGCCAGCGGACTGGGCATGCTGCTGGCGGCGTCCGAATCGGCCTTCCAGGCCCTGAAGTGGATCGGCGCCGGCTACCTGGCCTATCTGGGCTGGCGGCTGCTGCGCAGCGACGCCGCCCTGGTGCTGCCCGCGCCGGCCGCGGGCGGCGGCGACGGCGGCGCCGGCGCGCTGTTCTCGCGCAGTTTCCTGGTCGCCCTGACCAACCCCAAGGCGCTGCTGTTCATGTCGGCCTTCCTGCCGCAGTTCATCGACCCGGCCGCGGCGCTGGCGCCGCAGTACGGCGCGCTGGCGCTGGTGCTGGCCGTGCTGAACCTGGCCGCCATGCTGGGCTATGCGGCGCTGGGCGCGCGCCTGGTCCGGGTATTGCGCACCGGCGGCCTGCGCTGGATCAACCGCCTGTGCGGCGGCATGCTGGTCGTGCTGGCGGGCACGGTGGCGCTGTACCGGCGCGCCGGCTGAGGGTGATGCGACGCGGCGCGCTTGCGCCGCGTCCGGGGCGCGCGCATCATGCGCGCTCCCCAGGCTTTCACCAAGGTGCCCTGCCCATGCCGGATCCGCGTCCCTCCCCCGCCGGCGGCCAGACCGCCGCCATCGACGTGCTCATGGTCGGCCCGCTGCTGCCGGCACTGGCCGACCAGGTGCGGCAACGCTACCGCGCGCACCACTGGTGGGAGGCCGCCGATCCCGCGCGCCTGCTGGCCGAGCATGGCGAGCGCATCCGCGCCATCGTCACCACGGCCCGGTTCGGCGCCACGCGCGCGTTGATCGAAAGCCTGCCGCGGCTCGAAGTGATCGTCAGTTTCGGCGTGGGCCTGGACCCCATCGACATGGACGCCGCGCGCGAACGCGGCATCGTCGTCACCAATACCCCGGGCGTGCTGGAAGACTGCGTGGCCGACACCGCCATGTCCCTGGTGCTGTCGGTTTCGCGCCGCATCTGCGAGCTCGATCGCTTCGTGCGTTCCGGCGGCTGGCGCGCGGCCACGCCCCCGCTGGGGCGCAGGCTGGCGGGCCGTTGCTGCGGCATCCTGGGGCTGGGCAGCATCGGCCTGAAAATCGCCCGGCGCGCCGAGGCCTTCGGCATGGAAGTCGCCTATCACAACCGCCGGCCGCGCCAGGACGCGCCGGCGCATTACCGCTATTGCCCGGACCTGCCGACGCTGGCGGCCCACAGCGCCTTCCTGGTGCTGGCGGTGCCGGGCAGCGCGCAAACCCATCGACTGGTCGGCGCCGCCATCCTGGATGCGCTGGGCCCCGATGGCGTGCTGATCAACGTGGCGCGCGGCAGCGTGGTGGACGAGGCCGCGCTGGTGGACGCGCTGCGCGACGGCCGCCTGGGCGGCGCGGGCCTGGATGTCTACCAGAACGAACCCGAGGTGCCCGCCGCGCTTTGCGCCATGGACAACGTCGTGCTGCTGCCCCATGTGGGCGGCAGCACCGTGGAAACCCGCCAGGCCATGGCGCAGCTGTTCATGCGCAATCTCGATGGCTGGTTCGAGCGGCGCCAGCCCGCCACGCCAGTGACCTGAAGCGGCGCGCGGCGCCCGTCCGGCCGAGGCGCCAGACCTCACCAAAATTTCGTTCTGAACCAGCAAATTGCTTGGTTTCGGCGCCGGCCGCGCGTCAATAATGAATCCGGACCGACCTGCCAGGAAGCAGGACGTCCCGCCCAGCGCCCGCCGCGCGGGCCCGCCGGCCCACCATGAGCCGGGCCGGCGCGGCGGCGCTGGAACCCATACCTACACACGGAGACACAACCATGCCCCGGATCGCTTCCGCGCCGCGCAGACGCCTGCTGGCCACGGCCGCCGCCCTGACCCTGGCCGCCCTGCCGCTGACCGCCCCCCTGGCCGGCGACTATCCCGACCGCCCCTTGAAACTGGTGGTGCCCTACCCACCCGGCGGCGCGACCGACGTGGTCGGCCGCGTCCTGGCCATGAAACTGGGCGACGAACTGAAGCAGCAAGTGGTGGTGGAGAACCGCGGCGGCGCTGGCGGCAACCTGGGCGCCGACGCCGTGGCGCGCGCCGAGCCCGACGGCTACACGCTGCTGATGGGCGCCATCACGTCGCATTCCATCATGGCCACGCTGGAGAAAAAACGCATTTCGTACGACCTGATGGGCGACCTCACGCCGGTCGCGACCATCGCCGCCGTGCCGCTGGTATTCGTCGTCAATCCCCAGTTGCCGGTCAAGAACCTCTCCGAGCTGATCGCCTACGCCAAGGCCAACCCCGGCAAGCTGACCTACGCGTCGTCGGGCGCCGGCGCTCCGCAGCGCATGGCGGCCGAACTGTTCAAGCGCCAGGCCGGCGTGGACATCCTGCACGTGCCCTACCGCGGCAGCGGCCCGGCCATGACCGACCTGGTCGGCGGCCAGGTGCTGACCATGGTGGAAACGGTTCCGGCCGCGCTGCCGTTCATCAAGAGCGGGCAATTGCGCGCGCTGGCCGTGACCACGCCGGAACGCATCTCCATGCTGCCCGACACGCCCACCGCGGCCGAGGCGGGCCTGCCGAACTTCACCGTGGCTTCGATGTTCGGCGTCCTGGCCCCGGCCAAGACGCCCAAGCCCGTCATCGACAAGCTGAATGCCGCCCTGTCGCGCGTCCTGGTCGAGCCCGACGCCAAGGAAAAGCTGTTGCAGCAGGGCGCCTACGCGGTGGCGCCGGCCTCGGCCGACGCGGCGCGGCAACGCCTGCAGGCCGAGGTCGACCAGTGGGCCAAGGTCATCGCCGACGCCAACATCACCGTGGACTGAGCGCCGCCGGCGCCGGCCACCTCGCATCACCCGTTTCAACGCCAGAAGGAAATCCATGTCTTCGAAGTCCTGTCCCCCCAACGATGATGATCCGGCCAGCGGCATGCGCAAGGGCCTGACCAGCTACGGCGACACGGGGTTCTCGCTGTTCCTGCGCAAGGCCTTCATCAAAGGCGCGGGGCTCACGGACGAGGCGCTGGAGCGCCCCATCATCGGCATCGCCAACACGGGCAGCGGCTACAACCCCTGCCATGGCAACATGCCGCAACTGGTGGAGGCGGTAAAGCGCGGCGTGATGCTGGCCGGCGGACTGCCGGTGGAGTTTCCCACCATCTCGGTGCACGAGAGCTTTTCCTCGCCCACCAGCATGTTCCTGCGCAACCTCATGTCGATGGACACCGAGGAAATGGTGCGCGCGCAGCCGATGGACGCGGTGGTGCTGATCGGCGGCTGCGACAAGACGGTGCCCGCGCAGCTGATGGGCGCGGCCTCGGCCGGCGTGCCGGCCATCCAGCTGGTGACCGGCTCGATGCTGACCGGCTCGCACCGCGGCGAGCGCGTCGGCGCCTGCACCGACTGCCGGCGCTTCTGGGCGCGCTATCGCGCCGAGGAGATCGACGACGTGGAGGTCGCCGACGTCAACAACCAGCTGGTGGCCAGCGTGGGCACCTGCTCGGTGATGGGCACCGCCAGCACCATGGCATGCATCGCCGAGGCGCTGGGCATGTCGGTGCCGGGCGGCGCCACGCCGCCGGCCGTCACCGCCGACCGCATCCGGATCGCCGAACGCACCGGCGCGCAGGCCGTCGCGATGATAGGCCGCGGCCTGACGCCCGAGCGCATCCTCACGGCCAAGTCGTTCGAGAACGCCCTGCGCGTGCTGCTGGCCATCGGCGGCTCGACCAACGGCATCGTGCACCTGACGGCCATCGCCGGCCGCCTGGGCATCCGCCTGGACATGGAGGCGTTCGACCGCATCGGCAAGGAAACGCCGGTGCTGGTCGACCTCAAACCGTCCGGCCAGCACTACATGGAGGACTTCCACAAGGCGGGCGGGCTGCGCACGCTGCTGCGCGAGCTGCGGCCGCTGCTGCACCTGGACGCGATGACGGTGACCGGCCGCACCCTGGGCGAGGAGCTCGACGCCGCGCCGCCGCCCTTTGTCCAGGACGTGGTGCGCCCGTTCGACCGGCCCGTGTACGCGCAAGGCGGCATCGCGGTGCTGCGCGGCAACCTGGCGCCGGGCGGCGCCATCATCAAGCAATCGGCCGCCACCGCCGGACTCATGGAGCGCGAAGGCCGCGCCGTCGTCTTCGAGGACCTGGAGGACCTGGCCAGGCGCTTGGACGACGAATCGCTCGACATCCACGCCGACGATTTCATGGTGCTCAAGCACATCGGGCCGGTCGGCGCGCCGGGCATGCCCGAGGCCGGCTACATGCCCATCCCCAGGAAACTGGCGCGCGCCGGCGTCAAGGACATGGTGCGCATCTCCGACGGCCGCATGAGCGGCACGGCATCGGGCACCATCGTGCTGCACATCACCCCGGAATCGGCCATAGGCGGGCCTCTCGCGCTGGTGCGCACGGGCGACCGCATCCGGCTGAGCGTCAGCCGCCGCGAACTCGCATTGCTGGTCGACGACGCCGAACTGGCCCGCCGCCAGGCCGGCTGGCGCCCGCGACCGGCCAGCGCGGCCGACGAGCGCGGCTATCGCAAGCTGTTCCTGGACACGGTCACCCAAGCCGACCAGGGCTGCGATTTCGACTTCCTGCGCAGCCCGCGCGACAACGGCAGCACCCCGGTGGGCAAGCCCTAGTCGGCGGCCTGGCCCGCCCGCGGCGCGCCCGGGCCGAACACGGCCCGGGCCTGCTCGAGAAAACTGTCGGCCAGCGCGCGGCGCGCGCCGCGCGCCTGCCACACCAGCCCGACGCGCCGCACCGGCGCGCGGCCCGGCAACGGGATGCGGGTCAAGGCATAGCGCGAGGACCACAGCGAAGACCAGTCCGGCAACAGGGCCACCCCCAGCCCCTGGTCGACCAGGGCCGCCACGCCCAGCAGGCTGTCCATCTCCAGGCGCTGGTGCGGCACGATGCCATGGTCGCGCAGGTAGCGGTCGGCCAGTTGACCGCCGAGCACGGAGCGGTCGTAGCGGATGAAGGGCTGCGTGCGCAGCAGTTCGTGTGCGTCGCGCTTTTCCATGGCGGCCGGCGCCACCACCACCAGCGGCTCGTCCATGATGCCCTGCCAGCGCACGGCCTTGCCCATGGCGTACTGCGGCTCGACCACGATGGCGGCATCGAGGTCGCCGGCCTCGACGCCACGGCACAGTTCTATCGACGAACCCGGCATGACGAACACCGACAGGCTGGGATGACGGTCGTAGACCCGCTTGAGCACCGGCGGCAGCACGCTGGTCATGGCGGACACGAACACGCCCAGGCGCAGTTCGCCGTACGTCGCGCCGTCCTCGGCCAGGGCGGCCAGGTCGCGCGCGTCGCGCAGCAGCGCCCTGGCGCGCTCCAGGATGCGCACGCCGGCCTCGGTGGGCCGCACCGAACGCCCTGCGCGCTTGATCAGCGACAGGCCCAGGGTCTCTTCGAGCGCCTTGATGCGCGCGGCCACGGCCGTGGGCGTCAGGTCCAGGCGGCGCGCCGCCTGCGCGAACGATCCGCTTTCGGTGACCGTGACGAAACTTTGCAGATATCGGGTGTCCATGCTGGTCTCGCGCGCTGGTGGAACACGGCAACGCGGGCCGCGCGGAGCTGGCGCGGCCCGATCCTGAAAAATTTTGCGCTTCGATAGTAGCAGGACGGGATTTTTCTTCGGTGTCGAGGCCCGCCGCCCCCCGTCAGGCCAGGGCGAGAAAACCCGAGCCCAGCGCCGCCTGGGCCAGGCTGCCGGCCACGATGCGCGACGACGGCGACGATTCGGCAATCCGCAGGCCGCTGACGCGCGCGTGGAAATCGCCGAACTCGCCCCGCACGAGCAGTTCGTGGACGTTGGCCGTCGCATCGGGATCGATCAGCATCTCGACCCGCGTACGGTCAAAGCCGATGCCGGCCAGCGCGATCGTGCCGGTCAGGTTGGCGTTCTTGGGAAACCGGGCCACGGCCTCGCGCGCCGAGCCGGCGAACGCCAGCCCGCGCTCCGGCAGCGGCCCGCTTACATAGCGCTGCAACGCCACCGGCGGCATGGTGCCCCGATACAGGACTTCCGCCACGCCCACGTGCCGGGCGGCGGCCAGGCCGTCGATGCCCACCATGGCGCCGCTGGGAATGCGGATGCGCGCGCCGGCGGCTGCCGCGGTGTCGAGCAGCATGCCGCGCAGCGCGTCATCGGCCAGGGCGCCGACCGACGCCGGCACCAGGTCCACCCCTGCGGCCAGGACGGCCTGGGCATACTGCGCCAGCGCGGCCTGGCCCGCGCATTCGACCACCACCTCGGGCCGTCGCGCCAGCAATGCCTCCCAACTGGCGTGGCAGGGCAGCTCGCCGCGCGCGCGCGCCGGGTCGCGCACCAGGCAGCCTACGATCTCCACGGGCCGCGACTGGCGGGCCAGATGGCCGGCCATCGCATTGGCCAGCACGCCGCATCCCACGATACCCACGCGCAACGGTGCATTCATTGTCGATTTTCCTCGCTGTATCGCCGCCGGCGCCGCGCCGCGGCTCATCCGCAAAATTAGTATACGATACTATTCAATAGTATAATCTTGGCCACACAGACGGGCAGCCGCCCGCGCATGAACGGGAGTGGAGATGACCGCCAGAGTCGGTAGAGTTGATCATCCGGTCGTAGCCGTGCACGACCTGGAGCAAACCAGCCAGCAATACAGGAAGCTGGGGTTCGTGGTGCCGCCCAGCGGCAGGCACCAGGAATGGGGCACCGAGAACCTGTGCATCATGTTCCCCGGCGACTATCTCGAAATCCGCGGCATCGGCGACCCGAACAAGTTCCTGGCGGGCGTGGACAAGTTCCTCGCCAAGGGCGAAGGCCTGTACAGCGTGGCGTTCAATGCGGCCTCGGCCCGGGAAAGCTACCAGGCCGGTCTCGCGGCCGGACTGGAGATCGAACCGCCGCGCCACCTGAACCGCAAGCTGGTGCTGGAAGACCGCACGCTGGACCTGCACTTCGAGACGGTCATGCTGGGGCATGACCTGTATCCCGGCCTGACGCACGCCAATCTGTGCCAGCACCTCACGGCCGACACGCTGCGCCAGCCCGGCTGGACCGACCACCCCAACGGCGTGCTGGCGTTCGGGCGCCTGGTGGGCGTGGTGTCCGATTTCGACGCGGCCGCGGCCGCCTACACCCGGCTGATCGGGGCGCGGAACGTCACGCGCGGGGCCGCCAATATCCTGCTCGACTTCGGCGAAGGCGCCGACATCGAACTGATCGGCCCGGCAGAGGCGCAACGCCGCGGCGATGCCCAGCCCCAGCTCGGCGACGCCTACCTGGCCTCGGCCACCTTGCTGGTCAAGGATGCGGCCGCCACGGCCGCCCTGTTCGAAGCCAATGGCGTGCGCTTTGCCCGCCAGCCCGGCGGCGAACTGAAAGTCGACCCCGCCGACGCCTGCGGCGCGCACCTGTACTTCAAGCAGGCCTGAACCCGCATCCGGCGCCCGGTCCAGGCCGGGCGCTAGGCCTTGCGGAAATACGCCTGGACTTCGCGCTGGGTGTGCTCGATGTGCTTGCGCAGCAGGGCCACGGCGCGCGCGGTGTTGCCTTCCTCACAGGCCGCGAGGATCTTCAGGTGTTCCTGGTGCGAACGATCATGCCCGGCGGCCTCGGTCACGCGCAGCCGCATCAGCTTGCCCATGTGATCGCGCACCGACCGGATCATGGCCAGCAGGCGCGGCCGGTTGGCCGGCGCATACAGGCAATCGTGGAACTGTGCGTTCAGCTCGCTCCACTCGGGCGCGTTCTCGCGCTTGCTGTAGGCGTCGAGCAGGCGACGCGCCTGCGCCAGGTCGGACGGCGCCATGTTGGGCACCGCCAGCTCCAGCGCCCGGCACTCGATGGCCAGGCGCAGGTCCAGCATCTCGACATAATCGGCCGCGGTCAGCACCGCGACCGTCGCCCCGGCGTTGGGCGTGAAGACCACCAGGCCCTCCGACTGCAGGCGCACCAGGGCTTCGCGGACCGGGATCTTGCTGATGCCCAGATCGGCCGCCACCTCGTCCTGGCGGATCGGCGCCCCCTCGGCCAGGCTGCCGTCGAGAATGCGCTTGCGCAGCTCGCCATACGCGCGCTCGGTGGCTGTACCGGCAACTTTTCTCTGAGCGGTTTCGGGCATGGGGGCGACCAGGTTCATGACGAAGGGGATTCTAACAACAGCCCGCCTGGCCGGCGGCGGCGCCGGCCGCCATCGGTCCGGCGCCGCCGTCGTGTCCATCGCTCAATTCGCGCTCAGGCTGGCATTGCCGATCAGCGTCTTCTGGGCAGCCAGGTCGGACTGCACGAAAGCCGTGAACTCGTCCACCGTGTTGGCCTGGAACGCATCGGCGCCCAGGTCCGTCATGCGGGCCTGGACGCGCGCGTCGGCCATCACCTTGTTGACCGCCTGGTTCAGCCCGGCCACCGCCTGCGCCGGCGTGCCCGCCGCGACGAACAGCCCCAGCCAGGTGCCGTGCGAATAGCCCGGCACGCCGGCCTCGGCCACCGTGGGCACGTCGGGCAGGGCGCCGATGCGCTTGTCGCCCGAGACCGCCAGGGCATGGAAGCGGCCGCCGTTGACATGCGGAATGGCCGACGCCGCGCCGGAGAACATCGACTCCACGTGTCCGGCCATGACGTCGGTTTCAGCCAGGCTGCTGCCCTTGTACGGCACATGCAGCATCCGCACCTTGGCCTGGCGCATCAACAGTTCCATGGACAAATGGTTGCTCGACCCGACTCCGCCCGAGCCATAGGTCAGCTTGCCGTCGGCCTTGCGCGCGCCGTCCAGTAGCTCGGCCAGCGAACGGTACTTGCTGCTGGCCGAGACCACCAGCACATTGGGCAGGCTGGTCACACGCGCCACCGGCGCGAAATCCTGGATGGAATACGAGAGCTCGGGCGAGATCAGCGTGTTGGTGATCAGGCCGGGCGGCGACAGCAGCACCGTGGTGCCGTCCTTGGCCGAGCGCGCCACCGCGGTGGCACCGATCGCGCCGTTCGCGCCGGCCCGGTTCTCGACGATGACCGATCGATTGAGCGACTGCCCCAGCTGCTCGGCAAGGATCCGCGCGATCACGTCGGTGTAGCCGCCCGCGGAAAAGCCCACGATCAGCCGGATGGGCCGCTTGTCCGCGGGCTCGTCGGCATGAGCCGCCGCGCCGGCCAGCAGGCACCCGGCCAGCGCCGCCGCCAGCAGCGTGCGGCGCCTGTTTTCCCTTGCATGTCGTTTCATTTTTATTACCCCCGATACTGCGTTGAAGAAGTGTCATGCGCAGAGGGCCGCGCATGCGCGCGGCCGCCCCGGCTACATCGCCAGCCTGTCCTGCAGCCGCTTGTAGCGGGTCGCGGCGGCGACCCCCAGATGACGGAAAGCATGCAGGCGTACCGATCGCAGATCGCTGACCGGCACCGACAGCGATTCGGCCGGCGCGCCCAGCACCCGCTCGGCCAGCTCGATGCCCAGCGCGGTCGAAATGGCAATGCCGCGGCCATTGCAACCCAACGAAACATGCATGCCCGCGGCAGGCTCGTGCACATGCGGCAGGTGATCGGTGGTGACCGCGAAGTAGCCGCTCCAGTGGTACTCCCAGTCCAGCTTGCCCAGATGCGCGAACAGTTCCGCGCCCGCGCGGTGCAGGAACGGCACGATGCGCGCGTGCTCCAGGCCCGCGGTCGCGCCAGCGCCTCCCATAACCAGGCGGCCATCCGGAGACAGCCGGAAGGACGTCAGCAACTGGCGCGTATCGCTGGACACATGCCCCTGCGGCAGGATCTCGCGGCGCATCGCCTCGGGCAGCACACGCGTGGCGACCTGCGCCGTGCGCACCGGCACGATGGACGTGCGCAGGCCCGGCACCAGCCGATCGGCATAACCGCCGGTGGCCACGATCACGCTGGGCGCTCTGACCTGGCCAGCCTGACAGCGGGCCAGCCATTGCCCGGCTTCACGGCGCAATTCCTCGGCACGCGCGCCGCCGAAGATCGTCGCGCCCAGCGACAAGGCCACGCGCGCCAGCCCGCGCGCGTAGGCCAGGGGCTGCACATGGCCGCCGCGCGGATCCAGCCAGCCCAGCCGATAGCGCGACGTGCCCAGCAGACGCGCCAGTTCGTCCGCCTGCAGCATGCGCGCGGCCACGCCACGCTCGCCCCAGGCCTGGCAGCGGCGCTCGACGGCGCGCAGACCGCTGCGGGTGAACGCAGGCTGGATCCAGCCCTTGTTGCCGGCGGCGCAATCGATACCGAATTCGTCGATCAGCCTGAATACGACGCCCGGCGCCTCGCTGCCGAAGCGCACCAGCCGGCGGCCGGCCTCGCCCGGGTAGAGCGTCTCGATCACCTCGGGATCCTGCTTCAGGCCGGCGATCACCTGTCCGTTGTTGCGCCCCGATGCCCCCCAGCCGGGCTCGGCCGCGTCCAGCAAGATCACCCGCCGGCCTTCGCGGCACAGGCGTATGGCCGCCGACAGGCCGGTGAACCCGGCGCCGATGATCAGCACGTCGGCGGCATGGCGCCCGTCCAGGGACGAGAGCGCCGGCGCCGCCGGCGCGGTGGCCGCCCACAGCGAATCGGGCAACCGCAAGGGCTCGCCCAGCAGTCGGTCGGGATTCATCGCGCCCGCGCCCTCGCCGGCGCGCCGCACGCGCGGGTTTGCCGCGGCGCACTGCGCCGGGCGGTCCATCCATGTTTCGTCTTGCTGTCAGCCATGATGCCCGAGTGGTCCATGCGAGGCGCCTTGCGCAACGCGCGGCGCCCGCTATCCGTATGCGTCGTCATACGTATACGTGAATGTTATATCGTATACGAATATCCGCGCTGCTGGTGAAATCCCTAGGCCGGCACGATATCATGAATGTATATTATTTTATATAATCGTATACGAACATGGCGACCGGACGCCCCTGCCCGGCCGCCCTACATGGATCCCGCACATGCCCACCGTACGCGTCGAACTCTCCCCCGGCCGCAGCGCCGAACAGAAAACCCGCTATATGCAGGAAGTCACGCGCCTGACGGTGGAAATCCTCAAGTGTCCGGTCGAGAGCGTGGATGTCATCTTCATCGAAATCCCGCCGACCGACTGGGCCCACGGCGGAAAGTTCTACGCCCAGCCTCCGGCTTGAGCAGCGTCGCGGGCCGCGACGGCCGCGACCGCGCCGCGCCACGGTAAAATCGACGGTTTTCGACCGTGGCGCGGTCGCGCCCATCGAGGTTTTCCCATGTCTTCCCCCAAAGTCGGCTTCGTCAGCCTCGGCTGTCCCAAGGCCCTGGTCGATTCCGAACGCATCCTGACCCAGCTTCGCACCGAGGGCTACGAGGTCACGCCCGAATACAACGACGCCGATGTCGTCGTTGTCAACACCTGTGGCTTCATCGACAGCGCCAAGGCCGAATCGCTCGAAGCGATCGGCGAGGCCATCGCCGAAAACGGCAAGGTCATCGTGACCGGCTGCATGGGCGTGGAGGAATCCGTCATCCGGCAGGTGCACCCCAGCGTGCTGGCCGTGACCGGACCGCAGCAGTACGAGGAAGTGGTGCGCGCGGTGCACGGCGTGGCGCCGCCCCGCCAGGACCACAACCCGTACCTGGACCTGGTCCCGCCGCAAGGCGTCAAGCTGACGCCGCGCCATTATGCCTACCTGAAGATTTCCGAAGGCTGCAACCATCGCTGCAGCTTCTGCATCATCCCCTCCATGCGCGGCGACCTGGTGAGCCGGCCGGTGGGCGACGTGCTCAGCGAGGCCGAGCGGCTGGTCCGGGCCGGCGTCAAGGAACTGCTGGTCATCTCGCAGGACACCAGCGCCTATGGCGTGGACATCAAATACCGCAGCGGCTTCTGGAATGGCCGGCCGGTCAAGACGCGCATGACCGAGCTGTGCGCCGCGCTGTCCGAGCTGGGCGTGTGGACCCGCCTGCATTACGTCTATCCGTATCCGCACGTGGACGAAGTGATCGGCCTGATGGCCGACGGCAAGGTGCTGCCCTATCTGGACATCCCGTTCCAGCATGCCAGCCCGCGCATCCTGCGCGCCATGAAGCGCCCGGCGTTCGAGGACAAGACGCTGGCGCGCATCAAGCGCTGGCGCGAGGAGTGCCCCGACCTGACGCTGCGCTCGACGTTCATCGTGGGCTTTCCGGGCGAGACCGAGGAGGACTTCCAGTACCTGCTGGACTGGATGAGCGAAGCCCAGCTCGACCGCGTCGGCTGCTTCCAGTACTCGCCGGTCGAAGGCGCGCCGGCCAATGCCCTGGACAACCCCGTGCCGGACGAGGTCAAGCAGGAGCGCTGGGAGCGCTTCATGGAACACCAGCAGGCCATCTCGACCGCGCGCCTGAGCACGCGGGTGGGCCGGGAGATCGACGTGCTGATCGACAGCGTGGACGAGGAAGGCGCGGTCGGCCGCTCCAGCGCCGACGCGCCGGAGATCGACGGCTGTGTCTACGTAGACAGCGAGCAGCCGCTGAAGGCCGGCGACATGGTGCGCGTGCGCGTCACCGACTCCGACGAGTACGACCTCTGGGGCGAGCGGATCGCCTGATAAAGCACAGGTGCCTGTCCCTGTCGGGACAGGCACCGAATCAACACGGCACCTCCTTCATGGCGGGATCACAGAAGGTCCGACAGATCGTCGGCGTGCTCCTCTTCCATGGCGAGGATGTCCTCGAGCAGCCGGCGCGTGGTCGGATCGGCCTCGCCGACATAGTCGACCATCTGGCGATAGCTGTCGATCGCGATGCGTTCGGCGATGAGGTTCTCCTTGATCATGTCCCTGAGATCCTTGCCTTCCACATATTCGGCGTGGCTGCGGTCGAGCAGACCGACCGGCGAGAAATTGGGTTCGCCGCCGAGCTGCACGATGCGTTCGGCCAGGCGGTCGGCGTGGCCCTGCTCCTGGGCGGCATGTTCGGCGAATTCGGCGGCGACCGGCTCGGCGCTCAAGCCGCGCGCCATGAAGGCGTGGCGCTTGTAGCGCAGCCAACAGACCACTTCGGTGGCCAGGGCCTCGTTGAGCAGGCGCAGCACGGTCGGGCGGTCGGCGCGGTATCCCTCGGTCACGGCGCCGGACTCGATATCGCGGCGCGCCTTGGCCCGGATGGCTTGCACATCCACGGCGAATGCGCCGCGTGGTTGGGTGGCTGACTGTTCCATATCGCTGGCTCCCAAAAACAGAAGACAAAACGACGCTGTATGTTCAAGCGCCCCTCTCGATCCAGTGTACAGACCTGGACGCGCCGCGCTGTGTCAAGACATTGCCCGTGGGCGCCCGCGACGGCCCCCGCTCCAGTTTGCGTAAACTAGGGCCTGGCCCGCGCTCGCGATGCAACTGGTAACGAGCGCATGGACTCTCGAACGAGTTATGAAAATTCAGAACATCTGTGTGTACTGCGGCTCGAACAGCGGCCGCCAACCCGAGTACATCGAGCAGGCGCAAGGCTTCGCACGCGAGCTGGTCAAGCGCGGCCTGGGACTGGTGTATGGCGGAGCCAGCGTCGGCATCATGGGCGCGGTGGCCGATACCGTGATGGCCGAAGGCGGCCGGGTCATCGGCATCATTCCCGAGGCGCTGATGAAAAAGGAGCTGGCGCACCGCGGCCTGACCGAGCTGCATGTGGTGCAGTCGATGCACGAGCGCAAGACGCTGATGGCGCAGAAGGCCGACGGTTTCGTCGCCCTACCCGGCGGCGCCGGCACGCTGGAAGAGATCTTCGAAATCTGGACCTGGGCGCAATTGGGCATGCACCAGAAGCCATGCGGCCTGCTCAATATCGCCGGCTATTACGACCTGCTGGGTCAGTTCCTGAATCACACGGTGGATGAAGCCTTCATGCGCCCGCAACATCGCGCCATGCTTGCCATCGACCACGACCCGGCAGCCCTGTTGGACCACTTCGCCAGCTACGTCGCGCCCACGGTTTCCAAGTGGATCGCGCCCGGCGAACACTGACCCGCGATGACCCACGCCATGCCGACCCAACCCGCCGCTCCACGCACCACGGCCAGCCTGCTGCGCGACTACTTCCGCGCCAAGGACGAAAACCGGCCGCTGTACATGGCCCGCGCCTTCGCGCCCGACGCAGTGCTGAAGATGGCGCTGCGCACACAGGCCATCGCCTTTCCGCCCGAGTCGCACGGATTGGCGGCCATCGCCGACACGCTGTCGCGCAAGTTCGGCCAGACCTACGACAACGTCTACACCTTCTACCTGTCGCATCCGGGCGAGCACGCCGTGCTGCCCGAGTTCTCGTGCGACTGGATGGTGGGCATGACGGACAAGGCCAGCGGCGAGGTCCGCGTCGGGTGCGGCAGCTATGACTGGGTGTTCCAGGCCGAGCCGCACCTGGTCAAGCGCCTGACCATCACCATCGAATCGATGCTGACGCTGCCCGCCGATACGGCCGGCCCCGTGTTCGGCTGGCTGACCGCGCTGCCCTACCCGTGGACCGACGCGCAGCGCGTGGTGGCCAGCGCGCCGCCCATCGAGAGCCTGGCGCCGATCATGTACTGGCTGCGCCGCGACGTGCGCCGCGCCGATCCCACCGGCGGCATGGCATGAAATACCGGCTGGCCGCGTTCGATTTCGATGGCACGCTGGCCGATACCCTGCCCTGGTTCGAGTCCGTCATGGACGGGGTGGCCGACAAGTACGGATTCCGCAAGGCCAGCGCCGCCGACAAGGCGCAGCTGCGCCACCGCAGCACGCGCGAGATCATGGCGTTCCTGGAAGTGCCGCCATGGAAGCTGCCGGCCATCATGGCCCATGTGCGCCAGCTGATGCGCGAGATCGACCCGGCGGTGCGCATGTTCGCCGGCGTCCCGGGCGCGCTCGCGCAACTGAAGGCGGCCGGCCTGCGGCTGGCCGTGTGCAGCTCGAACTCGCTCGACAACGTGCGCCGTGTGCTCGGCCCGCAGACCGGTGCGCTGATCGACGACTACGAATGCGGCGCCGACCTGTTCGGCAAGCCGGCCAAGCTGGCGCGCCTGATGGCCCGCCACGGCGTGGAACGGACCCGGTGCATCCTGATCGGCGACGAAATGCGCGACATCGACGCCGCGCGCAAGGCCGGCGTGATGGCCGGCTCGGTGGCCTGGGGCTACAACCACGTCGACGCGCTGCGCGCCCAAGCCCCCGACGAAGTCTTCGAGCAGGTGGCCGATCTGGCCGCCGTGCTCGCGCCCGGCTTTCCCAACATTGCACCGACGCCATGAGCTCCGATCCCACGCATCGCATCACCGACCTCGACACCCTGCAGGCCCGCTACGGCACGCCGGCCCCGAACTCGCTGACCAAGGAAGTCGATTACCTGCACCCCCATTACCGCGCCTTCGTCGAAGCGGCGCCGTTCGTGGTGCTGGCCACCAGCGGCCCGCAGGGGCTGGACGCCTCGCCGCGCGGCGACGGCCCGGGCTTCGTCGTCATCGAGGACGACCGCACGCTGCTGCTGCCGGACAGGCGCGGCAACAACCGCATCGACAGCCTGCGCAACATCGTGGCCGATCCGCGTGTCGCCCTGCTGTTCCTGGTGCCGGGGGTGGGCGAGACGCTGCGCGTGAACGGCCAGGCAGAGATCAGCGTCGAACCGGCGCTGCTGGCGCGCTTCGCGGTCGACGGCAAGCCGCCGCGCAGCGTGCTGCGCGTGCGCGTGGAAACGGTGTTCTTCCAGTGTTCACGCGCCATCGTGCGGTCGGCCCTGTGGGACCCCGATGCCCGGGTGGACCGCGCCAGCCTGCCCAGCGCCGGCCAGATTCTCGGCGCGCTGAGCGCCGGGACGCTCGATGGCGAGCGCTACGACCGCGAACTGCCCGAACGCGTGCGCGCGACGCTGTACTAGCAGGCTTGCGGCGGCGGGCGCCTCAGGGCTGCCAGCCGCGCACGAAGATGTCTACCGGCTGGCGCTTGCCGCCGGCCTTCTGCAATTCCAGCAGGCGCAGCACGCCCTGCCCGGCGGCGATATCGATGCCTTGCGCATCGGCGCGCAGCACGGTCCCGGGCGCGCCGCCGGCGGCCTGCTCCAGCGCCTGGGCGCGCCATACCTTGACCGGATCGTCCAGGCCGGGCAGGCGGATGGTCGCCCCCGGCACGGGGTTGAAAGCGCGCACGCGACGCGCCAGCACGGCGGCCGGCAGGCGGCAATCGAGCGCCGCCTCGGCCTTGTCCAGCTTGGCCGCGTAGGTCACGCCTGCGTCGGGCTGGCGGCGCGGCGCCAAGCCGCCCTGGGCCAGCGCGGCCAGCGCGTCGACGATGGCCTGCCCGCCCACGCGGGCCAGTTCGTCGTGCAATTGCGCGGCGGTCTGCTGCGCGCCGATGGGCACGGCGCGCTCCAGCAGCATGTCGCCGGTATCCAGGCCCGCGTCCATCTGCATGATGGTCACGCCCGTCTCGGCGTCGCCCGCCTCGATGGCGCGCTGGATGGGCGCCGCGCCGCGCCAGCGCGGCAACAGGCTGGCGTGGATGTTCAGGCAGCCCAGGCGCGGCAGGTCCAGCGTCCATTGCGGCAGGATCAGGCCATAGGCGGCCACCACCATGAGATCCGGCGCCACGCGCTCCAGCCGGGCGCGCGCCGCGGCCGCCTCGTCGGGATAGCGGCCGTCGAGGCGCAGGCTGCGGGGCTGGGCGACCTCGATGCCGGCGGCCAGGGCGGCCTGCTTGACCGGGCTGGGCGTCAATTTCAAGCCGCGGCCGGCCGGGCGGTCGGGCTGGGTCAGCACCAGCGGCACGTCGTGGCCGGCGGCAAGCAGCGCATCGAGCGCGATACGGGCGAATTCGGGAGTGCCGGCGAAAACAAGGCGCATGGGACGGTCGGAAACGGGTCAGGGCGCGGCGCGCGCGCCGCGGACATCAAGGGCGGGCGCGCCGCCTAGGCGCGCTCGGCCTCGCGCTCGGCCTTCTTGAGCTTGGTCTTGATGCGGTTCTGCTTGAGGTTGGACAGGTATTCGACGAACACCTTGCCATCGAGATGGTCGATCTCGTGCTGCACGCACACGGCCAGCAGGCCGTCGGCCTCGAACTCGTAGGGCTGGCCTTGCTGGTCCAGCGCCTTGCAGCGGATGCGCGCGGCGCGCTCGACCTCGTCGTAGATGCCGGGCACCGACAGACAGCCTTCCTCGTAGGTCTGGCGTTCGTCGCTCTTCCAGGTGATCTCGGGGTTGATCAGCACGCGCAGGTCGTTGCCCTCTTCCGAGACATCGATCACCACGACGCGCTCGTGCACGTCGACCTGCGTGGCCGCCAGCCCGACGCCCGGCGCGTCGTACATGGTGTCGGCCATGTCGCGAACCAGCTGCCGGATGCGGTCGTCCACTACCGCGACCGGCTTGGCCTTCTTGTGCAGGCGCGGGTCGGGATAACGAAGGATGGAAAGCAGAGCCATGAAGGATCAAGTGCCAAAGTCTATGTATGCAGACTCATATCATAATTCATTAGAGACTTGATTTCTAATAGGTTTCTCCTAAACCGGGGATATGCCGGCTTCAGGTCACGGCGGCGCGCTCGCGGTATCGGGGATGGTCCCAGGCGCGGGTGTCCAGCACCTCCCTGAGGATTTCGACGGCATCCCAGATATCGGCGTGGCTCAGGTACAGCGGCGTAAGCCCGAAACGCAGCAGCTCGGGTTCGCGGTAGTCGCCGATGACCCCGCGCGCGATCAGCGCCTGCATCACGGCGTAGCCGTGCGGGTGCAGGAAGCTGACATGGCTGCCGCGCCGCGCATGCTCGCGCGGCGTGGCCAGGGTCAGGGGATGGTCGGCGCAGCGGCTTTCCACCAGCGCGATGAACAGGTCGCCCAGCGCCAGGGATTTGGCGCGCACCTGCGCGATATCGGCACGCAGGGCGATATCCAGGCCGCATTCCGCGGTGGCCAGCGAGACAATCGGCTGGGTGCCGCACAGATAGCGGCGAATGCCTTGCGCGGGCACGTAGGTGTCGGCCATTTCGAACGGCTGGCGGTGCCCCCACCAGCCCGACAGCGGCTGCCAGAAGTCGTCGCGATGGCGCGGCGCGACCCAGATGAAGGCCGGCGAGCCCGGGCCGCCATTGAGGTACTTGTAGGTGCAGCCCACGGCGAAGTCCGCGCCATCGGCGTCCAGCGCCACCGGCACGGCGCCGGCGGCGTGCGCCAGGTCCCAGATGATGAGCGCGCCGCGCGCGTGCGCCTGCCGCGAGACGGCGGCCATGTCGTGCATGGCGCCGGTGCGGTAGTTCACGTGCGAGAGCAGCGCCACGGCCACGTCGTCGTCCAGCGCCTGCTCCAGCGACAGCCCGGCGTCGACCAGGCGCAGTTCGTAGCCCTGCCGCAGCAGGTCTATCATGCCCTGGATCATGTACAGGTCGGTGGGGAAATTGTCGCGCTCGGACACGATCACCTTGCGCCGCGGCGCGGCGCGTTGCGCCAGCCGCAAGGCGGCGGCCAGCGCCTTGAAAATGTTAAGCGAGGTGCTGTCGGTCATGACGACCTCGTCCTGCCCTGCGCCGAGCAGCCCGGCCAGCTTGTTGCCCAGCCGCGCCGGCAGCTCGAACCAGCCGGCGGTGTTCCAGCTGCGGATCAGGCCCTGGCCCCATTCCTGGCCGATGACCTGCGCGGCGCGCGCCGCCGCCGCCCGGGGCAGCGCGCCCAGCGAATTGCCGTCCAGGTAGATCAGGCCGGCAGGCAGTTCGAACTCGTCCCTGAAGGCGGCCAGCGGATCGCCGCGGTCGGCCTCCAGGCAAGCCTGGCGCGTCGTCATTGCGTTCTTCCCGATACTTGAAATATCAAATATGGTAGCAGCGGGCGGCCCGCCATTGATTGCAAAATCGCCATGGCGGCGGGGCCGATTTGCACGAATATGCGAACCAACTCGAACAGCACGAAAGAAAATTGCTCATGCAACTGGACGCCATCGATCACCGCATCCTCGACATCCTGCAGGCGGAAGGCCGCCTGAGCAACCAGGACCTGGCCGACCGGGTCGCGCTGTCGCCGTCGGCCTGCCTGCGGCGCGTGCGCGCCCTGGAAGACGGCGGCGTCATCCAGGGCTACCGGGCGGTGCTGGACCCGCGCCGCCTGGGCCTGGACTTCGAGGCCATCGTGCACGTCTCGCTGGACCAATCCCAGGCGGGCTGGCACGAGGCCTTCGTCGCCCGCCTGGCCGGGCTGGACGAAGTGCGCCAGGCCAGCATCGTGACAGGCTCGTCGAACTATGTGCTGCAGGTGCGCACGCGCGACCTGGCGGCGTTCTCGGCCTTCGTGGTGGACAAGCTCAACGGCATCGCCGGCGTGCGCGAGATCCACTCGCACATCGTCATGCGCAAGGTGAAGGATTGCGGCGGCGTGCTGCCCATGGGCCCGGCCGGCCAGGCCGGGCCATAGTGGCCCGGCAGCAGCCAGGCGTGGCGGCAAAGTCGCGCCCGCGTCCGCGCGGACCGCGCCCGCATGCGACACTACGGCTGTCCGATTTCTTTCCCACGCCATGCCGCTCACGCACACCCGTGCCGAACTCTCCGCCTGGCTGCGCCTGTCGCAGGAACCCGGCGTCGGTCCCGCCGCCGCCTATGCGCTGCTGGCCGCGCTGGGCATGCCCGAGCAGATCTACGCCCAAGGCAGCGCCACGCTGGCGCGCCACGTGCCGCAGGACGTCGCGCGCCAGCTGCGCGCGCCGCTGTCCGACGAGGCGGCGGCGCTGATCGAACAATCGCTGCAATGGGCCGAGCAACCCGGCCACCACATCCTGACCCTGGCCGACCCCGCCTATCCGCAACAGCTGCTGACCATCGCCGACCCGCCGATCCTGCTGTACGTCAACGGCGACCCCGCCTGCCTGCGCCGGCCGGCCATGGCGGTGGTGGGCGCGCGCAATGCCACCCCCGGCGGACAGGACAACGCGCGCGCCTTTGCGCGCCACCTGGCCGGCCAGGGCTGGTGCATCGTCAGCGGCCTGGCCCTGGGCATCGACGCGGCGGCGCATGAAGGCGCGCTGCTGGCCGGCGCGCAAGGCGCCGGCACCGTGGCCGTGATGGGCACCGGCATCGACCGCATCTACCCCGCCGCGCACCGCGACCTGGCGCACCGCATCGCCCAGCACGGCGCGCTGGTCAGCGAACTGCCCCTGGGCACGGGCGCCCAGCGCCACCATTTCCCGCGCCGCAACCGCCTGGTGGCGGGCCTGGCGCGCGGCGTCCTGGTCGTCGAGGCGGCACGCCAGAGCGGCTCGCTGATCACCGCGCGGCTGGCCGGCGAAAGCGGCCGCGAAGTATTCGCCATCCCCGGCTCCATCCACTCGCCCCTGTCGCGCGGCTGCCATGCCCTGATCCGCCAGGGAGCCAAACTGGTCGAAACCGCGCGGGACATTGCCGACGAACTGGGCGGGGCGGGCCCGGCAGCGGCGACGCGCGCCGCCCCGCCGGCCGGCTTGGCGCCGCCCCATCCCCTGCTCGATGCGCTGGGCTTCGACCCCCTGCACCTGGACGCGCTGCAAGCCCGCACCGGCATGGACGCCGCCGCCCTGAATGCCCAGTTGCTGGAGCTGGAACTCGATGGCCGCGTCGCGCGCGTCGAAGGCGGCCGGTTCCAGCGCCTGCGCTAGCGGCCGCGCCGCCCCGCGGGCGAGGCGGCGCCCGCCTCGCGGAACGTACTAATATTGTTCATTGAGCGCGAATCACGGCCGCCCGCGCGGGCAGCCGCCCCATCCACAGGAACAGCCATGTCCCAGCCCAGCCGCGTCAAGATCGTCGAAGTCTCGCCCCGCGATGGCTTGCAGAACGAAAAGGAGTTCATCGCCACCGACATCAAGGTGGAACTGGTCGACCGCCTGAGCGCGGCCGGCTTCCAGAATGTCGAGGCCGCCTCGTTCGTATCGCCCAAGTGGGTGCCACAGATGGCCGACGGCGCCGAGGTGATGGCGCGCATCGCGCGCCGGCCGGGCACGATTTATTCGGTGCTGACGCCCAACATGAAAGGGCTGGAAGGCGCCCTGGCCGCGCGCGCCGACGAGATCGTGATTTTCGGCGCGGCCAGCGAGGCGTTTTCGCAGAAGAACATCAACTGTTCGATCGCCGAATCCATCGCGCGCTTCGAGCCGGTGGCCGCCGCCGCCAGGCAGGCCGGCGTGCGGGTGCGCGGCAGCATCAGCTGCGCGCTGGGCTGCCCCTATCAGGGCGAGGTGCCGGTCGAAGCCGTGGTGGACGTGGCCCGGCGCTTCCTGGCGCTGGGCTGCGATGAAATCGACGTCGCCGACACCATAGGCGTGGGCACGCCGCGCCGGGTGCGCGAAGTCATGGACGCCGTCACGCGCGTGGTCGACCCGGCGCGGGTCTCGGGCCATTTCCACGACACCTACGGCCAGGCGCTGGCCAATATCCTGGCGGCCCTGGAGACCGGCATCGCCATCTTCCATGCATCGGCATCGGGCCTGGGCGGATGTCCCTACGCCAAGGGCGCGACCGGCAACGTCGCCACCGAGGACGTGCTATACATGCTGCGCGGCCTGGACATCGAAACGGGCATCGATTTCGACGCCGTGGTCGATATCGGCCAGTGGATTTCGGGCCACCTGCAGCGCAAGGGCTCCAGCCGCGCCGGCAACGCCGTGGCGGCCAAGCGCGCGGCCTGAGCCAGGGACCAGGCCGCGTAGAATGCACGACCCGCAGGAGCACCCGCGCAGGCCCCGCGCCGGGGCTTCGCGGCAACGACGCCAGGGCGCCCATACGCCCTCCTCATGCTACGCGGCCTCGCCGCATCGCCCGTTCCATTCATGAACAATCTCTTCGCCGCACCGACCCCGGAAGAACACGCCGCCTTGCTGCAGGAAATCGGCCCGTTGCCGCTGTCCGGACAGGCCTGGCCCGACTGGGTGCGCATCCTGGCCTGGATCGTGCTGGCCGTGATCGGCGTGCAGATCGTGACGACCGCCATCCGCCTGCCTCCCGGGCAGGTCAACCCCGTGCTGGCCGGCACCATCATCCTGTGCTTCCTCGGCCTGGCGCTGGTGTCGTGGCACATGCAGATTTCGGTCACCCGCATCGACGAATCGGGCCTGCGCCAGACCTGGATCACCCGGCGCGAAGTCGCCTGGCAGGACATCCAGTTCGCCAAGTTCGTGCCCTTGCTGTTTTCCAAGCGGCTGGTGGTCTTCACCCGCCGCGGCCGCCCCATCGTGTTCCAGGGCGGCACCCGCGACCTGCAGGTCGCGTTCGCCAAGATTTCGCTGCTGTATCGCCGCAAGCGCTGAGGCGGCGGCCCGCCACGGGCCGCCGGACGATGCGTCAGCGGATCGGCAGCGCGTACATCAGGCCGCCCTGGGTCCATTGCGCGTTCAGGCCGCGCCGGATCTTCAGCGGGCTGTCCTGGCCGACGTTGCGCTCGAAGCTCTCGCCGTAGTTGCCGACCTGCTTGATGATGTTGTAGGCCCACTTTTCATCCAGGCCCAGGTTGGCGCCGGCGCCCGGCGTCACGCCCAGGATGCGGCGGATGTTGGGGTTTTCGCTCTTGAGCTGCTCGTCCACATTGGCCGTGGTCACGCCATACTCCTCGGCCTCGATCATGGCCGACAGCGACCAGCGCACGACATTGAGCCAGGCGTCGTCGCCCTGGCGCACGAAGGGGCCAAGGGGCTCTTTCGAGATGATTTCCGGCAGCACGACGTAGTCATCGGGCTTCTCGAGCCGCGAGATGCGGATCGACGCCAGGCCCGACGCATCGGTGCTGAACACGTCGCAGCGTCCCGAGGCGAAGGCATTGACCACTTCGTTGAAGGTCTCGATCACCACCGGCTTGTAGCTGACCTGGTTGGCGCGCGCCCAGTCGGCCAGCGTATTCTCGTTGGACGTGCCGGTCTGCAGACAGATGGTGGCGCCGTTGAGCTCCTTCGCGCTCTTGACGCCGAGCGACTTGGGCACCATGAAGCCCTGGCCGTCGTAGAAATTGATGCCGGCGTGGATGATGCCCAGCGCGGTGTCGCGTTGCTGCGTCACCGTCGTGTTGCGGGTCAGCACGTCCACTTCGCCCGATTGCAGGGCGGTGAAGCGCTGCTGCGAGTTCAGCGGCACAACCTTGATCTTGCTGGCGTCGCCGAACACCGCCGCGGCGACGGCGCGGCACAGGTCGACGTCCAGGCCGCGCCAGGTGCCCTGCTTGTCGGGCGCCGAGAAGCCGGCGAAACCGGTCGTGGTGCCGCACACCACCGTGCCGCGCTTTTTCACCACATCCAGCGTGGCGCCCTGCGCGCCGGCCACCATGCCGGCCAGCAGCGCGGCCGCGGCCAATCCTTGTGCGATCTTCATGTTCCTGCCCTCCGTTGCGTTGCGGCGCTCCCGGCGCCGGCCAAACCCGCAAGATTACCCAGCCGGGCAGGCACCGGCAAATAACCGGGCGTTCGAACCATATGCCCGCGGCCTCAGGCCGCCAGCGAAATCGATACCGGCGCGTTGGCCTCGCAGGCCTGCAGCGCGCGGCCCAGGCGCATGATGCCCTGCGCGATCTGCGCCTCGTTCATGGTGGCGAACGACATGCGCAAGGCATTGAGATCGGCCTGGGCCGGGTCGGCGTAGAACGCCTTGCCCGGCACATAGACGACTTCGTGTTCGATAGCGTAGGGCAGCAGGCGCGTCGCGTCGACCGCGCCGTTCAGGCGCGCCCAGAAGAACATGCCTCCCTCGGGCTTGCGAAACACGACCCGCTCGCCCAGTTCGCGCTCCAGCGCCGCGGCCATGGCGTCGCAACGCGCGCCATAGGCGGCGCGAATGCGCGGCACATGCTGCGCATAGCGGCCGTCGGCCAGGTACTGCGCCACCATTTCCTGGGTCCAGGCCGAGCAGGCCATATCGTCGGCCGCCTTGGCCCCGACCACGCGGCGGCGCACCTCGGCAGGCGCCACCACCCAGCCGATGCGCAGCGCCGGCGCCATGGTCTTGGACATGCTGGAGATATACACGGCCCAATGGCGCGCCTGCCCCTCGGCCAGGGCCGCGATGGGCGGCACCGTCTCGCCGGCAAAGCGCAGTTCGCCATAAGGGTCGTCCTCGACGATCAGGAACCGATGCCTGACCGCCAGCTCCAGCAGCCTGAGGCGGCGTTCGCGGCTGATCGTGGCCCCGCATGGATTGGAGAACGAGGCCACCACGCAGACCATCTTGGGACGCACCCGCGCGGCCAGCGCATCGAGCGCATCGAGATCGATGCCGCTCGGCCCGGACGGCACCGTATGAACCGTGGCGCCGGTGTAGCGCAACGCCTGCACCGAATTGGGAAAGGCCGGCGTCTCGATGACGGCGGCGTCGCCCGGCTGCAGCATCACCCGGGCCAGCAGCGCCAGCGCCTGCTGCGACCCGCCCGTGACCGCCAGCTCGGTGTCGGCGTCGCAGTGCAGGCCGCGTCCGGCGCTCAGGCGCGCCAGCTCGTGCCGCAGGCTGGCCTGCCCGTCGATGTTCGAATACTGCAGGCAGGCGCCCAGGCGCTCGAGCACCTGGCGCGCGGCGGCCGCCAGCCCCTCGACGTCGAACAGTTCCTGGGCAGGGTAGCCTCCCGCCAGCGAAATGGTGCCCGGCCGCATGGCATAGGGCATGAGCGAGCGGATCGGCGAGGCGGGCGGATGCTGGAAAGGCGTGGCAAACGCGTAATCGGGCGCGGCGAGGGGCATGGGAAGCGGAGGCGGAAAGGGTAAGGAAGGCGTGGCGCCGGGCAGGCAGACGGCGGGCCGCTCAGAACGTTGAAATCTAAACGAATACCCGACGATTCTAAGAGGGGGACAAAGCAGGGTCAACGCGCGCCGGCCCGGGTGCGGCATCGGCGCAACCCGCGCGGCGCGGCCCCGCAGCGCCGCGCGCGGCCAAGCCCTAAACTATGGGTGCTTTGGATGACATGGCCGCGGACCGCCGCGGCGCATACGAGAGATACCGCATGACAGAAGTAGATTCGATGCCGCACCGGCTGGCTGCCATCCAGGCCCGCATCAGGGCCGCCTGTGAACGCAGCGCGCGCGCGCCCGAAAGCGTGGCGCTGCTGCCGGTAAGCAAGACCTTTCCCGTCGAGGCAATCCGGCAGGCCGCGGCGCTGGGCCTGCGGCGTTTCGGCGAGAACAAGACCCAGGAAATCCGCCACAAGGCGCCGGAGCTGGCCGACCTGGACCTGCAATGGGTCATGATCGGGCACCTGCAGACCAACAAGGCCAAGGACGTGGCGCGCGATGTCGCAGAAGTCCAGTCGCTGGACCGGCTGGAACTGGCCGACGCGCTGCAGCGCCGCCTGGAAATGGAGGCCCGTTCCCTCGACGTGCTGGTACAGGTGAAAACCTCGCCCGAACCCAGCAAATACGGACTGGCGCCCGAACTGCTGTCCGGCTTCCTGCGCACGCTGGTCAGCGACTTCCCGGCCTTGCGGGTGCAAGGCCTGATGACCATGGCCGTCAACGACGAGGACCCGCAAGCCGTGCGCGCGTGCTTTCGCCTGTTGCGCGAGCTGCGCGACCGCGCGCGCGACAGCGTGCCCGGGGTGGCGCTCGATCGCCTGTCCATGGGCATGAGCGGCGACTTCGAAATCGCCATCGAGGAAGGCTCCACCGAAATCCGTATCGGCAGCGCGCTGTTCGGCGCCCGGCGGCCACCCCCTCCCCCCGCGAGCCTGTCGCCGGACGGGCGCTGACAGCCGCGGCGAGGTGTGCCTGTCCCCACTGGGACAGGCACACCGCTCTACGCCATGAACCGTTGACTGCCAGGACGGCATCTGTCCCGGCGGGGACTGGCACGCCGGGAACGTGTGCAGGCGCCGCCCCATGCGGGACAGGCTCTGCGCCCCGCACGCGAGGCATAATAGCTCCCGTAATAATGGCGCGCCGTCCGGCGCGCCCATTCCCATATTCCGCACTCGAGGAGACATCATGCACAAGCATGCAAAGCGCCTGCTGGCGCTGGCCGCTCTGACCTTTGCCGCCGGCGCCGCGGCGCAGAACTGGCCCAGCCAGCCGCTGCGCTGGATCGTGCCCTACCCGGCCGGCGGCGGCACCGACGTGGTGGCGCGCACCGTCGCCGGCAGCCTGGAAAAACCGCTGGGCCAGACCATCGTGGTCGAGAACCGCCCCGGCGCGGCCACCATCATCGGCGCCACCGCCATTGCGCAATCCGATCCGGCCGGCTATGTCGTCGGCACCGCCGACTCCGGCACGCTGGCCTTCAATCCCTCGCTGTACGCCAAACTGTCGTACGACCCGGCCAAGTTCACGTATATCGGCGGCATCGCCCGATTCCCGCTGATGCTGGCGGTGAACGTGAATTCGCCGTACAAGTCGGTGGAGGACGTGCTGCAGGCGGCCCGCAAGGAGCCCGCCAAGCTGACCGCCGCCTCGGCCGGCGCCGGCTCGCCGCACCACCTGGCGCTGGAGCTTTTCAAGCAGCGCGCCAACGTGGACGTGCTGCACGTGCCCTACAAGGGCGCCGCCCCGGCCATCCAGGACTTGCTGGGCGGGCAGGTGGACATGATGTTCATCGACCTGGCCGCGGGCCTGCCCAATATCAAGGCAGGCAAGCTGCGCGTGCTGGGCACGGCCACGCCCGAGCGCCTGGCCGTGCTGCCTGACGCGCCCACCATGGCCGAACAGGGCGTGGCCGATTTCACCGCCTACGCCTGGCAGGGGCTGGTCGGGCCGGCCGGCATGCCCGAGGCGGCCGTCAAGAAGCTGGGCGGCGAACTGGAGCAAAGCCTGAAATCGCCCGCCGTGTCGCAGAAACTGCTGGACATGGGCGTCATGCCCATGCCGATGACGCCGCAGGATTTCAAGGCCTACGCCGAGAAAGAGCGCGCTGCCTGGGCAGATGTCATCAAGAAGGCGAATATCCGCCTGGAATGAACGGTACGCGGGACGGCGGCTTGCGAGCCGCCGCCCCTTGCCGCATCAGTGCTTCATGTGGCCATGGCCGGCCATGCCGGGGTTGTGGCCCAACGGCTTGACCTTGAACTTCACCGCCACCTCGCCGGCCTGCTCGAACTTCAGCGTGGCCGGGACTTCGCCGCCTTCGGCGAAGGGCGCCTTCAGCTTCAGGAACATGACGTGATAGCCGCCCGGCGCCAGCTTGGCCTTGCCGTCGGCCGGCACGGCCACGCCATCGACCTGGCGCATCTGCGCCACGCCGTTCTCGGTGACGACGTTGTGCAACTCTACCCGCTCGGCGGCCGGCGAGCTGACCGATACCAGGCGGTCGGCCGCCTTGGCGTCGTTCTCGATTTCCATATAGCCCGCGCCGTTTGCCTGGCCGGGAGCCGAGGCGCGCACCCAGAGGTCATCGACCTCGATCTGACCCACCTTGAAATCGGCCGCCCAGGCGGTGGTGGCCACACTCAGCCCCAGTACTGCGCCCACGCCCCATTTGCGGATGTTCATTGCTTGTCCTCCTGATACGCGTTCGCCGCGCTGCGGCGAACCGGGTTAGCGCCACGCGAGGTGGCCACATCGATGCATGCCGTCCGTGGCCGGCTCCAACGCCGGGCGGCGCCTAGCGCCGCCGCACCAGGGTGCGGGCGGCCGCCAGGACCGCGTCGGTCAAGGCTTCCATCGCCTGCGAGTTTACCCGCCAATGCTGCCAGTACAGCGGCACGTCCTCCCAGGCGCGGGCGCGCAGCGGCACCAGCAACCCGGCGTCGAGCTCGGCCTGCACCAGCGGCAGCGGGTTCATCGTCCAGCCCAGCCCGCCCAGCGTGGCCTGCACGAAGGCCCGCGACGACGGCAGCCACCACACTGGCGGTTCCCAGGCGGCGCGGCCGATGATGCGGTGCGCATAGCGCGCCTGCAGGGCATCCTTGCGGTTGAACACCAGCACCGGCGCGCTGGCCAGCGTACGGGCGCTGACGCCCTGGGCGAAGTAGCGCTGGTGAAACGCCGGCGTGCAGCAGGCCACGTAGCGCATGCTTCCCAGGGCATGGATGCGGCAGCCTTGCACCGGATCGGCCAGTGTCGTCACCGCGCCCAGCACCGCCCCCTTGCGCAACAGGGCGGCGGTATGGTCCTGGTCTTCCGATTGCAGGTCCAGCGTGGCGCGCGAGCGGGCCGCGAAGCGCACGGCCGCGTCGACGAACCAGGTCTCCAGGCTGTCGTGGTTGACCGCCACCGGGATGCTGGCATGCGGCACTTCGTCCTCGGCCACGCCCAGGCGGTTCAGCGCGTCATGCTCCAGCAGCGCGGCCTGCTCGGCCAGCTGCACCAGCACCTGGCCGTCATCGGTGGCCCGCGCCGGAACCGTGCGCTGCACCAGCAGGCGCCCCATGCGGTCCTCCAGCGCCTTGACCCGCTGCGAGACGGCCGAGGGCGTGACGGACAGCGCGGCCGCGGCGCGCTCGAAGCTGCCTTCGCGCACCACGGCGGCCAGCGCGCGCAGATTGCCGTGATCGAGTTTCATGAAATTAGAGATACTTAATATGGTTAAAGGAAATTAGCTGTATTTCATCTCGACGGCAAGCGAGAATGACGTTCGGCGGCCCAATGCAGGCCGCCGGTCCGCACCACAATAAAAACCGCGGTCGCCGCCATGTTCACTTTGTCCGTACCCGCCTATGTCACCGCCTGGGCCAGTGGCGCCGCCACCGGCCTGGGGCTGTTTGCCGTCGTCGGCGCGCAAAGCGCCTTCATCCTGCGCCAGGGGCTGATGCGCGCGCACCTGCTGAGCATCCTGGCCGTGTGCGCCCTGATAGACGCCGTCTTCATCTTCGGCAGCGTCTGGGGGCTGCAGACGCTCACGGGCTGGTTTCCCTGGCTGACCCAGGCCATCCTGTGGTTCGGCGTGGCCTTCCTGGCCTGGTATGCGCTGCAATCGGCGCGCCGCGCGCTGCGCCAGGACGGCGGGCTGGAGCTCGCCCGCCAGGCCATTCCCTCGCGCGGCGCCGCGCTGCTGGGCGCGATCGGCTTCTCCCTGCTCAATCCGCACTTCTGGCTGGACATGATGGTGGTGGGCTCGCTGGCGCATGGCTTCGCCGACGCCCGGCTGGCGTTCGCCGCCGGCGCGCTGACCGCCAGCGTGATGTGGCTGGCCGTCCTGGGAGTGGGTTCGCGCCTGTTCGCGCCGCTGTTTTCCAGCCCGCGCGCCTGGCGCGTGCTTGATGGCCTGATCGCCGCCGTCATGGCCCTGCTGGCGGTTCGGCTGGCCCTTGGCGGGCTGGCCGGCTAGGCTCAGCCGGCCTCGTCCAGGGCGCCGGCGGCGTCGACGTCCGCGCCGTAGCCTTTCAGGCCGTCGAGGTCCAGCACCCGCACCGCGCCATACTCCACCTGCAGCAGTCCGGCCTCCTCCAGCTTGCGCAAGGCCTGGTTGGCGCGCTGGCGCGATACCCGGGCCAGGTAGCCGACCTCCTCCTGGGTGATGGTCAGGCGCATGCCCATGCCGGGATACAGCAGCGGGTTGAACAGCTCGGCCAGGCAGCGCGCCACGCGCGCGTCCGGATCCAGCAAGCGGTCGTATTCGGCCTTGCCGATGAACTGCGCGACCCGCTCGTTCAGCTGGTGCAGCAGATAGCGGTTGAAGGGGATGCTGCTATCGAGCAGCCAGTCGAAGGTGCCTGCCGGCAGGCGCGCCACCACCGAATCGCGCAGCGCCACCACGTCGTACTTGCGCACCTCGCGCTTGAGCAGCGAGCCCTCGCCGATCCACCCGCCGGCGGGCACGCCGGTCAGCGATGCGACCTTGCCTTCGGCATTGCCCACCGACACCTTCACCAGGCCGGACAGCACGCCGATCCAGACCTGTGCGAGCTCGCCTTTCCGCTCTATGATCGTGCCAGCCTGTACGTGCTGCACCGCGATGTCGCGCTCGACGCGCAGCTTCTGGGCGGCGTCGAGTACGCGGAACCACGCCGCGGCCAGGTACAGGGAATCGGCTAGCTGCATCGGGAATACCCTAAAAATCCCTCGAATGTCGTGATGGTGACAGTTGGTGGCAACCCAACCTTATACCTTAAGTCCTGCCGTAAATCTAAAACGAACTGGTCTGGCGCCTCAATAGCGGCCGCTGCATGCCGCCATCATCCCGGGCGCCCGAACCGGAGGAGACATCGTGGCGCAATCATTGCCCGCATCGGCAACGGTGCCGGCGGCCGCGCAGACTTTCCCTGCGCTGCTGCTCGAACACGCCAGCGTACGCGGGTCGCGGCCCGCGATCCGCGAAAAAGACCTGGGTATCTGGCAAACCCTTACGTGGTCCGAGGTCGCCGATAGCGTGCGCCTGACCGCGCACGGCCTGGCCGCGCTGGGCATCGGCCCCGGCATGCATGTGGCCGTCATCGGCGAGAACCGTCCGCGCCTGTACATCGCGATGATGGCCACGCAGGCGCTGGGCGCGATTCCCGTGCCCCTGTACCAGGACGCCGTCGCCCAGGAAATGGTCTATGTGCTGCAGGACGCCGAAGTCAGCGTGGTCGTGGTCGAGGACCAGGAACAGGCCGACAAGATGCTCGAGGTGCGCGAGCAGTGCCCGGCGCTGGCGCACGTGGTCTACGACGATCCGCGCGGCATGCGCCACTACAGCGATCCGCTGCTGCGGTCGTTCGAGCAGCTGGAAGACACCGGCCGCGCGCACGCCGCCAGCCACCCCGGCTTTTTCGAGCAGGCGGTCGCGGCGGTGCGTCCGCACGACGCCGGCGCCATGTTCTACACCTCGGGCACCACGGGCAAGCCCAAGGGCGTCGTGCTCACGCACCACGCGCTGATCGACCGCGCGCGCGCCGTCGCCGAGATGGAGAACCTGACCGACCAGGAGGACGTGCTGGCCTATCTGCCGCCAGCCTGGATCGGCCAGAACATGTTCTCCTACACGCAGCTGCTGGTTTCGGGCTTCACCGTCAACCATCCCGAATCGCCCGACACGGTGTCGATCGACATGCGCGACATCGGTCCCACCTATTATTTCGCCCCGCCGCGCGTGCTGGAAGGCCTGCTGACCCACGTCATGATCCGCATGGAAGACGCCGGCTACATCAAGCGCAAGCTGTTCCACGCCTGCATGAACCTGGCCCGGCGCGTCGGCACCCGCATCCTCGACGGCCAGCCGGTCGGCCTGTGGGATCGCCTGCGCTACCGCCTGGGCGACGTGCTGATCTACGGGCCGCTGCGCAACGCGCTGGGCATGAGCCGCGTACGCGTGGCCTACACGGCGGGCGAGGCCATCGGCCCGGACCTGTTCGTGTTCTACCGTTCGATCGGCATCAACCTGAAGCAGCTCTATGGCTCGACCGAAACCTCGGTGTTCGTGTGCGTGCAGCCCGACGGCCAGGTGCGCGACGACACGGTGGGCCCGCCGGTCGAGGGCGTTGACATCCGCGTCGCGGACAACGGCGAGATCCTGGTGAAAAGCCCCGGCCTGTTCAAGGAGTACTACCGCAACCCCGAGGCCACCGCCGAGGCGCGCGACGACGAAGGCTGGTTTCATACGGGCGACGCCGGCTACCTGGACAGCGACGGCCAGCTCAAGATCATCGACCGCGCCAAGGACGTGGGCAAGCTGGCCGACGGCAGCCTGTTCGCGCCCAAGTACATCGAGAACAAGCTGAAGTTCTTCCCCTACATCAAGGAGGCGGTAGCCTTCGGCAACGGACGCGACGACGTGTGCGCCTTCATCAACATCGACCTCGAGGCGGTGGGCAACTGGGCCGAGCGCCGTGGACTGCCGTACGCAGGCTATACCGACCTGGCCGGCAAGGACGAGGTCTACGCCCTGCTGCAGGACTGCGTGGAGAAGGTCAACGCCGACCTGGCGGGCGACGCGCGCCTGGCGGCCTCGCAGGTCGGCCGTTTCCTGATCCTGCACAAGGAACTGGACCCCGACGACGACGAGCTGACCCGCACCCGCAAAGTGCGGCGCGCCTTCATCGGCCAGAAGTACGGCGTGCTGGTCGATGCGCTGTACGGCGGCAAGGATACGCAGTTCATCGAAACCGAGGTCAAGTTCGAGGACGGCCGCGTGGGCCGCATCTCGGCCGACCTGAAGATCCGCGCCGCGCGCACTTTTCCCGCCATCACCGCCAAGGCCGCGTAAACCATGAGCAACCAAACCCGTGCGCGACGCATTGGCGACGTCATGCTGGACATGCAGAACATCTCGCTGTCGTTCGGCGGGGTCAAGGCGCTGACGGACATCTCGTTCAACGTGCGCGAACATGAAATCCGCGCCATCATCGGCCCCAACGGCGCCGGCAAGAGTTCGATGCTCAACGTCATCAACGGCGTCTACACGCCGCAGAACGGCGCCATCATGCTGCGCGGCGAGCACTTCTCGCGGATGAACCCGCGCCGCGCGGCCGAGATGGGCATCGCCCGCACCTTCCAGAACCTGGCCCTGTTCAAGGGCATGAGCGTGCTGGACAACATCATGACCGGCCGCAATCTGCGCATGAAATCCGGCCTGCTGGCCCAGGCGCTGCGCCTGGGGCCGGCCGAGCGCGAGGAGATCGCCCACCGCGAATACGTCGAGAACATCATCGACTTCCTGGAGATCCAGGCCTACCGCAAAGTGCCGGTCGGGCGCCTGCCCTACGGCCTGCAGAAGCGGGTCGACCTGGGCCGCGCGCTGGCCATGGAGCCGCGCCTGCTGCTGCTGGACGAACCCATGGCGGGCATGAACATCGAGGAAAAGCAGGACATGAGCCGCTTCATCCTCGATGTCAACGACGAGTTCGGCACCACCATCGTGCTGATAGAACACGACATGGGCGTGGTGATGGACATCTCGGACCGCGTCGTCGTGCTCGACTACGGCAAGAAGATCGGCGACGGCTCGCCCGACGAAGTCCGCTCCAACGAAGACGTCATCCGCGCCTACCTCGGCGTGGCGCACTGAGGCGACAGACATGGGATTCTTCCTCGAAACATTGTTCGGCGGCCTGATGAGCGGCATGCTGTACGCGCTGATCGGCCTGGGCTTCGTGCTGATCTTCAAGGCCTCCGGCGTGTTCAACTTCGCCCAGGGCGCCATGGTGCTGGTGGCCGCGTTGTCGATGGCGCGGTTCTCCGAATGGATTCCGCAGTGGCTGGGCTTCGACAACATGCTGCTGGCCAACGTGCTGGCCTTCATCGTCAGCGCGCTGGTCATGTTCGTGCTGGCGATCGCGGTCGAGCGCTTCGTGCTGCGCCACCTGGTCAACCAGGAGGCGACCACGCTGCTAATGGCCACGCTGGGCATCAGCTACTTTCTCGACGGCCTGGGGCAGATCGCCTTCGGCAGCTCGGTCTACTCGATCAACGTGGGCATGCCCAAGGATCCGGCCATCATCCTCGAAACGATGTTCGAGGGCGGCCTGCTGATCAACCTGGAAGACCTGACCGCCGCCGTGGTGGCGGCCCTGCTGGTGGCCGCGCTGGCGCTGTTCTTCCAGTACACCTCGACCGGCCGCGCCCTGCGCGCGGTGGCCGACGACCACCAGGCGGCCCAGTCCATCGGCATTCCGCTCAACCGCATCTGGGTCATTGTCTGGAGCGTGGCGGGCCTGGTCGCGCTGGTGGCCGGCATCATCTGGGGCTCGAAGTTCGGCGTGCAGTTCACCCTGTCCACGGCCGCGCTGCGCGCGCTGCCGGTGGTGATCCTGGGCGGGCTGACCTCGGTGCCCGGCGCCATCCTGGGCGGCCTGATCATCGGGGTGGGCGAAAAGATGTCGGAGGTGTACCTGGGGTCGCTCGTAGGCGGCGGCATCGAAATCTGGTTCGCCTATGTGTTGGCGCTGGTGTTCCTGCTGTTCCGTCCGCAAGGGCTGTTCGGCGAGAAGATCATCGACCGGGTCTGAGGAAAAATTCATGTTCTATCGCGAAAACGGCCAGTTCAAGACCAGCTATCGCGCCGACCAGCAGATCTTTCCGATCCGCCAGGACCGCATTTTCATCGCGCTGCTGATGGCGGTGGTGTTCGTCGTCGTTCCCCTGACCGCCAGCGACTACCTGCTGCGCGCCATTCTCATCCCGTTCCTGATCCTGGCCCTGGCCGCGGTGGGGCTGAACATCCTGGTGGGCTACTGCGGCCAGATCTCGCTGGGCACCGGCGCCTTCATGGCGGTGGGCGCCTACGCGGCCTGGAACTTCGGGGTGCGCTTTCCCGGCATGCCGCTGGTGGCGCAGATCCTGCTGGGCGGCTGCTTCGCCACGCTGGTGGGCGTCATCTTCGGCATCCCCAGCCTGCGCATCCGCGGACTGTACCTGGCGGTGGCCACGCTGGCCGCGCAGTTCTTCGTCGACTGGGCGTTCCTGCGCATTCCGTTCTTCACCAACTATTCGTCCTCGGGCAGCGTATCGGTGCCGCCCATGACGTTCTTCGGCCTGCCGGTGCAATCGGCGCTGGAGAAATACCTGCTGGTGCTGGGCTTCGTGGTGGTGTTCACGCTGCTGGCCAAGAACCTGGTGCGCGGCGCCATCGGCCGCCAGTGGATGGCGATCCGCGACATGGACGTCGCCGCGGCGGTGATCGGCATCCGGCCCATGTACGCCAAGCTGTCGGCGTTCGCGGTCAGCTCGTTCATCGTCGGCGTGGCCGGCGCGCTGTGGGGTTACGTCCACCTTGGCTCGTGGGAGCCGCTGGCCTTCGACCTGGCGCGCTCGTTCCAGCTGCTGTTCATGGTCATCATCGGTGGCCTGGGCTCGATCCTGGGCAGCTTCTTCGGCGCCGCCTTCATCGTGCTGGTGCCGGTGGCCCTGACCAATGTCCCGCATCTGCTGGGCCTGTCGCTGTCGGTCGACACCGCCGCGCACATCGAGCACATGGTGTTCGGCGCGCTGATCGTGTTCTTCCTCATCGCCGAGCCACACGGATTGGCGCGGCTGTGGAGCATCGCCAAGGAAAAGCTGCGCATCTGGCCGTTCCCGCATTGAATCTGGTTCAGCGTGCGGCCCGGCGGCAAAAGCGCCGGACCGCGCTTCCCGAATACCCGGCTAAAGACCGGGCCAACCCCGGTGTTCAGACAAGGCACCACGCAGGAGGTAATTGGAGATGAAGCGTCTTAACCTGAGATTGACGGCGGCCATGATCGCCGCAGCCGGCGCGCTGGGCGCCATCGCCGCGCCCGCCATGGCGGCCGAAGAGCAATTCGTGCCGCTGCTGGTGTACCGCACCGGGTCGTTCGCCCCGCTGGGCATTCCATGGGCCGACGGCAAGCTGGACTACCTGAAACTGGTCAACGAGCGCGACGGCGGCGTCAACGGCGTGAAGATCACGTATGAAGAGTGCGAGACCGCCTACGCCACCGACCGCGGCGTGGAATGCTACGAGCGCCTGAAGACGCGCGGCACCGGCGCCTCGGGTTTCGACACCCAGTCCACCGGCATCACCTTCGCGGTCAGCGACAAGGCCATGGTGGACAAGGTGCCCGTGGAAACCATGGGCTACGGGCTGTCGCAATCGGTCGACGGCAGCGTCTTCCAGTGGAACTTCCCGCTGCTGGGCACCTACTGGACCGCCGCCGACGTGATGATCCAGGACATCGCCAAGAAGGAAGGCGGCATGGACAAGCTCAAGGGCAAGAAGATCGCCCTGGTCTACCACGACTCGCCCTATGGCAAGGAGCCGATCCCGCTGCTGCAGAAGCGCGCCGCCAAGGAGGGTTTCGAACTGCTGCTCTATCCGGTCACCGCGCCCGGCGTCGAGCAGAAATCGACCTGGCTGCAGGTGCGCCAGCAGCGCCCCAATTACGTGCTGCTATGGAGCGCCGGCATCATGACGCCGACGGCCATCCGCGAAGCCCAGGCCAGCGGCTATGCGCGCGACAAGATCTACGCCATCTGGTGGGCCGGCTCGGAAGGCGACGTCAAGGACCTGGGCGACGTGGCCAAGGGCTACAACGCGGTCACCATCCACAACAGCGCCGCCACCGGCAAGGTCTACGAAGACCTGAAGAAGCACGTCTACGACAAGGGACAGGGTTCGGACAAGTCCGGCAACACCACCCTGGGCACCATCGCCCACACGCGCGGCATGATGATCTCCATGCTGCAGGTCGAGGCCATCCGCGCCGCCCAGGAAAAATACGGCAAGGGCAAGGCGCTCACGCCGGAGCAGGTGCGCTGGGGCTTCGAGAACCTGAACCTGACGCAGGAGCGTCTCGACCAGCTCGGCTTCGGCGAGATCATGCGTCCGGTCAAGACCTCGTGCGCCAACCACATGGGCGACGACTGGGCGCGCATCGTGCAGTGGGACGGCAGCAAGTTCAAGGTGGTGTCCGATTGGTACCAGTCGGACAAGTCCGTCCTCGACCCCATGGTCAAGGAAGCCGCGGCGAAATACGCCAAGGAGAAGAACGTCACCCCGCGCAACTGCGCAGGCTGACGTGAACTGGCCGCCGGCGCCCGTGCGCCGGCGGCCGCCAGTCCCTAGCAGGAACCTGCCATGACCGCTGCCAACACCGTCTCCGCCGACAAAGTGCTGCTCGATGTGAACGGCATCGAGGTGATCTACAACCACGTCATCCTGGTGCTCAAGGGGGTTTCCCTGCGCGTGCCCGAAGGACGCATCGTCGCGCTGCTGGGCGCCAATGGCGCGGGCAAGACCACCACGCTGCGCGCGGTGTCCAACCTGCTCAAGGGCGAGCGCGGCGACGTCACCAAGGGCTATATCCAGTACCGCGACGAACGCATCGAACGGCTCTCCCCGGCCGAGCTGGTCAAGCGCGGCGTGGTCCAGGTCATGGAAGGCCGCCACTGCTTCGCCCACCTGACCATCGAGGAAAACCTGCTGACCGGCGCCTACACGCGCAAGCTGAGCCGCGGCGACATCGACGCGGCGCTCGAGCGCGTGTACCAGTATTTTCCGCGCCTCAAGCAGCGCCGCACCAGCCAGGCGGGCTACACCTCGGGCGGCGAACAGCAGATGACGGCCATCGGCCGCGCATTGATGGCCAGCCCCACCATGATCCTGCTCGACGAACCGTCCATGGGGCTGGCGCCGCAGATCGTCGAGGAGATCTTCGAGATCGTGCGCGACCTCAACCAGCGCGAACGCGTCAGCTTCCTGCTGGCCGAGCAGAACACCAACATCGCGCTGCGCTACGCCGACTATGGCTACATCCTGGAAAACGGCCGCGTGATGATGGACGGCGCGGCCGCGGAGCTGGCGCAGAACGAGGACGTCAAGGAGTTCTACCTGGGCATATCCAGCGGCGAGCGCAAGAGTTTTCGTGAACAGAAGTTCTACCGGCGCCGCAAGCGCTGGCTGGCGTAATCCCCGCCCGGCCACGCGAGCGCCGGGCCGCAACAACCGCAGTCCCGCACACGAGAGGGTGCGCACCCATGTCCGAGTTTTTCGACGTACTGGAAACCCGCCAACCGGCGCAGCGCGAGCGCGACCTGATGCAGGCGCTGCCGGCCGCCATCAAGCGCGCCATGGCCCGGGCGCCGGCCATCGCCGGGCAATTGCGCGGCATCGACCCGCGTAGCGTGGACAACCGCGCCGCGCTGGCCGCCCTGCCGGTGCTGCGCAAGCACGAACTGCTGGAGCGCCAGCAGCACAGCCGCGACGGCGCGGGCCCGGCGGGCGCGGCCAAGGCCTTCGGCGGCTTCTCAACCGTGGGCTGGGGCCAGGCGCTGCGCGTATTCGCCTCGCCCGGCCCGATCTACGAGCCCGAAGGCAACCGCGCCGACTACTGGCGTTTCGCGCGCGCCCTCTACGCGGCCGGCTTCCGCGCGGGCGAGCTGGCCTACAACTGTTTTTCCTACCATTTCACGCCAGCCGGCTCGATGATGGAAACCGCCGCCCATGCCGTGGGCTGCACGGTGTTTCCCGGCGGCACGGGCCAGACCGAACAGCAGGTGCGCGCCATCCATGACCTCGCGCCCAGCGGCTATACCGGCACGCCCAGCTTCCTCAAGCTGATTCTTGAAAAGGCGGACGAACTCGGCATCCGGCTGGATTCGCTGCGCCGCGCGCTGGTGTCGGGCGAGGCGTTCCCGCCCTCCTTGCGCGACTGGCTGGCCGCGCGCGGCATCGAAGGCTACCAGGCCTACGGCAGCGCCGACCTGGGCATGATCGCCTTCGAGACGCCCGCGCGCGAAGGCCTGGTGGTGGGCGAGGACATCATCCTGGAAATCGTGCGCCCCGGCACCGGCGAGCCCGTGCCCGACGGCGAAGTGGGCGAAGTCGTGGTCACGACGCTGAACCCCGACTATCCCCTCGTGCGCTTCGGCACCGGCGACCTGTCGGCCATCATGCCCGGCCAGTCGCCATGCGGACGCACCAACATCCGCATACGCGGCTGGCTGGGCCGCGCCGACCAGACCACCAAGGTGCGCGGCATGTTCGTGCATCCCTCGCAAGTGGCCGACGTGGTGCGCCGCCACCCGGAAATCGTGCGCGCGCGGCTGGTCGTCAGCGGCGCCACCGGCGCCGACCACATGGTGCTGCACGTGCAGGCGCGCGAGCGCTCGCCGCAACTGGCCGGCCGCATCGCGGATTCGGTGCGCGAAGTCACCAAGCTGCGCGCCGACGTGCAATGGGCCGACGAGGGCGCGCTGCCCAACGACGGCAAGGTCATCGACGACGTGCGCTCGTACGAATGAATGAGGCGCCGTGCGGCGGCTAGCCGCCGCGGCGCTGCAGCGCCGCATGCAGCGCCATGCCCCCCGCCATGGCCGCCACGAACAGCCACGCCTGGCCGTAGCCTGCGCCGGCATTGAGCAGCGCCGGACCCGGGCACAGCCCGGCCAGCCCCCAGCCCACGCCAAACAGCGCGCTGCCGCCCAGCAGGCGCCGATCGATGGCCTTGGCCGCCGGCCATTGCATGGGCTCGCCGTCGAAGGCGCGCGGCTGGCGGCGCGCCAGCGCGAACGCGGGCGCGGCCACGCCGATGGCGCCCGCCATGACCAGGCCCAGCGACGGATCCCAGGCGCCGGCCAGGTCCAGGAAGCCCAGCACCTTGGCCGGATCGGCCATGCCTGAAATCAGCAGGCCCAGGCCGAAGATCAACCCGGCGGCAAAACTGTAGGCATTGCCCATCTCAGGCTCCCATGAGGTGCCGCAGCACGAACACCGTGGCAAAGCCCGTGGCCATGAAGGCCAGCACCGCCGCCAGCGACCGCCGCGATCCGCGCGCCAGCCCGCATACCCCGTGGCCGCTGGTGCAACCCGAGCCATAGCGCGTGCCCACCCCGACCAGCAGCCCGGCCAGGACCAACTGCAGCGCGCCTGCCTCGATGCGCACGGCCGGCATGGGTTCGAACAGGCGATACAGCCATGGCGCGGCCAGCAGCCCGGCCAGGAACCAGAGCCGCCATGCCGCGCCCGCGCGCGGCGGCAACAGGCCGGCCAGGATGCCGCTGATGCCGGCGATGCGCCCCGCGCCCAGCATCAGCCAGGCCGCCGCCGCGCCGATCAGCATGCCGCCGCCCAGCGATGACCATGGCGTGAACGCCGCCCAATCGATCGTCATGATTGCTCCTTCGCGGTCTTGCCGCAGTACAGCGACGACAGGGTCTTCATCACCTGGCTGACCTCGAAGCTGGCCAGCTGGTAGTACACATATTTGCCTGCGCGGCGCGTGATCACCAGCCCCTCGTCGCGCAGCACGCCCAGTTGCTGCGACAGCGTGGGCTGGCGTATGCCGGTCAGCGTTTCGAGCTCGCCCACGTTGCGCTCGGCCACCACCAGCTGGCACAGCAGCAACAGGCGATCCTCGTTGGCCAGGGCCTTGAGCAGCGCACAGGCCTGGGCCGCGGAGGCGCGCAACGCGGATATCTCGCAATCGGTCAGCGTATCGTCCATAAGAAATGCCAGGGATGCATGGTTTCGATCATTATATTGAAAAATATAATATCAAATAATAAGATGATGCCTGATCCCCTTCCACCGCTGTTCCGGGAGCGCCGCATGTCCGCACATATCCAGCCATTCTTCGACCCCGCCACCGCCACCTTCAGCTACGTGCTCTACGAGGCGCCGGGCGGCGCATGCGCGGTCATCGACCCGGTGCTGGACTACGACCCGAAATCGGGCCGCACCACGACCGCGTCGGCCGACCGCATCGCCGATTTCGTGCGCCAGTATGCATTGCGCACGCAATGGCTGCTGGAAACCCACGCCCACGCCGACCACCTGTCGGCGGCCGCCTACCTGCAGCGCCAGCTGGGCGGCGTCATCGGCATCGGCGGCCATATCCGAGACGTGCAAGCGGTGTTCGGCAAGCTGTACAACCTCGACGGCTTCGCCTGCGACGGATCGCAGTTCGGCCACCTGTTCGAGCCCGACGAGACCTTCGCCATCGGCGCGCTGCGCGTGCGCGCCCTGCACGTGCCCGGCCACACGCCGGCCGACCTGGCCTATCTGATCGACGACGGCGACAGCCTGTCGGCCTTCGTCGGCGACACGCTGTTCATGCCCGACGTGGGCACGGCGCGGTGCGATTTCCCCGGCGGCGACGCCCGCACCCTGTACCGCTCGATCCGCACCCTGCTGGCGCTGCCGCCGGACACCCGGCTGTATATGTGCCACGACTACCCGCCGGCCGGCCGCGCGGCGGCCTGGCAGACGACCGTGGCGGCGCAGCGCGCCGGCAACATCCATGTGCGCGACGGCATCTCCGAAAGCGAATTCGTCGCCATGCGCACCGCCCGCGACGCCACCCTGGACATGCCCACGCTCATCCTGCCGGCGCTGCAGGTCAACATCCGCGCCGGCGAGCTGCCGGCGCCCGAGGCCAACGGCACGCGCTACCTGAAGATCCCCCTGGACGCGCTGTAGCCGCGCCGCCGGCTTGCGTAACGGCGGGATATCCCGCACCATCGGACAGTCGCCATCCACGCACTGCGCCATGTTCATCGAAGCGGAAGCCGATCCCAGCCTGTCGAAAGCGCAGTACAAGGCGCGCGAGGCGCGCCTGCGCACGGCCTTGCTCAAGGCCCAGTACGAACGCCTGCAGCGCGCCGAACAGTCGCTGCTGATCGTGGTGGCCGGCATCGACGGCGCCGGCAAGGGCGACACGATCAACATGCTCAACGAGTGGATGGACCCGCGCCACATCCATACGATGGCGTTCGGCCTGCCCGACGCCGAGGAACTGGCGCGCCCGCCCATGTGGCGCTACTGGAACGAGTTGCCGCCCAAGGGCCGCACCGGCATCGTGTTCGGCTCGTGGTACGTGCCGCTGCTGCTGGAGGCCGTGCGCAAGAAGCCCGACGCTACCCTGCTGGAAGCGCATGCCGCGCAGATCCGCCGCTTCGAGGCCATGCTGGCCGCCGAAGGCGTGCAAATCGTCAAGCTGTGGTACCACCTGTCGGCCCAGGCGCAGGCCGAACGCACCGAGCGGCTGCTGGCCAGCCCCGAGACGGCCTGGCAGGTCACGCCCGCCGACCGCAAGGTGCGGAAGAAATACGACCGCCTGCGCAACGCCGGCCAGGTGGCGATAGCCCATACCGATGCCGCGCACGCGCCGTGGCGGGTCATTCCCAGCGCCGACGACGAGCTGCGCGCGGTGCGCACCGCCGAGGCGGTGCTGGCCGCCATGCGCCGGCGCGCCACGCCGCGCAGCGTGCGCGCCTTCGGCGCGCCCAGCCCTGCGGTACACCTGGTCGACCGCCTGGGCGCGCTGGACTACGACGCGAAGGAAGACAAGGACGACTACGAAGCCGAGCTGGGCCTGCTGCAGGGCCGGCTGGCGCGCGCGGTGCGCCGCGACGACTTCCGTGAGCGCTCGCTGGTGCTGGTGTTCGAGGGCCAGGACGCCGCCGGCAAGGGCGGCGCCATCCGCCGCGTCACCCGCGCGCTCGACGCTCGCCAGTACGACATCACGCCGGTGGCGGCGCCGGCGCGCCACGAACTGGCGCGCCCCTACCTCTGGCGCTTCTGGCGGCGCATTCCCCGGCAGGGCCGCATCGCCATCTTCGATCGCTCGTGGTATGGCCGGGTACTGGTCGAACGGGTGGAAAACATCACCGCGCCCACCGACTGGCGGCGCGCCTATGGCGAAATCCTCGATTTCGAGCGCCAGCTGGTCCGGCACGGCGCCATCGTGCTGAAATTCTGGCTGGCCATCACCCCCGCCGTACAGCTCGAACGCTTCCGCGAACGCGAGAAATCGCCCTACAAGAATTTCAAGATCACGCCCGACGACTGGCGCAACCGCAAGCAATGGCGGGCCTACGCCGACGCCGCCAACGAAATGCTGTGCCGCACCGACATGCGCGAGGCCCCCTGGCACCTGGTATCGGCCAACGACAAGCGCTATGCGCGGCTGCAGGTGCTGCGCCACATCGTCGAAACCCTCGAAGACCAACTCTGACTTCCTTCAACCCCTTCCAGCCGACGCTTGCCATGACCCCTACCGAGATCCGCCCCCTGTCCGCCGACGACTACGACGCCTGGCTGCCCCTCTGGAGGGGCTACCAGGAGTTCTACAAGGTCCAGCTTGCCGACGCCGCCACCGCGCAGACGTGGCGGCGCTTCCTGGACCCGGCCGAACCCATGCACGCCGCGCTGGCCTGGCGCGACGGCAAGGCCATCGGCATGGTGCACTGGATTTTCCACCGCTCGTGCTGGACCACCGGCGATTACTGTTATCTGCAGGACCTGTTCGTCGCTCCCGACGTGCGCGGCAGCGGCGCCGGCCGGGCGCTGATCGAACACGTCTACGCCGACGCGCGTGCCCGGGACGCGGCGCGCGTGTACTGGCTGACGCACGAAACCAATACCGACGCCATGCACCTGTACGACCACATCGCCGACCGCTCGGGCTTCCTGCAGTACCGCAAGGTGCTGGCTTGAGCACGCGCCACCCCGATTGCCCGCTGTGCCAGCAGGACGGCGGCAAGCTGCTGTGGCGCGGGTCGCACCTGCGCGTGATCGAAGTCGACGACCCCGACTACCCGGGCTTCACCCGCGTGGTCTGGAACGCCCACATCGCCGAAATGACCAGCCTGTCGACGCACGGGCGCGAACTGCTGATGCGCGCGGTATGGGCGGTGGAACAGGCCCAGCGCGACGTACTGCATCCGCACAAGGTCAACCTGGCGGCGCTGGGCAACATGGTGCCGCACCTGCATTGGCACGTGATCCCGCGCTGGCGCGACGACCGCCATTTCCCCGACGCCATCTGGGCCGCGCCGCGCGTCGCCCCGGGCGCGGAACCGCAAGCCTGGCGCGCCGCGCGGGCAGACACCGCAGCCTTGCTGCCACGCTACCGCAATCGGGTGGTCGAAGCCATGAACGCGCTGCTCTGGCACTGAACGGCCCGCTTAGCGCGAGACTGGCCGGCCGCGCTGCGCCAGCCAGCGGCAATAGGCGGCCTCCACGCGGGCGGCCTGCCGCTCGGGCGAGAAGTCGCGCTCGTCCCTGACCATGCGGCTGCCGGCCCGCCCCATCGCCCGGCGCAGCGCCGGATCGGCCAGCAGGCGCTCCAGCGCCGCGGCCAGCGCCGCCGGGTCGGACGGCGGCACCAGCAGGCCGGTCGCGCCATCGCGCACGACCTCGGGCACGCCGCCCACGTTGCCGGCGACCACCGGCAGGCCCGCGGCCGCGGCCTCGACCATGGCCAGCCCCAGGGCCTCGCTGCGGGTCGGCAGGGCGAACACGTCGAACGCCGCCAGCACATTGGGGATGTCGTCGCGCTGCCCCGTCAGATGCACGCGCGCGCCTAGTCCCAGGCGCCGCGCGCGCTCGCGCAGCATGGCGCCGATGGCCCCCGGCTCGCCGACCAGCACCAGGTGCGCGCCGGCATGCCTGCCTGCCAGCGCCGCGAAGGCATCGAGCAGATCGTCCAGCCCCTTGTCCGCCCGCATGACGGCCACGCAACCGATGACCTGCGCCGCCGGCGCAATGCCGAGTTCGGCGCGCAGGCTGGACGCCGGCGGCGCCGGCGCCAGGGTCGCCGGGGACGCAATGGCCTCGACGTGCGCGGCGCGCGCGCCCGCGCGCAGGATCTGGCCGCGTACGTGCTCGCTGACCGCGATGACGCGATGCGGCAGCCAGGTGTACGTATAAAGCGACCCCACCGGCTTGGCCAGGTGGCGGGTGCGCACGATCAGCGGCGCGCCGGCCATCCGCCCCGCCCAGGCAGCCAGCACCGTATCGCGGCGGCTGTGCGTATTGACGACATCGAAGCGCCCGCGCAGCAGCGCGCGCAGCCGCCAGGCCGCGCGCACCCCGGCCACCACGCCGTCCATGGCCAGCTCGTGCACGGGAAAGCCCGCCGCGCGCAGCCGACGCGCCAGCGGCGCGCCCGGCTGGCAGGCCGCCTCCAGGTGATGGCCGCGCGCGCGCATGGCCAGCATTTCCCGGTAGATGCTGGCTTCCTGGCCTCCGGCGCCGGTCGCCGCCTCCGTGTGCAGAATGCGCAAGGCCGGCACGGCCGGCTCAGAGATCTGCTTCATGAAGCGTGTTCCAGCGCAGGCCCTGCTGGTGCAGCCAGGCCGCGAGATAGCGTAGTTCGGCCGCCGTCAGGGCGCGCGCTCGCGGTCCGGCATGGGCCGGCTCGACGGCCTGCAGGGTATCGCCCTGCCAGATCCGCAGCACGCCGTGCCAGACGCTCACCCGCGCCTGCCCGCGGGCCAGCCGGCGCAGCGCCAGCGACGGACGCAGCAGGCGCAATTGATAGCCGTTGCCCGAGGGCGCCCGCAGATGCGGCCCGGCATCGACCAGCCGTGGCGCCGCCGCCCCCTCCGACCAAAAGAAAAGCGCCCGGATGGGCGCCAATGTGCCTGCCATGCGTGTCTCCATGCCCGACCGCCCGGCCTGTCGGGCGGCGACCGTGGACAGCTTAGGCAACCACCCCGCCTCCCTGGGCGCGGCAAACCCGATTCCGCATCTTCGTACGCATCTTGCCGGCAAAATTCCTCGAACACTCAGAAACGTTCAGCTAAAATTCAGTTTCCTGACAAAACCATTGCCGAGAACAGTGCCGACGACTCCTTCCCGCGCCCCATCCCTCCTGCAGGCTTTCCTGCGCTCCGAAGCCCTGGGCGGCTATGTGCTGATGATCGCCGCCGTACTGGCCCTGATCGTGGCCAACTCGCCGCTGGCGCCGACCTATTTCCAGTTGCTGGGCACCAAGCTGGGCTATGCATCGGAAGCCTTCACCCTGAAGGAATCGGTGCTGCACTGGATCAACGACGGCCTGATGGCGGTGTTCTTCCTGCTGGTCGGCCTGGAAATCAAGCGCGAGATGCTCGACGGCCAGTTGCGGGGCGCATCGCGCATCGTGCTGCCCGGCGTGGCGGCGGCCGGCGGCATGCTGATGCCGGCCCTCGTCTATCTGCTGATCAACCAGGGCGATCCGGCCGGGCTGCGCGGCTGGGCCATCCCGGCGGCCACCGACATCGCCTTCGCGCTCGGCATCCTGGCGCTGCTGGGCAGCCGCGTCCCCACGTCGCTGAAGATCTTCCTGACCGCGCTGGCCATTCTCGATGACCTGGGCGCCATCGCCATCATCGCGGTGTTCTACACGGCCGAGCTCAACACGTCCGCGCTGGCCGCGGCCGGCGGCTTGCTGGCGGCCCTGTGCGCGCTGAACCGCCTGCGCGTGCTGCGCCTGGCGCCCTATCTGCTGGTGGGCGCGCTGCTGTGGTATTTCGTCCTGAAATCCGGCGTGCACGCCACGCTGGCCGGGGTGGCGCTGGCGCTGGCCATCCCGCTGCGCCGCCAGGACCCGCGCCAGCCGGGCGCCGAGCATTCGCCCCTGCATGCGCTGGAACACGCCCTGCACCGTCCCGTGGCCCTGCTGATCGTTCCCATTTTCGGGTTCGCCAACGCCGGCGTGTCATTCGACGGCATGGGCATCGACAGCCTGACCGCGCCCATCCCGCTGGGCATCGCGCTGGGCCTGTTCCTGGGCAAGCAGCTGGGCGTATTCGGCTTTGCCTGGCTGGCCATCCGGACCGGCCTGGCCAGCATGCCGCGTCACGCTTCGTTCGCGCAGCTCTACGGCGTCGCGCTGCTGTGCGGCATCGGTTTCACCATGAGCCTGTTCATCGGCGCGCTGGCCTTCAACGACGCGACCACGATCGACGCCACCAAGATCGGCGTGCTGACCGGCTCGCTGGTGTCGGCCGTCCTGGGCTACGCGCTGCTGCGCGTGCTGCCGCCGGCCGACTGAGCCCGCTCAGTCGCCGGACGTCTGCAGCAATTGGCGCGCCTTCTCGCGCGCCTGCGCCAGCGTGGCCACCGCGCAGAACGGCAGGCCGAAGGCGCGGGTCATTTTCTCGGCCTGCGCCTGGGTGCGCGCCAGGCCGGACGGGTCGGGCTTGACCGCGATGAAACCCTTGCAACACTCGCGCAGGCGCGCCATGTTGCCGGTCTGCCACTGCACCATGGCCTTGCGATCCTCATGGGCGATCTCGACATCCAGGTCGGGCACGATCATCACGAACTGCGCGGGATTGCCGGCCAGCTGCTCCATCTCGGCGATCCAATGGGCGGCAAAGCCGGGCACGCCGTCGCGATGGCGCGCCACCACCAGCGGAAACCCGGTCACGTCGTGATAGCGGAAGTCTGCCTGATTCATTCGAACACTCCTTTCGGGCCGGCCGCCAGCTCGCTGCACGTCCGGCAACGGCCGTACAGGCCCAGGTTGTAGGTTTCCAGCACGAAGCCATGGCGGCTCGCCACCTGCGCCGCCTGTTGCGCAATCGCCGGATCGGCGGATTCGGCCACCCGGCCGCAGCGGGTGCAGACCAGGTGATCGTGGCGACCCTTGCCGGCCAGCTCGAACAAGCTGGCGTGCGGATCGCGCTGCAACCGGCTGAGCACGCCGGCCCGGGCAAGCTGGCCGAGCACGCGATAGACGGTGGCCAGCCCAAGGGGCGTGCGCTCGGCCGCCAGCGTGCGATATACCTCGGCCGCGCTCAGGTGGCGGTCCGGATGGCGGTTGAACACCTCCAGCACCTGCAGCCGCGGCAGGGTGGCCTTGATGCCGGCGCTGCGAAGATCCTTGTCCACCATGCCAATCAGCCTCGTATGAAAGGGCCAAGCCCCAATGATGAGAATGATGTACATTTAGATTGAGCCTGGCTTGCGAAAACCCGTCAACCTGTTTCTCAAACCTGCCAATCCATGCTTGAGCAAGCTCCTCCCGCCGTCGATCCGGCCCATCTGCTGACAGCCTTCAGCATCGAACGGGCGCGCCAGGCGCGCGGAATTTCGGTGCCCGCGCACAGCCACGCCGAAGGCATGCTGGTCATGGTGCAGACCGGCCTGGCGCTGGTGCAGGGCAACACGGGAATGCTGACCATGACGCCTGGCAGCATCGGCTGGGTGCCGCCGGGCATCATGCACGAGGCGCACTGGTTCGGTCACGCCCGCGGCACCTTCCTCTATGTACGCGCCGACGCCTGCGCGCGGCTGCCGGGGCACACCAGCGCCTGGCCGCTGCGGCCGCTGGTCGACGCGCTGATCGACCGCTTGGCCGGGCCGGCCGGCGCGGCGCTGCCGCCCGCCTACAGCGAGCAGTTGTTCGACATCCTGCTGACCGAACTCGGCCTGTGCGAGCAGAGCGCCCACACCCTGCCCATGCCCCGCGAACGCCGCCTGCGCGAGCTGGCCGTGCGGCTGCTGGCCAGCCCCGACGACGGCAGCAGCATCGAGGCCTGGGCCGAACGCCTGAACATGTCGGCCCGCACGCTGATGCGGCGCTTTCGCGGCGAAACCGGCATTACCCTGGGCCAATGGCGGCAGAAGGTCCGGCTGCTGCGCGCGCTGGAATTGCTGGCCGGCGGCAAGCCGGTCACCGACGTGGCACTGGCCGTCGGCTACGACAGCCCAAGCGCCTTCATCGGCAGTTTTCGCGCTACTTACGGCGTCACGCCCAGCCAGTACTTCCCGCGCAACACCTGACCCGCCTACGGATGCGGCGCGCCGCAGCAACCCGGCGCGGCATCGGGAGGCGCCTGCCCGCCGGACGCCTCATAGCGCCCGGTGGCCGCCACCTGGCCGGCCGCTCCATAACGATCGTGATGGCGCACCCAGTCCGTCAGGTCGTGGCGCGGTCCGGTCTCGTTGCGCCCCTTGGGCGTGAGATCGAGCAGCATATAGGCGCCCAGCACCTCCTCCGCCCCGCGGCCATAGGCCGAATAAGTATGGAACACCTCGCCGGCCGCATTGCGGTAGAACACGCTCAGGCCCGACAGTTCGTCGATCGGCAGCTCGGTCTCGGCATAGTTGTACAGCCCGCGTCCGCGCGCCATGTCCTGCGGCGTGAACGACACGTGGTAATCGAAGTTGAAATCGTCGCCATACGACGACACCCACTCGAAGTCCCAGCCCATGCGGCGCTTGAATGCCTCGATCTCGGCCAGCGGCGCGCGCGACACGGCCACATAGCTGACGTCATGGTGCCGCAAGTGCAGCAACGCGCCTTCCACATGGTCCACCTCGAACGAACAGCCCACGCAGCCCTCGCCCCAACCCGGGCCCAGCATGAAATGCTTGACGATCAACTGGCTGCGGCCGTCGAACAGATCGGCCAGGGTGCGCCGGCCGCGCGCGGTTTCGAACGCGTACGGCTTGTCCACCCGCACCCACGGCAAGGCGCGCCGCTGCGCGGCCAGTTCATCGCGCAGCCGCGTCTGCGCCTTCTCGCGCACCAGCAGGGCCCGGCGCCGCTCGAGCCAGGCCTGCCGCGATACCACTTCATGACCTTCCATCGATGTCTGCATATCCGCCTCCGTGCGAGCGGGCCGCGGCCCGTCATTGCGGTATAACTCTCGAAGTCCTGAATTACAACTAACAAATTGCAAATCAGGACTTTAGGACGCAAGCGCGGCAACGGCCATAATGCAGGCTTTGCCGGCCAGCCCGGCGCGAGAGATGTCCATGCTGGGAATACTGGCCGCCCTGACCGACGAAATCCGGGCGCTGCTCGAAGAAATGGGGCCGGGCGCCGTCACGCGGCGCATCGGCATGCGCGACTACCATGTGGGCGAATTGCGCGGCCAGCGCTGCGTGCTGGTGCTCACCCGCGTAGGCAAGGTGGCCGCGGCGGCCACCACGGCCACGCTGCTGCGCGAGTTTCCCGTCGACGCCGTGGTATTCACCGGCCTGGCCGGCGGGCTGCACGACTCGGTGCGCGTGGGCGATATCGTCATCGGCACGGCCCTCATCCAGCACGATCTGGACGCCCGCCCGCTCTTTCCGCAATACGAGGTGCCGCTGCTGGAACGCTCGCATTTCGCCACCGACGTCTGGCTGACCGAACGGCTGCATCGATGCGCCACGGGATTCCTGGCCGGCCATGCGGCCGGCCGCGCGGTGGCGCCCAGCGTGCATCGCGGCCTGATCGCCACCGGCGACTGCTTCGTCAACCGCGCCGATACGCTGCGCGGCCTGAAGGCGGCGCTGCCCGACGCGCTGTGCGTCGAAATGGAGGGCGCGGCGGTGGCGCAGGTCTGCCATGAATTCGGCGTGCCCTGCGCCGTCATGCGCACCGTCTCGGACCGCGCCGACGGCAGCGCCATGGTGGATTTCCAGGACTTTCTGCGCGAAGTGGCCAGCGTCTACTCGGCAGGCGTGCTGCGCGGGTTCCTCGACATGCCGCGCGGGGCGCCGGATTGAACGGCGCCTGTCCCCGGATGGGGACTGGCACCTGCAGCAGCGTGTGCCTGTCCCAGCGGGGACAGGCGCTACCTGCGTCGCACGGGGTATGCTTGGACGCTTTGCAAACTCTCCCCCCTATCGCCGCAATGACTGATTTTCCGTTCGACGCCGTGCTGTTCGATTGCGATGGCGTGCTGGTCGACTCCGAACCCATCACCAACCGCGTGCTGTGCCAGATGCTGGGCGAACTGGGCTGGGAACTCAGTCCGCAAGAAACGATGCGGATCTTCACCGGCAAGGCGGTGCGCGACGAACTGCCGCTGATCGAAGCGCGCACCGGCACGCGCCTGACGGACGAATGGTTCCGGGAGTTCCGCCAGCGCCGCAACGATGCGCTGGATCGCGAACTGGTCGAGATCCCCGGCGCGCCACAGGCCGTGCGCGCCCTGCACGCCGCCCTGGATGGCCGCGTTGCCGTGGCCTCGGGCGCGGACCGCCTCAAGGTGGAAATGCAGCTGGCCAAGGTGGGGCTGGCCGATTGTTTCGCCGGCCGCGTGTTCAGCGGCCAGGAACTGCCGCGCAGCAAACCGTTTCCCGATGTCTACCTGACGGCGGCGCAGGCGCTGGACGTGGCGCCATCGCGCTGCGCGATCGTGGAGGATTCCGTCATCGGCGCCACCGCCGGCGTGGCAGCGGGCGCGACCGTGTTCGGCTACAGCCCGCCCGGCCAGGCAGGCCACAGCGACGCGCAATCCTTGCTCGCGACCGGCGCGGTCCATGTGCTGACCGACATGGCCGAACTGCCATCGGTGCTGGCCGCCTGGCGGGCCGCCGCCTAGCCGGAACGCCACCCGGCCTGTGCCACAATCGCGTCCATGCCGAACGACAACCGCCTCGCCCCCGCCTCCCTCGCCGCCCAGGCGGCCGCCCTGCCCGCCGCCTGGCGCCACGTCCTGGAGCAACCCGCGGTGGCGCGCGCCTTCGCATCCGTCCTCGGCCACGTCGAACAACGCCTGGCCGAGGGCGCCGTGGTCTACCCGGCCGCGCCCTTTCGCGCCCTGGACCAGCTCGCGCCCGCGCAGGTACGCGTCGTGATCCTGGGCCAGGACCCATATCATGGCCCCGGCCAGGCCCAGGGCCTGGCCTTTTCGGTGCCCGACGACTGCAAGTGCCCACCCAGCCTGCGCAACATCTTCAACGAAATCGCGGTGGACTATCCGCGCCCGACACGCCATGACCTGTCGGCCTGGACGCGCCAGGGCGTGCTGCTGCTCAACACGTCGCTGACGGTGGAAGACGGCCAGCCCGGCTCGCACGCCAAGCGCGGCTGGGAAACCGTCACCGACGCCCTGATCGCCGAGGTGGCGCGCGACCCGTCCCCCAAGGTCTTCCTGCTATGGGGCGCGCACGCGCAGGCCAAGCAGGCGCTGGTGCCGGCCGACGCCGGACACCTGGTGCTGGCGGCCAACCACCCGTCCCCCCTGTCGGCGCGCCGCCCCCCGGTGCCTTTTGTCGGCTGCGGGCATTTCCGCCAGACCAATGCGTGGTTGCAACAACGCGGCAAAAAACCGGTGGATTGGTCGGGCGAGCAAAATAATGCTTCCCGTCAAGGGGAATTCGCGTTATGATCGCTGCACTGCACAAACCAGATTCGGCATACGCGCGCTCTTGATGCGCCTTCAACGCAGTCTTTCCGGCACGGCTACACGCTGCCGGCCCATGCCGAAGCTCATCGCTTCCTGACCTCTTTCCTTTCGCCCCGCGCTTGAATTTGAAAGCGCAATCCGCGCACGGTTGATTCGGTCGGCACGATGCTCCATCAACCGCTGCCCGGACCGACACCTTTTCCCTTGTTCGGCCGCGCATGCATATGCGCCGCTATACGCGGCAAGGAAAAGCTATGTCTTTCGAAGACTTGGGCTTGGCGCCCACTATTCTCTCGGCCCTGAGCGAGGCCGGTTTCACCGAACCCACTTCGGTGCAGGCCGCGGCCATCCCCCAGGCCATGGCCGGCGCCGACCTGATGGTCTCTTCGCAAACCGGTAGCGGCAAGACCGCCGCGTTCATGCTGCCCGCGCTCAACCGCATCGCCCACCAGCCCGGCAACAAGGGCGTCGGCGTGCAAGTGCTGGTGCTGACCCCGACGCGCGAACTGGCGCTGCAGGTCGCCGACGCCACGGCGTCGTATGGCCGCAACCTGCCCGGCCTGCGCACCGCCACCGTCGTGGGCGGCATGCCCTATGGCGCGCAGCTCAAGGCGCTGTCGCGCCGCGTCGACGTGCTGGTGGCCACCCCGGGCCGCCTGATCGACCACCTGAAGGCCGGCCGCGTCAAACTGAATACCGTGCACACCCTGGTACTGGACGAAGCCGACCGCATGCTGGACATGGGCTTCATCGAAGATATCGAAACCATCATCGAGCGCCTGCCGCAAGAGCGCCAGACCCTGCTGTTTTCGGCCACCCTGGACGGCAGCGTGGCGCGCCTGGCCGAACGCATGATGCGTGAGCCGCAGCGCATCGAAATCGCCGGCCATCGCCAGAAGCACGCCAACATCACGCAAAGCCTGCTGTACGCCGACGACGCCGCGCACAAGATGCGCCTGCTGGACCACGTGCTGCGCGATGCGCGCCTGGACCAGGCCATCGTCTTCACCGCCACCAAGCGTGGCGCCGACGACCTGGCCGACCGCCTGGCCGACCAGGGCTTTGCCGCCGCCGCGCTGCATGGCGACATGAACCAGCGCCAGCGCACCCGTACGCTGGGCCAGCTGCAACGCGGCCAGCTGCGCGTGCTGGTGGCGACCGACGTGGCCGCGCGCGGCATCGACGTGCAAGGCATCAGCCACGCCGTGAACTTCGACCTGCCCCTGCAGGCCGAGGACTACGTGCACCGCATCGGCCGCACCGGCCGCGCCGGCCGCGACGGCCAGGCGTTCACGCTGGCCACGCACGCCGAACGCCACAAGGTGCGGCGCATCGAGCACTACATCGGCCAGTCGATCAACGCCGAAGTCATCGCCGGCCTGGAGCCGCAACGCACCCCGCGCCCGAGCACCGGCGGCCCGCGCCGCGGCGGCAAGCCGATGGGCGGCAAGCGTCCCGGCGGCTACGGCGCGCCGCGCGAGTTCGGCGACCGGCCCCAGCGCCCCTACGGTGACCGTCCCCAGCGCGACTTCGGCGATCGGCCCCAGCGCGACGCCGGCGATCACCCGCAGCGCAGCTTCGGCGACCGGCCCCAGCGCCCCTACGGCGACCGTCCGCAGCGC